>OFMO01000021.1_pt1 | contig 168852 bp, 160 predicted proteins | sample 1541821 | NCBI WGS metagenome assembly OFMO01 (sample SAMN04209253, study PRJEB22552) | human gut metagenome | biome: gut; material: feces | host: Homo sapiens | place: USA: Oklahoma | reverse complement strand
TTATGGAAATGCTAAAAGCATTTATACATATTAAGGTTACAGAACAACACAAATATAACAGTAATATAGGCTGTGTATTAATATATTTACAAGGAGGAACAACGAATGAAATACGTATGTGATGTTTGCGGATGGGAATACGATGAGGAGAAGGGCTATCCAGAAGGTGGTATTGCACCTGGTACAAAGTGGGAGGATATTCCAGAAGATTTTGAATGTCCGTTATGCTTTGTAGGAAAAGACCAGTTCTCAGAAGCATAAGGGATAGAGTTAATAGCTGAATAATATCATGCAGGCAGAGAGCCATTGGCTTTCTGCCTTAGTTGATTATAAAACTTGTTCAGATGTTTTGAAATATTCTGGCGTCTGATGATTTAGAATAGAATCTACATTTTGTCGGACAACATCCAGTTCATGTACCTGGCTTTTACAATCAGAGAGAACATCTTTGTAGGCATTCAGAGAGAGTTGTAGACTGGATTTTTTTTCATATAATTTCTTAAGGGAAGGTATGGTTTCCTCTGATAAATTCTGTTTTAACCAATCTCTGGCGGTCTCATATGCCTGAATTTCTGAGGCATGATTTTTTCGATAAAGTCCTTTGTTTTTGGAATTAAAAAATGCCGTATATGTCTTTTTATTGCTCAGATACTGCCCGGTATAATGAATTTGCTGGTTCAAATCTTTTAGTTGTAAGGATAGATTCGTGACCTGATCCTGTGCTTTTTGTTGTTGCATGTAGGAAGCAGCATAAGCTGATTCAAGGGAAGTTTTGTTATCTATGTCATGCTTTTGCAGATAGATGATCGTATTTGCCATCTGTTTTAAATTTGTGATTTTTACCTTATTTGCATAAGCCGAATTCTGCATGGCTTTTATATTTGTCTGTAGGTCTACAACCAAGCGTAAATGTGATTTTACAAAAATAATAGCCAGCGGATCTTTCTGAAGAAATACCTGTTCCAAGTGTTCTTTTCCGTAGCGTGTTCCAAGTGCACGTTCAGTAATCCGTTTATTACGCTCTGGGTGCAGGTAACTGTAACGACCCCGATGGTCAGTAACAGATATTTGGTATTTTTCAAAAAGCACAGATTGAAATTCTTCAAAATTTTTACAGACAGGGGCACATTCATCGATGGCATCTCTGAGATACTGTTTCTGTGTTTGAAATTTTCCGGATGTTGGTTTTAAGCCGGAATCAATGATTTCCTGATTTATCTTATCAAGTTTTTTCTGGCCGGATTGCTGCAATCGGTATTCTTTATCTGTAATTTTTATCTTGGCCGGAATGAGTAGATCCACCTGGTGCAGCCCATGTTCTTGGCACATATCCATAATTTCCTTTTTGAAATATTTGGTGAATTTATCGGTGGCTCTATGTTTATATCCAGCTTCATGATCATGGGGCTGTGACATATAGGGTGCCCTTTCAGCAGTACATTTTCTAACACTGTTAATCACGATGTGAGTATGGATATTCCCGGATTTATTGTGCCCGTCTGTATGTGTGACTATAAGAGCCTGATACCCGGGAAATATTTTCTTTGCAAGAGCCAGGCTGAGAGCCTGGGCTTTTTCCCCAGTCAGTCCACATTCCGTTACATCAGTAGGATCATAACTTATAATATAATGATGGCTTTTAATGTCAGATGCATTTTGATTTTTATGAAATTTTTTATTTGTGATTTCACATTCTTTATCAAAAGATTCCGGTGTACATAAAAGTCCGTCGATATAATACTCTTCCCGAAGGATAGGCCTGCCGGAATCATCAAGTATCTTTTTCCCATTATTTTCATCATGTTGAAAAAGCAGATAGTCGATCGCATCTGAATAATTCGCATTTTTACTTTTGATATGTTTAAGAACTGCCATCAGTATCACCTGCCATTTCCAAAACCTTTTTCCTTAATTTGAAAAGATCTGCAATACACTGGTGGATTTCATCCTCTATGGCAAGAGAGCGCATACCACCGGTATTAAAATATTTTGCAATCTGATTCAAATTGGAACCGATTTTTCTATATTCGCCAACAAGTTTTTTGAGGTCATCCATGTCTGCAACGATTTCAATATGGTTTTTTATTTCTTTTTCAATAAGTAGTTTACGAACGTATTCTGATCTGCTGATTCCCAATAATTTTGCATTTTGATCTAAACGGTCAAGTTCAAAATCTGATAATCGAACACCAATGAAGTGAGGATAATTGGTTCTTTTTTTTCTGTTTTCCATGAAATGAAAATCTCCTGGCATGGTATGTTTTTCTGTTACGAAGTAACACACGAAATATATATCGGCTGTCCCTTCCGATATGTAAAGGCGTGCTGCGAACACATTTTTGTGTAAGCCAACAGATGTAAAACATCTGATTTTATCGAGGGTATGGGGAAACGAAATCCCCATCAAGATATGACTCTGAAGGAGAACAAATACCGGATTTTGGTAATTTGTTTAACATGAGTGGATCTTGCTCTTGAAGAGATATACCCTTTCATAAAACGTGTAGGTACAGGGAATTATACAAAAGAGATTGAATAAAAAATAGAAAAAATATAGAAGAACAAATTGAAAGGCACCGGAAGAAACCGATGCCTTATTTTAATATGATCAGAAAAATCTGGTATTTTATTGCCCGGTGCTTCCAAATGCACCTGTCCCACGTTCAATGCTAAGTTCTAATACAAAATCGGCAATTACCACAGGTGTGATCACTAGCTGACCGACGCGTGTGTCTTTTGGAATAGTCTGGGTAGATGTACTTACATTGCTGATGATCGCATGGACTTCACCCCGGTATCCGGAATCAATCGGTGGAAGTTCGCAGACAAGACCTTTTACTGCCATGCTACTTCTGAAAATATATCCGGCATATCCGTCTGGAATGATCAGTCCAAATCCAAGAGGGATTCTTGCAATCTCCCCCGGTTTTAAGGTGCAGTCATAAGGCATGAATACATCTGCACCGGCATCATTTTCGTGTGGTCGGAAAGGATGATGATCTTCTTTCAGCCCAAAGTCGATGAGTTTAATTTTCATGATGATTCACCTTTTTCTGTACAAGCAGTGGATAATCCGACTGCAGGATTTTATCAGGCGTCCAGATTTTTGGAATAGATCTGTTGCAGGACATTTGCTTTTCCATGCAGGAGCTTCTTTGACAGAAAGGTCCGGTCAGATCGGGGGCAAAGAGAATCGGACTCAACCGGTATAATTTTTCCCAGATCTGGAGCATAACGATACGTGTCTCATCTGTATTTCTTCTGCAGGTTCTCTGACCGATCATATGTTTCCACTGGTAAGGTGTTGCACTGATGATCAGGACATTTCGCAATCCCTGTGGTGTCGCATATTCAGCAGCATCATGACTGATTCCGGCAGCGCAGAGTTTTTCATAATTATTGAGATCAGACTGGCAGCTTTTGGTGTAAAGTTTCTGAATGCTGTTTTCTGCTTTCAGAATTTCATAAGGAATTGCAAATGCTGCATGTCCTGAATAATTGCTGTACTGCAGGGAAGCACTCATATATTTTACTTCATTCTGATGTCTTGTAATCTGTGTCAGAAAACGTCTGCTTGCTCCAACCACAGCAACAGTGATGACCATAAATTTCTGTACAGTTGGATGTGGAAGTCCGGCAATATGCTCTACTGTTTCTTTGCTATAGGTCTGATGATAAAGATCCATCAGATCTTCCATGTTGCGGATCGTATGGCCGCGTTGCGTGAGCCTGGCCGCGAAAACCATATTCTGTTCTGCTTCCTGAATGCCGTAACAGTTCAGGATAGCTGTTTCAATGTGATTCATAGGCATGTTCCTCCTCTATAAGTGCTTTCAGCAGGATCAGGTAATTGATGCTGTCAGTGATTTTTTCGTCCCATTGCTCTAATTCAAAATAAAGCAGATTGGAATAGCACATATCATATATAGATACGACATGTTTTGACATCATACCTGCCAGAGCCGCTTTTGGATTACAATTCTGTAAGGCGGCAGCCATCTTGAATGCACTGAGTCTGTCTGTGTTATCACCGGTGTATTCTTTCTGTTTGTGTGCAAGAATATCCGAACACTTTTTCATTTGAGTTTCAAATACATCATTAAATTCTTCTTGTGTCATGTGATAAATCCTCCTTCTGTAATCAGGGATTCTATGAAATGAACTGCACCGATCTGTCAGCTGTCCCTTCTGGCATGGTTGCGATGCTGAGGATCATTTTATAGAAACGCTCCTTCATAAATTGTGTGGGTGAAAGGGCTTATACAAATATTTAGCGAAATAAAAAGTTAAAAAATTTACCAGATTCTTTTGTATAGCACTGAGCTGATAAACGATAAGTGAAAGAAGTAATAACCACATATACATGAGGACACTGACACGATGGGACAGGTGCCATTGCTGATGTATACACATGGCAAAATGCTGGAAAGGATTGGTGGAGATAAGAATTAGAATATTACAAATTTATCGAATGGAAGAGGTAGAAGATGATATATAACATTTATGCAGTGGGAGATTCTTTGCGGAATATCAGAAAAAAATACGGATATACACAAAATAATATGGCAGAGAGTCTAGGCATTAGTTATACGCATTATTCTCAGATTGAGCAGGGCAGGCATCGTATGAGTATGCAACTTATGATGAAGATTGTTTCAAAGTATGGTGTGGATCCTAATAGTCTGTTAGGCATACAACTGCAAGGAAAAAGTACGGATGAAGAGATCTTGGAACAGAAATTGAAAAACCTGAAACCTGTTGAACGGGAATATGTGATTTCTATATGCCTGATTTTAGTAGAAGGCTTTGAATGTAAAAAAAGTAAGATGTCAAGATCTAATAATAAATACACTAGAAATGTTTAGGAGCAATAGCATTATGGATAAAAAACTTTTAAATATTAAGGAAATCTGTGAATACCTTGGCATAGGCGAGACAAAAGCAAGGGAACTTGTTAGAGGATGTAATGGATTTGGAATAAGAATAGGGAATCGATGGTATGCAGATAAGCGAAAGTTAGATGCATGGATTGAAAGAGAAGCTACATAAAAATAAAAAGAAAAAACAAATAGAATTTTATGGCTGTTAGTTGAAAAATGAGGTATTGCATAGTATACTATTTTATATCTATGCAATACTTTTTGGTTTACTTAATTAATCAGAAAGGACTTGATAGGTGTGGGAAAATCGTTAAATGGAAAAGAACTGGGAAAGGGAATAAGTCAAAGAAAAGAAGACGGGTTATATATAGCAAGATTTACAAATAGGTTCGGTAAAAGACAATCAATTTCAGATCCTACTTATAATGGAATCCAAAAAAAAATTGCGAATTGCACGGCAGGAAGATGATGCTGCAATAAATGTTGTTCATAGTAATATGACTTTGGATGAATGGTTTGATAAGTGGATTTCAATTTGTAAAAAAAATTGTAGAGATAATACAAAAGATACTTATACCAGACATTATAAGCGTGTGAAAGATGCATTGGGGTGGCGGAAATTGAATAAGCTGAATTTGATGGTAATGCAGGATGCTATTAATAATTTGGAAACAGATAACCAAAGAAAAAATAGTAAAAAAGTTTTGGTTGATATGCTTGAAAAGGCATATGCATCAGATTTGATCGTCAAAAATATTGCAAAGCAGATAAATACTGATATTACCAGAGAAGAGAAGAAAATGAGGCGTGTTTTGACTGTTGAGGAACAGGAGATTTTCTTAAAAGAGGCTGAAAATACAATATATTATTATCTGTTTATAGTTGCTCTGGAAACGGGGATGCGACTTGGCGAACTTGCTGGATTACAGTGGAAAGATATTGACTTCAAGAAAAAAGTAATTCATGTAAGACATTCTCTGACATATTTTTCTAAAAATGGAAAATATGTATTTCAGATGCATCCAACGAAGACAAATAAAGGATTAAGGGATATACCATTGACAGCTATTGCGATTGACGCATTACACCAACAGTTTTTTAAAAAGAAACGAATTGTGAATCAGGGCAAAGAACCGTTAGAAGGTTATGAGGATCTTGTGTTTGTTACTAAAAACAATAAACCAACAACACAATTTCTTGTAGGTGAATGTATAGAAGGCATAATGCGTAAAATACATAAACATAATCCGGATTTGATTTTTGAGAGAGTTACACCACATTGTTTCAGGCATACATTTGCAACAAGGTGTTTGGAAGCAAATATACCGCTTAAAACAGTATCTCAGATACTGGGACATTCTCAGTTACAGCTTACAACAGATTTATACATGCATGTTACGACAGATATGTTGTTCGACAGTTTGGAACAGTTTGAACGTAAACGGCATGTAGGGTAAATGAAAAATGGCACAGTAGTGGCACAGTAGCCCCTAAAATATGAATTGGAAAATCCCAGAAATGGCTTAAAATAAGGAGGAAACAGCAGAATGGAAGCTTACAAACAGGAGTTTAACGATTCAATGGCATTTGTAGTATAAAACGCAGTACGAACCTCTTTGGAAAATTTAAAAATCGGGGAGATTGCATCCCAGTTATCATGCCAGCGGTTCATGGCGCTCGGATATTGTCCTGACCATTTTTCGGTAACAGTCTTTAACTGTTTTCTGGCAGCTTCTTCATCAGCAGCTGTATAGATTGTCTTTAAGTCTTTCGCAAAAGACTTCATATCCTTGTTTGCAACGTATTTGAGCGTATTTCTCACCATATGTACGATGCAGCGCTGTTGTTCCGTTTCAGGAAATGCGGCAGAGATTGCATCCTTGATTCCTGTCAGGCCATCAGAGCAGAGAATAAGAATGTCTTGAACACCACGGTTTTTCAGACTGTTCAGCACTGACAGCCAATACTTGCTGCTTTCATTTTCTCCTACAACAATGCTTAATACTTCTTTCATTCCGTCTTCGTTAATTCCAAGGACGACATATGCTGCAAGCTTTCTGATCACGCCATCGTCACGCACAGAAAAATGTACAGCATCAATAAAAACGATTGGATATACCGATGACAATGGGCGATTTTGCCATTCTTCTATTCTGGGAAGAAGCTTATCTGTGATATCGGATACCATTCCTTCACTTACTTCAAATCCATAAATATCTTCTATCGCTTCTGAAATCTGTCGAGTGGTCATTCCTTTTGCATACATGGAAATAATCTTGTCATAGATCGAAGAGATGTCTTTCTGGCGTTTTGGAAGTACCTGCGGCTCAAAGGAACTCTGTCGATCCTGAGGAACATTAACCTCAAATTCACCATATTTTATTTGCTTCGAACCGTCTTAGGCTTTGTTCCATTGCGATAGTTAGGCTCACCGGATCTTTCATAGCGGTCATAACCAAGATGATTATCCATTTCTGTTTCAAGCATATCTTGAATTGTGCCAGACAGAAGATCCTTTAAGGCCTCCTGGATGTCATCAGCGGACTGGATATTATACTCTTGGAGCAAGCCCTGAATCAAATTTCTCTTTCCTTCAGTTATTGGTTTTGGTTTGTAAACTTCTCTTTTTCTGTTTGCCATAATAAAAGGCCTCCTATGATTTTTATATTTTATCATAGAAGACCTTTATATTGTCTAATTTACAGAAATTTTTTCACAGGCTCTCTCTCATATATTCAGTACATGTTTTGCGTTACCAGCATTTGGAGCATTTTTCAAGTCCCATGCTGATTGCTTCCTGCTCTGTTACCTGAGTGGCTTTATCTGGATTCATCCTGCCGCAATTATTTTTGCTGTGGTATTTGGAACCGGTTTCGGATATCCAGACGGTGGCTTCCAAACCCAGCTCTGATTGTGCAGGAGGAGCGGATTCTACTTCCTGCTGTGCAGGCTGAGGTGTGACTGTTTCTGTTGCTTCTGTCTGTTCTTCCTGTGCCTGAACGTTAGCGGTGCCTGTTACCCGGTAGGTCGTGTTATCTTTTGCGACAACACTTGCATCTTCCCAGGAGTCACCCGTCTGGTAATCAATGCCGATGCCAGGCTGGATATTGTATACATAATAACAAAATTGAATGCCTGCACCCAGATCTTCCACAGAGTAGGCTTCCATTAAGACACCTCTGGCAACCAACTCATCCCCGGAAAACATCGGGGTTACACGATACAGCACATGGTTTCCGGTTGTGTCGACATAGTCATCGACTGCATTTTCAAACGGCAGCATTCCGACAACATTTAAGTAGCGGGTTCCGGTGATCAGGTTCTTTGGGTTCGCGTTTTCTCCCGCCAACTGAAATCCGATCAGGTGGCACCTGTTGTAAAGATAATTGCCATCGATGATGTCATTGTATTTTACGGTGTGCCAACCGGACGGTTTTACCATACCGATCTTTCCGCGTGGTTCCGTAGGCTGCAGTTCTTTACAGATGTTTGCATAGGCAACGCCACATCTTCCAAGACTGTCTAATTCGCTGTAATCTTCAAACGCATCTGTTCTCTGTTTGTCTGCATCTGTAAAAAATGGCTGATTGTTATTGATTTCTACAAATGCATAGCCTTCATAGGCAGGGATGGCATCAAGGGATGCGCTTGTGGATGAGACCTGCTCTGCATCTGAAACCTGTGTGGCATCAGAAGATTGTGCTGTGTCATCCTGATCCTGAAGCTCCGACTGGTCCAGTTCATCGGTGATCGCTTCCGCATCGGAAGCTTCCTGTGTGGTGTCAGTAACTGATGTTTCAATGGAAGGCTGCGGGTTTTCTGTTTGCACATCGCCGCATCCGCCCAGTGAAAACAGAAGGACAAAGGATAGCAGCAAGCCATACCAGCGGTTCCGTTTCTTAAAGTTCATGTTCCATTTCCTCTCTCTCTGTAAATAAATTCTCTCTGATCATTATACCAGAAGTAGCATGCATTTAAAATTATAATTTAAAAATCACAGGGAGTAATTTCCGATCTGAAAGAAAATTTTGAAAAAAATATAAATTTGTTGTTATTGGCAGCAGTCATTTTCCGTATATAGTATTGGGAGTGTTTCATAGCACTTCCCGATTACAAAGGAAAGAATGCATTTTGATATCAAAATAGACTATGTTTTATTGAAAGACTGAAATTCGAAGCAGATAACAGGAGAAATGGAGTGTTTTTTGATACTTTTTGTCATAGAGTATATTTTAATACAACAAGTAAATAATCTGACAGTATTAGAAAAGAGCTGTGGTCACTGTAAGGTCTGGGTTATCTGCGTCTACCCTATGTACGCACATGAAACACTGTGATCCACGCTTTTAGATCGTAGAACCCAACGGCGGACCATTAGCCTGTAGGTAACCAATCCACGTATAACAGAGTGGCCAACTGCCGGGGACTGTTAAACTAGGGCTCTTTTCTAATGCTGTCAGAAAAACAAATGTGACTGGAGTTAAGAAAAATTTCTCAAAATTAACTCTTGATAAAAGTCACTTCATAACAAGGTAGCATTTGAACAGGCGGAAAAAGAAGTCACTGATCTGCATAAGCGAATTTCACAGGGAATCCAGATTACAAAAGAAAGAATCTGCTTCTACCGGTGGAAGAACAAAAGCAGATTGGCAGACGTGCCGGAAGTCAGGTTATAACCAAAAAGTCAAAAGAAATGAAAAGCAGGAACTTAAAAATGTCGAAGTGTTTTGATGGGAATATGTCAGATAAGGAATGCATTGATATTTTACAGATTTCAAGGAATACCTATTATAAATATAAGAAAGAATTGATCGAAAGAGCAGGTAATTAGACTTGACATAGAAGTGTGATTGGAAAAACATTATCAAATAACATGTGAGTAGAAACAACAAAGAGGTCCGTTTTGTGAACCTCTTTATTTTCTTCTCGATATAGAACTATATGTCATATTTAGTTAAAAATAAATATAAAAAATGCTGTAGATGATTATTTAATATAGTGTTCCATTGGAACTGCAAGACAATGTTGTAGAAAGAGTTTTTCTCTGTACCTCATGTCCCCTTAAATATTGGATAGCTGTGGCGGTTGCTGTAGCGCTGTTTCCGCTTTTGGAAGATGACTTGCTACTAATAGTCCAAGTTGAAGCAGTTGCTTTTGCAGTAGCAGATGCGGCTGTGCAAGTTGACGAACCGTTTCCGTATGAGAAACTTCCAGTTACGGTTACAGACCATTGTTCAACATTATCAGAGGAGTAATAGATTCTTGATCTTGTTCCACGTTTTGTCGAAGAATAGAAGCTGATAGTTGGATTGTCAATGGTAAGTGTCTCTATAGTGTAGCTCCCATCTTCATAGTATTGTATATGTTGCTTTGAATCTTGAGCAAATGCTGGTATACATGTCGTCATTATTAACAAACATGCAGTAAAAATGCATAGAAATCGTTTTTTATCTTTTTTCATCAGTAAAAGCCCCCGTTTTCGATTAGATTAAGGTACCTCTGTAGGAGGTGTTTCAATACTGTAGCCATCGATAGAATGGTCTACTTGTGTGTATAATTTATGAAATGAATATAGTTCTATGCAAGCAACAACTACAGCAATGAGAAGAATCGAAATAACTATATGACGTATAATAGAAGATATACGTAATTTCTGAATGACATATTCTGTATCCGCATTTTCATAATATTCAATAATAATATCTTTTGGCGTACCGATACGATTGCATAATTCATGGTATGTAATTGCTGGTTGCTCACTGCAAATGCTCTCAAGATTTTGCAATATCGTATTTAGAAAATCTTTTTCATATTTTCCTTTGATTGGAATTAATGTTTTTAATTTCCGGTAATAAGTTGAACCGCCTTTTGTTAAAGTTTTGTATTTCATGGCGTATCCTCCGCTTGCAGAGTTTGAAAATCAAAATTTAAGATATCGTGGATACTCTGCGTAGTTTTTAAATATTCCTGTGTCAATTCTTCAAGTCGATTTTGACCGGATGACTCAATGTGATAATAGACGCGAATCATTCGTCTGCCAACCTGTTTTTTGTAATCAGTGATATATCCACTATCGATTAACTTATATAAAACAGGGTACATCGAACCTTCTGGAAAAGAAAGATATTCATTTGTAATATCACGAATTATCTGTCCAATTTCATATCCGTAACAATCGCCTTTTTTACTCAGTATGTGAAGAACTAACATTTCACAGGAACCTTTTTTAAATGTGTTCCTTGATTTCATATATCTTAAATCCTTTCTATTTTTTGTAATTATATAGTAACCAAAAAGCAAAAAATAATCAATACCTATATAAACTAAATAAATGTTGACATACATAATAAACAATGATATTGTTAATTCATCAAATAAAGGAGGAGGAGAGTCCAATGGTGACTGAAGAAGAGGTGACAGAAAAAACATAATATTTAAACAAATGGGAGGAATTTACAATGAGATTAAAAAAATTGAAGATGAGTATGGCAATGGCAGCTATGTCAATGATGATGTTACTTCCGGCAGCTCCGGTATTTGCTTCAACATCTGATACCTGGTCAGTTAACTATTATAAAGGAGCGCCAACAACTACTGCTAATCCGATAGATTATGCATATGTGGAGTATTATTACAAATATAAAGCGATGGCATATGACCTGACAGGTTCATCGGATAGGACGGTGACCATTTCAAATGCAAATATGACGACACAGTATATTAAACCATCGGCAAAAACAAGAACATGGACCGTAAAGAAGGGATCATCTACTGTAGTGACGTTTAAAGTCGTAGCAAGTGGTAGCGAATCTTGCTATTCAACCGGAATGATTAAACAGGATAAGTAAGTAATCTTTGGGTGATGCACTCTATCAGTGAGTGCATCATTCAAATTGGAGGTAAAATGCCATGAAAAAGAAAATAACAATCTTCAATTTTATAATAAGTGCAATTTTGGTTTTTACAGTAACAGCATGTGGACAGAAATCAGAAGAAAATAAAAATACATCAGTAAGTACAAATGGCAGTGATATGCTTTTTTCTACAGATGCATATGAAAAGAAACTTTTGCCTGATAGAAGTTCAATCAAGGAGTGTGCCGACACATATGAGCAGGACATTAATGAAATTCTGGCACAGGACAAAGGAAAGTTTGATTTTTCAAATTGTGATTTTGCAGATTTCCCGGATGTAACTTCTTTAAAAGTCATGCTTGAGGAAAAGCATGGAATTACGGTTGAAGAGGCAGAAAAGACTCTTTCTGATTGGGTAACAAGTATTGGAAAACAAACTGTGGTCGATATGAAATCAGATGTTTATTATATACCGGATAATATAAACGAAACAGGTGAATTGTCATTATTCTATGAAGACAAAAAAAAGTTAGAAAATGGCGAGGGATGTCTTATTGATATTCCTGAATGTTATATCAATCTTTTGGGAGACGGAATATATTCTGCCAGTGATGGGAAAATCAGAGAATATATGGGGTATGAGGATGCAGCCTCATATGATGCATTTGGAGATCATGCGGAAGATACGGTAGAAAGTGGAAAAGTTTCTGAATTAGCACAGAAGGAGTATACGTTAATATCCGGAAATCTGTCTGTTGAACAGGGCGCTGAGTTAGTAAAGGATTATTTTTCGGCTGGAACACCATTCCCTTGTGAAAATGGAGTCACCGTAGATGTTCCGGAAGTCAGAATTTTCCGCTTGGGAGATGTTTATGGGTATGATTACACTGTTCGGCGCAAATACGAAAACGTGCCTTTTGCATATATGGATACAGGACATTATCGCTTTTATGCAGATTATCTTTCAGATGCAGACAGTAAACATGCATATGTTGTGGATGATACGGGGATTACGGCTTTTTGCGGATATAATGAGGCCAGAAAGCTGACGGAACTTATCTCTGATGACAGCATGATCAGTTTTAAACAAATGCTTGAATTTTTACGGAGTGGTCTTGCATCACGTTTGAATATTAATGTTGAACGTGCAGGGTTAGTTTATTTTCCGGTTAAGTTACAGGGATCGGCAGAAAAAGAGGAAGTGATCGTGTTACCTTGTTGGGAAGTATTCGGTGTGAACGAGATCAAAAATGAAAAGATTTGGATTTATGTGGATGTATTTACTGGAGAGATTTATTACTATACAACAGAAATAAATGAAAGTTCTGATGAAAATTAAATGGGTTTTATCAAGAAGTTGTTAAGATATAAGTTGCAAAAGGATTTTGGGGGAATATATGTGCCAGATGTTAAAAGCAGAATTAAAAAAATTAAGCTTTATACCATATCTGATATTGAGCATCAGTGGAATAGTGTTACTTTGTCTCAGCGCAACTGGAGAGACAGATATGAGTGGAAAACAGATATCGATTTTTTCTTTGATATTTCAGGCACAACAGAGTGGTAATGATATCTCAAAGTGTGCGTTTGCACTCTGGCAGGCAGGAATCGGAGGCTGGCTGGTTGTGTTTGCACCGATGCTGCTTTCCATGGGATATATTTTACTGCTCTCCGAAGAACGTCGAAACGGACAGATTCGTTTTCATATCTTACGTTCAGGAAATTGGAAGTACTGTATTTCCAAGGTGTGCAGTGGGGCATTGGCTGGTGGAATTGTATTTCTGATCGGATATGCACTGTTTGGATTACTTTTGGTGATGAGATTTCCGTCTGTTCGGACATTTCCTATAGAAGAACAGGAAATATTTTTGCTGGGAAGCAGTATCGGGATTGTCATTATAAAAAAGCTGATCGGAGCTTTTTTGTATGGCATGTTCGGAAGCGTGTTTGGAGTTGGTGTGGCGATTGTGTTCCGGGACAAGTACATGTTAGTCTGTCTGCCTTTTATGATCAATTATATTTATAAGCAGATTTTATCAAAACTGGCAACAGATGCGATGGCTGCAGAGGCCTGGACAAGACTGAACAGGATTGATGCATTCCGCCCGGAGAGTATTATGAATCTTTCACTGGGATGGAACTGGTTCCTGTCAGTCATTTTGATGTCAGCAATCTATGTGGTGTTAGCAGTTATTTTTTACCACAGTGTGAAAAGGGGGGATTGGGGTGCCTGAAAGAAATATGAAAACCGTCCTTCATATTGCCGGAACAGAATTCAAGCGATGGCTCAGAAGCAGCCGTATTATCATACTTGGTGTCATGCTGATCTTCGTGCATATGCAGATTATCGTAACCCTGCAGGACTGTGCTTCGCGGACAGGACTTCCGGTATCAGTGCTGGAAGCTTTTGTTGCACTGGGAAATTCCGGAAGCATTGTCCTGATCCTGCCGGCATTGTTTCTGGTTTTGATGTCGGATTTCCCGCAAAAAAGCGGCATTGATTTTTTGTATCAGATCAGATGTTCAAAAAGAGTATGGATCATGGGACAGATCATGTTTGCGCTGGAAGCGGTCGTATTCCTTGTGGTGTTTCTCATTTTGGCGTCCTGTTTGATGATGAGTGGAAGCGGCGTGTGGAAGATGGAATTCAGTAACGCGGTGACACATTATTCCAGCATCTTTCCGGAACGGACAGGCGATTATATTTTACAGTTGCTCCCGGAAAATCTGTATCAGCAGATGACGTTTCGGACAGCATTTGTGCACACGGCAATCCTGTTGTCGCTGTATTTTTTCTTACTGTCCATGATTTTATTGTTTACATCATTGTGTAATCGAAAATTTACTGGTGTATTACTGGATGGCGTACTGATCGTGCTTGGAACCGTCACATGTTCCGCAGACTCATGGTTGATGTGGCTGTTTCCTATGGCACATGCGATTCCATGGGTACATTACGAGAAATACCTGAGTCAGCAGATATTTCCAATCTGGGGCTCTTATGTGTGCCTGATTGGAAGCTGTGTCGGATTGATGATTTTATGTATGGCTTTGAGCAGAAACTATCAGGCAGGAAGGGGATAAGTATGATTGAGATAAAGGATGTATCATTAAATTTGAATAAACGGCAGATTTTGGATCATGTTTCCCTGAAATTGCAGGAGGGGAAAATCTATGGTCTGGTGGGAAACAATGGAAGTGGAAAGACCATGTTGATGAAATGTGTCTGCGGATTTATTCACCCGACATCAGGAATAGTATTGGCAGACGGAAAAGTAATTGGAAAAGATGTAGATTATCTCCCGGACGCAGGGGTCATTATAGAAACACCGGGATTCATCTCTTATTACAGTGGCTTACAAAATTTGAAAGTACTGGCCGGGATTAAAAACAAAATCGGAAATTTACAGATACGGGATGCTATGAAGCGTGTGGGATTAGACCCGGATCTCAAACTTTCCGTTAAAAAGTACAGTCTTGGAATGCGGCAACGTCTTGGACTGGCACAGGCAATGATGGAATCTCCGTCTGTGCTGATCCTGGATGAACCAATGAACGGTCTGGATAAAAACGGGGTAGAAGAAATCAGGCAGTTATTACTGTCCATGAAAAATGATCATAAAACTATCGTGATTGCAAGCCATAATGCAGAAGACATTCAGGTTTTGTGTGACGAAGTATATGAAATGGAGAATGGAAAGCTTTGTAATATGAATACTGTATAATTTATAGGCATTCCTGGTTAAAAACAAAAAATAACATAATCAGATGAAAACACACAAAGCTACATTGGGATTAAGAAAAACGATTATATATTGCAGAGGGTTGTGCTCTCTGCATTTTTTTAATGAAAAAGATGCAGATAACATGCATATTCGACTTAATGTGAAATTCAGAAAACCATTTGCAGATTTCAACTGTCTTATATATGTAACTGAAAAATGATAGGGAATTGGTGGAAAAACTTATATGAGTGTAATGAACAAGGAAGAATTATCAGAACTGATCTTGCAAAATCAAAAAGAGATGTATGTACTGGCTTATTCGATACTGCAAAATCAGTCGGATGCCCAGGACGCAGTCAGCGAATGTATCGTGCGGGCATTTGAAAATCGGACAAGTCTCAGAAAACGTGCAAGTGCAAGATCCTGGCTGATAAAGATTCTGATCAATGTATCCTGTTCAGCAATCACAAAACGACAGAAAGTTGTGCTTTTTGCTGATCCGGAACAATACGAGCAGGCTTCAGAAGAACCGGAAGATTATTTATGGTCAGCAATTCTGGAACTGCAGGAAAATGTGCGGGTTGTCATGGTTCTCTATTATTATGACGGTTTTTCGGTAAGGGAGATCAGTGCAATGTTGGATATTCCAGAAGGAACGACAAAGACCAGGCTCTCAGCGGGGAGAAAACAACTGACGAAATGGTTAGAGAACGGAAAGGAGCGGTGACATGTTATCAGATGAGCAAATGGATCGAGAAATCCGGGAACATGTAGAGAAGCATCCAGTGATTCTGCCGGAAGATTACCAGACAATGGTACAGAATCAGATTAAAAAATGTTGTGAAGGTGAAATGTCTATGAGTCAGAACAAACAGCGAAAAAAGAAAATGATTGCAGCAGCCTGCATGATATTATGTATTGGGGTCTGCGGTGCCGGTGGCGTGCGTGCTGGAATGAACTATGCAAAACAGCGTGTGGAGAAGACTTCTGAGAAGGAGCAGGAAGCCCTGTGGATGGATGCCGCCAAAGCAGATGCAGATACATTTTCCAGAGAATTATCCAAAAAGGAACAGCAGAGAATGAATGAACTGGCAGAAAAGTATCAGACAGAAGGATTATTCCCGGATGGAAGTATTTTGCAGATTTCGGATCAATCAGAGATTGTACCTGATCAAATCTGCTTTCTGGCTCAGTCCAGTACTTTTTATCTGCCGGAGAAAGCATTGAGCGATGAGCAGATGCTGGAACTGATTGATTTTTATGCAAAGCGTGATTATAGTGTAACAGCACAGGGACAAAAAGAAGCTGATATAACTGATTCAGCAGATGATGTGACAGAAATCTCTCAGGAGGAAGTAGTAGAAAAAGCATCTGCCTTGTTAGAACGGTTATATGGAGTTAATGCGGATACATTGACAACCGAGACAGAGCATGACCAGGCATCAGATGGAAACGGCGAGACATTTACAACGGATCATATCACTTATCGGGATGAGGCTGCAGGAATTTCTTATCTGGTATCAGTAAATCTGCAGAATGGAGAAATAAGAACCGTTTCAGTGCAAAAAGATACGGGATCAAATTATTCCAAAGAGATAGCAGAAAATGCAACTCAGTATCAGGAACTTTTTCCGGAAGCAGAAAAGATGGCGTATGCCTATATGGAAGAAAATGCTGTGTGGGTTGAAAAACAGATCGAATATATGCGAGATGAAAAACAGATGCTTGGAACAGGAATCGTAAACTATATTTTTGTAACAGATACGGATGCGTGTGTTATCAGCTATAGCTGTGCACAGCAATATTTTTATCAGGTACGGGAATTTTCAAAGGATGAATTGGACAGCTACCTGTCAGACGAAAAAGAGCAGGGAGCAATGAGAAACCTGGAACAGGTAATAACAGAAGTAAAGTAATGAAAAATACGACCAAAAATGGCAGAAGTTCAAAATACTTCTGCCATTTTTGGTATGTCGAATAAGAAATAAGAATGAGACACAGTCTGTGGTGAAAAATCCGGATATGAAAAATCAGGAAGGCGATGCCGTGGAGAATCATAGAGAGCAAACGGGCAATCCACAACGTGTCGTGGTACCGATGGCCGTTTTGCTGGCCTGTGTGATAGTACTGTTCGTTAGAAAACGAAGTTTCCGATGAATGGAAAATGGCGTATATCTATAGACGTAATCGCAGGTTTACTGGCGCTGGCATCAATTTCTTCTACTGTTTATGCAGCAACTTCGGCAGTCACTACAAATAGATGTTAAAATTGCGGATCAATCCGATTGTTGTGCAGGATTTGAAAAGTGACTGCTGCACAGGCAGCGATCGCTGATGAGAAATAGGATGTATAGTTGATTCATTTAATGAATTGAATTATAATAGGCATATCACTTTGTGTGATATGCCTATTTTCATGAAAGGAATAAAAAATACAGTGGCAAAGAATCAGAAAACCTATGGAATAGTTGTAGACTATTTTAAGAAAAAAATTTTAACAGGAGATTTGAAACCCGGCGAGAAACTACCGCCGGAGCGGGAGATTGCGGAGGAGCTGGGTGTCAGCCGAAACTCTGTCCGGGAAGCTATCCGCTTTATGGATATGACAGGTGTGATTTCCTCACAGCAGGGATCCGGTAATTATATTACCTGTGATTTTCAGAGTAGTCTGGAAGAAACAATGGGGATGATGTTTGCCATGGATCAGATTGATTATATACAGATCAGCCAGATCCGTTATTCACTGGAGCGACTGGCATTTACGCTGGCACTGGATCATGCATCGGAAGAAGAAATTAAATTGATGGAGGATTGTGTGAATAAACTGGATAAAAGCACAGATGCCAGTGTAAATAATGAGTTGGATAAGAAAATTCATTATACCCTGGCGAGAGCGTCAGGAAATATTCTGATTCTGGACATTCTGGAAGCCTGCTCCGGTGTGATTGATGAGTTTGTCAAAGATCTGCGCCGGGAGATCATTCAAGAAGAATCCAGTAAAGAAGCGTTAAATGACTGTCATCATCGAATTGTCAGGGCTTTACGGGCGCATGACAGGGAAGCAGGAATTTTGGCACTGAAAGAGCATTTTTCCATGATTGACAAGATTTTGCTTGATTGGAAAAATAAATAATTGCGACTGCATTCATCAGCAAGTAGCGCAAGAGGATTGCGAATGTCCGCTTTACAACGAGAGAGAACGGTATGATAATGTATGATGATACATTGTATACTGTTCTCTTTTGTATTAAAATCTGTACAGTAGCAAAAAAGTGTGCTATACTTTATAAGTCTGTCCTGACACAGGCAGAATACAAATGAGTTGAGAGGTTGAAAGAATGTTAGAAATTATTAAATCAGTGAACGCTGTGGTGAATAACTTCATCTGGGGTGTTCCTGCTATGATCTGCATTATCGGGGTCGGTCTGCTTTTGAGTGTACGGACAAAATTCCTGCAGATTCGTAAATTCCCATATGCAATGAAGTCGACCATTGGAAAAATTTTTGATAAGAAAGATGCTTCAGATGGGGCTATGACACCGTTTCAGGCGGTCTGTACGGCATTAGCCGGCACAGTTGGAACCGGAAACATTGCCGGTGTAGCCGGAGCAATTGCCATAGGTGGTCCCGGTGCGGTATTCTGGATGTGGATTTCTGCGCTGCTTGGTATGTGTACGAAGTTTTCTGAGGTAACTCTTGCGGTGCATTTTCGTGAAAAAAATGCCGTGGGAGATTGGGTTGGTGGACCGATGTATTATATTCAGAACGGTCTGAAGAAACACTGGCACTGGCTGGCTGTCCTTTTTGCACTGTTTGGAGTACTGACCGTATTTGGAACCGGAAATGCCACACAGGTAAATACCATTACCACTGCCATTAATTCTGCATTACTCAATTTTAATATCATTCCGGAATCTGCTACGAAAATTACAAATCTGATCATTGGTATTATTGTTGCTGTGATGGTTGCAATGATTCTGTTAGGCGGTGTCAAACGTATTGGTCGTGTCACCGAGCGCCTGATTCCATTCATGGCATTGTTATACATTGTACTTGCGTTCGGTGTTATTATCTTAAATATCGATCGTGTACCGGGTGTGTTTTATTCTATTGTTGATGGGGCGTTCCACCCGGCTTCTGTGACCGGCGGTATTGTAGGAAGCTTTTTCCTGAGTATGAAAAAAGGTGTAGCACGTGGTATTTTCTCAAATGAGGCTGGTCTTGGTACCGGTTCCATTGCGCATGCATGTGCGGATACCGGAGAACCGGTAAAACAGGGTATGTTTGGTATTTTTGAGGTATTTACAGATACGATTCTGATCTGTACCCTGACGGCTATGGTTATCCTGTGCAGCGGTGTTTCCGTCGGATATGGCGCAGATGCAGGTGCGGAACTGACAATTTCCGGATTCACGGCAACATATGGCAATTGGGTATCTGTTTTTACAGCAATTGCACTTTGTTGTTTTGCGTTTTCCACAATTATCGGATGGGGATTGTATGGCGCTCGTTGTATGGAGTATCTGTCCTCTGAAAAATGGGTGAAACCGTTCATGGTGGTTTATGCACTGGTAGCGATCGTAGGTGCAACCATGGATCTTGGCATGCTTTGGAGCATCGCAGAGACATTCAACGGTCTGATGGCGATCCCGAACCTCATCGCGTTGTTCCTGTTGTCAGGTACGGTGGTGAAACTTGTGAAAGATTATTTTGCAAGACATCACAAATAAATGTGTCATATTTTGCTGTATGATAAGATTTGTCTATCATTTTATCAGTAAAAGTTTTAAATTGTCTGAAAAATAGGCAAATATAAAGAAAAAAGCTTGAAATTCCATCGCTGTTTTGTTACACTGTATCTCAGTGACGATGTATTGAAAAAAATACAATCCAAACATTTGAGAGTGACAGGAAAGGAGAAACAGTGATGGGATTTTTAACAGGAAAAACTGCAATTATTACCGGAGGAGGACGCGCAGTATTAAGTGATGGAAGCTGCGGTTCCATCGGATATGGTATCGCAACAGCGTATGCAAAAGAAGGGGCAAATCTGGTACTGACCGGACGTAATGTCAAGAAACTGGAAGATGCAAAAGAAGAACTCGAGCGTTTGTATGGAATCAAGGTACTTCCGGTTCAGGCAGATGTATCTGCCGGTGCTGACAATGAAGCCATCGTTCAGAACGTTGTAAAGCAGGCCATTGATACGTTTGGAAGAATTGATGTATTGATCAACAATGCACAGGCTTCAGCATCCGGAGTTCCGTTGGAAGAGCATACCACCGATCAGTTTAATCTGGCACTTTACTCTGGATTATATGCAGTATTCTATTATATGAAAGCATGCTATCCATATCTGAAAGAAACAAAAGGATCTGTCGTTAACTTTGCATCCGGTGCAGGATTATTCGGAAATTATGGTCAGTGTGCTTATGCAGCGGCAAAAGAAGGAATCCGTGGCCTTTCCAGGGTGGCAGCAACAGAGTGGGGCAAAGACGGTATCAATGTCAATATCGTATGCCCGCTGGCATGGACAGCACAGCTGGAGAATTTTGAAAAAAATTATCCCGAAGCGTTTAAGGCAAATGTGAAAATGCCACCTGCAGGACATTATGGTGATGTAGAGAAAGAAATTGGTCGTGTCTGCGTTCAGCTTGCTTCTCCGGACTTTAAGTACATGAACGGTGAAACACTGACACTGGAAGGTGGTATGGGTCAGAGACCTTAAGGAACAAAGTACAATGTGGAGAGTTCCTTATATATAGAAATCTGGGTGATGAAATAGTTAGAAGTTGACTGTTACTCTCATCCTGCTATTCGCATATTGCAGATCTGTTATTTTCTTGACAGAGTATACTTACCGTGCTATATTTTAGAACGGCAAAGGTGCCAGAGTATTTTGGTTTAAGATACTCTTGGCACCTTTTTTGTGAGAAAAATAGAGAAAAAGAGCAGGAGGATGTTATGGGAAACAACCAGACAAATGAAAAACGGCAGGACTTCGAACTTCAGGCTGTACCTGACAGCGCGAGAAAAGGTTTTTTACCAATGTTTATGATCATGATGGGATTTACCTTTTTTTCTGCCAGCATGAGTGCGGGCGGTCAGCTTGGTGTCGGCCTGAACATGACAAAATTTATATGTGCATTGCTTATCGGTAATGCAATTCTTGGCGTATATACCGGAATTCTTGGATATATTGGATGCAAGACGGGACTTACCCTGGATCTGATGGCGAGACATGCTTTCGGAAAGAAAGGATCCTGGCTTTGTTCTGCAATTATTACTTTTACACAGATGGGATGGTTTGGTGTAGGTATTGCAATGTTTTCTATTCCGGTAGCTGAGTTGACAGGTATTCCGGTGGTGGTTCTTGTTATTCTGGCTGGTGGTCTTATGACAGCCTCTGCTTATTTTGGTATTAAGTCGCTGGAAATTATAAGCTGGATCGCAGTTCCGGCAGTCGGTATCCTGGGCTGCATTTCCGTAGGACTTGGAGTATCTTCAATGGGTGGAATTGATAGTTTGTTTGCTGCTGAACCACAGAATCCGATCACACTGGCAACAGCCATTACACTGGTTGTAGGTTCATTCATCAGTGGAGGTACAACAACTCCAAATTATACACGTTTTGCAAAAACTAAGAAAATTGCTGTTATCGCAACTGTGATTGCATTTTTTGTAGGAAACTCTCTGATGTTCGTTTTTGGAGCAGTGGGTGGTTCTGTAACCGGACAGGCAGATATCTTTTATATTATGATCGCACAGGGATTAGCACTTCCGGCGATCATCGTACTTGGATTAAATATCTGGACCACAGCAGATAACGGATTATATTCCTGCGGGCTTGGGCTTTCCAATATCACAGGATACTCCAAAAAGAAAATGGTACTTGTCAGCGGCATGATTGGAATCGTAGCTTCTGTCTGGTTATATTATAACTTTACTTCCTGGCTGACGTTCATGGGATATGCGATTCCGCCAGTCGGTGGTGTGGTGATCACAGATTATTTCATGCATCAGAATCGTTATCAGGATAATGATACAACAAATATGAAAACTGCAAAATGGTATGCAGTTCTTGCAGTTGTTGCAGGTGCCGTGATCGGTCTGAAAGTGCCGGTTGGTATTGGTTCTGTCAATTCTATTATTGCGGCATGTGTGATTTACTTTATCGGAGATAAGATCTGTGATAAAGGCGATAGAAGGATACAATCATGAACAGGGGAAATGTATTTGGAATTAATGGGAAAATTGAGACGGAATGCCTGACCGTAGTTGGTGCACAGTACGCACCTATTGGCGCTATGAGTATGGAAGAAGTAGATCGAAATACTGATGTACTGCTTTCCTTTATGGATCGGGCATCCGGCGGTTTCCCGGGATTTGATCTGTTTGTGGCACCGGAGGCGTGCATTCAGGGATTTCCGCAGTTTGGATGGGAAAAAGCTCTGCTTACTATGGACAGCCCGCAGATTAAAAAGTTTCAGGAAAAATGTGCGGAACTGGAAGTGTACGGTGTGTTTGATTTTCTGCTTCGTGTGGATGAACAGAACAATTTTACCAATACGGCTATTGTGATCAATGACAAAGGTGAGATCATTCACCGTTATGATAAGATGAATCCGTGGATTCCTTTCGAGGGTTCTATACCGGGACGCAGCTGTACGGTATGCGACGGACCGAAAGGTGCAAAACTTGGTATCATCATCTGTGCAGATGGCGATTATCCGGAAATGTGGCGCGAAGCAGCGGTGCAGGGGGCAAATGTAATTATCCGTCCGACTCACTATATGGATCCGTGGCAGAATGCCTGGGAGATCACCAATAAATCCGGAGCGTATTTTAATCAGGTATATGTAGTTGCTGTCAACTGCTCCGGAACAGCAGAAAATGAGAATTTTTCCTGTTTTGGCCGCAGCATGATCCTGGGACCGGACGGAAATGTGATCTGCGAGGGTGCAAATGGAGCACCATCCATGATCAAAGCAGATTTGTATCCGGGGATTATCGATGCCATGCGCAGTCAGGCAGTTCATTCTGCACCGATGTATTCTTATGTACATCGTGGTGCTTCCAGCCATCCATATGCGGGCAGAGGACTGGATACTTCGGATTATACAGCTTATAAGCGAGGTGGCGATGATGGCACAGTTTAAAGGAATGTTACATTTACTGCACAAACGGATGGCGAATGTCGCTTATCCTATTAGTAAACAGGAGATATTGGAACAGATTGGTGATGAAATTGTCAAAGTGGATATGGAGCACTATTTAAGTGTACGGGAGATCATCGCACCGATCCGGCAGGAAACGTTTTCCTGTGCGGCAGAATTTTACTGCGCGCTGCTTGGCGCGTAGCAATTAGGGCGGAAGGGGGTGTGCCCCCATCCTTTTATGCAGACGAAAGAATGAGAGACTCTTTGAAAACGGTCAGAAGCAAGTATCGGTTTCAAAGAGTCTCTTTTTGGTATGCTATGATTACTCACAATAAGTGCAGGATAAAAATAATTATTGACACCTAACGAATGTTGCTTTATACTAAAGTAAGATAGAGAAAGGGAATCTAGTATGCAGGCAACAGAGTTGGAAAAGACAGAAAACTATTATCGGACACAGATGCAGAAAGACAGAATCGTGGAGCGATTAAAAGAAATCGGATGTCGTATCACAAAGCAGAGAATGGTTTTAATGGATGTTATTCTGAGTGGCAATTGCAGCAGCTGCAAAGAAATTTATTATAAAGCATCAAAAATTGATCCTAAAATCGGAACAGCTACCGTGTATCGAATGGTGAATCTGTTGGAAGAAATTGGTGCAATCAGCCGTGTGAATTTATATGAAGTAACATATGTGACGGAAAAACGTCCGGAAGAACATGTGATTGAACTGGATGACAGTTCAGTACGTGTGTTGTCAGAAACGGAGTGGACCAGAGTCATTGAGCGGGGCCTGCGGGCATGTGGATATATTGACCGGCAGAACGTGAGAACTGTAAAACCGGGAATTGCGTAAAAAAAACTTGCATCTTTGAGAAGAGTGTGCTATCTTTATATAAGAATATGTTGTAAGTAGTAAGAGTGGGCGTGAGTCCACTCTTCGTTGTTGTTATGGTGAAACCTGAGAAAGAAGGTGACAAAATGTCAAAAAGAGAAGAATATGAAGCACGCACAGAAGCATTATTACTTCCTATTATGGAAGAAATGCATTTTGAACTGGTGGATGTGGAGTATGTAAAGGAAGGCAGTACCTGGTACCTGCGTGCTTATATTGATAAAGAAGGCGGTATTACCGTTAATGACTGTGAAGCAGTTGCCCGCAGAATGAACGATCTGCTGGATGAGGAAGACTTTATTTCAGATTCTTATGTGTTTGAAGTGAGCTCGCCGGGACTGGGCAGACCACTGAAAAAAGAAAAAGATTATGTCCGCAGTATGGGAAAGGAACTGGAGATTCGTACCTACCGTGCAATTAATCGTCAGAAAGAGTTTTACGGAGTTCTGACTGCATATACAGACGATACCGTTACAATTTGTACGGAAGAAGATGAAAAACTGACATTTCAGAAAAATGAAATTGCACTGATCAGACTGGCATTTGATTTTTAGGCATTCGAAGAACAGGAGGAAAAGAAAAAATGGCTAAAACCAGCAAAAACAGCAAAAACTCTGACAGCAGAGAATTACTGGAAGCATTAACAATTTTAGAGAAAGAAAAAAATATCAGCAAAGAGACACTTCTGGAGGCAATCGAGAATTCGTTACTGACCGCATGTAAAAATCATTTCGGAAAAGCGGATAATATCAAAGTTACGATTGATCCTGAGACCTGCGAATATCATGTATGGGCAGAGAAAACTGTAGTACAGGAAGTAACAGATCCGCTGACAGAGATCAGCTTTGCTGAAGCAATGATGATGAACGGTACACACGGACTTGGCGATGTGATCCATGAGGAAATCCATTCCAAAGATTTTGGACGTATTGCTACGCAGAATGCTAAGAATGTTATTTTACAGAAAATCCGTGAAGAAGAGCGGAAAGTGATCTATGATCAGTATTATGGAAAATCAAAAGATATCGTAACAGGTATCGTTCAGCGTTATATCGGCAATAATGTAAGCATTAACCTTGGTAAAGTGGATGCTGTTTTAAGTGAAAACGAGATGATCCCGGGAGAGACATTTGAGCCGACAGATCGTATTAAAGTATATGTCATGGATGTGAAATCAACTTCCAAAGGACCGAAAGTACTTGTGTCCAGAACACATCCGGAACTGGTGAAACGTCTGTTTGAGGCAGAAGTTGCAGAAGTTCGTGACGGAATTGTGGAGATCAAGAGCATTGCTCGTGAGGCTGGAAGTCGTACCAAGATGGCGGTATGGTCCAATGATCCGGATGTAGATCCGGTAGGAGCATGTGTCGGCATGAACGGTGCGCGTGTCAACGCAATCGTAGAAGAGTTAAATGGTGAAAAAATCGATATCATCAACTGGAACGAAAATCCGGCTATGCTGATCGAGAACGCTTTAAGTCCGGCAAAAGTAATTTCTGTTATCGCAGATGCTGAGGAAAATAAAGCAAAAGTTGTTGTTCCGGATTATCAGCTTTCCCTGGCTATCGGTAAAGAGGGACAGAATGCGCGCCTTGCGGCCCGTCTGACCGGATTCAAGATCGACATTAAGAGCGAGACACAGGCAAGAGAAGCCGGTGACTTCATGGATTATGAAGAAGATTATGAGGATGATGCGCTTACAGAAGATGAACTGAATCTGGATGAGGATTTTGAGGATACAGCTTATGACGAACCTGCAGAAGATGAATCTTATGAATATGAAGAAGATGAATTTGCAGGAGAAGAGGATAGTGAGAATGACTAAAAAAAATCCGATGCGCATGTGTGTGGGGTGTCATGAAATGCGGGAAAAAAGAGATCTGATCCGTGTTTTAAAAATGCAGGATAATACATTCTGTATCGATCCGGCTGGCCGGAAAAACGGCCGCGGTGCATATTTGTGCAAAAATCCGGACTGTCTGGAACTGGCAGTGAAAAATCACGGATTGGAACGATCATTCAAAATGAGTATACCAAAAGAAATAGTCGCAGAATTGGCAGAGGAGATGAAAACGATTGCAGAATAACAGAATTTTATCCAGTCTGGGCCTTGCGCAGAAAGCCGGCTGTATTGCCAGCGGTGAGTATGCGGTAGAGAAAGCAGTAAAAGGGGGGCTGGCGAGCCTGGTGATCGTGGCAGAGGATGCTTCCGATAATACAAAGAAAAAAATGAAAAATATGACAGCTTTTTATGAGACACCTCTGTATGTTTACGGAAGCAAAGATGATCTCGGTCATTGTATTGGCAAGGAATACCGTTCTATGGTAGCAGTTCTGCAGCCGGGATTTGCAAAGTCTGTCATGAAGCAGCTTGACAATAGACCAACAACTGAATAGGGAGGATCTGGAATGGCAAAAATTAGAGTTCACGAAATTGCAAAAGAATATGATGTGACTGCGAAGGAGGTTATTAATTTCCTTCATGGACATAATATAGAAGTAACAAATTTAAGTTCACTGGAAGACAATGCAGTGTCACTGATCAGAGGAAAATACGGTAAACAGGACAGCACGGATGATAAGAAAGAGCGCCCGAAAAAGAAAGCAAGTATTTCAGCTGTATACAATCCGCAGAACAGCAAGATGGGTAATCGCCGTCCAAATAATGGAAACCGTAATGAACGCAACGGTGATCGTCCACAGCGAAATAATGGAGACAGACCACGTAATAATAATGGTGATCGTCCACAGCGAAATAACGGAGACAGACCGCGTTACGACGGAGACCGTCCGCAGAGAAATAATGGCGACAGATCACGTTACGATGGTGAGCGTCAACAGCGAAACAACGGAGACAGATCACGTTACGACGGAGACCGCCAGCAGAGAAATAATGGTGACAGACCGCAGAGAAGATTTGGCGACAGACCGCAGAGACAGGAAAATGGTGATAGAAATGGCCGTTATGAAAGAAAAGACAACAATAATCAAAAAGGTTTCCAGGGTAATCGCGGCGGCGGTAATAGTTTTGGAGGTAATCGAAACAATCGACAGGACGGTCAGAATCGTTCAAGAGAGACGAGAGGACGCTTAGATCAGGAAATTTCACGTATGAACCGTGACAGCGCAAAGGCTCCGATCGAGGAGTTGCGCGGAAAAGAAAATACACACGCAAATAAAAAGAAAAATAAACAGGATTATGAAAGAAAGAATAGGAAGCAGGAGCAGTATGTAAATCTGGAGAAAAAAACCGGACATAAAAAGCGGAATGCACAGCCGCAGCCGCAGGCAGAGAAAAAGGCCGATGAGGTTCGCAGCATTGCACTTCCGGAAGTGATGACGGTACGTGAACTGGCAGAACGTATCGGTGTGCCGGCTTCCAAAGTTGTAGAAAAATTGTTTATGCAGGGCATTCTTGCAACCGTAAATCAGGAGATTGATTACGAAAAAGCAGAAGAAATCGCACTGGAGTTCAACTGTATCGCTGAGAAGGAGGAGAAAGTGGACGTCATCGCAGAACTTCTGAAAGAGGAAGAAGAGGATGAAAACACACTGATTTCCAGACCGCCGGTTGTATGTGTAATGGGACACGTTGACCATGGTAAAACTTCTCTGCTGGATGCTATCCGCGAGACACATGTAACGGATCGTGAGGCTGGTGGTATTACACAGCACATCGGTGCATCTGTTGTAAAAATCAACGGACAGAAGATTACATTTCTGGACACGCCGGGTCATGAAGCATTTACTGCTATGCGTATGCGTGGTGCAAATGCTACAGATATCGCAATTTTGGTAGTTGCGGCAGATGACGGTATCATGCCTCAGACGGTAGAAGCCATCAGCCATGCAAAAGCAGCCGGTATCGAGATTATCGTAGCGATCAACAAGATCGATAAAGAGAGTGCAAATATTGATTATGTAAAACAGGGTCTTGCTGAGCAGGGACTGATTCCGGAAGACTGGGGCGGAAGCACGATCTGTGTACCGGTATCTGCACGTACTGGTGAAGGAATCACAGAGCTTCTTGAAATGGTATTACTGACAGCAGATATCCTGGAACTGAAAGCAAATCCGAAGAGAAATGCGCGTGGTTTGGTGATCGAGGCACAGCTGGACAAAGGCCGTGGTGTTGTTGCAACCGTCCTTGTTCAGAAAGGTACTCTGAAAGTCGGCGAGCCGATTGCTGCAGGAAGCAGCTATGGTAAAGTCCGTGCTATGATTGATGATAAGGGAAGAAGAGTCAAAGAGGCTGGTCCTTCCACTCCGGTTGAAATTCTTGGTCTGAATAATGTTCCGAATGCAGGTGAAGTATTCGTGGCATGTGATTCCGAGAAAGATGCAAGAAGCTTTGCAGAGACTTTTGTATCTCAGAACAGAGAGAAAATGCTGGAAGAAACCAGATCCAGAATGTCACTGGACGATCTGTTTTCACAGATCCAGACTGGTAATTTAAAAGAACTTGAACTGATCGTAAAAGCAGATGTTCAGGGTTCTGTAGAAGCTGTAAAACAGAGTCTGACAAAACTTTCCAACGAGGAAGTTGTTGTAAAAGTAATCCATGGAGGTGTTGGTGCGATCAATGAGTCCGATGTTTCCCTGGCTTCGGCATCTAATGCAATCATCATTGGATTTAATGTAAAACCGGATATGACCGCAAAAGCGACTGCAGAGCAGGAAAAAGTAGATATCCGTCTGTACTCTGTAATCTACAAAGCTATCGAAGATATTGAGGCTGCCATGAAAGGTATGCTGGATCCAATCTTTGAAGAAAAAGTCATCGGTCACGCAGAAGTACGTCAGATCTTCAAAGCTTCCGGTGTCGGCAACATCGCAGGTTCCTATGTACTGGATGGTGTATTTGAGCGTAATTGCAAGGTTCGTATTACAAGAGAAGGAAAACAGATCTTTGAGGGCGATCTTGCATCCCTGAAACGTTTCAAAGATGATGTCAAAGAAGTAAAAGCCGGTTACGAGTGCGGCCTGGTATTTGATGGATTTAATGATATTGCAGAGTTTGATATCGTAGAAGCATATAAGATGGTAGAAGTACCGAGATAGGCTGGAGATGATAAAATATGAGAAAAAACAGTATTAAAAATACCCGGTTAAACGAAGAAGTGATGCGTGAATTATCAACCATTATCCGCAATGAGATCAAAGACCCGCGGATTCATCCGCTGACCACTGTGTCAGCGGTGCAGGTTGCACCGGATCTCAAAACCTGTAAAGTATACATTAGTGTTCTTGGTGACAAAAAGGAAAAAGAAGATACGATTGCAGGATTGAAAAATGCGGCCGGCTATGCACGCCGTTGCCTGGCGCAGTCTCTGAATCTGAGAAATACTCCGGAATTGAGATTCATTCTGGATGAATCCATTGAGTATGGAATTGAAATGTCCAAAAAGATTGATGCACTGACAGGTGGTAAAGAGGAAGAATAAGAGGATGACCATGATTTCATTAGATTCATATCTGGATGGGATTACTACCGTTGCCATATCCGGTCATATCCGGCCGGATGGTGACTGTGTAGGATCCTGTCTGGCTGTATACAATTACATTTGTGATAATTATCCGACTATTATGGCTGATCTGTATCTGGAACCGATTCCGGAGAAATTTCTGTTTTTGAAAAATGCAGACAAAATTCGTCACATGAAGTCGACGGATGGAAAAAAAGAGTATGATCTGTTCATTGCACTGGACTGTGGTGATGTAGACCGCCTTGGTTTGTCCGGGCAGTATTTTGAAGTGGCAAAAAGTACGTTTTGTGTGGATCATCATATCAGTAACCAGTCATTTGCTGATTTTAATTACATCTTTCCAAATGCAAGTTCTACCTCAGAACTGGTATATCAGCTGATGGATGAGAGCAGGATCACAAAGGAAATCGCTGAGTGTATTTATCTTGGCATCGTACATGATACCGGAGTGTTTCAGTATTCCTGCACTTCTTCCAAAACAATGGAGATTGCGGGTCAATTGATGGACAAAGGAATCGATTATTCCAGAATCGTAGATGATACATTTTATATTCGCACTTTTGCGCAGCAGCAGATTCTTGGAAAAGCGCTGATGGATGCAGAACTTCATTTTAATGGAACTTGTATTTCCAGTGTGGTCAAACGGAAACAGTTAGAGAAATTCCATGTAGAACCAAAGGATCTTGATGGAATTGTCAGCACTCTTCGTTCTACGGCAGGCGTAGAAGCGGCGGTGTTTGTATATCCGAATGAAAACGATACATATAAGGTAAGTCTGCGTTCTGCTTCTTATATGGATGTGGCACAGATTGCAATGGAGTTTGGCGGTGGCGGTCACAGTCGGGCTGCCGGGGTATCCATGGAAGGAAAACCGGATGAAATACTCAAAAAAGTGCTGGCAAAGATGAAAAAGCAGCTGAAAGATAAAGATACAGAGGAAGATGGATGTACAACGGAATCATAAATGTATACAAAGAAAAGGGATATACATCTTTTGATGTGGTGGCACGGATGCGGGGCATCTGTGGACAAAAGAAGATCGGACATACCGGAACATTGGACCCGGATGCGGAAGGTGTTTTGCCGGTATGTCTTGGAAAAGCCACAAAAGTATGTGATATGCTGACTGATTCGGATAAGGTCTATCGGGCGGTGATGCAACTTGGCATAGAAACTGATACCCAGGATCTGACAGGAACCGTTCTGTCAGCCTGTGAAGTCCCTGTGCTGACAGAGACCGAAATCCGGGATGTGATTCGGACTTTTCAGGGCGAAATCATGCAGGTGCCGCCGATGTATTCTGCATTGAAAGTAAATGGAAAGAAACTGTGTGATCTGGCCAGAGCAGGTGTGACAGTGGAACGAAAAGCACGTCCGGTAACTATTTATGAGATTCGTATTGAACGTGTGGAATTGCCGGAGATTGAACTGACAGTATCCTGTTCGAAAGGAACTTATATCCGTACACTGTGTCATGATATCGGACAGAAGTTTGGCTGCGGTGCGGCAATGAAAAGTCTGCTCCGTTTACAGGCTGCAGGGTTTGTATTGGATGAGGCACATACGTTGGATGAAATTCAGTCATACAAAGCTGCAGGTTCCCTGGCAGAAGTGATTACGCCGGTAGAACAGGTGTTTTTCGTATATCCAGTGCTGACAGCAAAGCCGGTGTTTGATGTGATGTTGAAAAACGGAAATAAAATGGCACCGGAGCAGTTTGCTGAGTATATTGTACCGCAGAACGGCATGCTTGTGCGTGTCCGTATGTCGGACGGAAGATTTGCAGCAGTGTATGAATATCAGGAAACACTTGGTCTGTACCGTCCTTCAAAAATGTTTTTAGAGGATTGACAATCAGTGATGAAATATATAAAAGATACTTTGGATTTTAAAATAGAAGAACCTTCAGTGATTACCCTCGGAAAATTTGATGGTCTGCATACCGGACACCGTTATCTGATGGATGCTATGCAGAAGGGAAAAGAACAGGGGCTCAAATGTGTGATTTTTACATTTGATATTCCGCCGAAAGCAATTCACAAAGACGCATACAGTGTATTGTCTACCAATGAGGAAAAAGCACATATTTTTGCGGAAGCTGGAGTGGATTATCTGGTTGAGTGTCCGTTTACGGACGAGTTCCGACAGCTTTCACCATATGCATTTTTGCAGATGCTGAAAGAGAAAATCAATGTAAAAATGATTGTTGCCGGAACGGATTTCCATTTTGGTTATCAGCGCTCCGGTACTTACCGGGAATTACAGCAATATGCGGATGACCTGGGATATGAGGCAGTGATCGTCAAAAAGAAGCAGTATAAGGGGGAGGATATCAGCAGTACCCGTATCCGTGCCAGAATCGCAGAGGGTGATATGGAGGAGGCAAACTATCTGCTAGGGTATTCCTATTTCCTCACAGGTCCGGTCCTGCATGGCAACGAGATTGGACGGACCATCGGGATTCCAACTGCCAACCAGCGGCCGGAAACATTTAAACTGCTTCCGCCAAAAGGGGTATATGCAGTGAAAGTGCTGGCAGAAGGAAAGCAGTATGACGGTATCAGTAACGTAGGTTGTAAACCGACCATTGAAGGAATAAATCCTATGGGGGTTGAAACGTTTTTATTTGATTATTCCGGAGATTTATATGGCAAGGATATCCGCGTATCCTTTCTGAAATTTATTCGTCCGGAGCAGAAGTTTGGTTCACTTGCAGAACTGAAAGCACAGATGGATCGGGATATTTTGGTTTGTAAGAAATATTTGAACGCAGAATAAGCATTCCCCAGCTTCAAGTGCGTAGAGCGTTAAGCGTTGGGTAAGGGGGGATGCTTAATCAGTGGGAGTTAAAAGCTCCCACTGACGGAGCGCAAAGCGACTGCGTTCATGAGCAAGTAGCGAAAGCGGATTGCGAATGTCTGTTTTACCGCAGACGCAGAAAATGTTTTACAGAAAATGGTTTACAAGTCAGATTGAATATGATATATTGATTAGGCGTGAGTAAACAGCCCGTACTCAGTACCCGGACACTCCGACCGGTACTTGGTAGACACGCATTACTGGGCGATTATAAAAAATGAAGGAGGAAATCAAGATGATTTCAAAAGAAAAAAAAGCAGCGATTATGGCAGAGTATGGTAGAACACCAAACGATACAGGATCACCGGAAGTACAGATCGCAATCTTAACAGCAAGAATCCAGGAGCTCACAGAGCATCTGAAAGAGAACCCGAAGGATCATCATTCCAGAAGAGGTCTTCTGAAAATGGTTGGTCAGAGACGTGGTATGCTTGCTTACCTTCAGAAAAAAGATCTGGAAGGTTATCGTGCACTGATCGCAAAATTAGGCATCAGAAAATAATAACAGGATAGCTGTCAGAATAGAGCGGTATTTCCGCTCTATTTTGGATTGGCGGGAGGGTTTATCCGAGACCGCTGATGTGTACAAAAGGAGATTTTTACAGTTCACACGCGCATTTCAAAATCATTCGCAAAACGCCCTTTCTTGGCTTCTTCGCGTAGCCTTGTTACTGTTTTTGCTCATGAAATAGCTCTCTTTGTACAGATCAGTAGTTTCGGGTCTCCTGCCACAGTGAAGAAGGAGAGAAGATAATGAAGAAAACCTATTCAATGGAACTGGCCGGAAGAACATTAAGTGTTGATGTCGGCCGTGTGGCTGCACAGGCAAATGGAGCAGCACTTATGCATTATGGTGATACAGTTGTATTATCTACAGCAACTGCATCTGAGAAACCACGTGAGGGAATTGATTTCTTCCCGTTGAGCGTAGAGTTCGAAGAGAAAATGTACTCCGTAGGAAAAATCCCGGGAGGATTCAATAAACGTGAGGGAAAAGCATCTGAAAATGCTGTTCTGACAGCACGAGTAATCGATCGTCCGATGCGTCCGTTATTCCCGAAAGACTATAGAAATGATGTTACTTTAAATAACATGGTAATGAGTGTTGATCCGGAGTGCCGTCCGGAGCTGCTTGCTATGTTAGGTTCAGCTATTGCAACCAGTATTTCTGATATTCCGTTCTGCGGACCATGTGCAACCACGCAGATTGGTATGGTAAACGGCGAATTCGTTGTTAATCCGTCTCAGGCAGACTGGGATAACGGCGACCTTCAGCTGACAGTTGCTTCTACCTCTGAGAAAGTAATCATGATCGAGGCTGGCGCAAACGAGATCAAAGAAGAAAAAATGATTGAAGCAATTTATAAGGCACATGAGATTAATCAGACAATCATTGCGTTCATCAATAATATGGTTGCTGAGATCGGAAAAGAGAAACATGCATATACAAGCTGTGCTGTTCCGGAAGAAATGTTCGCGGCAATGCGCGAGATTGTCACACCGGCAGAGATGGAAGAGGCTGTATTTACAGATGTAAAACAGGTTCGAGAGGAAAATATCCGTGCCATTACAGAAAAACTGGAAGAGGCATTTGCAGAGAATGAAGAGTGGCTTGCAGTTCTCGGTGAAGCTGTATATCAGTATCAGAAAAAAACTGTTCGTAAGATGATCTTAAAAGATCAAAAACGTCCGGATGGTCGTGCAATCACACAGATTCGTCCTCTGGCAGCAGAAGTAGACCTGATTCCGAGAGTTCATGGTTCTGCAATGTTTACCCGTGGTCAGACACAGATCTGTACCATCACCACTCTGGCTCCGTTATCTGAAGTTCAGAAAGTAGACGGACTGGATGAGAATATTACAAGCAAACGTTATATGCATCATTATAATTTCCCATCTTACTCTGTTGGTGAAACAAAACCGTCCAGAGGACCGGGACGTCGTGAGATCGGACATGGAGCACTGGCTGAGAAAGCATTGGTACCGGTACTTCCGAGTGAAGAAGAGTTCCCGTATGCGATCCGTACAGTATCTGAGACTTTTGAATCCAATGGATCTACTTCTCAGGCAAGTATTTGTGCATCTACAATGTCTCTGATGGCAGCAGGTGTACCGATCAAGAAACCGGTTGCAGGAATTTCCTGTGGTCTGGTAACAGGTGAGACAGATGATGATTACATTGTTCTGACAGATATTCAGGGTCTGGAAGACTTTTTTGGCGATATGGACTTTAAGGTAGCCGGAACACATGATGGCATCACAGCAATCCAGATGGATATCAAGATCCACGGACTGACAAGACCGATTGTAGAGGAAGCTATCGCAAGAACACGTGAAGCAAGACTTTACATTCTGGATGAAGTTATGTTACCTGCTATTGCTGAGCCGAGAGCACAGGTTGGCAAATATGCACCGAAGATCATCTCTATGCAGATTGATCCGCAGAAGATAGGTGATGTCGTTGGTCAGAGAGGAAAGACCATTAATGCCATCATTGAGCAGACAGGTGTTAAGATTGATATTACAGATGAGGGTTCTGTATCTATCTGCGGTACCGATGCAGATATGATGGATCGTGCTGCAGAACTAATCCGCATCATTGTGACAGATTTCGAGGCAGGACAGATTCTTTCCGGTAAAGTCGTAAGCATCAAAGAGTTTGGTGCATTTATCGAGTTTGCTCCGGGTAAAGAGGGAATGGTTCATATTTCCAAGATTTCAAAAGAGCGTATCAATCGTGTAGAAGATGTTCTGACACTTGGTGACAAGGTAACCGTTGTATGCCTTGGAAAAGACAAGATGGGCAGAATGAGCTTCAGTATGAAAGATGTAAAATAAATTATAGTGAAAAGAAAACCGATGGGCAATCTGCTCATCGGTTTTCTGATTGATACGATCTCGATGAATTTCCTATCAAACAAAAGCACTTCGTACAACCGATGCACACTCGCACGAGAAGGGATTCTTGCTAATAAAACGAACGCAATGCATGTTGATGGAATATATTACTATATGGAAAAAATATTAGCATACATTCATGCTTCGGCAGCATATCGGCAGGGCATTTTCGGACAGGGAATCCTGGTGGCTGTGCTGGATACAGGTATTTATCCACATTCGGATCTGCAAGGGAGAATTCGGGGATTCCGGGATTATATCAGGCAGAGGCAGCAACCTTATGACGATAATGGTCATGGAACACATATCAGCGGAATTATAGGAGCGGGTGGAAAAGGAGCCGTTCACGGTGTGGCCCCGGGCTGTTATCTGCAGGGATATAAAGTACTGGATAAGAATGGGAATGGAAAAATTCTGGATATTTGTCAGGCGGTTGAAGATATTATGAAATACAATCAGAACCATGCACAGAAGATCCGGGTTATCAATATATCTGTCGGTATGCGGGAACGGGTGCGGCCAGAATTGCAGCAACGTCTTTTACGAAGTGTGGAGCAGGCGTGGGATCAGGGGATTGTTGTTCTGGCAGCAGCCGGAAATAATGGTCCCGGAGAGAATACTGTGACCAGCCCCGGGGTATCAAAGAAAATTATTACAGTTGGCAGTCTGGATACTATAAATGAGAGAAAGCGGGAACCAAGTCTTTATTCCGGACGCGGTCCTACGGAATCCTGTGTAGTGAAACCGGAGATTTTGATGCCCGGAACTGATATTATCAGCTGTGGTACGAGACCGGGCACCTATATCAGAAAAAGTGGTACTTCTATGGCGGTACCTGTGGTATCAGGGATGATTGCACTGTTGCTGTGTAAATATCCGGCCATGATGCCAAATGAAGTGAAACTGCAGTTGTATCGCAGTGCAGATCACTCCGGTATTGACGAAAGCTTCAAGTGTTGGGGAACGGTGGATTTACAGAGGCTGTTATCAGTATATCAGATGTGAGATGACTCTCACCTCTGCAGGCGGTGAGCATCAAGAATGCCAGGGACATTCTTAAATGAAATTCAGTCTGGTTCTGACAGGAAAAAGCGGTGCAGAAGCTGCTGGCAGGTATCCTTCAGCGTGATCAGTGGAATGGACTCGGATGCCAGCAGATTCACAGAACCAACCGTGTTGTCATTTAATGTATACACGGCTTTGCCAATGATATCCCCTTTTTTGATCGGGGCTTCCACGGAATCCGGAAGCTCTATTTTTTTTGCCAGTTCTCCTGCGGTATTTGTAGTATCCAGATGATAGAAAGCGGATTCATATTTCAGAGACAGCTGAGAATGTCGGCCTCTGGAAACGGGGAGCTTTGGCAAAGAATCCAGGTTTTCATCAGTATATACCTGACAGTTTGCAAATCCCCATTCAAACAGCGTTTCTATGTCAGCCATCCGTTCTTTGCTGCCGGGGGCGTTCAGCACGACTGCGATGAAATCCATCCCGTCTTTGCTGGCGGTAGCGGACAGGCAGAAACCGGCTGTCGAGGTAAAACCGGTTTTCAGACCGGTTGCATAAGGGTATTGTTTGATCAGATGATTTGTATTATTGAGGGTAAATGATGTGTCTCCCCGGGCGGTGTGGTGCGTGATGTCTTCCATCCAGATGGATGTATAGTCAAAAATTTCGGGATAATTTACCGTTAGTTCCCGGGACATCAATGCAATATCATAAGCCGTGGAGTAGTGCCCTTCCGTGTCCAGTCCACAGCAGTTGGCAAAGTGTGTATGCAGCATGCCAAGTGAAGCTGCTGTTTCGTTCATTTGCTGGACAAAGGCTTCTTCGCTTCCGGCAAGCTGCTCAGCCATGGCGACACAGGCATCGTTGGCACTGGCAACAACGATACATTTGATCAGTGTTTCTACTGTCTGTGTTTCTCCTTCTTCGAGGTAAACCTGAGAGCCGCCCATACTGGCAGCGTGTGCAGAAACCGGAATGAGGTCTTCGAGTTGAATGGTCTGATTATGCAGTGCCTGAAAAATCAGCAGAAGTGTCATGATTTTTGTAACACTGGCAATCGGGCGTTCTTTTGCAGCATTTTGTTCAAATAAAACCGTTCCGGTAGCGGCATCCATCAACAGTGCACTCGAGGCAGTCAGTGTGAGAACCGGTGCAGCTGTATGTTCCGTAGTGATGTCAGAAGCGGTTTCGGCATCTGCATCAGAGGTTGTATTCATAAAAATGTTGTTTTCAGAGTGTGCGTTCACGGTGTATACAAGAGTTGAAAAACAAAGAGACAGGGATAATAATAATCCAAGAAAGAATCTCATAAGCAACCTGCTGGAATGATTTATTTTAAGTGTATGAGGGTAAAGTGAAATCTATGCACATTTTGTACGGACCGATAATATCTGTAATAGAATTGCAATAACAGGAAGAAGAGACAGAAAAGAATGATAGAAAATGTGAACAAAACCTTGAAATTTTATGGGGATTCAGTACAATAGTGTAAGATTGGAGAAAATTTGGCCTATGGAATTAAAGGTAAAACTGGAAGTATTCGAAGGTCCCCTGGATCTTCTGCTTCATTTGTTGGATAAAAATAAAGTAAGTATTTATGATATTCCGATTGTCGAGATTACAAATCAGTATCTTGAATATATTCGGGAGATGCAGCGACAGGATCTGAATATCATGAGCGAATTTTTGGTAATGGCGGCGACACTGCTGGAAATCAAATCAAAATGGCTTCTTCCGAAAGAGGAAACAGAAGACGAGGATGAAGTGGATCCACGTGCGGAACTGATGGAACAACTGCTGCAGTACAAGCTGTTCAAATACATGTCTCAGGAACTGAAAGACAGGCAGATTGATGCGGGACGGCGGTTGTATAAAAATCAATCTATTCCGGAGGAAGTGCGTTCTTATGAAGAACCGTTGGATCTGGAAGAACTGACCCGCGGTTGGGATCTGAAAAAACTGCATGCTATTTTTGAATCAGTAATGCGAAAACAAGTAGATAAGATGGATCCGATCCGATCCCGTTTTGGGAAAATTGAACGGGAAGAGGTTTCTTTAGATGAGAAGATGATTTATCTGGAAACATACTGTCAGGAGCATCCGCATTTTTCTTTCCGGGAACTATTGGAAAGACAGGGCAGTAAGGTGGAGATCATTGTGACGTTTCTGGCGATGCTGGAGTTTATGAAAACCGGAAGGATCCGGATCGTGCAGGAGCAGTTGTTTGATGAAATATATATTACTGTCTGCGGGCAGGCAATATCAGATGTGGGACGATTGCCGTCTGAACCGGCCGGCAGCATGCTTAAAGAAAAGATACGGGAGTAATTAAAAAATGAAAATAGAAGAATATGAAGCTGCCGCAGAGGCTATTCTGTTTGCGATGGGTGACTCTGTGGAAATAAAAAAACTGGCATTTGCACTCCAGGTAAATGAGCGGGAGGCAGAGATGATCCTGCGTAATCTGGCAGACCGGTATCAGGCAGACAACTGTGGTCTGCAGATCCTGGAACTGGACGGTGCTTATCAGATTTGTACAAAGCCGTCTCAGTATGAATATCTGATCCGGATTGCAAAACAGCCGAGAAAGCAGGTACTGACCGATGTATTGCTGGAAACATTGTCCATTGTGGCATACAAGCAGCCGGTAACCAGGGTGGAAATTGAAAAGATCAGAGGTGTGTCCTGTGAGCATGCCATCAATAAATTACTGGAATATGGGCTGATCCAGGAAGCTGGCCGTCTGGATGCACCGGGACGGCCGATTCTGTTCGGAACCACAGAAGAGTTTCTTCGTTGCTTTGACGTGCAGTCCGTAGAAGAACTACCGGATATGAACCCGGAAAAAGTGGAGGAGTTAAAGCAGGAAGCAGAAGAAGAAGTACAGCTCCAACTGAAACTGTGACAATATAAAATGCGAAAAAAGTTCACAAAAATATACGATGATTTTGCATGAACTCGTTGAAGAATCTTGTTAATGAATTAACTACTGTCAAGAATAACCAATTATAAAAACAAAAAAATGTGAATTATGCACAATAAATAAAAAGAGTGAACGGGTTGAACTGACTAACAGGAAACCCGGTCACTCTTTTGTCAGTATTGAAAAAAATACAATAATATATTAATATCTGACACATAAGTATCGCAAAACATACGCAGATATGTGAAAAGTATACAAATACTTGCTTTACAGTGGTAAAGGATTTAGGAGGACAGGATATGAGCAGATTATCAGTAGCATCAGCTGACAAGGTAAATTCTACGACAGAACAGCTTATGAAAGAATTTACACAGCGAATTGTGGCAAATCCACCGGGAGTCTGTCCGGTTGATATGCAGCTGGCATTCTTAAAAGTGTGTCATGCACAGACATGTGGAAAATGTGTTCCATGCCGCGTTGGTCTGGGACAATTAGAGAGACTTCTTGAGAAGGTTCTGGACAATGAAGCGACAATGGAAACACTGGAACTGATTGAAGAGACCGCAGAAAATATCAAAAATTCTGCTGACTGTGCGATCGGGTTTGAATCCGCACGTATGGTGCTGGCAGGTCTGGAAGGTTTCAGAGAAGACTATATTTCACATATTACTGACCACAGATGTCTTGGATCATTCGAACAGCCGATCCCGTGTGTCACACTTTGTCCGGCGCATGTGGATATTCCGGGATATATTGCACTGGCAGGTGAGGGACGCTGTGAGGATGCAGTTCGCCTGATCCGTAAAGACAATCCGTTCCCGACGGCATGTGCCCTGATCTGTGAGCATCCATGTGAGGCGCGTTGCCGCAGAAATATTATTGATGACTCCATCAATATCCGTGGTATGAAGCGTTATATTGTAGATAACGCACCATCTGATAAAGTACCGGTTCCGGCATGTGCACCATCCACAGGCAAGAAGGTTGCAATCATCGGTGGTGGACCAAGTGGTCTGACAAGTGCATACTTCCTGCAGCTGATGGGACATCAGTGTACAGTATTTGAGGAGAAGAAGCAGCTTGGTGGAATGCTGCGTTATGGTATTCCGAATTATCGTTTCCCGCGGGAGCGTTTGCAGGAGGATATCGATGCAATTCTTTCTACCGGTGTGGATGTGAAATTAAATACAACGATCGGAACAGAAGAATTGAAACAGATTCAGCAGGAGTACGATGCAATCTACGTGGCTATCGGTGCACATACAGATAAAAAGCTCGGACTTGAAGGGGAAGACAGCAAAAACGTGATTTCTGCTGTTGATATGTTGCGTGAGATTGGTGACGGAGCATACCCGGATTACACCGGAAAACGTGTTGTTGTCGTAGGTGGCGGAAACGTAGCTATGGATTGCGCGAGAACAGCTATGCGTGCAAACGCGGAGACAGTAAGCATCGTTTACCGCAGACGTCAGGAAGATATGACAGCACTTCCGGCAGAAGTGGAAGGTGCGATCGCAGAGGGAATCGAACTTGTTACTTTGAAAGCTCCGCTTCGTGTAGAGGCAGATGCAGAGGGAAATGCATGTGCACTTTGGGTACAGCCTCAGATTATCGGACCGGTAAAAGGTGGCAGACCTTCCCCGCGTAAGGCCAATAAACCGGAAGAACGTATGGAATGCGATATTGTGCTGGTTGCTATCGGACAAGATATCGTATCTGGTCCCTTTGCTGATTTTGGAATGGCTGTCAATCGTGGACGTATTGCGGCAGATAAAGGTGGAGCTGCAAATATGGTAGGAGTTTATGCCGGTGGTGATTGTGTATCCGGACCGGCGACCGTGATCAAGGCGATCGCAGCAGGAAAAGCAGCTGCAGCAAATATCGACGAGTATCTTGGTTATCATCATCCGATCAGCTGTGATGTGGAGATTCCGGAACCGATGTTGAATGATAAAGTACCGTGCGGACGTGTAAATCTTCAGGAAGTGGAAGCATGGGCGAGAAAGACAAACTTTGAAGGAATAGAACTTCCGATGAGCTGTGAAGAAGCAGTACAGGAAGCAAGCCGCTGCTTACGATGCGATCGTCATGGCTGTGGTACACTGAGAGGAGGCAGAGAGTTCGAATGGTAAATTTAACGATCAATAATAAAAAAATTCAGGTACCGGAAGGTACTACGATTCTGGCAGCTGCCGCTCAGGCCGGAATCAAGATTCCGACATTGTGTTATTTGAAAGAAATCAATGAGATCGGAGCATGCCGTGTCTGCGTAGTAGAAGTTGAAGGAAAGGAGACACTTGTGGCTTCCTGCAACACAGCAGTAGAGGAGGGCATGGTTGTATATACAAACAGCTACAAAGCGCAGCATGCCCGCCGTATGAATGTACAGTTGATTCTGTCTGAGCATGATGCACACTGTGCTTCCTGTCTCAGAAGCGGAAACTGTACGTTGCAGAGTGTGGCAAATGATCTGAATATCGGCGATGTTCCTTTTGGTGAAAAATATGAGCAGAATGAATGGCCGCAGGATTTTCCGCTTATTCGCGATGCAAGCAAATGTATCAAGTGCATGCGCTGTGTACAAATCTGTGACAAGGTACAGGAGCTGAAGATCTGGGATGTGATCAATACAGGAAAACGTACCAGTGTAGGTGTATCCGGAAGAAAACAGATCACAGAGTCTGACTGTGCAGTCTGCGGTCAGTGTATCACACATTGCCCGGTGGGAGCTTTGCATGAGCGTGACGATATTGACAAATTAATGGATGCCGTACATGATCCGGAAAAGATCGTAGTTGTTCAGATTGCGCCTGCAGTTCGTTCAGCCTGGGGGAAAGGAATTGGACTTTCGCGTGAGATGGCCACAGAAAAGAGAATGGCAGCAGCGGTACGTGCCCTTGGCGTTGACTATGTATTTGATACCAATTTCTCGGCAGATCTGACTATTATGGAAGAGGGAAATGAATTCCTGGAGCGTATGACGCATGCGGATGAGTATTCCTGGCCGATGTTTACTTCCTGCTGTCCGGGATGGGTGCGTTTTGTGAAATCCCAGTATCCGGATATGGTGAAGAATTTGTCAACGGCAAAATCTCCGCAGCAGATGTTCGGTGCAGTGGCAAAATCCTACTACGCACAGATATTGGATGTGGATCCTTCCAGAATTTTCAGCGTTTCCATTATGCCTTGTGTGGCAAAGAAACATGAGTGCGCAATTCCGGTTATGAACGATGCAGGAGCCGGACAGGATGTAGATATTTCTCTGACAACCAGAGAATTGGATCGTGTATTAAAAGCAGAACTGATTTCACCGGCTTTCCTGGAAGAAGAAGAATTTGACCAGCCGCTGGGTGTTGGTTCCGGCGCCGGTGTGATCTTCGGTACAACCGGTGGTGTCATGGAGGCAGCGTTAAGAACCGCTTACTATGTATTAAATGGCAAGAATCCGGATCCGGATCTGTTCAAAGTAGTACGTGGTATGGAGGGAATCAAAGAAGCAGAGGTTGAAATCGCAGGCATTAAGATCAAAGCGGCGATTGTCAGTGGACTTGGCAATACAAGAAAACTGATGGAGCGCATCCAATCCGGTGAAGCCGAATATCATTTTGTGGAAGTGATGGCATGTCCGGGCGGATGTGTCGGCGGTGGTGGACAGCCAATCACGGATGGCGTGGAACTGGCCGATGTACGTGGAAGAAATCTGTACAAGCTGGATAAGAAGAATCCGCTTCGTTTCTCCCATGAAAATCCATCCGTAATAAAAGCTTACGAAGATTTCTTTGAGAAACCGTTGTCCCACAAATCCCATGAACTGTTACATACTGATCATGAAGCATGGAAAATGCCGAATCAGAGATAATATAATTTTTCTGCCAGCAGCTATAACAGGCTGCTGGCAGTTTTTGTTCATGAGCGGGTATCCGAAACATACAATAGAAGTAATAAAAAATGGATAAATGTTTATGAAGCGATATTTGAAACTATGTTTTTGCGTTGTATATTTACTTGCCGGCTTCTGCCAAAATGTGTTTGGGCAGCAGCCGCTTGATGCTGTCTATATGAGCGGATCGGAAGTAACGTGTGTGCCGGAAACACAGATGCAGATGGATACCGTGGATCAATTTTCAGATTTTCATTGTGAGGAACTGGAGCTGTATGCCAAAAGTGCTGTTTTGACAGATGCAGATACTGGTCGGATCCTGTATGGAAAAGAGGCAAATTCTCCTATGGCAAATGCCAGTACTACAAAGATCATGACCTGTCTGCTGGCAATAGAAAGCGGAAAAACAGGAGATTCGGTGACTTTTTCAGAATATGCCTGCAGTATGCCGAAGGTACGGCTTGGCTGTTCTGTGGGAACACAGTTTCTGTTGGAAGATCTGCTCTATTCTCTGATGTTGGAATCTCATAACGATACTGCCGTGGCTATTGCTGAATATGTGGCAGGAAGCGTGCAGCATTTTGCAGTGCAGATGAATGAGCGTGCAGCAGAATTAGGCTGCCTGGATACACACTTTGTGACACCGAACGGGTTGGATAAATCAGATGAGGGCGGTGCGCATCAGACAACGGCCTATGATCTCAGCCGGATCATGGCAGCCTGCATTCAGAATGATAAGTTTTTGAAAATTACGCAGACTGTTTCAAAAACAATCAGCAGTATTGATGGTACCTTCCAGGCAACATTAAATAATCACAATGCGCTACTTTCTATGGTGGAAGGTGTGATATCCGGAAAAACCGGTTTTACAGCGAAGGCAGGATATTGCTATGTGGGAGCATATCGAAAAGAGGATCGTACATATACCTTTGCACTGCTGGCCTGTGGCTGGCCGAACAACAAAGGCTATAAGTGGGAGGATGCAAGAAAATTGATTGCATATGGGAATGAACACTATGTACGGCAGTTGTACAGTGCGGACGGCGAGAAAAGGCAGATTCCGATCCGGAACGGGGTGAAAATAGAAGAGGAAGATACAGGAAGAAAGAAATATAAATATACATATCCGGAGCATTTTGTGGTGGAAACAGAAACTGTGCGACAGGAACTGTTATTGTCAGATACCGATGTCATTACGGAAACATGGAATCTGCCCAAAACCGTGGAAGCTCCGGTGAAAGCTGGAAATGTGATCGGAGAACATCGTATTTTACTGAATGGCTGTCAGATTGTGATACAGCCAGTGTATGTAGTGGAAACGGTGGAGAAATTTACTTATCGTTGGTGTCTGAAACATATTTTCTTTCTGTTGTTTCTTGGGAAAATATAAGGTATACTATACACGGTATTGCCCGTGCGGATTTATTCATAACCAGACGGGGAAATCATATCTGTTATGATGTTGTGTGTAACAGATAAAAAATGGAGAAGAAACATGAATAATTCAAATGAACTGATTAACAGGATCAATGAAAAGTATAGCAGTATGAGTAAGGGACAGAAGCTGTTGTCCACGTATATTACCGATAATTATGACAAGGCGGTTTTCCTGACAGCAGAAAAGCTGGGAAAAGTCGTAGGAGTCAGTGAATCCACGGTTGTGCGGTTTGCGACACATCTCGGGTATCGTGGATATCCTGAATTTCAGAAAGCATTGGAAGAACTGGTGCGTAATAAACTGAATTCTATCCAGCGAATGGAAGTGACCTATGGGCGGATCAGCCAGTCAAAGATTTTGGATACAGTGCTGCAGTCTGATGCAGAAAAAATCAAGAGTACGCTGGAACAGATTGACCAGAATGCCTTTGAATCAGCGCTGGATATTATTTTAAATGCAAAACATATTTACATTGTGGGAATCCGAAGCTGTGCCCCACTGGCAAGTTTTATGTCGTTTTATTTCAATCTGATGTTTGATAATGTACATCTGCTTCATACCAGCAGTTCCAGTGAACTGTTTGAACAGATGGTGCGCATCAGTGAGGAGGATGTGATTATCGGGATCAGTTTTCCGCGGTATTCGATGCGTACGTTAAAAGCCATGGAATTTGCCAATAACCGGAACGCAAAAGTGATCACACTGACCGATAGTGTGCATTCCCCGATGAACCTGTATTCTTCCTGCAATCTGATTGCAAAAAGCGATATGGCATCTATTGTGGATTCCCTGGTGGCTCCGCTGAGTGTGATCAACGCACTGATCGTCGCCCTGTGCATGAGAAAGCAGAGTGAGGTGGCTGAGACACTGGAAGCGTTGGAAGATATCTGGAATGAATATCAGGTATATGAGAGTGATGAAATCAATTATATCGATGATCATATGAAAATGCGGTATGGAAAAGTAGATAACGTAGACCGGGAAGATTCCGGAATAGAGAAATAAAAACGACAGAATATCAGAATGATATTGTGTGATGTAAGAAAACTAACGAATAGAAGCGGAGAAAATGGATGAGCAAAGTGGCAGTAATCGGCGGCGGTGCCGGAGGAATGATGGCAGCGTGTATCGCAGCAGGAAACGGGCATCGTGTAACGTTGTTTGAACAGAATGAAAAACTGGGTAAAAAGATTTATATTACCGGTAAAGGACGGTGCAACCTGACCAATGCCTGTGATACCGAAGATCTGTTTGCAGCGATCATGAAAAATGCAAAATTCCTTTACAGTGCAATTTATACTTTTGATAATCATGCACTGATGGATTATTTTGCAGGACTTGGACTGAAGATGAAAATTGAACGTGGAAATCGTGTGTTTCCACAGTCGGATCATGCTTCCGACGTAATCCGTGTACTGACGGATGAACTGCACAGAAAAAAAGTGCGTATCTGTCTGAATACCAAAGTGCAGGAAATCGTAAGTGACGGTACAAAAGTGACCGGTGTGCGATGGGATTGTCACGATACACATCAAAAAAATCAGATCGAAGCATTTGATGCGGTGGTGGCTGCCTGTGGAGGTGTGTCTTATCCGACGACAGGGTCTGATGGAAGTGGATTTGAACTGTGTAAAAAACTTGGACATACGGTGACGGAGCTGCGGCCTTCCCTGATCGGAATGACCACAGCAGAGGAATATATTCCACAGCTGCAGGGATTGTCTTTAAAAAATGTAACTTTTTATATAAAGTCCGGAAAAAAGACATTGTATTCTGAATTCGGTGAAATGCTCTTTACCCATCAGGGTGTCAGCGGTCCTCTGATACTGACAGCCAGCAGTTGTATTCCGGATAAATATATGAAACAGGAATTGCATTTTGAGATCGATCTCAAACCGGCATTAGAGGAAGAACAGTTGGACAAGCGTCTGCAGCGTGATTTTGCAGAAAATGTGAACCGACAATTTAAAAATGCCCTGCACGGGCTGGTTCCAGCAAAATTGATACCGGTGCTGATCGAACTGTCCGGCATTGATCCGGAGAAAAAAGTACATTCCGTTACCAGGGAGGAACGGCATCGGCTTCTGATGCTGCTCAAACATTTTCCCGGAACGATCACGGGACTTGGCAGGATAGAAGAAGCCATTGTTACCAGAGGCGGCATTAAAGTCAAAGAAGTAAATCCGTCCACAATGGAGTCAAAACTGGTACAGGGGCTGTATCTGTGCGGTGAAATGCTTGATGTGGATGCGGTGACCGGTGGGTTTAATCTGCAGATTGCCTGGTCTACCGGATATCTGGCAGGTATGAGTATTGAGTAGTATGAGAAAGATTTGTTATCTCAGTCGAGAAGACTGAGAGGAATCTTTAAAGAATATTCATAGATAAATGGAAAATTAATAAATGATAGATGAGAGAGGTTGGAAACAGATGAGTTTTAATATTGCAATTGATGGACCGGCAGGTGCCGGAAAAAGCACGATAGCAAAAAAACTGGCAAAAAAAATATCCTTTGTTTATGTGGATACCGGTGCTATGTATCGTGCCATGGGATACTACTTTTTGCAGCATGATATTCGGGCGGAGGAAGAAAAAAAAATCAGGGAAGCCTGTGAAAATATTTCTGTTACATTGGCTTATGAAGGCGGCGTGCAGAAAGTGCTGTTAAACGGAGAAGATATCTCAGATCAGATCCGTCAGGAAGAAGTGGGAAATATGGCATCTGCTACAAGTGGTTATGGATTTGTCCGTGCAAAACTTTTAAGTCTTCAGCAGGATATGGCAGCACAGTACGATGTTATTATGGATGGACGTGATATTGGAACCTGTGTGCTTCCGAATGCACAGCTGAAGATCTTTCTAACAGCCAGTGTACAGGTGCGGGCAAAACGCAGGTATGACGAATTAGTGGAAAAAGGTGAGTGCTGTGATCTGGCGGAAATCGAAAAAGATATCAGCGAACGTGATTACCGGGATATGCATCGGGAGATCGCACCGTTAAAAGCGGCAGAAGATGCTGTAATGCTGGATTCATCTGAGCTGAATATTGATGAAGTGGTGGAGGCTATTTATGAGTATGCAAAAAAGGCAGGGCTTGAGGCATGAAAGTAGAACTTGCAAAAATGGCGGGATTCTGTTTCGGGGTAAATCGTGCGGTGGATACGGTATATCAGGAAGCAGTAGAACATTCGCCTGTGTATACATATGGCCCGATCATTCATAATGAAGAAGTGATCGCGGATCTGAAACGGAAGGGAGTTCAGGTCATTCATTCGCTGGAGGAAGCAAAAGAGCAGGCGGAAGGCACTGTGATCATACGTTCCCATGGTGTGACAAAAGCGGAACAGGAAACATTGGTCGCAGACGGACTGCGTGTGATAGATGCTACCTGCCCATTTGTAAAAAAAATCCACCGGCTGGTGCAGGAATATTCGGATAAAGGTTACCTGGTCATTATTATCGGAAGCGTTGATCATCCGGAGGTGCAGGGCATAGTTGGCTGGTCGCATGCAGATCGTACAGTTGTCATTAATTGTGAATCAGATGTGGAAAAGCTGGATCTGAACGTATGGAAAAAGGTCTGTATTGTCGCACAAACAACATTTAATTACAATAAATTTCAAGAACTTGTTGAAATTATTCAAAAAAAAGGGTATTATAGTGTGAGTACGGTGGACAAGGACAGTGAAATCATCGTACATAATACTATATGTAGTGCCACAAAAGAACGTCAGGAAGCTGCAAAAGAGCTTTCTGCGAAAGTGGATGCCATGTTGGTGATCGGTGGGTTAAGCAGTTCCAATACACGGAAACTGTATGAGATCTGCTCTGAAAATTGTAGAAATACTTACTTTATACAAACGAAAGAAGATCTAGAGAATTCTGACTTTTCGCGTTTCGACTACGTAGGTATTACAGCTGGGGCTTCTACCCCAAATAATATTATTGAGGAGGTTCAAAAATATGTCAGAAATGAGTTTTGAACAAATGTTGGAAGAATCTTTAAAAACAATCAGAAATGGAGAGGTAGTCGAAGGCACTGTTATAGATGTGAAACCGGATGAAATTATCCTGAATATTGGCTATAAATCAGACGGAATTATTACCAGAAATGAATACACAAACGACTCTAATGTAGACCTTACTACTGTAGTTTCTGTTGGTGACACAATGGAAGCAAAAGTTCTGAAAGTTAACGATGGTGAGGGACAGGTTCTCCTTACATATAAACGTCTTGCAGCAGAAAAAGGCAGCGAGCGTCTGAAAGAGGCATTTGAGAACGAAGAAGTATTAACAGGTACTGTAAGCCAGGTGTTAGACGGTGGTTTAAGTGTTGTTCTGGATGAAACAAGAATCTTTATTCCTGCAAGCCTTGTATCTGATACTTATGAGAGAGACCTTAGCAAATACAAAGATCAGGAAATCCAGTTTGTATTAACTGAGTTCAATCCGAGAAGAAGACGTATCATCGGCGATAGAAAACAGCTTCTGGTTGCTGAAAAAGAGCGTAAACAGAAAGAGTTATTAGAGAAAATCAACGTAGGTGATGTAATTGTAGGAACTGTTAAGAATATCACAGACTTCGGTGCTTTCATCGATCTTGGCGGTGCTGACGGATTACTTCATATTTCTGAGATGTCCTGGGGTCGTGTTGACAATCCTAAGAAAATCTATAAAGTTGGCGATACTGTAAAAGTATTCATCAAAGATATCAAAGATACTAAAATTGCACTCAGCGTTAAATTCCCAGAGGAGAATCCTTGGAACAACGCAGCTGAGAAATATGCGGTTGGTACAGTTGTAACTGGTAAAGTTGCTCGTATGACTGACTTTGGTGCATTTGTTGAGCTTGCGCCGGGTGTTGATGCATTACTTCACGTTTCCCAGATCTCCAGAGATCATGTTGAGAAACCTGCTGATGTATTAAGCATCGGACAGGAAATCGAAGCTAAAATCGTTGATTTTGATGAAGCAGACAGAAAAATCAGCCTGAGCATCAAAGCACTCGCACAGGATACAGAGGCAGAGACTGCTGAGGAAGAGTAGGATTCTAACCAAATTAAGAATGTTATAAAAAAGGAGAATGCAAAAGCATTCTCCTTTTCTGTTTGATTAGTAAATTACAATGAATTTCCTGTCAAGCAAAAGAGCTTTATGCAAGTAGATACTCAGTGCAGGAGATGTTTCAGATAAGATGAGAGAAAGGATTGCAGCCGCTTTAATTGTGTATCCGGAAAATGTAACGATTCGTTCGGAACGGCTGTTACTTTTGAAAACTCAAAATAAGTGGCAGTATCAGAATAATCTTTGCGCAGATAGCTACATTTATCGGGAACAGAATGTGTGAGATAATGACAGGTTTTTTCCAGATAACAGTTTTGCTTTGTCGCCTTTTCCCGATGATCGGGATCTACACAGGAACCAAGACTTTTATGGATGATGGTCTGTTCTTCCGGTAGGTAATAGTAGTTTTTGTAGTCCGCAAAATAGTGCCGCAGGCTTCCATGATGAACCGGAAAGGAGATCAGTGCCTCCTTGCCCTGGAGCATAAGGGATGCTTCAGGCAGAACAACAGTGACTTTCTGAGGAAACACATAAGATACGGACAGCGTGATGTCACAGTAGTATATTTGATCTGTGGATGAGAGGACTGCAGTTTCAATCTGGAAATTTCCGCTCAGAAAATCAGAGTAACAAAGCATCGTGAGCAGATCATACATTCCACGGACATCTTCGCCATTGTGCAGAAGGAGATTGTGGAGCAATTCTTCTGTAGGATTTTCATTATATAGAAGATACTGGGTGATCAGTTCCTTGCCGGTATAAGAATCTTCCCGAAAACAACCGAGAAAGGTTTCAATGGATTTCTGTTTGTAATCCGGTAATTGGATCAGGTTCTTCAGATGACAGGCTTCCCGGTACAGATCCACCGACTGAGTATCGGAAAATGGTTGATTGATATGATTTATTTCGTACCGTTTTTTGAGAAAAGGAAGGTCAAAGGAATTGCCATTGAAGGTAATGATCCTTTTGTGAGTTTGCAAGAGTGTTGTCAGTGCAGCCAGAAGTGCTGCTTCCTGTTCCTGTTTTTCAGCAAAAAAAAGCTGAACCGTGATGCTGTCACTCTTGTCCGGAGACAGATAAGAACAGCCAATACAGTAAATAAAATGCCGCGTAGCGGACAGACCGGTAGTTTCAATATCCAGTAGAAGCGTGTCTGCGGTCAGAAAAGTCCGGATGGAATCAGCAAGCTCTGCGCATGAAAAAATTGTCTGTTTTGTAATCATATTATCATCGTTCTCCTGTAGTTTTGTATTTATTCCAATTCATTATAGCTTGTCTGGTATTTTTTTCAATACAAAAGAAAAATTGCATGGATTTTAATACTTTTTTTTGGAAGTGTGTTATAATACTTTTCGATATTATGCAGAATTAATAATTTTTCTGTGGAAACTATTTTAGAGAAAGTGGGGCACAGGTTATGGGCTTATGTACTTTTAAGGGCGGTGTCCATCCATATGATGGAAAGGACTTGTCGAAAGATAAACCGATTCAGGAATATTTACCCAAAGGTGATCTGGTTTATCCGTTATCACAGCACATTGGTGCACCGGCAAAGCCAGTGGTTGCAGTAGGTGATGCTGTATTGAAGGGACAGATGATCGCTGAAGCAGGCGGTTTCGTATCTGCACCGATTTATGCAACAGTTTCCGGCACGGTTAAGGCAATCGAGCCACGTCGTGTTGCAGTCGGGGACATGGTGAACTCTATCGTGGTTGAAAATGACGGGGAGTTTAAATCTCTGGAGTTTACACCGGTAGACGATGTAACGTCTCTGAGCAAAGAAGAGATCATCAAGAAGATTCAGAATGCCGGTATCGTAGGTATGGGTGGTGCGGGATTCCCGACACATGTAAAACTCTCACCGAAGGAACCGGAAAAAATCGACTACATTATTGCAAACTGTGCAGAGTGTGAACCGTATCTGACATCTGATTATCGAAGAATGGTCGAGGAGCCGGAGAAATTAATCGAGGGAATGAGAATCATTCTTTCACTGTTTGATAATGCAAAGGGTATTTTCGGTATCGAGGATAACAAACCGGATTGTATTGCAAAACTGACAGAGTTGACAAAAGATGAACCGAGAATGGAAGTCAAAGCATTAAAGACAAAATATCCGCAGGGTTCTGAGCGTCAGCTGATTTTCGCAACAACAGGCAGAGCGATCAACTCTACCATGCTTCCGGCTGATGCTGGCTGTATCGTAGATAATGTTGATACTATCGTTGCTATTTATCATGCAGTTAAGCTTGGCAGACCGCTGATGCATCGTATTGTTACTATTACAGGTGATGCGATCACTGATCCTAAGAACTTCTATGTCTGTATCGGAACAAACTATGCAGAATTAGTAGAAGCAGCAGGCGGATTTAAGACTCAGCCGAAGAAAGTAATCTCCGGCGGTCCTATGATGGGATTTGCAATGTTCGGACTTGATGTTCCGACAACCAAGACAACATCAGCACTGTTATGCTTGACAGAGGATGCCGTTGAGGATGCAAGCCGGAATGCAACAGCATGTATTAACTGTGGTCGTTGTGTAGAAGCATGTCCATCCAGAATTGTTCCTTCCAGACTTGCTGATTTTGCAGAAAATCATCTGGAAGAGCCATTTGAACAGTGGCACGGCATGGAGTGTGTAGAATGTGGAAGCTGCAGCTTCACATGTCCTGCAAAGAGAAATCTTGCACAGTCGATTAAATCCATGAGAAAAACAATTCTTGCAAACAGACGGAAAAAATAAAAAACGTTAGAAAGAGGTGGATTATTGTGAGTGAGTTATACAATGTTACATCATCACCACATATAAGAGCCAAAGACAGTACACAGAGAATTATGCTGTATGTAATCATCGCATTACTTCCGGCTACTGTATTTGGAATTATCAATTTCGGACCGCGTGCACTGGCAGTTGTTGTTGTTTCTATCGCAAGCTGTCTGGTATCCGAATACTTATATAACAAAATTGCACATAAGAAACAGACCATAGGTGATTTAAGCTGTGTCGTTACCGGTTTACTTCTCGGTCTGAACCTGTCCCACACCGTTCCGTTCTTCATTCCGATCATCGGTGGTGCATTTGCCATTGTTGTTGTAAAAATGATTTTTGGCGGACTTGGACAGAACTTCATGAACCCGGCACTTGGTGCTCGATGCTTCCTGCTTCTTGCATTTACAGGTCCTATGACAAGCTTCACATTTGATGGTGTGTCCGGAGCTACTCCGCTGGCAGTGATCAAAGACGGAGCACTTTATAGCGATACAATGGCTATGTTTACCGGCCGTATCGCAGGTACTATCGGTGAGACATCCGTAATTGCGCTTCTGATCGGTGCAATTTTCCTGATCCTGCTGGGTGTGATCGATCTGAGAATTCCTGGTACATACATTATCACTTTCGTGATCTTTATTGTACTGTTTGGCGGACATCTCGGAAGTGGTGATCTTGGACAGTTCGTAGTTCAGGAAGTATGCGGCGGTGGACTGATCCTCGGTGCATTCTTTATGGCAACAGATTATGTTACTTCTCCGATCACTCCGAAAGGAAAAATTATTTATGGTATCATCTGCGGATGCCTCCTTGGTATTTTCCGTATGTTCGGTGCATCAGCAGAGGGATGTTCTTACTCCATCATCTTTGCAAACATGTTGGTACCGTTAATCGAGAGATTTACAATCCCGAAACCATTTGGTAAAGGAGGGGAAAAATAATGAATGGAAAAATCATTAAAGATGCCCTGGTCCTTTTTCTGATCACAGTTATCGCAGGTCTTGGCCTGGGTGCTGTATATGGCATTACAAAAGCCCCAATTGAAAAAGCAAATTATAACATTCAGCAGAATGCATACCGTACGGTATTCCCGGATGCAGATGCATTCAACGATATGGACGGATTTGATTCTGAAAAAGCAACAGAAGCAGCTGCAGCAGCAGGATACGCAGATGACACGATTGAAAACTGTGTTGTCGCTGTAGATGCAAGTGGTGCAGAACTTGGTTATGTTATTTCCGTAACAGACCCAAATAGTTATGGTGGAGATGTTACCTTATCCATCGGTGTTACAAACGATGGCACATTAAACGGATATTCCATCACAACAATCAATGATACTGCCGGACTTGGTATGAAAGCAAAAGAAGATTCTTTCTCTTCTCAGTTTGCAGGCAAACAGGTAGAATCATTTGAAGTTACAAAGACAGGTGCAACATCTGATAACCAGATCGATGCAATCAGTGGTGCTACAATCACATCAAGCGCTGTTACAAGTGCTGTAAATGCTGGACTGGCTTATTACAGATCACTTGCACAATAACAGGAGGGGAACTTTTAAATGAATAAGTGTATAGAACGTATTGTAAACGGTATCGTGAAAGAGAACCCTACCTTCGTTATGTTGATCGGTATGTGCCCGACCCTGGCTGTTACAACATCAGCTATTAACGGTATAGGTATGGGACTTTCCACGACACTCGTACTTGTATTTTCAAACCTTTTAATTTCACTGCTCCGTAAGATTATTCCGGACAGTGCACGTGTACCGGCATTCATCGTTGTCGTTGCATCTCTGGTAACTATTGTTCAGTTTTTACTGCAGGGTTATGTACCATCCCTGTATGCATCACTGGGTATCTATATCCCTCTGATCGTAGTAAACTGTATCATCCTTGGTCGTGCCGAGAGTTATGCTTCAAAGAACCCGGTTCTTCCGTCTATCTTTGATGGTATCGGTATGGGACTTGGATTTACTGTTGGTCTGACATGTATCGGTGCAGTTCGTGAGATCCTTGGATCCGGACAGATTTTTGGTTTCCAGCTTCTTCCGTTAGCTGATGCAGCTGCAGGCAAAGCAGGATTTACACCAATCACAATTTTTGTACTTGCTCCTGGTGCATTCTTTGTATTAGCTATGCTGATCGCAATCCAGAATGCATTCCGTGAAGCAAAACGTAAAAAAGGTATTGCAGTGAAAGAAAGAACCGGATGCTTCGATGGTGACTGTGCAGCTTGTGCAAGCAGTTGCTGTGAAGGAAAGGTATTCACTGCAGGAACAGATGAGAAAGAATAAGGAGGAAAGGTTCAGATGAAAGAGGTATTACTTATCGCAATCGGCTCTGCCATTGTAAATAACGTTGTCCTGAGCCAGTTCCTTGGCTTATGTCCGTTTTTCGGTGTATCCAAAAAGGTAAATACTGCAGCCGGAATGGGTGCCGCAGTTATTTTCGTTATTACAATTGCATCCTTTATCACAAGTGTGCTGGATAAATTTATCCTGCAGCAGTTTGATATTACCTATTTAAGAACAATTGTATTTATTTTAGTTATTGCTGCATTGGTTCAGTTCGTAGAGATGTTTATGAAGAAATCAATGCCGCCATTGTACAACGCACTTGGTATTTTCTTACCACTGATCACAACAAACTGTGCCGTTCTTGGTGTTGCCCTGAACAATGTACAGTATGGTTATGGTATTGGCGTAAGTACAATCAATGGTTTCGCAACAGCAGTTGGATTTACCATTTCAATTGTCATTATGGCAGGTATTCGTGAGAAGATCGAGTACAATGATATCCCGACACCTTTCAAGGGTTCCGCAATCGTGCTGGTAACAGCAGGTCTGATGTCAATTGCATTTATGGGATTTTCCGGCGTCATTTAGGAGGGTATACAGATGAGCGTTTCAGCAATTATTATTGCCGCTGTTGTAGTCGGCGGTACAGGTATTGTCATTGGTATTATCCTTGGGATTGCCGGTGAGAAATTCAAAGTAGAAGTAGACCCGAAAGAGGAAGAAGTATTAGCAGCTCTTCCGGGAAATAACTGTGGTGGTTGTGGTTTTGCCGGATGTTCCGGTCTTGCTGCAGCGATTGCAAAAGGCGAAGCAGAAGTTGGTTCCTGTCCAGTTGGTGGTGCTGCAGTAGCAGCAAAAATCGGTGCGATCATGGGTCAGGAAGTTGGTGAATCTGTTCGTGAAGTTGCATTTGTAAAATGTGCAGGAACATGTGAGAATGCAAATGCAGATTATGAATACTATGGAGTAGAGGATTGCTCCATGATGGCTTTCGTACCGAATGGCGGACCGAAAAAATGTAATTTTGGATGTCTTGGATTTGGTGAGTGTGTGAAAGCTTGTCCGTTTGATGCAATTCATATCAAAAATGGCGTTGCAGTTGTTGATAAAGAGCAATGTAAAGCCTGTGGTAAATGTATCAAAGCCTGCCCGAAGAACCTGATCGAACTTGTGCCGTATGATGCAAAACATATCGTACAGTGTAGTTCCCAGGATAAGGGTAAACAGGTTATGACTGCTTGTAAAGTTGGTTGTATCGGATGTAAAATGTGTGAGAGAGTCTGTGAGTCAGGCGCTGTTACGGTAGAGAATAATATCGCACACATTGATCAGTCAAAATGTACCGGATGTGGCGCATGTGCTGAGAAATGTCCGAAGAAGATTATTACAGGCAAAAAGGTTACTGCTTAAGAATTTGTTCAAGTCGAACGCACGTGAGACTTGGTGCGTGATTCTGGCCAGCGAAAGCTGAGATATTGTTCTCAGAATCACTGCACATCTACACTACAAATGCTGCCCTGAGTATTCAGGGCAGCATTTTTTGAGTGCGCTATATGAGTATTGACAGAAATTACATTACCGATGTATCATAGAACATAAGAGTGTCAACGATGGAAAAGCATTCTATAAAGGAAATTTGTATTACATATGAATGGCACAGTGAGTGAGAAATGACATCATCATAAGAGGAGCAGATACAAATGAATGTAAATGATTATTTTAAATATAAAAAGCGAGTCGTAGTCAAAATCGGTTCTTCGTCCTTACAGCATCCACAGACTGGAAGTATGAACCTGATGAAAATTGAAAAGCTGGTGCGGGAACTTTGTGATCTGAGAAATCAGGGGATGGATGTCTGCCTGGTAAGTTCCGGTGCTATCGCAGTGGGGCGTCAGGCCATCGGACTACAGAACCGCCCGGAAGATATTTCTACAAAACAGGCGTGTGCAGCTGTTGGACAGGCCCGGCTAATGATGACATATCAGCGGATGTTTGCGGAGTACAATCAGACAGCCGGACAGATTCTTATGACAAAGGATACAATGTTAGAGGAAGAATCCTGTCAGAATGCGCAAAATACGTTTGAAGAAATGTTTCGACTGGGGATTATTCCGGTTGTCAATGAAAATGATACCGTATCCACTTATGAGATGCATTTTGGTGACAATGATACACTCTCTGCTATCGTAGCATCTCTTACAGGCGCAGACTTACTGATTTTGCTATCTGATATTGACGGTCTTTATACGGATGACCCACGAAAGAATCCGGAGGCAACATTGGTAGAGTGTGTGGAAAAAATGGATGCACATTATGATGCTATGGCAAAGCAATCCACAGGAAGTGATGTGGGAACCGGTGGGATGGCGACAAAACTGTCAGCTGCCCGCATTGCAACCGCATCCGGCACAGACATGATCATTGCAAATGGCAAAGATGTGGGAATTATCCATCAGATTATCAGTGGTACGTTTCGTGGAACCTTATTCCGTGCACAGAACGATGAGACATTTGATATTCATGCATATCTGCAGAATCGGTAGAGTTTCGAGTACAGAGTAAGCATAAATATCCTGAAAGTGATAGAAATGATACGATTAAGAAGGAGGAATAACAGATGAGTATGACAGATGAAAAAGTAAAACGAATCAATGAATTATATCATAAAGCAAAAGCAGAAGGTCTGACAGAGACAGAGAAAAAAGAACAGGCATTATTGCGAGAAGAATATATCGCTTCTTTTCGCAAAAATCTGCGCAGCCAGCTCAATCAGATTGATATTCAGAACGCAGATGGTTCTGTAGAAAATCTGGGTGAGAAATATGGAAAAAAAGTAATTATTGAGTAACGTATCCGAAATGAAGTGTAGATGCGCAGTGATTCAGAGACGAATATGTCAGCTTACGCTGACCGGAATCACGCGTCAAATCTTACATGCGTTCATGAGTAAGTAGCGAAAGCGGATTGTGAATGTCCGCTTTCGCAATAAGGAAAGCTGTAAAAGAGAAATGGTGAGATGATATCACCGGTCTGTTTTACAGCTTTTCTTGTTTAAAACTTCCTGCCTTTTGTTTTTTATCAATGCTTTTTGCAATGCCGGAATGCAGACCGTCAGCAGTCAGATCCGGGTTTGAATTGCTGTCAGAAGATCCTCCGGAGTGGTACCGGTGGTCTGCAGGGTATAAATCGGCTCATGGATTGCGTTCAGATCATGGGCATCGGAGCTGCACAGGTGATTGCAATGCTGCAGATAGGGGAATTGTTGCTGAAGCAATGGCCAGTCCGCATCATTTTTTATTTCTGCACAGGAAAAACGACTGTCTTCCGGAATAAAACCAAGATTTCCGAGAAGACTGGTACTTGGTTTGTTAATGTGAGCAGGAACCATAATGCCGTCAAACTGCTGTACCAGATCATATACGGAAGAGAAAGGAATATCCGTGGCTGAGATTAGCAGACGATTTTCCTGCCCCAGTATCTGATCTTCTTCATCGCAGATGCGTTGTTCGCCAAACAAAGCCGGTTTGTTTGGAATGTGTGGCAGATGTGATGATACATAGGAATCAAAATTCATGGCTGCAGTCAGCTGTGGAAAATAGCACAGTACATGAACTTCTTCTGCAGTGGTCAGTTCCATTCCAGGCAGAAAAAGAATTCCGTACGCATTCGCTGCTTTCTGGATTGCAGGACAGTTTTTGCATGAATTGTGATCTGTCAGTGCAATCAGATCCAGACCAATGATTTTTGCCATGCCTGCAATGGTGGCAGGAGTCATTTCATTGTCTCCGCAGGGGGACAGACAGGAGTGGAGATGCAGATCATAAGTCAGGGTTTTCATGCAGTTTTTTATAAACCTCCAGGGCAGTAGTGAAGATTGGTTTTGCTGTTCGGAGTACATTCATATTTTCGCTGACCGCTTTCAGCTTCATGTTTTCATCAATGGAAACATTGTGACAGAGAATTACGCAGGCACATTCCGTTAGAGAGGCCACTGCCAGGGTGTTCATGTTGCTCATAACAGTGCACCAGGCAGAAGCAGCCGGTGCATTTCCCATGGCAATACTGAGAAGATCGCAACAATACGGTTCAGAGATTACAGCCTCCGGATCACCAAGATGTACGATTTCATAATTGTCCGTAAGGGTCAGTTCTTTTACAGTCATAGTTCTTTTTCCTCCTTTTTCCCGGTGTGCTTTTTCCATTGTTCCCGCATCAAATAGATACAGTCTTCCTTGCGGGCGGAATCTACACCTTTTACAATATCTTCGGCCAGGGCTTTGCAGGTCGGAGAACCGCAGGAACCACAATCCAGTCCGGGAAGTTCCTTTAGGATTTCCTGGCTTTCCAGAATTTTTTCCATACTTTCAAAAATATTTGCTCCCAGAGTGTACACAGGTTCATAAGCTACCGGTTCGGTCCAGCCAAAAATTTCAGGTGGTTCTTCCTGAAAATCCGCACAGTGCATCCGAAGTACCGGTTCGTATTTGGAAGATTGTTTTACTTTTGCTTTGGCAATATAGGGATTTTCTACGGTCAGAACGCCACCAACACAACCGGCGTTGCAGGCATTCAGCTCTACAAATTGCAGTCCCGGTAAGATTTTTTCATCTTCCAGATCTTCCAGTACACGGATTACATTTTCGATGCCATCGGCAGCCAGGTAATGATCGGAGATAATGCCATAGGCTTCGCCGCCACTGATGGCCCAGCCTTTTCCAATACGGCCGGAGAGTGTATAGGAAACCTTATTGTCCAACTGTTTCTGTGCTTCTTTCATATGAGAGAGCAACAGCGGATAGATATCTTTAATGGCTAGTACCGCATCGACATTACTTTCGCGCATGCCCAGTGGATCATGGATAAATGTGATTTTGGAAGGGCAGGGAGACAAAAAAATGATGCCAATGTCGGATGGATCCAGACCGGTTTTGGCTGCGGCTCGTTTCCGGGCAATAATAGCTGCAGCTTCCATCGGTGGCAGAATTGGCAGCAAATGTGGAATTAATCCCGGAAAACGTACACGGATCAGACGTTCGACTGTCGGGCAGGCAGTGCTGATCAATGGGTAAAGTTCCGGATGTTCGCTGATATACTTTCGGGAAAGTTCAGAGATGATCTCTGCACCGGCACTTACTTCAAACACATCATCAAAGCCGGCCAGAACCAGTGCTGTCAGGATGATATTTGTGTCCTTGACATTATTGAACTGGCTGTACAGGGAAGGTGCCGGAAGTGCCACCGTATATTTATAATCTTTTAAAACCGGAATAAAATCCCGTTTTGTATGCTTGGCGTGATGTGGACAATGCCGGATACATTCGCCGCAGTCAATGCAAAATTCATTGATGATATGTGCTTTTCCGTCTCTAACGCGGATGGCCTGTGTAGGACATCGTTTCAGGCAAGTGATACATCCGGTACATTTGTCACTGTCCAGATAAACTGAGTGAAAAAATTTATTCATGATCAGATCGTCCTTATATAGATAGTCATGGTGACGGTAGTCCCGACACCAATGGAAGTGTCGATATGCATTTCATCGGAAGAACGCTTCATGTTTGGAAGTCCCATACCGGCACCGAAGCCAAGGTTCAGGACTTCTTCACCGGCGGTGGAATATCCCTCCTGCATAGCAAGCGGCACATCAGGGATTCCGGGACCGTGATCCGTCAGCACCATGACAACTTTATCTGGAAAGATGTCTACGTCGATGATACCACCGTTTGCATGGATTACCATATTGATTTCTCCTTCATACATGGCAATGGCACAGCGACGGATGATATCTGCATCCAGGTTCATTAGTTTCAGTGTCTGCTTTAAAGCACTGCTTGCTTCACCGGCCAGGGTGAAATCATCACCATCCACGGTGTATTGATAATGTATACTAGGCATCGTTTCGGCTTCCTCCCCGTAGTCCGGCATGATATAAAATGCCGCAGGCATCAAACATAGTGTGTTCCGTGGTCAAAACAGTTATGCCGAGATTTTCAGCCATCTGCAGCATCTCCGGCTGAGGTTGTTTGCCCCGTACAAAGACCAGACAGACAATATCAAGCATCTCAGCGGTGCGGATGACCTGCAGGTTATTCAGACCGGTCAGTAATAATGCATCTTTTTTGATAAATGCCAGAACATCACTCATCATGTCAGATCCACAGACACTTTCAATGGTGTGCTCAAGGTCCGGCGTGTCAGACAGAGAAGTGGCTTCCAGCAGCGAAATGATTTGTGCGATCGTCATAGCAGCCTCCAAAATTTCTGATTTTGTACTTTTTTAAATGCACAATATTTTTGAATTAGTATAGCATGTAATTTGTTATATTTCAACAAAAAAGACTTGTTATTTTTATAACATACTTGCACATGTATTGCAGTTTGAACAATTATGTGATAAAAAGTATATAAATTATACAAACCTAACCAGAAAAAATTGTTGATTATTGTGAAAACAGATGGTAGTATAAAAGACAGATGTATTAAAAAAAGTACATTGGATATTAGGAGGGATAATTTTGGAAAAAACAAAATCTGTTCCGTTTAACGGAACACAGGAACAGGAAGCGATGCTGCATGCAGTCATCGACGAACTGCGCGAAGATAAAGGCTGTTTGATGCCGATCATGCAGAAGGCGCAGGAAATCTACGGCTATCTTCCATATGAAGTTCAGAAAATGATCTCAGATGAACTGGATGTGCCAATGGAAAAAATCTACGGAGTAGCAACCTTTTACTCTCAGTTCAATTTATATCCGAAAGGACAGTACAAAATTTCTGTATGTCTCGGAACAGCCTGCTATGTAAAGGGCTCAGGTGATATCTATAACAAGCTTATGGACATTCTCGGAATTGCCGGTGGTCAGTGTACTGCTGATGGAAAATTCTCTCTGGATGCCTGTCGTTGTATCGGTGCCTGTGGTCTTGCGCCGGTTATGATGATCAATGATGATGTGTATGGTCGTCTGACTCCGGATGAGCTGGATGGTATTCTGGCAAAATACATGTAATGTTACCGGAAATATCATTAAATATTCTGGATATCTCACAAAATTCCATATCCGCAAAAGCGACACAAATTAAAATCATGGTTTGGGTAAATACGTTTAAACAGCAGATAAAGGTTCAGATCAAGGACAACGGAACAGGAATGGATGCAGAGACAGTGAAGCGGGTGACAGATCCTTTTTATACTACAAGGACTACCCGGAAAGTCGGACTCGGAATTCCGTTTTTTAAACAGGAAGCAGAATGTACCGGCGGCTCATTTTCCATATCATCCGTGTTGGGTCAAGGGACGGATATTCAGGCGATATTTTGTACCGATCATATTGACTGTATGCCGCTTGGAAATCTTAATGAGACCGTTTATTCACTGATCGTGATGCATCCGGATATTGAATTTTATTATGGCTACCAGGTGAATGAGGCAGAGTTTCATCTGGATACGAAGGAAATGCGGGAAATGCTTGGGGATATCCCTTTGGATACACCGGAAATTTCTTCCTTCATCAGAGATTATCTGGAAGAAAATGAATCGGATATTAATAGAATGCAGAATTACCCCGGGTAATTCGAAGGAGGGATCATATGAAATCATTAGAAGAATTGAAAGCCATTCGGGATAAAATGAAAGGGCAGATCGGAATGCGTTCTGAACATGCAGATAATACACGTGTTGTTGTCGGCATGGCTACCTGTGGAATCGCAAGCGGTGCGCGTCCGGTTTTAAATCTGCTCGTAAAAGAAGTAGAAGATAGAAAATTGGAGCATGTGACAGTCACCCAGACCGGTTGTATCGGATTATGTCAGTATGAGCCGATCGTAGAAGTATATGAACCGGGCAAAGAAAAAGTAACGTATGTGAAAGTAAACGAAGAAAAAGCAAAAGAAATTTTGGAACAGCATCTTGTAAGAGGTCAGGTGTTGGATAAATATTTACTTCACGTAGATGAGAATATGTAATGGGGGTGTGACTAAATGTATCGTTCACATGTATTAGTCTGTGGAGGAACCGGATGTACTTCTTCCGGAAGTCAGCAGATTATTCAGACTTTAAAAGAGGAATTAAAGAAAAATAGATTACAAAATGAAGTAGCGGTTGTTAAAACAGGATGCCATGGTCTGTGTGCAGAAGGACCGGTTATGATTGTTTATCCGGAGGCAGTGTTTTATTCCAAAGTACGTCCGGAGGATGTTGAGGAGATTGTTTCCGAGCATTTATTAAAAGGTCGTATCGTGGAACGTCTCGTATACCATGAGGCTCAGGCGCCGGAAGGAATCAAATCCTTAAATGAGACAACTTTCTATAAAAAACAGCACAGAATCGCATTGAGAAACTGTGGTGTCATCAATCCGGAAAGCATTGATGAATATATTGGAACCGGCGGCTATGAAGCACTTGGAAAAGTTCTGACAGAGATGACTCCGGATGAAGTTATCCAGACAATTTTAGACAGTGGTTTAAGAGGACGTGGTGGTGCAGGATTCCCGACTGGTCTGAAATGGAGATTTGCTTCCGGAAACCGTGGAAATGTGCAGAAATATGTCTGTTGTAATGCCGATGAGGGAGATCCGGGTGCATTTATGGATCGTTCTGTTCTGGAAGGTGATCCACATGTTGTACTTGAGGCTATGGCTATTGCGGGCTATGCTATCGGTGCAGATCAGGGTTACATTTATGTGCGTGCAGAGTATCCGATCGCGGTAGAACGTCTGCAGATTGCGATTAACCAGGCAAGAGAATACGGACTGCTTGGCAAAAATATTTTTGAGAGTGGATTTGATTTTGACATCGAACTTCGTCTCGGTGCGGGTGCGTTTGTCTGTGGCGAGGAGACCGCACTGATGACATCCATCGAAGGAAACCGTGGCGAGCCGCGTCCGAGACCGCCATTTCCGGCTGTTAAAGGATTGTTTGCGAGTCCGACCATTTTAAATAACGTTGAGACATGGGCTAATATCCCGCAGATTATCATCAACGGACCAAAGTGGTTTGCTTCCATGGGTACAGAAAAATCCAAAGGAACAAAAGTATTTGCACTTGGTGGAAAAATCAATAATACCGGACTGGTAGAAATCCCGATGGGAACGACATTGCGTACTGTTATTGAAGATATCGGCGGTGGTATTCCAAATGGCAAGAAATTTAAAGCAGCTCAGACCGGTGGACCATCCGGCGGATGTATCCCTGCAGAGCATTTTGATATTCCAATCGACTACGATAACCTGATCAGCATTGGTTCAATGATGGGATCCGGCGGTCTGATCGTTATGGATGAAGATACCTGTATGGTAGATATTGCAAAATTCTTCCTGCAGTTTACCGTAGATGAATCATGTGGTAAATGTACGCCATGTCGTGTCGGAACGAAACGTCTGCTGGAGTTATTAGAGAAGATTACAGACGGACGAGGAACCTTAGAGGACATCGATAAGATGGAAGAGCTGTGCTACTACATCAAAGACAATGCACTCTGTGGTCTGGGACAGACTGCACCGAACCCGGTTCTCTCTACCCTTCGTTACTTCCGTGACGAATATATTGAGCATGTCGTAAACAAGAGATGTCCGGCTGGTGTATGTAAGAAACTCATTACATATAAGATTGATCCTGTGAAATGTAAAGGTTGTACATTATGTGCACGTAACTGTCCGGTAGATGCTATCGAAGGTCAGGTAAAAGTGGCACACAGCATTGACACAAGTAAATGTGTGAAATGTGGAACCTGTATCGATAAGTGTCGTTTTGGCGCTATTTATAAAGAGTAACGGAGGAATCAATCATGGAAAATATTACAATTAAAATAAACGGAAGAGAGGTATCCGCACCGCAGGGTTCCACGATTCTTGAGGCGGCTCGCCTTGCACAGATTGAAATCCCGACGTTATGTTACCTCAAAGAAATCAATGAGATCGGCGCCTGCCGTATGTGTGTGGTGGAAGTAAAAGGGGCTCGCAGTCTGGTGACAGCCTGTGTATATCCAATCAACGAAGGAATGGAAGTTTGGACAAATACACCGAAGGTTATTGCGTCCAGAAGAAAGACATTACAGCTTCTTTTATCCAATCACGATCGTAAGTGTCTGTCCTGTGTCCGCAGTGGTAACTGTGAACTTCAGACATTATGCCGTGAGTACAAAGTAGATGATGAGGCTTACTATGATGGTGAGCGTAATAAATATGAATTGGATACCAGTGCAGCCCATATGGTGAGAGATAATAACAAATGTATTTTGTGCAGACGGTGCAGTGCAGTTTGCGAAAAAGTACAGGGTGTGGGTGTCATCGGCGCAAATGAGCGTGGATTCAAGACTTATATCGGAACTGCATTCGATATGGATCTTGGTGATACAAGCTGCGTATCCTGTGGACAATGCATCGCAGTATGTCCGACAGGTGCACTATATGAGAAAGATAATACGGAAGAAGTATTTGCAGCCATTGCTGATCCGGAGAAATATGTGATAGTTCAGTGCGCACCGGCAGTCCGCGCAGGACTCGGGGAAGCATTTGGCATGCCGATCGGTACTGATGTAGAAGGTAAACTGGCAGCAGCACTGCGCAGACTTGGCTTTGATAAAGTATTTGATACCACATTCTCTGCCGATCTTACCATTATGGAAGAAGCGCATGAATTCCTGGATCGTGTACAGAATGGTGGCGTATTACCGCTGATCACTTCCTGTTCTCCGGGTTGGATCAAATACTGTGAGCACTATTTCCCGGAAATGACAGAGAATTTATCTTCCTGTAAATCTCCGCAGCAGATGTTTGGTGCCATTGCCAAATCCTATTATGCAGAGAAAATGGGAATCCCGAAAGAAAAAATGGTGGTTGTCAGCGTTATGCCTTGTACTGCAAAGAAATTTGAAATCGGTAGAGAGGATGAGAACGGTGCAGGTGTTCCGGATGTAGATATCGCTATCACAACAAGAGAGCTTGGCCGCATGATCGAACGTGCAAGTATCCGTTTTACAGATCTTCCGGACGAAGAATTCGATATGCCGTTGGGTCTTGGAAGCGGAGCAGCAGTCATTTTTGGCGCAACCGGTGGTGTTATGGAAGCAGCTCTTCGTACTGCAGTAGAAAAACTGACCGGCGAAGAACTTGCAAAACTTGATTTTACGGATGTACGTGGTATCGAGGGAATCAAAGAGGCTGTTTACAATGTAGCAGGTATGGATGTGAAAGTTGCGGTTGTTTCCGGATTGAAAAATGCAAAAGAATTGTTGAAGAAAGTAAAATCCGGTGAGGCAGAGTATCATTTTATTGAAATTATGGGCTGTCCTGGCGGATGTGTCAATGGTGGCGGTCAGCCGCAGCAGCCGGGATATGTACGCAATACCGTGGATATTCGTGCAAAGCGTGCGGAAGTACTTTATAACCTGGATAAAAAGAACAAAATCCGTAAATCACATGAGAATCCGGCAATCATTGAATTATATGATACGTATCTGGGTGAACCGGGCAGCCATAAAGCACATGAGCTGTTACATACCACTTATGTAAAACGTACCGTAAATAAATAGATTTAATAATGATTTATATCTCTTTTATGAGAGGATACGAATGTTTATAAAAGGAGTCGTTGCATTTGCAGCGGCTCTTTTTTTACTATGAAAAAAGAAATGACAGAAGTACATTGAGAAAGGATACAATAATTATAAGAAAAAATTAAAAGATAAAATGTCATATTTGTGCTAAAATGATTCGAGAAGTATTGAAGGAGAGTTTTTTATGAATTTATTTTCAGCTGCATTTATTATATTTATAATTGCTTTGTTAGTACTGTATTATACTATATTTCGAAAGAAACAGTGGGTCTGCCTGCTTCTGTTCAGCATTGCATTTTATGCTTATTCGGGTATTTCCAATTTGATTTTTATGGCAGTTACCGGAGTGAGTGTTTTTATGGGTGGCATATGGCTGATGCGATTTTCTGACCAGTATCATAAAATCCGAAAAGACAAAAGCATTGACAGAGCCAGAAGAAAGGAAATAAAAGCTGCATTTGATAAGAAACGGAGAATGATTCTCTGGACAATCATTGTTATTAATTTTGGAATGTTGGCAGTATTGAAATATCTGCATCCTTTTTTTGAAGGTTTTCTAATACCGTTGGGCATTTCTTTTTATATGTTTATTTCCATAGGATATCTGGTAGACATTTATTTTGAAAAATATGAAGCGGAAAAGAATCCTTTTCGTTTTTTGCTGTTTGTTTCATTTTTTCCGCAACTGATTCAGGGACCGATCAATCGGTATGATCAGATGAAAGAGCAGTTGTATGGCAGACACACGCTGGATTGGTATCGTTGCAAAAGAGCGTTGATCTTAATTCTGTTTGGATTATTAAAAAAATATACAATTGCAAATCTGCTGGTTCATGAAATTGCAAATATTTTGGATGCACCTACGGAAAAAACACCGGGTTCTGCAATCGTGTTTGCAATCTTATTGTATTCTGCACAGCAATATGCGGATTTTTCCGGTGGCATCGATATCGTTATGGGTGTTGCTGAATTGTTTGGAATTAAAATGATGCCAAACTTCAGGCAGCCGTATTTTTCCGTTTCATTGGGAGATTTCTGGCGGAGATGGCATATTTCTCTCGGTGCATGGATGAGAGATTATGTATTCTATCCGTTTGCACTTACGTCACCTATGCAAAAATTTGGAAAATGGGCGAAAAAGCATCTGAATGTTCATTTTGGGCGTGTACTTCCGGCATCTATTGCAAATATTCTGGTATTTTTCCTTGTTGGTATCTGGCATGGTTCCCAATGGCATTTTATTTTCTGGGGACTTTATAATGGTATAGTAATTGCTGTTTCGGATATCTGTGCACCGTTGTTTGCAAAAATAACAGAAAGATTGCACATTAATGTGAAAAGTAAGGCGTTTTATCTGTTCCGGATAATCCGTACTTTTATAATTGTAAATATTGGATGGTACTTTGACCGGATTTATGACATCAGAGACTGTTTTCTGTGTATGAAAAACACAATTTTCAATTTTCAGATGAGCCAATTGGATGAATTTCTGGGACCGATACTGAAAATAATGCCAACGAAAGCGTATGTCATCGTGACTGTGGCATTGTGTATTGTCTTTGCTGACAGTGTTATAAAAGAAAGAGGAAAGGATGCCATCACGCTATTGGATAATCGACCGTTGGTATTGCGCTGGCTGCTTTATTTTGGAATGATTTTCATGATTTTAGAATCGTTTAATTTTGCAGTTGACGCAGGAGGTTTTATGTATGCGAATTATTAAGGGTATAAAAGTGATATTATTTGTCATTCTGTTCATATTGATGAATTTGTTGCTGAGTTATTTTCTTGTAAAAGCAAATGGCCCAAGTGAAGTTATGTGGAAGGATTTCCGTAAAACAGAAAAAATAGATACGGTATATTTAGGTTCTTCGTTTTCACAGATGACATTTAATCCATATATTATAGATGAAAATACCGGATGGAATTCTTTTAATATGGGAACGCCGGGGCAGCCATTGGATCAGACCAAAGAAGCATTAACGGCAGCCATTCAGGAAAAACATATAAAAAGAGCGGTACTGATCTTCGGAATCCCATCTCTGGAGCTGACGCAGAATGCAAATGCAAGAGCTACTTTCGCAAGAGCAAGAAACTATGGGTGCTCATTGTTGGAAAAACTGAGACTGGATTGGAATTATGTAACAAACAGTGAAAATTTCAATACAGAAGCTTCATTGACATATTTTTTCCCGTGGGTCTATAATGGAGTTGATTTTGAACCGAAAAAGATTGCAGAAAATCTGAAAATCAGGAAAGAAAGCAAAGATGCGAATGCCAGTTCAAAAAAAGTGGCTGGATATATGGAATATATCGGAAAGGGATATGCGTATTCCAGTGGTGTTTTAGATTACAATACTGCTGCTGAAAATAATACGAAAAAGGCTTATTCAGGAAAAATTTCTGATAAGGCTTATAAGGAATTAGAGGCTATGTGCAAACTCTGTCAGGAAAATGGAGTGGATCTTATGGTTGTGAATACGCCAAAAGCACCGTATGATATTGCTGCATATGGTGCAGACGATTATTTTGCGATCAACCATAAAATTACTGGTATATGCAGTAAGTACGGTGCTGATTATTATGATTTTAATCTGGTAAAACCGGATCTGTTTTCCATTTGTCCGGAGTATCTGTCAAATTTTGAACATTTAAATAAAACCGGTTCTGAGGTTTTTTGTAATGCTTTTTCAAAATTTGTATTAAGCCGTGAGGCGGGAGAGGATATGTCTCAATATTTTTACAGTGAGGATGCTTATATGGAATCTGTCAAAGATATTGTAGCATCCTATCTTCCGGGATATGATAATAGATAGAAAAAAGAGGAAACAAAATGACGAATGTATTAGAATGGCTGGAACATATGGAAGGACAGGCTGGAGAAAAAATTGCAGTTGCAGATCCGAAAGAAAAATATTCCTTTACGCAGTTAAAAACGTATGCACAAAAAAGTGGAACATATCTGCGAAAATGGATGACAGGAACATTTCCGGTAGCAATCTATATGGAAAAAAGCTGTGCCACATTAAGTATTATGCTTGGAGCTGTATATGCAGGATGTCCGTACTGTCTGTTAGATCTGCGTCAGCCGGATGTGAGACTGCGTCAGATTCTGAAGGTGCTGCAGCCGGAAGTGATTGTTACAAAGGAAGAAAATCTGGAAAAAATCAGAAACTGCGTAGGTGAAATGGGCGGTGATGTCCGGAACACAACAATTTTGTTAGCAGAAAATTGTCTGAATGAAATGGAAATTGATCAGAAACTTTTGAAACAGATAAGAAAAAAGCATACGGATCGGAATCCTTTGTATATTAATTTTACAAGTGGAAGTACAGGTTTACCAAAGGGAGTCGCGGTCAGTCACAGAGCGGTGATTGATTTTATCCGGATTTATGCGGATACGTTTGATATTACCAAGGAAGATATTATAGGAAATCAGGCACCGTTTGATTTTGATGTTTCTGTAAAGGATATTTATACCGGTCTTTTGACCGGTGCCAAAGTACAGATCATTCCGAGAGAATATTTCAGTGATCCTACTACGTTGATGGATTATATGGCTGACAGTAAGATGACAGTACTTACCTGGGCGGTCAGCGCGATGTGTTTTGTATCTGTTATGAATGGATTTGATTATCGGACACCGGACACTGTCCGAAAGGTTCTTTTCAGTGGAGAAGTGCTTCCGGTAAAACATTACAGAGTATGGAAAAAGTATTTGCCGCAGGCGATGTTTGTAAATCTGTACGGACCAACTGAAGTTACATGCAACTGCACGTATTATGTGCTGGATCCGGCAGATAAATATGAACTTACAGATGTGATACCAATTGGAAAATCTTTTCCGAATGAACGGGTCTTTCTTTTGGATGAGGCAGATCAGGAAGTAACGGAAGCAGGAATGAACGGGGAAATCTGTGTCAGCAGTTCAGAACTGGCTTTGGGGTATTATAATGCACCGGATAAAACGGCGCAGGTATTTGTACAGAACCCATTGAATCACCTGTATGATGAACGGATTTACAGAACCGGTGATCTGGCAAAATATGATGCAGAGGGAAATCTTGTATACATTTCCAGAAAAGATTTTCAAATCAAACATCTGGGGCACAGAATCGAACTTGGTGAAATTGAAGTGGCAGCCAATGCAGTAAATGGGATCAGCAGATCCTGCTGCATTTATGAAGCTGAAAAAGAGCGCTTGTTGCTTTTTTATACCGGAGAATGCGAAAAACGGCAGCTCATAAAACTATTACGTGGTGCATTGCCGCCTTATATGATTCCCAATATGGCTTTGCGGCTTGCGGAAATGCCAATGACCAAGAATGGAAAGATTGACAGAAATAAATTAATGAAGTTGTACGAGGAGAGTTTACATGCAAGACATTTTAAAAAGTAATACGCCGGCATTTGTGTTTGATACGGCAGCTCTGAAGAAGCGGGTTGCACAAATCAAAGAGATTGTCGGGGAAACAGTATCGCTTTGTTATTCGATGAAAGCAAATCCGTTTTTTGTACCGGCCATGATAACGTGTGTGGATAAATTGGAGGTCTGCAGCCCGGGAGAACTTACAATCTGTAAAAAGCTTGGGGTAGATGCATCCAGAATTATTTATTCCGGTGTCAACAAAGAAATCCCGGATATCAAAGAAGCCTATGAATATGGAGTTGGTACATTTACAGCGGAATCTGTCCGTCAGGCAGATCTGATCCAACAGGTCGTTGAAACAGCAGCTGCTGGTGAGAAGGCAGAAGTAATTCTTCGACTGAATTCCGGTTCCCAGTTCGGAATGTCCAAAGAGGATTTGCTTACGATTCTGCAGTGCAGAGAAAGCAAATACACAAGTTTGAATTTTACAGGAATACATTATTTTGTCGGTACACAACGAAAACGGGCCAAAAGAAAGATAAAAGAACTTCAGATGCTGCTGGAATTATTTGAAGAGATTCAAAATAAATGTGGTCTGAAATTAAAAAAACTGGAATATGGACCGGGTTTTGCGGTTCCGTATTTTGAGGATGATGATTTTGAAGATACTTTGTATCCTGTGAAAGAGTTGAAAGATACCTTAAAACAGGTGGCACAACAAGTAGATCTGACGATTGAGATGGGGCGGTTTTTCACAGCCGAATGTGGGACATATTATACAAATGTTGCAGATTTGAAAACCGTGGGAAATGCACATTATTGCATTCTGGATGGTGGAATGAACCATCTGACTTATTTAGGGCAGATGATGGGGATGAAGACTCCAATCATAAAACATCATAAGAACACATCAAAACAGGATGAAAGGCCGGAAAAGAAAACATGGTGTCTTTGCGGAAGTCTGTGTACGACATCAGATATTCTCTGCAGAGAGGTGGAATTGAATCATTTGGAAATCGGTGATACACTAATTTTTGAAAATGTAGGTGCATATTCTGTGACAGAAGGAATTTATCTGTTTTTAAGCCGGACATTGCCTAGGGTTTATCTGAAAGATGAAAATGGGTATCTTACGCTGGTGAGAGATGCAATGGAAACAAGTGATATAAATATCTAGGATGTACTCCCGAAATCTTTCTAAATAAAGTATTAAAAAGATTCTGAGAATAAATGAAGTAGAAAAAGGAGATTTTGCAACATGGAAGAATTATTGGAACTGTTAAATGACATTAAAGAAGATGTGGATTTTGAAAATGAGAAGGCACTGGTAGATGATCACATTTTAGATTCGTTTGATATTCTGCAAATTATCAGTGATATCAGTGATGAGTTTGATATCGTGATTCCGGCAGCTTATGTAAAACCGGAAAATTTCAACAGTGCTGAGGCACTCTGGAAAATGATTCAGGAATTGCAGGATTAATACTTTGCGAAACGGCTGGAAATAGTGAAAAAGGAATGTGCGATCAAAGATGGTACGTTCCTTTTTTCTTATAAAAAATAGCTTTTCTGAGACTTCATTTCACTGGTGATTAATGGTAAAATAAATCCATGGAGGGGGAATCAGAATATGAATGTAATTAATTTTCAGGATGCAAACTGTGCGCATTGTTATAAATGTCTGAGAAATTGTGATGTCAAAGCAATCCGTATCAAACAAGGACAGGCGCAGATTGTTACAGATATGTGTATTTACTGTGGACACTGTATGGAAATCTGTCCTCAGGAGGCGAAGACCTTTGACAGCGACCTGGCGTATGTGAAAAGCTTGTTGTATAAAAAAGAGCGTGTGGTAGTTTCGCTGGATCCATCTTACCGTGGGCTTCTGGATTACGAAGACTCCGGTCAGATCGTGGATGCACTGTTGAAGCTCGGATTTTCCCAGGTGCGTGAGACGGCAGAGGGGGCTGCGATTATTACACGGGAATATGTGCGTCTTATGAAGGAAGGAAAGATGGACAATATCATTGTCACAAGCTGTCCGGCGATTGTCTATCTGGTAGAGAAGCATTATCCAATGTTGATTCCTTATCTGGCACCGGTGGTTTCACCAATGATCGCTCACGGGCGCTGGATCAAAGACCGTATGGGACAGCATACGAAGGTGGTATTTATTGGTCCATGCGTGGCAAAAAAAATGGAGGCCGAGGCAGATAGCAGAACCCGTGGCTGTGTGGATGCAGTAATTGAGTTTAATGAATTGCAAAAATGGCTGGAGGAAGAAGGGATTGACTTAAAACATTGTGAGTCCCGTCCTTTTGCAAATCAGGATCCTATGGTAAACCAGCTTTATCCTATTACAAACGGTATTATCCGGGCAGTGGATGTCTGTGGTGCACCGGGAACATATAAAAAACTGACGGTCAGCAGTATTAAGAGCTGTCGAGAATTTCTGCACAGTATGAAACGAGGTTATATCGATCACTGTTTTGTAGAACTGAACCTGTGCGCCGGTGGGTGTGTCAACGGCCCGGGCGTGGATAAACGCCGTGGTTTCCGTTTTAAAGCAACTATGAGTATTGAAAACAATGCCCTGCTTGCGGCACCACCTGCCTATATTACACTGCCAAAAGAGGAATTGGAGCGTACTTATGTGCCGCGCCAGGTAGTAGATAAAATGCCGACAGAAGCGGAGATCAAAGAAATATTGAAGACGATCGGAAAGAGTAACAGTACCACGGAATTTAACTGTGGAGCCTGTGGCTATATGACCTGCCGGGAAAAAGCGATTGCAATCTATCAGGGAAAAGCAGAAGCAGCCATGTGTCTGATCCGTTCCTATGAAAACGCACGTTCCCAGGCAAACGTTGTTATGGAAACCACACCGAATCTGATCTTTATCTTTGACAAGGAGATGCGGATCAGAGAATTTAACCGTCGGGCGGAAGACGTATTCCATACATCCCGTCAGGATGCGTTGAGAATGTATCTGTTTGAACTGATCGATACAAAAGATTTCGAGGAAGTATACCATACCCATGAAAATAAGCTGAGGGTAAAACAAAAGTGGGAACAATACAATATGACAGTGTTGGAGACCATCGTATATATTCCGAGTTCTGACCGGGTACTGGCCATTATCGAGGATGTGTCTGCAGAGGAAAAACAGGCGGAACGCATGCTGGAACAGAAACTGAATACCGTAAAACTGGCGCAGGCTGTGGTAGAAAAGCAGATGACAACAGCACAGGAAATCGCAGGCTTGTTGGGCGAGACTACGGCAGAGACGAAGGCGATTCTGACGAAGCTGAGGGATACATTGCTGGAAAGCTAAAGGGGGCGTGGAAACATATGAAACAGTTCGCAATTGACATGGCATATAAAAGCCTGAACCACTACGGAGAAGAGCTGTGTGGGGATAAAGTTGAAATCGTGGACAAGGAAGATTCCCGGATCCTGATTCTGGCAGACGGCATGGGAAGCGGGATCCGTGCAAATATCCTGGCGACACTGACGTCCAAGATTATTGCTACCATGATGTACAACGATATGACCATTGACGAGGTTGTAGCTACCATTGCCAAGACGCTGCCGCTGTCTTCCATAAATGGAGTGGCGTATTCAACCTTCAGTATTATTCAGGTTTATCATACCGGAGAAATTTATGTAGCGGAATATGATAATCCGGAATGCATTCTGATTCGTCAGGGAAAATTGAAAGCGCTGCCTTTTTCTTATCGCAAAATTGAAGGAAAAAAGATCCGGGAATGTCGCTTTCAGACGGTTCCGGGGGATGCTCTGGCAATTATGAGTGACGGCTGTCTGTATTGCGGTACCGGAGATATCATGAACTATCGCTGGGACTGGAATGCACTGGCAAACTGCTGTGAAACCTGTGCGGATAAGACTCGTACAGCAGCTCAGATGGCAGATATGATGAACAAGGCCTGCGCGGATCTGTATGGCGGCATGTGCAGTGATGATACGACGATTGCTGTAGCACGGATCATGGAAGAAGAAATCGTGAACATTCTGACCGGTCCGCCACAGAACAAAGCAGACGATGCCCGGATGGTGCAGGACTTTATGAAACAGGAAGGTATTAAGATTGTTTCCGGTGGCATTACCAGCCAGATCGTGGCACGGGAGCTTGGCACCCGTCTCATTACATCTGTCGGCGTGTTGGATCCGGAGATTCCGCCCACGGCAAAGATTGAGGGTATTGACCTGGTGACAGAAGGTGTCCTTACATTAAATAAAGCGATTGATCTGCTGGAACAGTATCAGCAGGATGAGGTATCAGAAGAATTTTTTGAGGAACTGAGTCGTGATAATGGTGCCACCCGACTGGCCTGCTATCTGATGGAAAACTGTACCACAGTAAACTTATTCATTGGAAAAGCAATCAATAGGGATTATACAACGAAAGAACTGCCCTTTGAAATCTCTGTGCGGCAAAACCTGATGAAACGGATGCAGGCAGTGCTGACAGCTATGCATCGGACCGTACATGTGTATTACTATTGAAAAAAGAAAGTAAGATGTGGTATACTTATTCAGTTCACGACTACGGAACAAATGTTCCTGGTTGAATAATAAAAAATAGATAAGGATAAACATATGCAGATAGAACATTTTATTAATCAGATTGATCTGACACTGGATCCACCGGCAGAGGAACCACTGCGTCAGTATTATTTTATAGCAAAGGCTCGGACTTTGGTGGCTCAAATGGAGAAAGAAGCAGGTAGAAAGATGACGTTCTGCGTGAATACCTTTGGTTGTCAGATGAACGCCCGTGATTCTGAAAAATTATGTGGTATTTTAAATGCCATCGGGTATCAGGAATCTGAATCTGAGGATGCGGATTTTGTTATTTATAATACCTGTACTGTTCGTGAGAATGCGAACAATAAAGTATACGGACGGCTTGGTTATCTGCATGGATATAAGAAAAAAAATCCACACATGATGATCGCACTGTGTGGCTGTATGATGCAGGAGGAGAAAGTTGTTGCAAAAATCAAACAGAGTTATCGTTTCGTAGATTTGATCTTTGGTACACACAATATTTTCAAGTTTGCGGAATTGCTGGTACAGTCCATTGAAAATAATAAGATGGTTGTGGATGTGTGGAAAAATACCGATCAGATTGTAGAACAGCTGCCAAATGAGCGTAAATTTCGTTTTAAGAGTGGTGTCAACATCATGTTTGGCTGCAACAATTTCTGCAGCTACTGCATCGTGCCGTATGTAAGAGGCCGGGAGCGAAGCAGAGAGCCGCGGGAGATCATCCGTGAAATTGAGAACTTTGTGGCGGATGGTGTTGTGGAAGTTATGCTGCTTGGACAGAATGTCAATTCTTATGGAAAGAATCTGGATCAACCAATTACTTTTGCACAGCTTTTGGAGCAGATTGAACAGATTGAGGGACTGGAACGGATCCGGTTTATGACTTCGCATCCGAAAGATCTCTCGGATGAACTGATCGCTGTTATGGCAAAATCAAAGAAAATCTGCAGACATCTGCACTTGCCGTTACAGTCCGGCAGCAGCCGTCTGTTAAAAATCATGAATCGTCATTATGATAAGGAACAGTATCTGACGCTGGTGGAGAAAATCCGTGCTGCAATGCCGGATATTGCGCTGACCACAGATATCATTGTGGGATTCCCGGGTGAGACAGAAGAAGATTTTGAGGAAACCATGGATGTAGTACGAAAAGTACGTTACGATAGTGCATTTACTTTTATTTACTCCAAACGTACCGGTACTCCGGCGGCAAAAATGGAAGATCAGGTGCCGGAAGATGTGGTAAAAGTAAGGTTTGACCGTCTGTTAAAAGAAGTACAGGAGGTTGCGGCAGAAAAATCTGCGGTATTGACCGGTCAGATACAGGATGTACTGGTGGAGAGCGTCAACCACCAGGATGACAGTCTGTTAACCGGACGTCTCGGCAATAATAGTGTCGTTCATTTTCCTGGAAGCAGGGAGCTGATCGGCCAGATCATTCCGGTCCGTCTGGATGAATGTAAAGGTTTCTATTATATTGGAAGCAGGGCATAACCATGGACAAAAAAGTCGGTAAAAAAGAAATTTTATTATTGCTTATTATCTTTGCAGCAGCAGTGATTGGGTACTTTGTGTTTCAGAAACTGCAGAGTACACCCGGCGCACAGGTAAAAGTGACGGTGGATGGAACGGTGTATGGTACTTATGACCTGTATACGACAGGGGAGAAAGCAAAGAAGATTCAAATTAAAAATGCGGAAGGTACTGTGACAAATACACTTGTAATTGAAAACGGAAAAGCAGATATGATTTCGGCAGATTGTCCGGATAAGTTATGCGTAAATCAGCATGCGATTTCATCGAATGGGGAAACTATTGTATGCCTGCCAAACAAAGTGGTAGTGGAAGTGGAAGACGGGGAAGAAGCCCAGTTTGACACCCAGACAAAATAACAGAACGAATAAAATTAATATAGAGACATTTCAGCAATCTGTGTAATCAAGAGTTGGGCGTTTTGACACCCTGATCAGAAATAAAAAAACAGATTTAAAAAGAAAGCGCCTCTAAGATGGAGTTTTTTGATGTATTCATATATAAAAGGAACTTTGGAAGAAATCAGCGAAGACCAGATCGTTGTGGAAAATCATGGAATCGGGTATAATATCCGGATTTCAGCCAGAATGTTGGACGTACTTCCGACCAGAGGGGAAGAGATTAAAATCTATACTTATCTGTATGTAAAGGAAGATGCCTTTTCTCTGTTCGGATTCCCAAGCAGAGATGAACTGGAGATGTTTAAATTGCTGATCAATGTCAGCGGCATTGGACCTAAGGGCGGTCTTGCAGTGCTGTCAGTGCTGTCAGCTAATGACTTGAGATATGCGATTGTAGCAGAGGATGTTAAGACGATATCTAAAGCACCTGGTGTTGGAAGCAAGACGGCAAAACGGCTGATCATCGAGCTGAAGGATAAGATTGATCTGGAGGAAGTTATTGAAAATGGATTTGAACAAGTGGAAGCAGCCAATTCTGTATCCGGCAGCAATAACCGTATCCGAAAAGAAGCCGCAGATGCATTGGTTGCCCTGGGATACAGTGCTACAGAAGCCTCAAAAGTGCTTTCCGGCATTGAAATTACAGAAGACAGTGATGTGGAACGTGTGCTGAAGGCAGCACTGAAAAATATGGCATTTTTATAGATCGTATTTCAGTTTGATATGAAAAACGTATTTCTGCCTGAAGCAGGGATTCTGTTAAAAACGACTAGAGTGATTGAAACGAGGAAATTCATGGAAAAACGAGTGATTTCGACGCAGGTTCAGGAAGAAGATATGCAGACAGAATTCAGTCTGCGCCCAATGTCTCTGGAAGAATACGTCGGACAGGAAAAAATAAAAAGCACGTTGCGTGTATATATAGAGGCGGCATGTCAACGACAGGAACCGTTGGATCATGTGCTGTTTTACGGTCCGCCGGGACTTGGTAAAACAACGCTTTCCGGGATTATTGCCAATGAGATGGGTGTACATATGAAGATCACCTCAGGACCGGCGATCGCAAAGCCCGGAGAGATGGCTTCTATTTTAAGTAACCTGCAGGAAAATGATATATTATTTGTGGATGAGATCCACCGGTTAAACCGCCAGGTAGAAGAGGTATTGTACCCGGCGATGGAAGATTATGCCATTGATATTATGATCGGAAAGGGGGCTTCTGCCCGTTCCATCCGGTTGGATCTTCCAAAATTCACGCTGGTGGGAGCAACTACCAGGGCAGGACTTTTATCTGCACCGCTGCGGGATCGCTTTGGAGTGATCCAACATCTGGAATTTTATACTCCGGAGGAATTGCAGACCATTATTGTACAGTCTGCAAAAAAACTTGAGGTGGAGATAGAGCCGGAAGGTGCTGCGGAACTGGCAAAACGATCCCGTGGTACCCCACGTCTGGCAAACCGTCTGCTGAAACGCGTCCGGGATTTTGCACAGGTAAAATATGATGGTGTGATTACGAAGGAAGTAGCTTCTTTTGCATTAGATCTTCTGGAAGTGGATCGCTGTGGATTGGATAAAAATGACCGGCTCATTCTGATGACGATCATTCAGAAGTTTGGGGGCGGTCCTGTGGGACTGGAGACGTTGGCAGCAGCTGTAGGCGAAGATTCCGGAACGATTGAGGATGTGTACGAACCGTATCTGGTGAAAAATGGATTTTTGAACCGGACACCGAAGGGGAGGGTGGCGACCGCTCTTGCCATCGAACACTTTAAACAGTAAAATGCGGAATCGAAGCAAAAAGAAGGGAATGGAAATGACAAAGAAATCAATGGTGCAGGTTGTGATTGGCGGAAAAGTGCTGACTATGGGAGGATATGACGATGAAACCCATATTCAGCGAATTGCATCCTGTGTGAACCGGGTAATGCGGCAGATGGAAGATGCGGACGAATATCGTTGCCTTCCGGCTGATCTGAAACCAATCTTTATTCATATCAATATTGCAGATGAGTTGGTGACGGCACAGGAACTGATTGACCAGCTGGAACAGGAGCTGCAGGAAAAGGAAAAAGAACTGGCGGAACTGAAACAGGAGCTGGCAGAGACAGAAGTAAGACTTGAAAAACTGGAAGGACATAAAAAGTGATGAAACATGAATTGTTATCACCGGCGGGTTCTCTGGATATCTGCAAGGCGGTTATAAATGCAGGGGCAGATGCAGTGTATCTCGGAGGCGATAAGTTTGGTGCACGGGCATTTGCAAAGAATTTTACACAGAGTGATATCCGGGAGGCTTTGGATTTTGCACATTTACGTGGAAAAAAAATCTTTCTTACCGTAAATACATTGTTAAAAAACAAAGAAATTGAGACGGAACTATTTACTTATCTGAAACCGTTGTACGAATATGGTCTGGATGCTGTGATCGTGCAGGATTATGGTGTATTTCAGTTTATTTACAGAAATTTTCCCGGTCTGGCATTACATGCAAGTACTCAGATGTCTGTGGCAAATGTAGCCGGCGCGAAATTCTTGATGGATCATGGCGCAGAGCGGATCGTTACAGCCAGAGAACTTTCCAGTGCGGAAATCCGGCGTATTTATGATGAAACGGGTGTGGAGATTGAAAGCTTTATTCACGGGGCATTGTGCTATTGTTATTCCGGACAGTGTCTGATGAGCAGTATGCTGGGTGGACGCAGCGGTAATCGTGGACGATGTGCACAACCCTGTCGTCTTGCGTATCAGGTGACGGATGACAGAGGAAATGTACTTCATAAAAAAGAAAAATATCCGTTGAGCCCAAAAGACCTGTGTACGATTGAACTGTTACCGGAGCTGTGTGAATCCGGTATTTATTCTTTCAAAATTGAAGGGAGAATGAAAAAACTGGAGTATGCAGCCGGAGTGACTTCTATTTATCGAAAATATCTGGATTTGTATGAAGAATCACCGGAGGATTATAAAGTAGAAGCAGCTGATATGGAGCGTCTGCTCTGTCTTGGAAACCGGAATGGGTTTACAAAAGGTTATTATGAAATGCGAAACGGACGTTCCATGATGACATTGACGGATTCTTCTCACAGCAGCAATGATGCAAAAACAGCTTATGAAGCGGCAGAGGAACGAAAACTGCCGATTGTTATGCGTGCTGTCGTGCATGCAGAAAAACCAATGGAATTGTCTGCTGCTGTCTGTGAGCAGGAGACAATGCAGGGGAACGGAGCACCGGTGAAAACAGAAAGCCTGATGTGGGGCATGGCGACTGGCGCCTGCCCGGGACAGGCACAGAATCGTCCGTTATCCAGAGAAGAACTGGAAAAGCGCCTACGCAAGACCGGAGATACACCATTTGTGGTGACAGACATAGATATTGATCTGGAAGACGGGCTGTTTGTTCCGGTGGGACAGTTAAATGAGCTGCGTCGCAGCGCATTGGAACAACTGCGGGAGCAGATGTTGTCTGTAAGTCGCAGACCGTCTGTAGGTGAACAGAAGCAAAATCCATATCAAACAGAAGAACCAGCTTCTTTGAAAAAGAGTCGTCAGCCATTTTTGAATGTATGGATTTCAACAGAAAAACAGCTTCCAATGTTGCTGAAGCATCCGTATGTGGCAATGGTCACGTTAGATGGATGTGGAAATGCTGCAAAACTTGCAGAACAGATTCATCAGGCGGGAAAGCAGACAGCCTATGCATTACCTTATGTGCTACGGGAAACTTCTGAACAGCTTCTGGAAAAAGGCATGGATTGGAAACAGTTTGACCGGATCTGGGTGCGTAGCTATGATGGCATTGGATTTGCAAAAGATACACTGGGTATTCCGGTGGAAAAATTGGCATTGGATGCCGGACTGTATGTTTTTTCCAGGGAAGCGTCAGCAGATTTTCTGGCAGAAGGATTCGTCGGATATACGGCTTCCATGGAATTAAACCACAAGGAACTGACACATATGGAGAACAGCCAGGCAGAGCTGATGCTGTATGGTTATGCACCGCTGATGGTTTCTGCCCAGTGTGTTTATAAAAATTATGCATCCTGTATAAAAGAAAGGAAGAATGGCAGTAAATCGCAGCCGGAGCATCTGTATCTGAACGATCGTTATCAGAAACAATTCGAAGTGTCAAGAAACTGTACACATTGCTACAATGTGATCTATAACAGCCAACCGACCAGCCTGCTCCACCAGGCGCGGGAAATTCGCGGTTTAGTTTTCGGCTCTTACCGGATTGTGTTCCGGAATGAAACTGAGCAGGAGCTACAATATATATTACAGCAATATACGGATGCGTTCGTAAACGGAAAAGAAATTCTTCCGCCAAAGGAAGGAACTTTTACAAACGGACACTTCCGTCGTGGTGTTGATTAGAAAAAAAGGAGAAGATATGATACATTTGATCACAGAATTATCCAAATATGTGATGATCATTCTTTTTGCAATCTATACCTGGTACAGTTATGTGGTATTGGCAGTCAGAAATGAGGAACGGCAGAAACGGATGTACAAGACGCAGACGACCTGTATGTTTCTCATTCATCTGGATGCTTTTATGGTATTGTTTGCGGTGACGAAGGAACTGAAAGTATTGATTTTTTATGGCGCGCAGGTGCTGTTTGTGCTGTTTTTGTTCCTAATCTACCGGATTGTCTATAAAAAAGCGGCACGGCTTGTTATAAATCACATGTGCATGCTGATGCTGATCGGATTTATTATTCTGACAAGACTGAATTTTGACAATGCGGTGCGGCAGTTTGAAATTGCCGTTGCAGCAGCAGTGGTATCGGCATTTGTTCCGATGCTGGTGCGGAAATTAAAGTTTTTGCGCAAATTTACGTGGTTTTACTGCGCCGTAGGTGTTGTAGCTTTAGGGATTGTGCTTGTGATGGGAAAAATGAGCGGCGGTGCACATCTGTCTTTTACTGTGGCAGGTGTGACATTGCAGCCGTCGGAATTTGTAAAGATTATTTTTGTATTCTTTGTGGCCTGCATCCTGTATGAGGCGACGGATTTTCGCCAGGTATGCATCACGACCATTGCAGCAGCAGTTCATGTGGGAATCCTTGTATTGTCCACAGATCTTGGTGCGGCATTGATTTTTTTCCTGACTTATGTGGTCATGTTGTATGTGGCAACGAGGAAGCCATCGTATTTTTTCGGCGGTCTTGGTGTGGGATGTCTGGCGGCACTGGTCGGTTCGAAACTGTTTTCTCATGTGCGGGTTCGTATTGAAGCATGGAAAGACCCATTTGCGTCGATTCATGGTGGCGGATGGCAGGTAGCACAGGCGCTGTTTGCCATTGGAACGGGTGGATGGTTCGGCCTTGGGCTGTATCAGGGGATGCCGGATAAGATTCCGCTTGGGGCATCTGATTTTGTGTTTGCATCCATTTCCGAGGAGATGGGTGGCGCTTTTGCCGTGTGCATTGTGCTGGTATGTTTCAGTTGTTTCCTCATGTTTTTAAATATCGCCATGCAGATCAAAGATCAGTTTTATAAGCTGATCGCACTGGGGCTTGGCTGCGTGTATGGTGTGCAGGTCTTTCTGAATGTGGGTGGTGTTATCAAATTTATTCCGTCCACAGGACTAACACTTCCGTTGGTCAGCTACGGCGGAAGTTCCATTTTGTGTACTATTGTCATGTTTGCCATTATTCAGGGACTGTATATTATGCGGCAGGACGAAGAAGGAGAATTGAATGAGCAGAAAAATCGAGGACGAAAACAGAAAAAGAACGACTGGACGAAGAAAAATAGCAGCCGGAAGCCGAAGAACAAATCAGGTCAGACAGGGTATAGAGGTCATGAATCTGGATCAGAAAGAAACGGAACGCCCTCGCAGTTCAATGAGGAGATCGAAGAAATCTGGTAGAAATCTGGAATTTTTGATCATTACCTATTTATTTTTGGCAATTTTTATCGGAATGATCAGCTATTTTATTTATTTTCAAATGGTGAAAAGCGAAAGTGTGATCAATAGTTCCTATAATTCCCGTCTGGATCTGTATGCGGAGCATGTAATCCGTGGAGATATTACTACTGCGGATGGAACAGTACTTGCAAAGACAACGGTCAATGATGATGGAAGCGAGACCCGGGAATATCCTTACGGCAGGATGTTTGCCCATGTGGTGGGATATACAAACAACGGAAAAGGAGGACTGGAGTCCCAGTATAATTTTAATCTGCTGCGTTCTCATTCTTTTTTCCTGACACAGATTATCAATGATCTGAAAAACAAGAAGAATATCGGAGATACGCTGGTCACAACGCTGGATTATGATGTCCAGGAGACTGCGTACAAGGCATTGGGAGACCGGGACGGAGCGGTGGTTGTCATGGAAGTAAAGACAGGCAAGATTCTGGCACTGGTGTCAAAACCGGACTTTGATCCGAATACGCTGGCGGAACGGTGGGATGATATTGTGTCAGATGAAAACAGCAGTGTGCTGTTAAACCGTGTAACATCCGGATTATATCCGCCGGGATCAACCTTTAAGATTTTTACTACACTGGAATATGTGCATGAAAATTCAAACTATCAGGATTATAGTTTTGACTGTGAAGGTGAACTGAATGTGGATGGCAATGAGATCCATTGTTATCATAAAGCGGTTCATGGAAAGGAAACGCTGAAGGATTCCTTCGCGAATTCCTGTAATACTTCTTTTTCAAATATCGGTTTGTCGTTGGATATTTCCGGTTTTCGTAATCTCTGTGAGGATATGCTGTTTAATAAGAAACTGCCGGGCAGTCTGGCTGGCAGCAAGAGCAGCTTTACACTGACAGCAGATGCGGACAAAGGCAAGATCATGCAGACTGCGATCGGTCAGGGTGATACGTTGGTGTCTCCGCTTCATATGGTCTTTGTGGCAGGAGCTATCGCCAATCAGGGTATTGCCATGGAACCGTATGTGGTGGATCATGTGGAAAATGACGGTGGTGTACATGTCAAGAATTATAAAGGGAAAGAATACGGGGAACTTCTGTCTGCTTCCGATGCGGCACTGTTGCAGGATTATATGCGCGGCGTGGTGGAAAACGGAACCGGAAAAAAATTGAACGGTCAGAGTTATACTGCTTATGGAAAAACCGGTTCGGCCGAGTATAACAGTGCTGGAGATAGTCACGGATGGTTCGTCGGATATGGAAGCAAGGAAGGGTACAAAGACATTGCGATCGCAGTGGTTGTAGAAGATGGCGGTTCCGGAAGCCAGTCAGCCGTGCCTGTGACAAAACAGATATTTGACGTATATTTTAACAAATAAAGCAATGGGAAGGTATTGCAAGTTAACCTCAAATAGCGTATACTTAAAAACAGATTTGAGACCGCATCGGGAGGGCTTGCAATGATAGAAGCAACCAGTTGTGGCGGTGTGGTTATATTCCGTGGAAAGATTCTGTTATTGTATAAGAATTATCGTAACAAATATGAAGGATGGGTTTTGCCGAAAGGAACGGTAGAAGCCGGCGAGGAGTATAAGGATACTGCTGCAAGAGAAGTCAGAGAGGAGACTGGCGTAGATGCCTCCATTATCAAATATGTGGGAAAGAGCCAGTATACATTTACTGTTCCTGAGGATACAGTGGAAAAACAGGTGCATTGGTATCTGATGATGGCAGACAGTTATTATAGTAAACCGCAGCGCGAAGAATATTTTGTGGATTCCGGATACTATAAATATCATGAAGCTTATCATCTGCTGAAATTTGCAAATGAGAAACAGATTCTGGAAAAAGCTTATAATGAGTACCTTGATTTGAAACGGAGCAATCTGTGGGGAACAAAAAAGTATTTTTAGAATCCGGGAAAAACAGAATTAGCAAAACAATCTTTTCCAGATGGTTTTGTTAATTCTGTTTGCATATAAGCAAAAATATCAGTCTAAAATAACATTGAGGAAACATTTGGATGTATTGGTATAACTATTTGTATGCAGATAAGAAAGTGCATCATATCAGTCGCTTGAAATATAAGATTGAAAAAGGGATGCCGCATAAAGGTGTGTATCTCATTCATTTACCGGAATGCGGGAGCACGCTGCTGGAAGTGATTCCAAGTGTCCTGCTGCAGCAGAGTCACTATCCTAAGGAGTCGCTGTGTATTGTGGGAATCGGCAGCAGCAGGGGAGCCGCATTGGAACTGATCCGGAAGATCATTGATGAAGTTTACCGGGAACAGGGAAATTTTGACATTCCATCGTATCTGCAGATTGGTCGAGGATCTATGCCGGAGAGCGGGGTGACGCAACCATGATGATTTTTATGTTAATATTAAAGATAATCGGCATCGTGCTCTGCGTTATAATCGGAATCCTGGCTATCATCCTGTTTGTGCCGGTTTGTTATAAGGTAGATGCGGATATTGATGAGATGGATTATACGGTCCGTGCCCGTTGGTTAGGCTGGCTGATCCGGTTTGAATTCCGCTGGAAAGAAAAAGCACATGCTGTGCTGAAAATCTTGTGGTTTGTGATTGATTTGACCGATCCTGAGGCGGTGGCTGTCAGAAAAGCAAATAAGGAAGTAAAAGCCCGGAAAAAGCAGGAAAAGAAGCAAAAGAAGGAAATGCGCAAAAGCAGGAAAGAGCAGCGTAAGAAGCGGAAAAAAGAAGTACAGCAGGTATCAGAACAGGAAAAACGTGCAAAGCAGCGGGAAGAGTTTCGAAGACAGCAGGAAGCAGAAGAGCTTTCTGATGCAATAGAAAATGCACAGGATTCAAAAGGGAAAACAGCGGAAGCAGAACCTGAGATGGCGGGAACAGATGTAAATGCTGAAAAATATACATCTGAAGTGAATGAAAAAAATGCTTCAGAAGAACCAGATATTCTTAAATCAAAGTCAAAAGCCGGGAATGGTGCAGAAGAAAAAAAGTCTGTATTGAACAAATTGAAATCTGTTCAGGAAAAGACCGGTTCCGCGAAAGAAAAAATAAATAATGGCATAGCAGTTTTTCGCTTTTTGCGGGAACAGGAACTGATTCCGGCTGTCTGGACAAAGTTAAAAACATTTTTGCTGCATATCCGGCCCAGAGTATTGCAGGGGCATCTTCAGTTTGGCTTATCTGATCCGGCAAATACCGGACAGGTACTGGGTGGAATTGCGATGATACCGTTTTTGTATCAGACAGAGCTGCAGATCAAACCGGATTTTGAAGCAGACGAAAATTATATAAAAGGACAGTTATACACACGAGGGCATATATGCTGTATTCATCTGGTGGTATTGCTTATCAGATTGTTACTGGACAAGAAGCTCCGTGGTGTGATCCACATGATAAGAGAGAACAAATAACAGGAGGTATTGGAAAATGGCAGAGAATAAAAATACATTTCAGACAACCGTAGAATCTCTGATGAAAGGAATGGACAGCTTTGTTTCTTCCAAAACAGTCGTCGGTGAGCCGATCCAGGTCGGAGAAACCATCATTCTTCCGTTGGTGGATGTGTCTCTTGGTATGGGTGCCGGTGCATTCTGCGGAGAAAAAAAGAAAAACAGCGGTGGTGGTATCGGGGGCAAGATGTCTCCGAGCTCCGTTCTGGTGATCCAGAATGGAAGTACCCGTCTGGTCAGTGTGAAAAATCAGGATGGTATTTCAAAGCTTCTGGATATGATTCCGGATTTTGTAGATAAATTTATGAAAAAAATGGATGAAAAGAAGAATCCGGAAGAGGCCGCTGCCAGAAAAGAGGCAAAAAAGGAAGCTGCAGAAGAAATGAAAGATATGCTGGATATGGAGGAAGACTAAATCCGGACAGAATTTTTGAAGAGATATAAGTAATCTGGAAGAAAATAATTTGTTGAATCATAAAATCCCCCGCAGTATCGTAGGATAGAGCAGGGGATTTTTTATGTGTAACAGAACATCAAAACAACTGGCTGGATTTATCCTGTTTTGGATTGGTATCGGTATGATTGTGATGCTGTTTATGCCAAATGATTTTGTTGGGATATTGATTTCCGGCGGATTCCTGTTGCTGGGATACACGTTGTATCAGATGTAAGATACATCTCACAGCAGGGACATTTTCTATCAAACAAGAAAGTGTGCTATCATACACTCTCGCAGACAAAATCATCAACAGCACATCTTTCTTGTCCGCGCCGAGGACGCTTGCGAAGCAATCATTTCTTCTCGTGCGAGTGCGCATTGTTTGCACGAAGTGCTTTTATTTGATAGGAAATTCAACGTAATTTCCTATCAAATAAAAATAGCTGGCAGATATCTGCCAGCCATCTCAATGTTTTTCTTATGCTCTTTCAACTTTGTTGGATCTCAGACAAGAAGCACAAACGTATAATGATTTTGGAGTACCATTAACATTACATTTAACTTTCTTGATGTTTGATTTCCACATTCTATTAGATCTTCTATGAGAATGACTCACATTGTTTCCGAAATGAGCGCCTTTTCCACAAACACTGCACTTTGCCATGATTGCACCTCCTTGTGTTTACTAAGCTCGTATGTTCTGCGAACTCACAACAAATGTATTCTATCAGATGAATCACAATAATGCAACAATTATTTTGAAAAAAATCAAAAAAATTCCGAAAACTTGATATATTTTTGATTTCACTATTCCTTTTTTGTGAAAAAATGGGTATAATAAGTCATATATGAAAATATGGGCAGGAATGCGTGTATGAAAGAAGGAGTATCGGCCTTTATATACAGTATGAAGCATATGCCTGAAAATAAAAAGTGTGGAGGAGCAAGTATGAGAGGTCAGTTTGAAAATTCTCTTGGAACGGTTAGTATAGATTCGGAAGTGGTCGCAACCTATGCCGGCTCTGTGGCCGTAGAATGTTTTGGTATCGTAGGAATGGCAGCTGTCAATATGAAAGATGGTCTTGTAAAATTATTAAAAAAGGATTATCTTCATCATGGTATCTCAGTAAAAATCGAAGAGAATAACCGGATCACATTAGATTTCCATGTGATCGTATCATACGGTGTAAGTATTTCCACCGTATCAGATAATCTGATTTCCACTGTAAAATATAAAGTGGAAGAATTCACCGGCATGAAGATTGAGAAGATCAATATCTTTGTAGAAGGTGTCAGAGTCATTGATTAAGGAGGAATTGAGTGTGGATATACAGACAATAGATGCAGCACTTCTGTCAAAAATGTTTTTAGCGGGAGCGAAGAATCTGGAAGCAAAGAAAGAGTGGATCAACGAGCTGAACGTGTTTCCGGTTCCGGATGGTGATACTGGTACAAACATGAGTATGACAATTATTTCTGCAGCAAAAGAAGTTGCTGCTGTGGAGAAACCGGTGATGAAAGATCTTGCAAAAGCAATTTCTTCCGGATCACTGCGCGGGGCAAGAGGAAATTCAGGTGTTATTCTTTCCCAGCTGCTCCGTGGGTTTACAAAGACGATCAAGCATTATGATCAGATTGATAAGATTGTTCTTTGTGAGTCTTTCCAAAAAGCATGTGAAACTGCATACAAGGCAGTTATGAAACCAAAGGAAGGAACAATTCTTACGGTTGCCAAAGGCGCTGCTGAGAAGGCACTGGAACTTTCCTGTGACGACAGCTATAACATGGAGCAGTATATTGCTGCTATCATTGCTGAAGCAGAGCGTGTACTCGCATTGACGCCGGAGATGCTTCCGGTATTAAAACAGGCCGGTGTAGTGGATTCTGGTGGACAGGGACTGGTAGAAGTTCTGAAAGGTGCGCAGGATGCATTCCTTGGAAAAGAGATTGATTATACAATTGAAGCTGCTCCTGCATCTTCCGGTGTTGTAAAAATTTCTGCACAGACAGAGGCTGAGATTAAATTCGGTTACTGCACGGAATTTATCATTGTATTAAATAAAACGCTGACAGAAGCGCAAGAGGACGAGTATCGTGCGTTCTTGCAGTCTATGGGTGATTCTATCGTACTGGTAGCTGATGAGGAAATTGTCAAAACTCATGTACATACCAACGATCCGGGACTGGTATTACAGAAAGCACTGACTTTTGGATCTTTAAGCCGCATTAAGATTGACAATATGCGTGAAGAGCATCAGGAAAAACTGATCAAAGACGCAGAGAAACTCGCAAAAGAACAGGAAAAAGAAGCGGAAGGAAAAGCAAAAGCAGCTGTAGGTCCGAAGAAGGATATGGGATTTATTGCTGTTTCCATCGGAGAAGGAGTCAACGAAGTATTTAACGGACTTGGTGTGGATTATCTGATCGAAGGTGGACAGACTATGAATCCGAGTACCGAGGATATGTTAAATGCGATCGAACATGTCAATGCAGATCATATCTTTATTTTCCCGAATAATAAAAATATTATTCTGGCAGCAAATCAGGCAGCAATGCTGTTGGAGGACAAAGATATCATTGTTATTCCGACCAAAACGATTCCTCAGGGTATTTCTGCCATGATCAACTTTATTCCAGAGCAATCTCCTGAGGAGAACCGGGAAAATATGCTGGAAGCGATTGCAGCAGTAAAAACCGGACAGGTTACTTATGCAGTGCGTGATACTGTGATTGACGATAAGGAAATCAAAGAGGGCGACTACATGGGAATCGGTGATTCCTCTATTCTTTCTGTAGGTGCAGATCGTGAAGATGTTACAAAAGATATGGTAGCGCAGATGATTGATGAGGAATCTTCCTTTATCTGTATTTATTATGGAGAAGAAGTGCTTCCGGAAGCAGTCAATGCATTACAGAAATATTTTGAAGAAACCTATCCGGAATGTGAAGTAGAAGTACAGTTTGGCGGTCAGCCGATTTATTACTATGTCATTTCTGTAGAGTAAGGAGACAGTATGAACTTAAACTCCCCTATTCGTGAAATAAAAGGGATCGGGGTAAAAACAGAACAGTTATTTCAACAGTTAGGAGTATACACCGTCGGTGATATACTCCTATATTTTCCCCGTGATTATGAAAAATATCCAGCCTTGTGTGAAGTAGAACAGTTATTAGAAGACAGAAAAAATGCCCTTTATATCTGCGTGAAAAAGTCTCCCACCGTAAATACCCATTCCCGCCAGCAGGTGGCACTGCTGGATGTAAAAGGAGAAACGAAGGCACTGCGTCTGATCTGGTTTCGCAGTCCTTATATCCGTTCCCTGATCCGCCCCGGAGGCTGGTATGTTTTTTATGGAAAAGTAAGCCGGAAAGAGGGGCGGCTTGTAATGGAACAACCACAGATCTTTAGCCTGGGGCAATATGAGGCATTACAAAAGACGTTGCAGCCTCATTACAGTCTGACAAAGGGTATTACTAATAATCTGATCGTAAAGACAATGCATGCAGCCATGGCGGAGATTCCGTTGGAGATGGAGTATCTGCCTGAGGACATCCGTGTCCGTAATCATTTGAGTGAATATAATTTTGCTTTAAAAAATATGCATTTTCCGGAAAGTGAGGAGAACTGTATCATTGCAAGAAACCGTTTTGTGTTTGATGAGTTTTTCTTTTTCCTGCTCAGCATGCAGTTGTCAAAGGAGAATACACAGAAACTAAAAAATGAATTTACTTTTGCAGAAGATTCTTTTGTGGAAGATTTGATGAATCATCTTCCTTATGAACTGACAAGTGCACAGAAGCGGGCAGTGGCACAGATTCGTTCTGATCTGCGGGAAGCCTGCATTATGCAGCGGCTGGTACAGGGAGATGTTGGGTCTGGTAAGACAATTGTGGCTTTCCTGGCAATGCTGGAAGTGGCACATAATGGTTATCAGGCGGCACTCATGGCACCTACGGAGGTGCTGGCGCAGCAGCATTATGAAAAACTGACACATTTTTTGGAAACCAATGGCATCGAAATCCCGGTAGTTTTGCTGACCGGATCCATGGGAGTAAAAAAACGTCGGGCAGCCTATGCAATACTGGAATCGGATCAGCCGGCTCTGGTAGTGGGAACTCATGCACTTATTCAGGAAAAGGTACAATATCGTAATCTGGCGCTGGTCATTACCGATGAACAGCATCGTTTTGGCGTAAAGCAGCGGGAAACCTTTTCGTTGAAAGGTTCGCATCCGCATATCCTGGTTATGAGTGCAACACCAATTCCGAGAACATTGGCTATCATATTATACGGAGATCTGGATATTTCAGTAATTGATGAAGTGCCGGCGAAGCGTCTGCCCATCAAAAATTGTGTGGTAAATACAACGTACCGTAAGACGGCGTACAAATTTATGGAAAAAGAAATCCGTGCAGGACATCAGGTGTACATCATCTGTCCACTGGTGGAAGAAAGTGAACTGGCAGAAGGTGAAAATGTTCTGGATTATGCACTTCAGCTTCAGCAGATTTTTCCGTCGGATATTCAGGTTGGTATACTTCATGGAAAAATGAAACCGGATGAGAAAAATGCTGTGATGCAGGCATTTCAGACTGATCAGATCCAGATTCTTGTATCAACGACAGTCGTGGAAGTCGGTGTAGATGTACCGAATGCCACAGTTATGATGATTGAAAACGCCGAACGTTTCGGACTTGCACAGCTGCATCAGCTGCGTGGCCGTGTTGGTCGTGGCGATGCACAGTCTTATTGCATTCTGATGCAGGGAAAAGAAGAACAGACAAAGAACAAACGTCTGGAGATTTTAAATAAGTCTAATGACGGATTTTATATAGCAGGAGAAGATCTGAAACTGCGCGGCCCCGGAGATTTTTTCGGAATCCGTCAGAGTGGGGATTATCAATTCCGGCTTGCAGATGTCTTTCAGGATGCGGATGTGCTGAGTAAGGCGTCCTATGAAGTATCTGTTTTGATGAAAGAAGATCCACATCTGGAGAAGGAAGAACATAAACGGTTGCTCATTCGTCTGCGACAGTATGCCGGGGAGCAGTTCTCCTTGCTGAATTTGTAAACAGCCAAAGTTCAAGAATGCCTGGGTATTCCTGCTGCTAGATACGAGTCATTAATGTGTCTTCCGGTTGATATATTCTGTTTTGTATTTGGAATAGATGATCTTCTGACTGCTGTACAGTCCGTAATATCCGGAAAGCATATAGCTTAAGGCAATGGCAATAAGAAAATACGGCATTCCATCAAAACCAAACAGTTCGAAACAGATCATGAGAGAGGTGATCGGACTGTTAGTGACTCCGCAGAACACGGCTCCCATGCCGACGGCAGCACACAGTGGGATAGAACATCCGAAAGCGGAGGCAAAAAAAGTTCCGAATGTGGAGCCGATGAAAAGGGTTGGTACGATTTCACCGCCTTTATATCCGGCTCCCAGGGTTGCCGCAGTAAAAACCATTTTTAACAGGAAAGCCAGTGGAAAGACAGTTTTTCCTTCCATACATCCGGTGATGATATTCATGCCGGTTCCATTATATGTCTGATTCCCCACCAGCATGGTCAGACCAATTACAATGAGACCACCTGCCAGTGCACGTACATACGGATTTTTAAAAAAGCGTTTGTACAAGCGTTCCGCATTGTGAAGTGTCGTGCAGAACAGGATGCTGACCAAGGCACACAATACAGCAAAAATCCCGATGATCAAGGCGTTTTTTGCTGTGAAAGCCGGGATGGATGCGATTGGGAAGATTTCCGGTGTAATACCGCAGGCAGATGCGATGCCATGAGCCGTCAGGGATGCGATCACACAGGGAACCAGTGCGGAATAGTGCATGATACCGACACTGACTACTTCCATAGAAAAAACCGCCGCTGCCAGTGGTGTGCCAAACAGTGCGGAGAATGCAGCACTCATCCCACACATGATCATGATATGTTGGTCTTTTTCGTCAAAATGAAATAGTTTTCCAAGTGAATTTCCAATGCTGCCTCCTAGCTGCAGGGCAGCGCCTTCGCGTCCGGCAGAACCACCGAAGAGATGGGTCAGCAGAGTGGCGATGAAAATTAGTGGTGCCATGCGCAGGGGGATGTTTTCATTGGAATGAATGGCTGATAATACCAGATTCGTTCCGGTATCTTTTTCATCGTGCAGCAGATGGTAGAGCCAGACAATCAGAACACCGGCCAGCGGCAGAAAAAGGATCAGCCACGGATGATCCAGCCGCATGGCAGTGACGGTCTGCATACCATAGTAAAAGGCTGTACCTACAAATCCCAGTACAATCCCAGTTAAAACGGCAAAAATGATTGCCCGCAGTGATGTCACCAGATGGGAACCACCTCTTTTTAGTACATTTTTATATGATTCAAACATATCTTTTTCTCCCCGTAATAGAAAAAACTCCTGTCGTACAGCGGACTGCGAACGTCCACTTAACTACTTAACTATAGAAAGCATATTTTCTTATTTTCCTGACATTGCAAGAAAATTCAAAATGATTTATACTTTACTATTATAGAGAAAACGGGAAAAAAAGCAAACAAAAAAACAAAATCCCGGGAAGCAGGTTATATAAATGAAGAGAAAATTGCAGGAAATCATACAGGAAAAATTTAATTATGAAGAAACATGTCTGCTGCTGCCAGATATGGATCTGAGATTTTCAGCGGTTGAAAACGAAGTGTTTGAGGGAACGTTTCTGTTTCACAGCAGCAGTGCACAGGAAGTGCGCGGAATAGTAACCTGCGAAAATCCCCATGTGATATGTGAGACAAGGGAATTTCACGGAACCGAAATCCAGATTCGGTTTCAGTATCATGCGGATGCTATGTTTGAGGGGATGTCTGATCAGGGAGTTTTTGTGATCACAAGTAATGTGGGGGAGTATTTGCTGCCATTCAGGGCCGATATCACCAGACATTATCTGTCATCTTCTATCGGAACAATTAAGACGTTAAATGATTTTACAAATCTGTGCAAGCTGAACTGGGAGGAGGCACTGCTTGTTTTCAAGTCCCCTTATTTTGTGAATGTATTGCAGCATGACAATGGTTATCTGCAACTGCTGTATCGTGGACTGACTCAGCACGGCAGAGGAACTCATGAGATGGAAGAGTTTCTGGTAGGATGCGGCAAAAAGAAACGAAACAGTATCCGTATTGCACGACCGGAGCGGATTTATAAGGCAAGTCATAAGATACAGACCGATTTTCTGGATATTGAGAAACAGGAGTGGGGAGCCATTAATCTGGAAGCTTCCTGTGATGCATCATTTATCCGATTAGAAAAACATCAGATCGGAATGTATGATTTTATCGGAAAACATGCGGAACTTGCTTATCAGATTATTCCCGGTAAGCTCCATGCAGGAAAAAACTATGGCCAGATCACACTGAAAACGGCCTTTCAGACAGAGGCGGTGCATATTGAGGTTACTTTGCCTGTACAGCATCCGGAAAAATCTGCTGAGTGGAAAAGTACAAGACTACGTGCGCAGATGGAACAGAATTATCTGGAGTTCTGCCGGGAAAAATTAACGGCAGCAGAATGGAAAACGGAGATGGAACTGTTGTTTACAGAAGCTGAACACATTCATCCGGATAATGAGTGGACGTTGCTGTATCGAATCTATGTCCGCTTACTTTGTGGGGAAAAGGAAGAAGCAGACCGGCTTTCACGTAACATGGCAAGAACGATCACGAGCCAGCGTACGCCGCTGAGTGCATTTTATCTGTATCTGACAACCATAGGAGAGACGCCATCCTATATCCGGAATGTGACGAAGCGGATCCGTGAGATTTATCTGAAATATCCCAATCATCCGGTGCTAATATGGATTTTGCTTCGGACAGATGAAGCATTGGTGCGTAATCCGGAGCGGAAATATCAGTGGCTACGTAAATATATGATTTCCGGAAGCAGCAGTCCGGTATTTTATGAAGATACAGCAAAGCTTCTGTGTAATCACCCGGAACTGCTGCGGCAGTTTGATATTTTTGAACGTCGTGTACTTGTATGGATGATGAAACAGGGGCGGCTTACAAGTGGACTTGTACAGCGCATTTTTGCAATGGCACCCGGTCAGAAGCAGTTTGAACCGCTTTTTTTCCAGCTTTTATGCCGGGGATATCGGATGGCTCCGGAAGAGCAAGCGGTAAGAACCATCTGCGGATATTTGATTAAATGCAACCAGTATGGAGATGTGTATTTTTCATGGTTTCAGAAAGGAATTGCACAACATCTGAAAATTGCCGGATTGTATGAGGCATACATTCTTTCCTGGAACAAGGCAAACGGTATGCTGCCCAATGAGGTTTTACATTATTTTTCCAGAAACAGCTCCCTTCCGGTAAAACGGAAAGCCATGCTGTATGCACACATGGTGAAAAACAGGAATCGGCTTGGAAAAAGCTGGGATGCTTATCTGGTTTTGATCCGTAATTTTGCAAAACAGGAACTGATGGCAGGAGAAATGAACGAAGATCTGGCAGTGATCTATGAAGAAGTGCGGCGTCACTGCACAAAAGCGGAATGGGACAGCTGGAAGAAACAAGCGGAGTGTTGCTATCGTATCCGTGTCATGAACGATGTGATGCCAAATCTTCATGTTTTGCAGGCAGGAAAGAAAGATATCCAGCGGGTGCCTGTGTTTGATCAGGGGACTTATATTTACCTGGAGAAAAAGCCTTTTGTAGTTCTGTATGAGAGTGTCGGCGGAAGGTTATATACGGCGCGTGATCAGTTCCATTTGAAAAAAATGCTGTCCGGCACACACATTTATCAGAAAGATGAGGAACCGGAGCAGAAATTATCTTCAGAACCGGTAACAGACAGTCAATCCTTAAAAGAACAGCTGGAGCTGTTTGCCGCACCGTTGTCTGTGATGGCAAAGCGGATTCGGAAGGCCAGAGATCTTGGAATGGACGTGCAGCCTTATGAAGAAAAACTTATGTTGTATATGCTGTTTACCGGAACTTTTCTTCCGGAGCATGAAACAGTTTATCAGAATCTGGCAGAATGTGAGACGGAAGAACTGCTTTTACGTGCATATGAGACATGGTTTTCCTGGCAGTATATGATAGGAAAAGAACCGCTGCCGCAGGCAGTCAGTGTACATCTGTGTCAGATATTTACAAAAGAACCGGTTTGGCAGAAATTTTGCAGAGCAGCGTTTTTGAAATTTTGTGTATGCAGTGGTCAGAATCAGACAAAGGAAGCGTGGGAGATTGCAGAAAGGATTCTGAAAGGTTTTGTATTAGAGCAGAAATCTTTTGCATTCTATGCAATGCTGCCGGAAAAACTGCAGCGGAAGTATCTGCTCTTTGGATGTGATACGGTGACCTGTGTGGCGGTTCCCGGAAAATATCTGCGTATTTACAGAAAGAAACAGGGACAGCCGGATAAAACCGGGGATATGAAAGAAGTACTCCCGGGAATTTACAGCTATACCTGTCGGGAAATCCGTTCCTGTCCGGAGCAGTATGTGATCCGGGCAAAAGATGGCAGCTGTGTAGTACAGGGAACACTTGCAGCATCAGAGACGGAACGCTGGAGAGATACCAGGTACGGAAAACTGGTACATCTGTCGGCAGCAGGGAATACACAGGATGCTTATCAATATGCAGAATTAACAGATTTGACAGATGTACTGTTTCAGGCAATAGAGGAGTAAATGACTGGTGGAACAGAAGAAAATATTATATATGGGAATTGATCTTACCGATGAACAGGCTATGGTAAGCCTGTTTGGCAGGGGAATGGAAGAACCGGAAACTATAATGACCGGAGCTTCAAAAGAGCGGTATGGCATTCCGGTGGCCATGTATCTGGCAGATTCCGGACATATTTTTTATGGGGAAGAAGCATTGCGGCGAAAGGAGAATCCTCAGGGTGATTTTTTTGATCATCTGTATCAGCGGGCACTGGATGAAACAGAGAGTGAATCGAAGTTTTATCAGGGACTGCTTCGTCAGTTTGTCCAGCGGCTCATTCAGTTAAAAGACAGGTATCGTTTTGACGCACAGGAGTTGTGTGTATGTATTACAGTTCCGGATATTACAAAACAGGTGGTGACAGTTTTTCAGTGGATGTGCAAGGAGCTGGGACTTTTCGGAGAACAGTTTTTTCTGATGGATCATGGAGAAAGTTTTTTTGGACACACCTATCATCAGGAAGCACTTTTATGGCAGCATGATGTGGCATTGTTTGACTTTTCATCAGAGCACGTTACCTTTTATCTGCTGCACCGGAGGCATGGCGCGAAGGTCCAGATAGTGACCGCAGAGAAAAAAATGTGGAATGTTCCGGCATATGTGCATCAGGATGCAAGTGTGAAAGATGAATTTTTCGCTAACATCATCCGGGAGGCATTTGCCAGTCATATGATTTCTGCGGTGTATTTCGTGGGAGATGGATTTGACGGGGATTGGCTGAAAGAATCCTTGCGGGTGCTTGGCGGCAATAAACGAGTATTTTTAGGCAAAAATCTCTTTACAAAAGGGGCTTGTTATGCAGGGTATCGATATACAGATGCTTCTTTCTGGGGATTTTTCTATAACTGCGCTTACAAAATGCAGGGAGAGATCCGAATGCAGGTGCAGTGCGGAGAAGAAAATATAGAAATCCGCCTGGTGGAAGCCGGGAAAAACTGGTTTGCGTCGATGCCGGAATATGTGTTGCTGTATGATGGAACACCGGAACTGTCTGTGACAATCGGTGAAATCGGACAGATCCATGCACAGACCCGTGTATTTCCGTTAACGGATCTGCCGGACCGGCCGGAAAAAACATTGCGTTTTCGAATCCGGGCACTGGCTGAAAATGGACGCAAGGTTGTATTGCACCTGGAGGATGACGGATTTGGCGAACTGTTTGAAAGCTCCGGAAAAGTCTGGGAGTTTCCAGTCACATTTGAGCCGGAGGAAAAACGATCCTTGTACGACCGAAAATACAGAAAAAATAGTTGAGACAGGAAGGGTAGACAATGGGTGCATTGAAGTTATGTACATATAAGAAAGCAGAATATCCGCTGTATCTGGAGATGTTATCTTTACATGTATACACGATGGAGGAATTGTGTTATGCCATGGAATCCAGTCTTTTCCTGCTGGATGAAAGCTGGATGGGAACAGAATTTTTTCAGTGGATTGCAGAGGGAGTTGGGAATGCAGAACTGGCGGGACAGTTGAGACGACTGTATCAGCGGCATCGGGATGTGTATGAATGTGCCGCATTTCTGTTTTCAGCATCTGGGTTCTATTCCCGGCAGGAACAAAAAGAACTGGAACAGATCATTGAAAAAATGAAGGGAAAGAACTCCATGGAACGCAGAAAGATGAAAGCGGATTACTATCTGGCAAAAAAGAGATACCGCTATGCCGCTTGTGGGTATCTGGAACTACTTCAGCCGGAGTTCCTGCAACAGATGACAGAAGAACTGCAGGGGCATATTATGCATAATCTCGGTGTGGTTTATGCCAGATTGTTTTTGTTCCCGGAGGCCGCCAGGATGTTTTCGATGGCATATCAGAAATCGCACACGGAATCTTCACGACTGTGTTATCTGTATGCCATGAATTATATTACAGAGGATGATTCTGCGGACACAAGAGTGCCGGAACTTCAGTTCAAAACGATGAAAGAAGCATATGCCCATTTTTCCGATGTATCGGATCAGGAGGAATATTATACTGAGCGAAAAAAAGTGGCAGCGGCTTCCCATGCTTTTAACTGGAAGGGACGGGAAGCGGAAATTCGTCATCGATGGATTTCGGAATATGAGCAGATGTATTCCTGATGAATTATTTATCTCAGTCTGAGTTGAGAGTCCCACTTCTGCAAGTGGTGAGTAATAACAGGTGTTGTGAATGTTATGAAAAAAACGTCAAAAAGGTGGTTTAAAAATTTCTTTACGAAAACCACTTGCAGTGGTATAATGTCGAGCGGATGGTATTCCGAAAGGAAACGATACCTTGTATTTATTATTTTGAAACGGAGCTTGTATTGCCGGATGCAAACGAGACTCACTGTCCCGCCATGAAGAATGGAGGGATGCTTATGAATATTGGATTTATTGGCGCAGGAAAAGTCGGATTTTCCTTGGGAAAATATCTAACCGAGCGCAACGTCAGGGTGACCGGATATTATAGTCGTAATCCGGATTCATCCAGAGAAGCAGCAGATTTTACGAATACCAGACAGTATATGAATTTGCGACATCTGGTAGAGGACAGTGATGTCCTTTTTGTGGCAATCCCGGATTCGGCGATTGCTCCAATGTGGGAACAGTTAAAAATGCTTCCGATTCAGAATAAGATTATAAGTCATTTCAGCGGCTCCTTAAGTTCCGCTGTCTTTTCGGATATTGAGCGTTATCACGCTTATGGATATTCTATCCATCCGCTTTTCGCCATTAATGATAAGTATGAATCTTACAAAGTGATCTCCCAGGCTTTTTTTACCATTGAGGGTGATCCGAAATATCTGAACTGGTTTCAGAAACTTTTTGAAGGTTTTGGAAATCCGGTGGAGATTATTTCCGGGCAAGACAAAGTGCGATATCATGCGGCGGCAGCCATGGTCAGCAATCTGTATGTGGGATTGGCAAATTTGTGCGAGGAAATGTTGCGGAATTGCGGATTTTCCGCTGCAAATGCGCATCGTGCATTGTCACCGCTGATGATGGGAAATACGGAAAACATTGTTCAATACAGACCGGTTGGAGCCTTGACAGGCCCAATTGAGCGAAATGACCTGTCAACGGTTATGGATCATCTGGACAGTTTATCCGGCGAGGCACGGAAAATCTATCAGGATCTTTCTGTGGAAGTGCTGAAAGTTGCCAGAGAGAAACATCCGGAGCGGGATTATTCTGAGATGGAAAGGATTATTAGATCATGAAAACGACAGTTTCTACCTTGAAAAAACAAAAAGAGAATAAAGAAAAAATTACAATGCTTACCTGTTATGATTATTCCATGGCAAAACTCATGGATGAAGCAGGGATTGAGATATTGCTGATTGGTGATTCCCTTGGAAATACTATGCTTGGGTATGACACTACTTTACCGGTTACCATGGAAGATATGATTGCTCATACAGCAGCAGTCAGCAGAGGCGCAAAAAATGCTTTTGTGCTGGCAGATATGCCATTTATGTCCTATCAGACTTCTGTCTATGATGCAGTTGTAAATGCGGGACGCCTGATGAAAGAGGGTCATGCACATGGAGTAAAACTGGAGGGTGGAGCCAGAGTGTGTCCACAGATTGAAGCAATTGTGGCAGCAGACATCCCGGTATGTGCACATATCGGACTGACCCCTCAGTCCATCAATGCCTTTGGTGGATTCAAGGTACAGGGCAAGAGCGAGGAAGCTGCCCGTCAGCTGGTGGAGGATGCCAAAAAAGTTGAGGCAGCAGGTGCCTCTATGCTTGTTATGGAGTGTGTTCCGGCCAAGCTTGCGGAGATTATTACAAACACGATTTCGATTCCGACAATCGGAATCGGAGCAGGTGCAGGCTGTGATGGACAGGTACTGGTAAACCAGGATATGCTTGGTATGTTTCATGATTTTACTCCGAAATTTGTAAAACAATTTGCAAATGTAGGTGAGATCATGATGCAGGCATTTAAAGATTATTCCGCGGAAGTAAAAGCCGGTACATTTCCGGCACAGGAACATACCTATGCGATTTCAGACGAAGTCATTGATAAATTATATTAAAAATGATTGCTGATCGTGTCAGTTAACTTTACAAGTTATTATTAAGATTAAAAATATGAACGTGGTGCAAAGCGACTGCGTTCATGAGCAAGTAGCGAAAGCGGATTGCGAATGTCCGCTTTACATTTAAAACAGGTAACAGAGGAGAATAAAACATGCAGGTTGTATCAACAGTAAAAGAAGTAAGAGATATTGTGGCAGAATGGCGAAAAGAAGGAAAAACCGTCGGATTTGTTCCGACTATGGGTTACCTTCATGAGGGACACGGCAGTCTGATCAGCAAAGCCGTAGAACAGAATGACAAAGCAGTTGTCAGTATTTTTGTCAATCCGATGCAGTTCGGACCGACAGAGGATCTGGAGAGCTATCCGAGAGATCTGGAAAAAGACAGCAAATTCTGTGAGAGCCTCGGCGCAGATCTGATCTTCCATCCGGAACCGGAAGAGATGTATCATGAAGGATTCAGTTCCTTTGTGGATATGACAGTTCTGACGGAGGAACTCTGCGGACTGAGCCGTCCGGTTCATTTTCGTGGTGTTTGTACCGTAGTCAGCAAATTATTCAACATCGTTCAGCCGGATCGTGCATATTTTGGTCAGAAAGATGCACAGCAGCTGGCAGTCATCAAACATATGGTGGATGATTTGAATATGAACGTGGAAGTTATTGGATGCCCGATCATTCGTGAAGAAGACGGACTGGCAAAGAGCTCCAGAAACACATATCTGTCCGCAGAGGAGAGAAAAGCAGCTCTGATTCTGAGCAAAACCATTTTTATGGGACAGAAAATGGTTGAAGAAGGCGAGACAGATGCAGTAAAATTAGTAGAAGCAATGAAAAAGAACATTGAGACAGAACCGCTGGCAAAAATTGACTATATCAAAGCGGTAGACGGTCTGACCATGCAGCAGGTAACAGAACTGAAGAGTCCGGTACTGGTAGCAATGGCAGTGTATATTGGAAAAACACGTCTGATTGATAACTTTGTATGTTAATGAGCAGTGCAAAAATTCATAGGATTTCAATTTGGCTGTTGTACAGACAAGATTGAAAGACTGAATTTTTATTCGGCGAATGCCGATCAATGAGAAAAATCAGAGATTTTTCGAATGTGCACTGCGAAAAAAAGTAAAAGAGAGAGGAAAAAGTTTTATGACCCTTCAGATGTTAAAAGGAAAAATTCATCGTGCAACTGTGATACAGGCGGCACTTGATTATGTAGGAAGTATCACCATTGACGAAGATCTTCTGGATGCTGCCGGCATTCTCGAATATGAGAAAGTTCAGATTGTAGATGTCAATAATGGCGCACGTTTTGAGACATACACCATTGCCGGAGAGCGTGGAAGCGGAATGATCTGTCTGAACGGAGCAGCAGCCCGCTGTGCCTCCGTCAAAGATAAAGTCATCATTATGTCTTATGCGGATATGACGCCGGAAGAAGCAAAGGCACACAGACCATCGGTTGTCTTTGTAGATGAAATCAATCGGATTGACCGTGTGACCAATTATGAAAAACATGGTCAGTTATTTGATAAAGCAAGACTGGATGAGGAGTAGAAAGATATCATGTTAAAAGGAAAAACCGTTGTACTTGGTGTGACAGGAAGTATTGCAGCTTATAAAATTGCATCACTGGCAAGTATGTTGATCAAACAGCATGCAGATGTGCATGTGATCATGACGCAGAATGCGACAAATTTTATTCATCCGACAGCATTTGAGACATTGACAAGACATAAATGCCTGGTGGATACGTTTGACCGGGATTTTCAGTTTAATGTAAAGCATGTAAGTCTGGCACAGCAGGCGGATGTGATGATGATTGCACCGGCTTCTGCAAATGTGATCGGAAAGCTGGCACATGGTATCGCGGATGATATGCTGACGACCACAGCGATGGCATGTAAGGCACCGATGCTGATCGTGCCGACGATGAATACAAACATGTATGAAAATCCGATTCTGCAGGATAATTTAAAGGTGCTGGCTTCTTATGGTAAGAAAATTATTGAACCAGCCAGCGGTATGCTTGCATGCAGAGATGTGGGAAAAGGAAAAATGCCGGAACCGGAAGTGCTGTTTCAACATATTCTGCGCGTGATCGCCTTTGAAAAAGATCTGGCTGGCAAAAAAGTGCTGGTGACTGCCGGACCGACGCAGGAAGCGATTGATCCGGTGCGTTATATCACCAATCATTCTACCGGGAAAATGGGTTATGCCATTGCAGAAAATGCCATGCTGCGTGGTGCGGATGTGACTTTGGTAACAGGTCCGTGTGCCGTGGAGCCGCCGATGTTTGTTAAGGTAAAACCAGTGATTTCCGCACAGGATATGTATGAGGCAGTGACAGAGGAATATGATCAAACGGATATTGTAATCATGACTGCTGCAGTGGCGGATTACCGTCCGGCACAGGTCAGCACGGAAAAAGTCAAGAAACAGGATAGTGATCTTTCTATTCCACTGGTACGGACAAAAGATATACTGGCAACGCTTGGTGCATCCAAGACACATCAGTTTTTGTGTGGTTTTTCCATGGAGACACAGAATATGCTGGAAAACTCCAGAGCAAAGATTGCAAAGAAAAATCTGGATATGATCGTGGCCAACAATTTGAAGGTAGCAGGTGCCGGATTTGGCACGGATACCAATGTGATAACACTCATTGCAAAGGATTTTGAGAAAGAACTTCCGTTGATGAGCAAGAAAGAGGCTGCAGGCTGTATTCTGAATGCGATTCTGGAAAGAATGTAGGTGTTAAGAACGCGACCGGAAAATACATTTTTGATATTTTTTATCATTGATGTATTTTCCGGATTTTTATGCTTGACATATACCCTGAGGGGGTATAGTATAGGCAGGAACAAAGGCATATCGATTATTTGAAAGGAAGTGGATTGATTTTTATGGAGCAAATGAAAAGTACTCCGGAGCAGGAAGCGGTTTGCTGCTGTCATAAGAAAAAAGAGCGGGATGAGAAAGAGTATAAAGACCTTATGAATCGGCTCAGCCGGATTGAAGGACAGGTACGCGGCGTGAAAGGAATGCTTGAGCGGGATGCATACTGTGTGGACATTCTGACGCAGGTTGCAGCTATTAATGCCGCACTGAATAGTTTTAACAAAGTACTTCTGGCAAATCACATCAAAAGCTGTGTGGTGGAGAATGTGCGAAACGGAGATGACAGTATCATTGACGAGCTTGTTGTTACGATACAGAAGCTGATGCGATAATGTATGCGGATAAATCTGTAGCGATTAAATTATTAGAAGCGCAGACAGGAAAAAGCATATAACCAGAAGGGATGATGAGGTGGATTTTTATGGATAAATTTTCAGTAACAGGCATGAGTTGTGCAGCCTGCAGCGCTCATGTGGAGAAGGCAGTGTTGGAGGTGCCGGGTGTGACATCTGTTGCGGTAAGTCTGCTGACAAATTCTATGAATGTGGAAGGAACAGCAGCACCGTCAGATGTGATTCAGGCTGTTATCACGGCAGGATATGGTGCATCTTTACAGGGGGGTGAACGGAATAATGTTACACCGGGATTTGATGAGGAAGGACTGAAAGATCATGAGACACCGAAATTGAGAAAACGTCTGATTGCATCTGTTGTGATCCTGATCCCGCTGATGTATGTATCTATGGGACATATGATGTGGAACTGGCCATTGCCGTCCTTTCTGGCAGGCAATCATGTGGCAATGGGATTATATCAGATGCTTCTGACTATTCTGGTCATGGTCATCAATCAAAAATTTTTTATCAGTGGCTTTACAAGTTTGCTGCATAAAGCTCCGAATATGGATACGCTGGTAGCACTGGGATCCGGCGCATCTTTTGCGTACAGTACGTATGCATTGTTTGCTATGACCGGTGCTCAGGTGCGTATGGACATGGATGCTGTGATGCACTACATGGATGAGTTCTATTTCGAGTCTGCGACCATGATCCTGACTTTAATCACAGTGGGAAAAATGCTGGAAGCATATTCTAAGGGAAAAACGACCAATGCACTAAAGAGCCTGATGGAACTGGCTCCGAAAAAGGCAACCATTTTCCGGGATGGCGAAGAGGTATTGGTTCCGGTGGAGCAGGTACAGATCGGCGATATCTTTGTCGTACGCCCGGGTGAGGGTGTTCCGGTGGATGGTGTGATTCTGGAAGGAAACAGTGCTTTAAACGAATCCACCCTGACCGGTGAGAGTATTCCGGTGGACAAGGCAGAGGGAGACAGTGTATCTGCGGGTACGTTAAATCAATCCGGATTTTTAAAATGCCGGGCAACCAGAATCGGAAATGATACAACCTTATCCCAGATTATTCAGATGGTCAGCGATGCGGCAGCCACCAAGGCACCGATTGCAAAAGTGGCAGATAAAGTATCCGGTGTGTTTGTACCTGCAGTGATTACCATTGCAGCAGTGACCATTATTGCATGGCTTCTGGTAGGAGCAGACTTTGGTTTTGCTTTGGCGCGCGGTATTTCCGTACTGGTTATCAGTTGTCCGTGTGCATTAGGTCTTGCCACACCGGTTGCTATCATGGTTGGTAATGGTGTTGGGGCGAAAAACGGTGTATTGTTCAAGACAGCAGTATCGCTGGAAGAAACAGGAAAAGTAGATATTGTGGTTCTGGATAAGACAGGAACCATTACCCGTGGTGAGCCAAAGGTGACAGATATAATACCAGGTGAGGGTATTGCGAAAGATGCTCTGGTGCGGACTGCATTGGCACTTGAGTTAAAGAGCGAACATCCGCTGGCGAAAGCCATTGTAGTTTATGGAGAGGAACAGAAGATTGCAATGACAGCTGCAGATGAATTTCAGGTGATGCCGGGAAATGGTCTGTCAGGACTCGTATCCGGCGTGCGCGTATTTGGAGGGAGTCTGAACTTTATTTCTGAAAAGTCGACTGTATCCAAGAATATGCAGCATCAGGCAGAAGAACTTGCAAAACAGGGAAAAACACCGCTGTTTTTTGCGACAGAACAGAAATTGCTTGGCATCATTGCGGTAGCGGATGTGATCAGGGAAGACAGTCCGCAGGCGATTTCACAGCTTCAGAATATGGGAATTCAAGTCGTTATGCTGACCGGAGATAATGAATGTACGGCACAGACCATCGGTGCACAGGCAGGAGTAGATCAGGTCATCGCGGGTGTTCTTCCAGAAGGAAAGGATCGTGTGATCCGTGAACTACAGCAGCGTGGAAAAGTTGCTATGGTTGGTGACGGAATCAACGATGCTCCGGCACTGACCCGTGCAGACATGGGAATTGCGATAGGTGCAGGTGCGGATGTGGCACTGGATGCGGCAGATGTAGTTCTGGTAAAGAGCAGCCTGTCTGATGTACCTGCAGCAATCCGATTAAGTCGTGCAGTACTTCGAAATATTCACGAAAATCTGTTCTGGGCATTTATTTATAACGTAATAGGTATTCCGATTGCCGCCGGAGTGTGGTATCATTGGTTTGGGTTGAAATTAAATCCGATGTTCGGTGCGGCAGCCATGAGCCTGTCCAGTTTCTGCGTAGTGACAAATGCACTGCGTCTGAACTTTGTAAAAGTATACAGTACCAGAAGAGACAGCAAGAAAAATAAGAAAAAAAATCAGCAACAGTCAGAATTACAGATTGTCGTAAATACAGATGTAATGTCTGAAAAACAGAAGGAGAATAGCATGGAAAAAATAATCGAAATTAAAGGTATGATGTGTGGACATTGTGAGGCACATGTAAAGAAAGCATTAGAGGCACTTGATGGTGTGACATCCGTAGAGGCAAGCCATGAAAAAGGAATTGCGGTGGTGCAGTTATCCGCATCAGTAGATGATACTGTACTGAAAAAAACGGTAGAAGAAGAAGGATATGAGGTAACCGGTATCCGTTAAGGCAGGGAAATTATGGCAAAGATAAAGCATTTGATATTTGATATGGGAAACGTACTGATGCGTTACGACCCGGAAGTTCCACTGAAGAAATTTGTAAAGACAGAAAAGGCACGGAATCTGATCCGAAGAGAATTGTTTGAGGGACCAGAGTGGGTAGAAGCAGACCGTGGGATGATCTCGGAAGAAGCAATGTATGAGAGCGTAGCAAGACGGATTCCGGAAAAATATCATGAAGAACTGAAAAAATGTGTGTATGAGTGGATAATTTGCATGAAGCCGTTGGAGAAATCTGTAAAACTGTGTGAAGATGCCAGAAAATGGGGCTATCAGACGTATGTACTTTCCAATGCCGCACAGAGTTTTTATGAGTATTTCCCGAAATTTTACAGGATGGAAGATTTTGATGGTGTGGTGGTATCCTCAGATGTACACCTGATCAAACCGGATGTGCGGATTTATGCTTATTTGCTGGAAAAGTACCACCTGAATCCGGAAGAATGTCTGTTTCTGGATGATCGGGAAGATAATGTGGAAGCGGCCCGGAAAGCGGGAATGCAGAGCATGCTGTTCACGGAAGATTATGAGAGTTTGCGGGCATTTCTGAAGCAGAATGCAGGAATTGAAGCGTATCAGCAGAAAAAAACTATTCGAAAAACGGTAGCGAAGACATTGCGGACGCTCCTGCTTCCGCTTTTTGTGGCTGCTGCCGTCCTGACTTCTGCCTGCACAATAGCACCGGAGCCGCGGACAACGCAGGCACAGGAATCCGGGCAGGCGGTTGTTGGTACGGATGCAACGCAAAGCAGCAGTGCGTCATTGGACAGTGTTCCGGCGTATTCCGGACAGCCGTATGTGACATTGAATAACAATGTGCCGGATTTTACAGATGCAGACATGCAGACAACTTCTTACGAAGAGTATTCTGATTTGGACAATCTGGGCAGATGTGGTGCGGCAAATGCCATCGTTGGCATTGATCTGATGCCGACAGAACCACGCGGAGCCATTGGTCAGGTGCGTCCAAGTGGCTGGCATACAGTAAAGTATGAAGGAATCGACGGAAATTATCTGTATAACCGCTGCCATTTGATTGGATATCAGCTCAGCGGGGAGAATGCGAATGAGAAAAATCTGATTACTGGAACACGCTATTTGAATGTGACCGGTATGCTGCCTTTTGAAGATGAGGTGGCAGATTATGTAAAGCAGAACAATGCACATGTGCGTTATCGTGTGACGCCGATTTATGAGGGTGATAATCTCGTGGCTTCCGGTGTGCAGATGGAAGCAAAATCTGTGGAAGATGATGGTGCCGGAATCTGCTATAATGTGTATGTCTATAATATACAGCCGGGAATTACCATTGATTATGCAACTGGAGACAGTCAGAAATCCGCAGATATGCAGACTGTGTTATCTTCTGATACAGACAGCCGGCAGTCACAGGAGAAAACCTATGTACTGAATACAAATACTATGAAGTATCATACACCGGACTGTTCCAGTGTGTCTGACATGAAGATAAATAACCGGAAGGATTACATCGGAACTGCGGCTGAACTGCAGCAGCAGGGGTATGAGCCATGTGGCAGATGTCATCCGGAATAGATTCAAGTCGAACGCATGTGAGACTTGGTGCGTGATTCTGCTCAGCGAAAACTGACATATTTTTCTCAGAGTCATTGCACTCTATACTTTGTGAAATGAGAACAGGAAGGGAGAAATCGTCCCTTCCTGCTTTGTTTTTCAACGAGTGTTACGATACTCTCTGGGGGTACATCCCACAATGGATTTAAACGTTTTTGTGAAATAACTGGGGCTGGAAAAACCGCAGCTGTTGCTAATATCAATGATACTTTGTTCCCCGGAATCCAGCATATGACAGGCTTTTTCAATCCGGTAATGGATCAGGTATTGAATGGGAGACTGTTGGATGATGTTGTGGAAGGAACGCTGTACTTCCCGTTCACAGATATTGGCAGTCTCAGACAGTTGTTTTAAGGAGATGGATTCCATATAGTTGTTCTGGATATAACGGATCATTTTTTTCAGGTGCTGCATCTCCTGGGAGCTATCCTGCCGATTGTCAGATTCCAGTTCCGTACGGTTTTTGGCGAGAACCAGGAACAGTCGGGACAGTTTTTCACGGATTTCATATTCATAACCAAAGGGTTTTTCACGGGCAATGGTGGTGGCATCTGCAATCAGTTCCAAAAGTTCTTTTTCCCATGGGATGGATGTACGCAGGTGAATGTAAGGCAGAGAATGTCCGGAAGTAGCGATAGGAGCCATGTATTTCTGCCAGAATACTGTGTACTTAGAACCATAGATCAGACGTCCGTGAAAAACGAGATCTTCTTTATAAAAATCACTGGTGGCCTTGGTGGTTTCCTGGGAATGCAGCGTTCCGGTGTTGATAAATATACCATCTCCTGCATGAAGTACCAGATGATCCGTTCCAACAGACAGCGGACAAGAGCCGCTTCGTACAATGGAAACTTCATATTCTTCGTGCCAGTGCCAGCGGATATTGTGAGTTTTTGCATCGGTGAAGTAAGCAGCGCACGGAAATGCTGTGTCACCGTGGGCACGATTTTCCAAAAAATCGTCTTGAACCGAGATTGTTATAGTATTTTTCATAATTAACTCCATAAAAATATTAAAATGTCGTGTTTGTTATATTATATGTCCGTTCTGTTATGGATGCAAGGTTTGTTTTGATATAGTATATAGCTTGCTTTTGAAAATGTTGATTTGAGGGAGGAGTATAAGATGACAAAAGACATGACTTCAGGTTCTACCCTGCGGCATATTATAAATTTTGCAGTTCCGCTGTGTATGGGAATGCTGTTTCAGCAGCTGTATAGTATGGTTGATACGATGATTGTAGGAAAAGTGCTGGGTGTGCAGCCTCTGGCCGGAGTCGGAGCGACCGGTTCGTTAAATTTTATGATCATCTGGTTTTGCATCGGCATCTGTAATGGATTCTCCATTCCGATCGCACAGGCGTTTGGTGCAAATAAGGAAGTGGAACTGAGGCGTTATGTGGCAAATAGTACCTGGCTGTGTATTTTTTTCAGCATTGTGATTACTTTTTTTGTAGCCATTTTTACACGAAATATGCTGGTATTGCTGAAAACACCGGAGGATATTTTTGAGTATGCTTATATTTACATACTGATTATTTTCCTTGGAATTCCGTGTACGTTCCTGTACAATTTCCTGGCGGGGGTTGCACGGGCACTGGGAGATTCCAAAACACCGCTGTTTTTTCTGATCTTGTCTTCCGTGATAAATATTATATTGGATTTTGTTTTGATGATCCCAATTCCGCTCGGGGTAGCAGGTGCTGCGATTGCGACAGTGATCTCACAGGGCGTTTCCGGTTTAATCTGCCTGTTTTACATGAAAAACAAGTTTGCGATTTTACATGGATCGCGTGATGAATGGAGAATCCGTGGAAGTTATATGAAACAACTTTGCAGTATCGGCGTTCCAATGGGATTACAATATTCTATTACAGCCATTGGTTCTCTGGTTATTACAGCAGCTGTAAATGCACTGGGGTCCACAGCAGTTGCAGGTGTGACTGCTGCGCAGAAGATTAGTAATCTGATCACCTGTCCGATTGAATCGCTCGGACAGACTATGGCACCGTATGTGGGACAGAATATTGGTGCAGGTAAGAAAGAGCGTGTGAGTGATGGGTTGAAAAAGGCATCTGTCTGTGGATTTATATGGTCTGTGATCTGTATTCCAATCGTGCTGTTCTTTGGAAAGCCGATGACTCTTCTGTTTTTAAGTGAAGCAAATGCGAAAGTAGTAGAATATTCATTTTTATTCTTATTGGTAAGTACGTTAGGTTTTTGTTTACTGACACTTGTTAATACCGTGCGTTTTTCTATTCAGGGTATGGGATTTTCCAGTTTTGCCATGACAGCAGGTGTCCTGGAGATGGCGGCCAGAACCATTGCAGGTATTGTGCTGGCGCCGATGTTTGGATATATCGGAATTTGCCTGTCAAACGTACTGGCATGGATCTTTGCAGATGCTTTTCTGCTGCCGGCGTTCCGACATTGTATAAAGAAATAATGGTACATTTAAAAAGGAAAGAAGCAGAAAACTGCAGTATAGAAGCGATACAATAAGAAAAGCCTTACGGCATGGACGAACAGAATCGTCTGCCGTAAGGCTTTTGCTTGTTAACATAGCGATTCAGACCTGGAGAATAGAAATTATACTTCTTCCGGAATGAACTCAATGTAGTTTTCAGCAAGTTTTGAAATTCTTGCCAGAGAATATACATGGATTCCCTGCTCTTTTAATTTATCACGGCCCGGCTGGAATGATTTCTCAATCAGGATACCAAGTCCGGCTACGGTTGCATGTGCTTTTCTTAAAAGGCGGATCGCACCAGTGGCTGCTTCGCCATTTGCCAGAAAATCATCAATGATCAAAACATGATCTGTCTCATCGATCTGTTCTGCGGAAAGTGTCAGCTCGTAGCTTGTTCCTTTTGTGAATGAAGTAACCATTGTCTGGTAAAGATTTTTGTTTAAGACTTTGGATGGCTGTTTTTTGAGAATAACCATCGGAATCCCCATCTCAATCGCAGTGGTAAGGGCAGGAGCAATACCTGAGCTTTCAATGGTGACGATTTTTGTAATCCCATGATCTGCAAAATGTGCTGCAAAATCTTTTCCAATCTCTTTCATCAGAAACGGGTCAACCTTGTGATTGATGAAACTGTCCACCTTTAAAATATCTTCATTAACGGCTATGCCGTCTGTCTTAATCTTTTCTTCGAGTAACTGCATGATATTCCTCCAATATGTTTTTTCCGGAAAAACCCGGGCGAAATAATTTAAAGCCATTATAGCACATTTTTTTCATATAAAAAAGTCTAACACTTACTTTTTTATATCTTTTTAAAAAGCCTTTTTAAAAAGCCTTTTTAAAAAGATATTTCGCAAATATAACAGGAAGAAATTTTTCTGTTTTCCCTTTACATAGAAATGTTCCTGTGAAATAATAGTTGGCATGAATATTACAATTTATGCCGTAGGAAAAATAAAAGAAAAGTTTTACCGGCAGGCCATGGAAGAGTATGAAAAGCGCCTGGGGCGGTACTGTAAGTTGAAAATTGTGGAAGTAGCGGATGAAAAAACGCCGGATCATGCCAGTGAAACTGAAAACAGACAGATTAAAGAAAAGGAAGGAGAACGTCTGCTCAAACAGATGAAAGACGGAAGTTTTATCATAGCATTGGCTATTCAGGGGAAAAAACTGGATTCGGTTGCATTTTCGCAAAAAATCGGGACACTGGGTCTGCATGGAGTCAGTGATATTGGTTTTGTGATCGGAGGTTCTCTGGGGCTTTCGGATGCCGTGCTGTCCCGCGCGGACATGTTACTCAGTTTTTCGGATATGACATTTCCACATCAGCTGATGAGGGTGATTTTGCTGGAGCAGGTGTACCGTGCGTACCGGATCAGCAGCGGTGAGCCGTATCACAAATAAGAAAAAAAGCGCAGAAGAAAACAGAAGAAAGAGTGATACAGCTACATTTTTTTCATATACTGTTAGCATGAGAAAAGAAAAAAGAGAACAACTGACCAGACAGCTGACAAAGAGCCTGGAACTGCCCGGAGATCTGATGCTTGGGGCATCCATAGTTACCGTGACCGGACGAAGGGATCTGGCCATTGAAAATTATAAAGGGATTTTGGAATACCGGCAGGATAAGATCCGGTTGCTGCTGAAGAACGGGCAGTTAGAGATCACCGGCAGAAATCTGAAGATTGATTATTATACCAATGATGATATGAAGATCACCGGACAGGTCGATAAACTGGAATATGGCATGTAAGGAGATGTCTGCATGGTATTAAAGGTGATGAAATTCTTTCGCGGGTATCTGTTTGTCCGACTGACCGGGTATTCTCCGGAACGTTTTTTTAATCTATGTGGAAATGCGGATATTGTTTTATGGAAGATCGAGCCGGCAGAAGATGGTTATACTTTTTTTGTCAGTCTGCCGGCTTTTCGGAAGTTGAAGCCGATGTTGCAAAAAAGCGGAACCAGAGTTACGATTTTGAAACGTGTCGGTGTTCCGTTTTTACTGTATCGATACCGCCATCATCGCTTTTTCTTTGTGGGGTTAGGCAGTCTGTTTGCAATTCTGTTTTTGATGACACAGTTTATCTGGGCGGTAGAAATATCCGGAAACAGCAGTTATTCCGGACAGGTATTACGAGATTTCCTGGCAGAATCCGGTATCGGTTACGGAAGCTGGAAACGCAGTATTGACTGTGAGAAGACAGAGACACTGTTACGCCGGAAATTTGATGATATCACCTGGGTGTCTGCCCGGATATCCGGTACACGGCTGTATGTGGATATCCAGGAGCGATTGATGGAACAAAACAGCCCGGAGTCTGCCGATGAGGCAGGGGATATGGCGACAGATCTGGTGACGGATGTGGGAGGCGCCGTGGAGTCTATTGTAGTGCGTAAGGGAACGCCGCTGGTTATGCAGGGAGATCTTGTGGAACCCGGGACGATTGTGGTTTCCGGGAGCCTTCCTTTGGAAAATGACAGCGGAGAAATCAGTGGTTATGAATATTGTTCTTCAGATGCAGATGTCTGGATCCGTACAACGCTTGATTATAAAGATGTCTTTTCTAAGAGGAAGAACGTATTGCAGAAGTCCGGAAAAAAGCGGTATGGTATTTCGCTGGTGCTTGGAAGGTACCAGATGCATCTGTTTGATACAGTCAAAAAGAACACCTTGTGCACTGGGGAATATTATGATCCACGGATTGGACGTGATTTTTATTTGCCGTTTCAATTGATCGTAAGGACCCAGGAAGACTGCAAATGGCAGGAAATTCCTTGCACCAGAGAGGAAATTCGACGGATTGCACAACAGCGTCTGGAAGGTTACTGTAAGAATTTAGAAAAAAACGCTATTCAAATACAGGAAAAAAGTGTTATTATAAAAGCGAGTGTCACAGAAATATCTGTGGAAGGAACTTTGGAAGCGCTGGTGAAAGCAAGCCGGCGGACAGAGACAGAAAAGATAAAGAAACAGGAAGGAACTGGCACATATGGAATTGACACAACAAATGTTGGACATTCCGATTGAACATATGTCAAATGTATTCGGAAAGTTTGATGCCTGGCTGAAGCAGATTGAAAAATATCTGCAGGTTACAATGGTAGTTCGTGACGGAAGTCTGAAAATTATGGGAAATGACAACAATGTGCAGAAGGCACAGTCGGTGATGAGTGATCTGCTTGCTATGTCCCGGAAGGGCAATGATATCACAGAGCAGACCGTTACTTATGCATTGGAAATGTGCGGATGTACGAAAAATCATCCACTGTTAGAGGCAGACAGTGAGATTATCTGTCATACAGTTCAGGGAAAACCGGTAAAACCAAAAACGCTGGGTCAGAAAGACTATGTAGATCAGATTCGCGATAAAATGATCGTATTTGGAATCGGACCGGCGGGTACCGGAAAAACATATCTGGCGATGGCAATGGCAATTACTGCATTCAAAAATGAGGAAGTCAGCAGGATTATCTTGACGAGACCTGCCATTGAGGCAGGTGAGAAACTCGGATTTCTTCCGGGTGATCTCCAGAGCAAGATCGATCCATATCTGCGTCCTCTGTACGATGCTCTGTACCAGATTATGGGAGCAGAGAGTTTTTTGAAAAATCAGGAAAAAGGACTTATTGAAGTGGCACCGCTTGCTTACATGCGTGGACGCACACTGGATAATGCCTTTATCATTCTGGATGAGGCGCAGAATACAACACCGGCACAGATGAAGATGTTCCTGACACGTATTGGTTTCGGGTCTAAAGTGGTAGTTACCGGTGATGCATCACAGAAAGATCTGGCACCGGGTACAAAATCCGGTCTTGATGTTGCTATGCGTGTCTTGCAGAAAGTAGATGATATTGCATTTTGCAAACTGACCAGTCAGGACGTTGTCCGTCATCCACTGGTACAGAAGATTGTCAAAGCATATGATGAATATGAAAATGCACAGTTAAAAAAGGAGCGTGTTGCACGTTCCGGTAAGAAAGAAAGCAGAGGAAAACGCAATGACCATTAATATCATCTGTGAAACAGCGCCGGGTTTTTCCTTTCATTATAAAAAACTGGCGCAGACTGTGATTGAGCAGTCACTGGATAGTGAAGGCTTTCCTTATGAGGCAGAAGTTAACCTCACGCTGGTGGACGAGAAGCGAATCCATGAGATCAATCTGGAGACGAGACAGATTGATGCACCTACGGATGTATTATCTTTTCCAATGATCGCTTACGAGTTCCCGGCAGATTTTGACGGTGTGGAGGATCAGCTGGATGACTGTGTGAATCCGGATACACAGGAAGTATTACTTGGGGATATTGTAATATGCGTATCACGGGTGTATGCACAAGCCAAAGAGTATGGACACAGTGTAAAGCGGGAATACGCATTCCTGATCACACATAGTATGCTGCATCTGATGGGGTATGACCATATGGTGCCGGAGGATGCGGCTCTGATGGAAGCTCATCAGCGGGAAATTCTGAATACTTTACAGATTACAAGATAACAAGAAAGAGAGAAGAATTATGAAAAAAGCAATTGCAATGATTTTACTTGGGGTTATGTCACTGTCACTGCTGACTGGATGCGGAAAAAAAGAAGAGACACCGGCTGTGTCAGATACGGCACAGGAAACATCCATATCTGCACCGGAGGAAGTGCCGGTAAGTGAGCCGGAGACACCGGCAGTTCCGGAAGGAATGGCACGGAGTTATCTGACCGGTGAATGGATTGATGAGACCATTGCGAACCAGCGTCCGCTTGCCGTTATGCTGGGAAATACAAAGATTGCAACACCCCAGTATGGAATTACGGATGCTGATGTGATCTATGAGGCAGCAGTAGAAGGGCAGGAGACACGTCTGATGGCTATTTTCCAGGATTATGCGAACCTGGAAAAAGTGATGTCCATTCGTAGCTGTCGTCATTATTATGTACACTGGGCACTGGAATTTGATGCCATTTATGCACATTATGGTCAGGCAAAATATGCTGTTGAGATTCTTTCCCAGGATTATGTGAATAATCTGAGCGGTCTGGATGGCGGAGTGGAAAAAGTGATGTACAAGCGCGATTCTAATCGAAAAGCACCGCACAATGCTTATACGACCGGTGAAGGAATTGTGGCAGGTATTGCTTACAAGGGATATGAAACGCAGCATGCTGCAGATTATTCCGGACATTATAAATTTGTAGAAGACGACAATCAGCAGTTATTCCTGCAGGGGGGATCACCGGCGGCAGTAGTAGAACCTGGTTATCTGGTAAACAAACCGTGGTTTGTGTTTGACAGTGAGACAGGTTTATACAAACGTTTTCAGAATGGTGCAGCCCAGACAGACGGCAATAACGGCAAACAGGTGGAAGTCAAAAATATTATTATCCAGATCTGTGAGTGGAACCGGATGAGCAGTGAGGATGAATATCTGAACATGGAAACGATGAAGGGCGGTTCCGGTTATTATATTACCAACGGGACAGCCATTCCGGTAACATGGAAGAAAGATTCTCTGCAGTCTCCGACCAGATATTACAAAGAGGACGGATCTGAGATTCAGTTAAATCAGGGAAAAACATGGGTATGTGTGACCGAAGATACCTATGCAGATAAGATCGCTTTTTATTCAAGCGAGGAAGAGTATGCAAACAGATAAGCTGCTCAAACGATACTGCTTTTTCCTGAAAGCAGGAAAAGAGGTTATTTTATGAGTAAGAAGAAAAATGATACAAGTTTTTTGGTGCAGGGATCCATTCTTGCAATTGCATCGCTTGTCAGCAGGGTCATCGGTCTTGTTTACCGAATTCCATTGACAGCGATCATCGGAGATCATGGAAATGATTATTACAGCTGTGCGTATGAAATATACAGCCTGTTGTTACTGATTTCCTCTTACAGTCTGCCAATGGCTGTATCCAAGATGGTTTCAGCACGAATTTCAAATGGCGAGAAGCAGAATGCGTACCGTGTATTCAAAGGTGCTATGATATTTGCACTGTTTACCGGTACAGCGGCCTGTATGATCGTATTTTTTGGTGCGGAGGAGTTGACCCGCCTTTTCAAAACGCCGCTTGGTGTTTACGCGTTGCAGGTACTGGCTCCGACGTTGATCATCGTAGCAGTGCTTGGTGTATTTCGTGGATTTTTCCAGGGCATGGGGACTATGATCCCAAGTGCGGTGTCACAGATCATTGAGCAGATTGTCAATGCGGTAGTCAGTGTAGGGGCAGCGTATGTGTTGTTCGCCTACGGAAGACGGATCGCGACAGTGCTTGGAAGCAAAGAACATTATGACGCAGCTTATGGTGCAGCAGGTGGAACCCTTGGAACGAGTGCAGGTGCACTGTGTGGACTGGCCTTCATCATCTTTGTGTTTTCGATGTTCTTTCCAAAATTCCGTAAGGCAATGAGACGGGAAAATAAGATCGGCAAAAAACAACCGGAATCATACCGTGTGATTTTTGGCATTCTGATCGGCACCATTGTTCCGGTATTGATGAGTACTACGATTTACAATATGGTTTCAATCGTGGATCAGTGGTTGTTTAAAAACATTGCAACTATACAGGGATACTCAGCTGCGGATGTTTCCGAGTGGTGGGGCATTTTTTCCGGTAAATACAGAGTTCTGACTAATGTGCCGATTTCCATTTCCACGGCATTGGCAGCGTCCTGTGTTCCGGCACTGGCAGCAGCTTTTGCACAGAAAGATGAGAAACAGGTTCGCTCTAAAATCGGCATGTCCATGCGTTTTATCATGGTGGTTGCCATGCCGTGTACTGCAGGTATCATGGTACTGGCAGATCCGATCATCCAGCTTTTGTTTCCGGGTTCAAGCCCGTTGGCAGGACATCTGCTGCAGGCAGGTGGAATCAGTGTTATTTTTTATTCCATTTCTACCTTGTCCAATGCGGTATTACAGGGAATTGACCGGATGCGGATTCCGGTCCGAAATGCTTCCGTGGCACTGGTGCTTCATGCGGGTGTCATTGCAGTCGGCATGTTCGGCCTGAAACTGAATATTTATGGCATTTGTGTCGGAACCATTGCATTTTCACTGATCATGTGTATTTTAAACGGTATGTCTGTACGGAAATACTCGGGCTTTAAACCAGATGTTACCAAGACATTTATAAAACCGGCCATTGCATCTGTGATTATGGGGGGTGTAGTTTATGCTGCATATTTTGTCTGCCATAAAGTATCCCACAGCAATGCCGTCAGTACCGTGATTGCTGTTCTGGTTGGTATGATTGTCTATGCAGCTGCCTTGCTGCTGATCAAAGGATTGACGGAAGAAGAACTGCACAGTTTCCCGAAAGGCGAATTATTGATCCGCATTGCAAAGAAATTCCGTTTGTTATGATTCTGGACAAATTAGAAACTGGAAGGAAGAAGTAACAGAAATGAAGTTCTGATAAAAAGAAAAACTGAATAAATGAAAAAGAAATGTGAATACTACGAAAAAAGGAGTTTTTTATGATGAAACAGACACGTATCATTCGCATTTCTTTTTTGATTTGTACGATTTGCATGGTGGCTGCATTCTGGAGCGGCTTTTATTTTGGTGAAAGTCAGTTGAAAGCAGATACTGCACCTGTGCAGACCGCATCCTGCCCGGACACGGACAGTAAGAAGAGTTCCACAGAAGAAAAAAAGAACATTTCCGGTACCGATTCTGTAGAAAGTATGAATCATTTGTCAGAAGAAAAATATTATGTCAAAGTCTCGGGAGAATATCTGTCCGTTTATTTTAGTGATACAGACCGGTTGTATTTTGAAACCAGTCTGAAAGTATCCAATCTTCCGGAATATCTCAGAAGGGATGCACTGGAAGGAATTCCCTTTACATCTCTGGAAAATCTATACAGCTTTCTGGAAAATTATTCGAGTTAGCGAAAACTGACGGCTTTTCAAAATCTGCGGCTTGTGCTATACTGAACCACGAAATGATTTCGCAACGGATCAAACAGGCGCAGAATTTCTGCTTGCAGATTGGTTGCAGATTCTGGAGGGCAGGATGAAAACAGAGAAAAAACAAAAGGGGATCGGACTTGGGACAGGCATGATTATCGGCATTGCCATTATCTATATTTTATTTGGATTGGCGATAGAGTTTGTTCCACAGTTTAAGGAAATTTATATTATCTATATTGCAGGAGCCATTTTTGTCGTGTTCGGGATTATTATGATTGTAAAATATTTCCTGACAGGAAGTTATCGTGATATTGGTAAATATGGATTTTCAGCCGGTGTGCTCTGCGTACTGATTGGTGCAATGCTGTTGGTGCGAACCAGTGAGATTGTAGCATACTTCTCCCTTTTTCTCGGCATTTGCATTTTGCTTACAGCTGTGATCAAGCTGCAGAACGCAGTGGATCTCAAAAGTATCCACAATGCAGGATGGTTTATCTTTTTGCTGATTGCACTGGCATTTCTGGCTGTAGCAATCCTGGTAATTTTAAACCCGGGGGGAAGAGTGTCCCAGTACAAAAATGCGATCTATTATCTGCTGATTGCAGATGGTGTTATTGATCTGATCAGTCCGATTTATCTGGTGTTTGCAATCCGTGCGAGCAGACGGATTCGTCCTGCGGAGCAGAGTCAGAAGTTTGCTGCACCGGATGAGAAAAAAGAAAATAAGGACGATTCTGAATCCGAAAAGCCGGTGTATACAGTGAAACCAACGGCATCGACAGATGAGAATGCCGGGGATAAACTGCCGGAAGGCGATATGGATGAGATGACGAAAGAAATTTTGAATTTTTTTGAAGAGGATAAGTAAAAGGAGTTTTTGTGAAACAGAAAACATACGATGTAATTGTAGTTGGCGGAGGCGCAGCCGGTCTGATGGCTGCGATTCATGCTGCATCCGGAGGCGCACATACGGCAATCCTGGATCATCATGAAGTATCCGGAAAAAAGATCCTGGCAACAGGAAATGGAAAATGCAATTTTACGAATCTGATGCAGGGGGAGAGCTATTATCGATGCGATACCCCTGCCTTTGTATTGCATATATTAGAACAGTTTTCTGCAGAGGATACGATTGCATTTTTCCGCGAACTGGGTGTGATGACCAGAGACAGGCAGGGATATTGTTATCCGAGAAGCGGCCAGGCAAGTGCCATTCGAAATGCATTGTTGCGGAAAGCAGAAAAGCTTGGAATTGAGATACATAATGGGATTGGAATCCGCAAAATCATCCGGGAAAACAATAGGTTTTCCTTTGATACAAAAAGTGGGAGCTTTTTTTCGACCTGCTGTATTCTGGCTACCGGAGGTATGGCATCACCGAAATCGGGAAGTGACGGAAGTGGTTATATCTATGCGAAATCCTTCGGTCATACTGTAAAAAAACCGTTGCCGGCACTGACTGCACTGATGGCAGAAGCGAATTGGTTAAAGGAAACCACCGGAGTGCGGGCGGATGCCACCGTGAAACTGTATGTGGATGGAAGTTGTGTGGCAGAAGATACCGGTGAAGTACAGATGGCTGATTATGGGATTTCCGGGATTCCGGCTTTTCAGGTGAGCAGATATGCTGCTGTTGCATTAGACCGGAAGCAGTGTGTGACGGCAACACTCGACTTCGTACCGGAATATACAGAAGAACAATTGCGCGATTTCCTGAAGCAGCAGTTGGATGTCGCTTCAGCGGAAGAAAGCTGGAAAATGCTGCTTTCCGGGATTGTAAATGAAAAAATAGCCAGTATGCTTTGTGCGCAGAAGCATCTTGGGGAGCGTAAAATTGCTTCGATACCGAAAGCAAAAAACAGACAATTACTGAGGGAGTTTGCAAATCTGCTGAAGCAGGTCAAATTTCCGATCACCGGTGTACGGGGCTTTCAGTTTGCACAGGTCACCTGTGGCGGGATTCCTGTGACGGAATTGACAAAGCAGATGGAATCAGAGCGTGTCGAGGGGTTATATTTTGCAGGCGAGATCGTAGATGTGGACGGTATGTGCGGAGGATATAACCTTCAGTGGGCATGGTCCGGCGGTGCTGTGGCCGGAACGGCAGCAGCTGAAAAATCTGTCAGAAGAAAAAGAACAGATGCTAAATAAAAAAATGCTATGTGATTGTTTTCGATAAAAGTGTAAAGCAACGAAAAAAGCGATTGAGAAATAATAAATAGAACGTGGAGAATTGTATGAAAAAAGTAATTCGTGTGTCACAGATATCTGTTCCGTTGGCGCATACAAAGGAAGAAATTTTTCAGAAGGCATGTGCTTTGGCACAGATTCCGATGGAAAAAGTGCAGTCCATGCAAATTATGAAGCAGTCCGTGGATGCCAGAAAAAAAGATGCCCTCAGTTATACGTATACGGTACAGTTAGTAGTGGATGAACATCAGAAAATCCGGAAAAATCATGCCCATGTACAGGAACTGAAACCGGTGGTTTATCAGATTCCAGAAAGGAAAGAACTACTTTCTGAAAAGCGTGAGCAAATGGCTGTGATCGGCGCAGGACCGGCAGGTCTGTTTGCAGCTTATCTGCTGGCTCAACGTGGTTACTGTCCGCATATCTATGAGCGAGGCAGAGCAGTGGAAGAACGACAGCAGGATGTGGAAGATTTCTGGAACGGGGGTGCACTGGATCCGGAGTCAAATGTGCAGTTTGGAGAAGGTGGTGCCGGTACCTTTTCAGATGGAAAGCTGAATACACTGGTGAAAGATAAATTTGGACGCAGCCGTTATGTACTGGAGACATTTGTAAAGTTTGGTGCACCGGAAGATATTTTATATGTTGCAAAACCTCATGTAGGAACAGATGTGCTGCGGGATGTGATCAGCCGGATGCGGCAGGAAATCATCCGGTTGGGGGGAACATTTCATTTTTCAACAAAAGTGACAGATTTACATATAGAGGACGGACGGATTTCAAAGATTGAGCTGAATCATAAAGAATGGAAAGACGTATCCGGTGTGATCCTTGCAATTGGTCACAGCGCCAGGGATACGTTTGAAATGCTGTATGAACGAAAGGTACCGATGATGGCAAAATCTTTTGCCGTAGGCATGCGTGTAGAGCATCCACAGGATATGATTAATGAAAGTCAGTATGGCAGGAATGCAGATATGACGTTGCTTCCGACAGCAGCTTATAAAGTAACGCATCAGTCTTCCAATGGAAGAGGTGTATATTCTTTTTGTATGTGCCCGGGTGGTTATGTGGTGAATGCATCTTCCGAAGAAGGCCGGCTGGCAGTCAACGGCATGAGCTACCGCAGCCGTGACAGCAAAAATGCCAACAGTGCCATTATTATTTCTGTGACACCGGAAGATTTCCCAAAACCGGATCATCCGCTTTCCGGCGTAGTGTTTCAGCGGAAACTGGAAGAAGCTGCATGGAAGCTGGCAGAAGGCAAAGTTCCACAACAGCTGTATGCAGATTTTAAGGAGAACAAAAAAAGCACCGGTTATGGTTCTTTTGAAAGTTGTATCAAAGGTCAGCATGCTTTTTCAAATCTGCGGACGCTGTTTCCGGAAGCAGTGAATGAGGCATTTTGTGAGGGGATGGAATCTTTCGGGCGGAAAATCCGCGGATTTAACCGTGACGACAGCATTCTGAGCGGTGTGGAAAGCCGGACCTCTTCCCCTGTGCGGATTCACAGAGATGCGTGTTTCCAAAGTGAAATCCGGGGGTTGTACCCTTGCGGCGAGGGTGCCGGTTATGCGGGGGGTATTATGTCAGCCGCCATGGACGGTTTGAAAGTGGCAGAGGCAGTGATACAGCAGGAGATGAAATAAATGGAGATAAATATAGACGAACTGACACCCATGATGCAGAAATACATGGAGACAAAGCAGGAATACAAAGATTGTATTCTGTTTTACCGTCTGGGTGATTTTTATGAAATGTTTTTTGAAGATGCACTGACAGCATCCCGGGAGCTGGAAATCACGCTGACCGGAAAAAGCTGTGGTCTGAAAGAACGGGCGCCGATGTGCGGAGTTCCTTTCCATGCTGTGGAGGGATATCTGAACAAACTGGTATCCAAGGGCTATAAGGTAGCCATTTGTGAACAGGTGGAAGACCCAAAACAGGCAAAAGGTCTGGTGAAGCGGGAAGTGACCAGAATTGTAACTCCGGGCACCAATCTGGATACCTATGCCTTGGATGAAACAAAAAATAATTACATCATGTGTGTGGTGTATGTTGACAATAAATATGGAGTGTCTGTGGCAGATGTCACCACAGGTGCGTACTATGTGACGGAACTGGATTCTGAACGGAAACTTCTGGATGAGATCAGCAAATACATGCCGTCCGAGATTATATCAAATGAAGCTTTTTTTGTGAGTGGGATTGATCTGGAAGATCTGCGGCACAGGCTTGGTATTACCATTTATGCGCTGGACGCCTGGTATTTTGGTGATGAACTTGCGGTAACTACATTGCAGGAGCATTTTCATGTGGCATCGCTGGATGGATTGGGACTGGCAGATTATAACTGTGGTGTGATTGCTGCGGGGGCGTTGTTAAAGTATTTGTATGAGACACAGAAGACAACACTGGATCATATGACTGCCATTGAACCGTATTCCACTGGTAAATTCATGGTACTGGACAGTTCTACCAGGAGGAATCTGGAGCTTGTAGAGACACTGCGGGAAAAACAAAAACGTGGTTCCCTTCTATGGGTGCTGGACAAGACAAAAACAGCTATGGGTGCCCGTCTGCTGCGTGCTTATCTGGAACAACCACTGATTGACAAAAAACAGATCGAGGCACGGCTGGATGCAGTGGAAGAACTGAAGGGCAATATGATTGGAAGGGAAGAGCTGCGCGAATACCTGAATCCGATTTATGATCTGGAGCGCCTGATCAGCCGGGTAGTATATCAGACTGCGAATCCAAGGGATCTGATTGCCTTTCGGTCTTCGTTGGAGATGCTTCCTGCCATTAAGACATTGTTACAGGATTTTGAAAGCCCGTTACTGATGGAACTGGATGAACAACTGGATGATCTGAAAGATATTTATGAACTGATCTGTGCTTCCATTGAAGAGGAACCGCCGATTTCCATCCGGGAGGGCGGTATGATCAAGAGCGGATATAATGAACAGGTGGATCATTTACGGAATGCCAAAACAGAGGGGAAAAACTGGCTGGCAAAAATCGAAGAGGAAGAACGGGAAAAAACAGGTATCAAAAATCTGCGGATCAAATTTAACAAAGTATTTGGTTATTATCTGGAAGTGACGAATTCATACAAAGATCTTGTGCCGGAATATTATACAAGAAAGCAGACTCTGACCAATGCGGAGCGTTATATCACACCGGAATTGAAAGAATTGGAGGAAACGATTCTCGGTGCAGAAGATAAGCTGACGGCTTTGGAATATGATATTTTCTGTCAGATCCGAAATACCATTGCCGATCAGGTGGTGCGGATCCAGCATACGGCAAAAGCGATAGCGGGTCTTGATGTATTTGCCTCTCTGGCTGTGGTGGCAGAGCAGAGCAATTATGCAAGACCAAAAATCAATGAAAAAGGTGTTCTGGATATTAAGGGCGGCCGTCATCCGGTGGTGGAAAAAATGATCGATAACGATATGTTTATCGCTAATGACACCTATCTGGATAATAAAAATAACCGGATTGCTATTATCACCGGACCAAATATGGCCGGAAAATCAACCTATATGCGTCAGAATGCCCTGATTGTATTGATGGCACAGATTGGAAGTTTTGTCCCGGTACAGAGTGCGAATATTGGTATCGTAGACCGTATTTTTACCCGTGTAGGGGCATCCGATGATCTTGCGTCCGGACAGAGTACTTTTATGGTGGAAATGAATGAAGTGGCAAATATCCTGCGGAATGCCACAGGCAGCAGTTTGTTGATCCTGGATGAGATTGGCAGGGGAACAAGTACGATTGACGGATTGTCTATTGCATGGGCGGTAGTGGAATACATCAGTAATCCGAAAATTCTTGGAGCCAAGACGTTGTTTGCCACACATTATCATGAGCTGACAGAGTTGGAAGGAAAACTTTCCAATGTCAATAATTACTGTATTGCTGTGAAGGAAAAAGGTGATGATATTGTATTCCTTCGTAAAATCGTATCCGGTGGAGCAGATCGCAGTTATGGTATTCAGGTGGCAAAGCTGGCAGGTGTTCCGGATCCGGTCATTGAGCGGGCAAAAGTTATCTGTGAGGAACTGGAGCGTGCGAATATGAGTAATCTGGCAGCGAATCTTCCGGAGATACCCACGCAGCATAAAGCAAAGCAGAAACATCCGGATGATGTGGATCTGGCACAGATGTCATTGTTTGACACAGTGAAAGATGATGATATCATTGATGAGATTCGTGCTATTGATCTGACAAATATGACACCTTTTGAAGCAATGAACAAATTATATGAGATTCAGAATAAAATCAAAAACCGTTGGTAGGAGGCACATATGCCACAGATAGAAGTATTAGATGAACAGACCATTGATAAGATTGCTGCCGGAGAAGTCGTGGAGCGGCCATCTTCTGTTGTTAAGGAGCTGGTGGAGAATGCTATTGATGCGAAGGCGACAGCAATTACGGTGGAAATCAAAGAGGGTGGAACATCCCTGATCCGGATTACTGATAATGGCTGCGGTATTGAAGCTGCACAGATCCCGATTGCTTTTTACCGTCATTCCACCAGTAAGATCCGTAAAGTAGAAGATCTGGTGCGGATTTCTTCCCTGGGATTTCGCGGTGAGGCTTTGTCCAGTATCGCGGCGGTGGCACAGGTGGAACTGATTACAAAGACGCCGGAGCAGTTTACCGGCAGCAGATATCTGATCGAGGGGGGAAAAGAAGTTTCTCTGGCAGAGATTGGTGCACCGAATGGGACTACATTTCTGGTGAAAAATCTGTTTTACAACACTCCGGTGCGGCGTAAATTTCTAAAGTCAGCCCAGACTGAGGCAGGATATGTCAATGATCTGATGGAACGCATCGCATTGTCTCATCCGGAAATCTCCTTTAAATTTATTAACAACGGTCAGATCCGTTTGCATACTTCCGGAAATGGAAAACTGAAGGATATCATTTACCACATTTATGGAAGAGATATTGCGGCAAATCTGCTGGAAATTCACGCGGAATATGAGGGATTTTCTGTGGATGGTTTTATCGGAAAGCCGATCATTGCAAGAGGCAACCGGAATTTTGAAAGTTATTTTATCAACGGACGATATATCAAAAGCACTTTGATTGCAAAAGCACTGGAAGATGGATACCGGGGATTTATGATGCAACACAAATATCCGTTTACAGTGCTGACGATTTCTCTGGACGGTACCCTGGTGGATGTCAACGTACATCCAAACAAGATGGAACTGCGTTTTTCCAATGGAGAAATTTTGTATCAGCAGCTGGCAGCATTGCTGTCGACACGGTTGAGGGAAAGCGAACTCATTCCGAAAGTTGCAGTTCATGAAGAAAAGAAACAGGAAAGGCGCCCCCAGATCCAACCCCAGGAAGCACCGGAGCCTTTTGAACAAAAACGTCTGGAACGGCTACGGGCAGCCGTGGCAAAGGATAGTCCGTACGAGCGGAAATACCCGGAGCGGAACAGACCGGAGACCGGAACTTCAGGACAGGAGACAGCAGGGCAAGCCTTCGTTCTGCGTGAACAGATTACCTATGGAACAGAATCCCCAGGGTCATTTCCTGTAGAACAGAAATTGCTTTGCGAAGAGAAAACGGATTCCTCAGAGACACAGAAACAAGAAAAAAATGGTGAAGTATTTTTTCCGGAGAGTGTGAATACAGATTCGCAGGAGGTTCTGGCAGAGCATGCATTACAGCAGACTTTGTTTGATACAGCGGAGCAGAAAGCAGAGGAACAGGCGGATACGGGAGGATCGGATTTCAGCGATGCCGATCTGAAAAGCAAGCAGGAGTGGAAACTTTTATCAAAACAGGCAAGACCGCATCATCGTATCATCGGACAATTGTTTGAAACTTACTGGCTCGTAGAATATCAGGAGCAGTTTTATATGATCGATCAGCATGCAGCCCACGAAAAAGTGCTGTTTGAGCGAACGATGAAAGCTTACAGGGAGAAAGAGTTTACTTCCCAGATGATCAGCCCACCTATCATTTTATCTCTTACTATGCAGGAGGAAGTATTGTTGAAAAAGTTCCTGCCGGAGTTTGAAAAACTTGGTTATGAGATTGAATATTTCGGTGGAAAAGAATATGCTGTGAATGCGGTTCCGGGAAATCTGTACGGATTGAACGGTCAGAGTCTGTTATTGGAACTTATGGATGGCCTGGGTAATATGTCTGAGAAAGATACGCCGGATCTTGTAGTGGAAAAAATCGCAAGTATGTCCTGCAAAGCGGCAGTGAAAGGGAATCAGAAGCTTTCCAGACCAGAGATTGAGCATCTGATCGATGAACTTCTGACACTGGAAAATCCGTATTTCTGTCCTCATGGCAGACCGGTCATCGTATCGATGACCAAATATGAGATAGAGAAAAAATTTAAGAGAATTGTATAAGTATATGATGAATGAAAAGAAAAAACGACCATTATTAATTTTGACTGGTCCGACGGCGGTAGGAAAGACGGAGCTGTCTATTGCACTGGCAAAAAAAATCAACGGGGCAGTAATTTCGGCAGATTCCATGCAGGTGTACAGAGGCATGGATATTGGTTCTGCCAAAGTAACACCGGAGGAAATGCAGGGGGTACCGCATTATCTGATTGATGTGTTGGCTCCGGAGGATGAGTTCCATGTGGTACGGTTTCAGGAAATGGCAAAAGAAGCCCTGCAGGAGATTTATGAAAAAAAACAGATCCCGATCATTGCCGGCGGAACCGGTTTTTATATCCAGGCATTGCTGTATGATATTGATTTTACAGAGCAGGACGAAGATACAGCACTGCGGAATCATTATGCACAGCTGGCGGAGGAACATGGAAATGCATATCTTCATGAAATGCTCCGTCAGGTGGATCCGGTTTCAGCAGAGATGATCCATGCCAATAATGTGAAACGGACAATCCGTGCACTGGAGTATTTTGAAAAGACCGGCGAACCAATTTCCAGACACAACGAAGAAGAACGGGCAAAAGAATCTCCATATGATTTTCGGTATTTCGTTCTGACAGACGAACGTGCACATCTATATGAGCGAATTGACCACCGGGTGGATCTGATGTTGGAAGCCGGACTGGTGGAAGAAGTGAAACGTCTGCGTGCACAGGGCTGCCACAAAGGGATGGTTTCTATGCAGGGGCTTGGCTATAAAGAAATACTTTCCTGGTTGGAAGGCGAGATTTCCTATGAAGAAGCCGTATATCTGCTGAAACGGGATACCCGGCATTTTGCAAAACGTCAGCTGACATGGTTTCGCAGGGAACGGGATGTTATCTGGCTGAACAAACCGGATTATGATTATGATGATTCCAGAATCCTGGATGACATTTTAAAAAATATTACAGCTGGAGGATGGTTATGACAGAAGAAGTGATGAAACAGAAATACCTGGAACTTGGTATTACAGAAGAAGTATATAATTATGGAACAGAGATTGAGAAAACATTAAAAGAGCGATTTGCGAAAATAGATGAAATAGCAGAGTACAATCAGTTAAAGGTAATCAACGCCATGCAGAAATGCAGGGTAAGTGCGGAGTGTTTCCAGTCAACCAGCGGTTATGGCTATAATGATATTGGTCGTGATACCCTGGAAGAAGTGTATGCAGAGTGTTTTCACGGTGAGGCTGCACTGGTTCGGCCGCAGATAACCTGTGGAACACATGCACTGGCACTGGCGTTGATGTCGAATCTGCGTCCGGGAGATGAGTTACTTTCTCCGGTAGGAAAACCATATGATACGCTGGAGGAAGTCATCGGTATCCGCCCGTCTAAGGGATCGCTGGCAGAGTATGGCATTACCTATCGCCAGGTGGATCTGTTAAATAATCGTGATTTTGACTTTGAGGGAATCCGTGCTGCCATCAATGAAAAGACAAAACTAGTAACGATCCAGCGTTCCAAAGGATATGAGACACGCCCGACTCTGTCTGTGGATCGTATCCGGGAACTGATTGCTTTTGTAAAATCCGTCAAACCGGATGTGATCTGCATGGTGGACAATTGTTATGGTGAATTTGTAGAGGAGCGGGAACCGCTGGAAGTCGGTGCAGACATGATCGTAGGTTCCCTGATCAAAAACCTGGGCGGCGGACTGGCACCGATCGGCGGTTATATCGTTGGAAAGAAAGAGTGTGTGGACAATGCTGCCTACCGCCTTACTTCTCCTGGACTTGGAAAAGAAGTTGGAGCGTCCCTGGGAGTCATTCAGAGCTTTTATCAGGGCTTGTTTCAGGCTCCGACAGTAGTATCTGGTGCGTTAAAAGGTGCAATTTTTGCTGCCAATATTTTTGAAAAAATTGGTTTTCCGGTTATACCAGACAGTACAGAATCCCGCCATGATATCATTCAGGCAGTGACATTTGGCTCCCCGGAGGGAGTTATCGCGTTTTGCCAGGGTATCCAGGCGGCAGCACCGGTAGATTCCTATGTGACACCGGAGCCATGGGATATGCCGGGATATGACAGCCAGGTAATTATGGCGGCAGGTGCTTTTGTACAGGGATCATCCATTGAACTGAGTGCGGATGGACCGATCAAACCACCATATGCTGTATATTTCCAGGGCGGTCTTACCTGGTATCATGCAAAACTCGGCATTATGATGGCATTACAGAAACTGGTGGATGCCGGAATTGTTTCTACAGACTTTCAGGTGCAAAATGTTACCGACTTGTAAAAGTTCTTCATAAAATTTTAAGAGAATTACAAAAAAACTTCTTATTTTTTCGGTATACAGCAAAAAAAAAGTATGCTATGATATCTACGGCTGCATAGAGAGAGTAGAACAGGAACGTTTATGCAGAAAAATTTGACAATAAAGGAACTGCCGGATACAGAGAGACCGTATGAAAAATGTCTGCTGTATGGTGCCGGTTCCTTATCAGACGCAGAATTGATCAGTGTGATCATTCGCACGGGAAGCAGGGGAGAACGATGTGTCGATTTGGCTCATCGTATTTTGAATGCAGGTCCGGACGGACTGCTGAACCTGATTCGATTGGATACAGAACAGTTAACCGGTATCCGTGGAATCGGACCGGTGAAAGCGGTTCAGTTGAAGTGTATCGGAGAACTGGCAAGGCGGATTGCAGTCACACAACGCAAAAAGCAGATATCCCTGCAGTCTCCGGAAAGTATCGCATCCTATTTTATGGAAAAAATGCGGCACGAACGAAAAGAACAGCTGATGCTGGCAATGTTTGACAGTAAGGGAATGCTGCTTGGAGAGCGATTACTTTCTGTCGGAACCAGCAACGCAGCATTGATTTCTGCAAAGGATATTTATCGCGCGGCACTACAGGAACAGGCGGTATACATCGTAATCCTGCATAATCATCCCAGTGGGAATCCGGAGCCGAGCAGGGAAGATATCCTGATTACCAGAAAGATACGAGAGTGTGGAGAATTACTGGATATTTTACTTATGGATCATATCATTATTGGCGATAATGAGTATTTCAGCTTCTGTGAGCAGGATATTTTATATGAGAAAGGGAGAGAATAATGGCAAATATATATGGAATTGATCTTGGTACCTGCAATATCAAAATTTTCAGCAAACACAGCAACAAGATCATCAAAGAAAAAAATACCATTGCGGTTATTAACAAGAATCAGTTATATGCATATGGCGATGAAGCATATGCTATGTATGAAAAAGCACCGGAGAATATCAATGTATCATTCCCGGTTACCGGCGGAGTGATCGCAGATTATAATAACATGCAGACTATGGTGCAGGAGCTTCTGGAGAAAAATGTCAAGGGACATGTCAAAGGATCCGAATTTATTATTGCGGTTCCGACAGATATTACAGAAGTTGAGAAAAAAGCATTTTATGACCTGTTTTTTAAAAGCAAAATGAAACCGAAGTCTGTATTATTGTGTGATAAACCGATTGCGGATGCAGTTGGACTTGGTTTGGATGTAAATGAACCTACCGGTATCATGATCGTAGATATCGGGGCAGATACCACAGAGATTTCGGTACTTTCCCTTGGCGGTCTGGTACTGAGTGATCTTCTTCACTTCGGAGGAAACCGTCTGGATGAATCTATTATCACATATATCAAGAAAAACTTTAATCTGGTGATCGGTCAGAAAACTGCCATGCAGTTAAAAGAGCATATCGGCAGTGCGCTTCCGGGAGAAGAGGGAAGTTACACTATTGTCGGACTTGATGTGGTAAGCGGACTTCCGATCGAAATGGAGATTACCGCAGAAACAGTATATGAGGCGATGAAAGACAACCTGAACTCCATCTGCAATGCCATCAAAATGATTCTCGAGAAGACTCCGCCGGAACTTGCAAAGGATATTATCCATTCCGGTATCTATCTGACCGGTGGTGGCTCCAATATCAAAGACATGGACAGATTATTTACAGATATCACCAATATCAAAGTAAATACCTGTGAAGAACCGGATGAGACGGTGGTACGTGGTTTAAGCCTTGTAGTGACCAATGATAAATTCAAACGGCTGTCTTACAGCATGCGTACAAAAATTTTTAAATAGCAGAGGCATGGTATGAGGAAAAAGAAACAAAGCAAATTTCCAGCAAAATATGTACTGCTGATCATGACGATTCTCTGTGCTGTCATCATCGGCTGCAGTCTGAAAACTTCCGGTTCCGGACCGGTTTCTGCTGCTGCCGGGGCAGTGCTTGCACCGATGCAAAAGGGAGTCAACCAGCTTGGGAGCGGACTGACAAACCTGCGGGAGCATCTGCGGACAAAGAAAAGTCTGGAAAAAGAAAATGAAGAACTTCGGACACAGCTGGCAGATGCACAGCAAAATCTGAATCAGGTACAGTTGAATCAGGAAGAACTGGACAATCTGAAATCTCTGTATGATATGGATCAGAATTATGCCGATTATGATAAAATTGCCGCAAATGTCATTGGAAAGGATGCAGGAAACTGGTTTTCTGTATTTCTCATCGACCGGGGAAGCAATGATGGTATTACGGTAGGAATGAATGTGCTGGCAGATGGTGGTCTTGCAGGTATTGTTATTCAGGTAGGTCCGAATTATGCAAAAGTACGTTCCATTATTGATGATAACAGCAATGTCAGTGCCAGAAACTTATCCACATCGGATTTGTGTGTGGTAAGCGGAAGTCTGAAAACAATGAATGAATCCAGTCTGATTGATTTTGATGATCTTCGTGATAAAGAAGATCAGGCAAAGGTTGGGGATCAGATTGTAACATCTAATATCAGCGATATGTTTCTGGAAGGAATCCCCATTGGATATATTACAGATATAAAAACGGATTCCAACAATCTGACAAAATCAGGACATATTGCGACAATTGTGGATTTTGAACACCTGGATGATGTGTTTGTTATTTTGCAGACAAAAGACATCTCAACTGATACAACAAATGAACAGGGAGGGGAGTAGACTATGAGGAGGAAAATTGTTCTGGCAATTACGATCATTGTCTGCTTCCTTTTGCAATGTACGGTATTTAAAGCATTGGCCATCGCTTCAATTTCGCCCAATCTTCTGATCGTTGTAGTGGCCTCATTTGGTTTTATGCGCGGAAAGAAAGAAGGGCTGTTTGTGGGATTTTTCTCCGGTCTTCTTCTGGATGTGATGTTTGGAAGTGTCATAGGCTTTTATGCACTGATCTATATGTATATTGGATACATGAACGGTTTTTTTAAACGGATTTTTTTCCCTGATGAGGTAAAATTGCCGCTGGCGCTGATTGCTGTCAGTGATTTTTTCTGTAATTTACTGATTTATTTCTCCCTGTTCTGGTTCCGGGGCAGATTTTCCTTTGGTTATTATCTGCTTCATACGATATTGCCGGAACTGGTATATACAATGATCGTGTCCGTTTTATTATATTTCATTTTACTGAAAGTCAATGAAAAACTAGAGGCGATTGAACGAAGGAGTGCAGCAAAATTTGGTTGATAAATTAAAAGAATGGATTGTAAAAATTGTTACATCGCGGTTATTTGTGGTTTGGGTTGTCATACTTTGCCTTTTCACATTTGTTCTGCAGCACCTGTTTGCCCTGCAGATCATCAAGGGATCTGACTATCTGGATAACTATATGATGAAAATTGAAAAAACCATTGATATCGAAGGTACGCGTGGAAATATTTACGACAGGAATGGCGTACTTCTTGCACATAATGAGCTTTCCTATACGGTGACACTGGAAGACAACGGAACCTATGCCAATAATAAGGAGCGTGCAAAACTTCTGAATGCAGAAATCAGCACCCTTATAGATATGATCGAAAAAAATGGGGACAGTATCGTGAATGATCTGGATTTGTATATGGATCCGGACGGAGAACTGTCATTTTTATCTGAGGGAACAGAACTGGCCGGATTTCGCAGGGATATTTACGGCAGAAAGAAAGTGGCTGATCTGAAATATAATGCAAAACTGGGGTATGACGAATCTGCAGCGACACCGGAACAGATGTATGAGTATCTGCTTAATAAATTTGCGATAGATACTGAGACCTATGATCGATATCGTGCTTATCAGATTGTGGTGATCCGTTATGCTCTTTATCTAAGTTCTTATCAGAAATATATTGCCATCGGTATCGCAGAGGATGTGTCAGATCAGACAGTTGCCATGATCCGGGAACATGCATCAGAGCTTCAGGGTGTGGAAGTCAGAGAGGATACAAAGCGTGTGTATGATTATCCGGAATATTTTTCCCATATTCTTGGTTATACCGGAAAAATCTCTGATTCGGAATATGATTCCCTGCATGAACAGGATGAGTCCTACACCCGTAGTGATGTGGTTGGTAAAGCAGGGATTGAACAGGTGATGGAACTTCAGCTTCAGGGAAAGAAAGGATCTGAGACAGTATATGTAAATAATGTCGGTAAGGTACTGGATGAGAAAGATTATCAGGAGCCTTCTGCCGGAAATGATGTGTATCTGTCTCTGGATGCGACGCTTCAAATGGCGATATACGATCTGCTGGAACAGGAACTGGCAGGGATTCTGAATTCTAAGATCATAAATGCAAAGACAAGTGAGAGTTCAGAACTGTATATTCCAATTTATAAAGTTTACAATGCATTGATTGAAAACAGTGTCATAAGTACATCCGCTATGGCAAATGCGCCAGATGGTACAGAACAGGCAACTGTCTATCGGACATTTTCAGATAGAAAAGAAGCCGTGCTGTCAGAAATCAGTGGTATTTTGCAGTCAGATACCGCATATAATGATCTTTCGGAAGAAATGCAGGAAATGGTTACTTATGTGGTGAAAATGCTGCAGGACAAGTCGGTGTTTGTCACATCGTCCATTGACACGTCAGATACGATATATCAAAACTGGAAAGATGGCAAGATTTCTGTGCAGGAATATTTGCGGCATGCCATTGATGCTTCCTGGATCAATATTACAGCATTTGATCTGAACGAGAAGTATGCAGATACAAGTGAAGTTTATGCGCAGCTGATGTCCTATGTGACAGAACAGCTGAAAAACAACACTGCTTTCGACAAGATCGTTTATAAATATCTCATTTATAATGATAAGATAACCGGAAGCCAGTTGTGTCTGATCTTATATGAACAGGGAGTTCTGGCAGCGGATGATAGTGCTGCATCAAGTCTGAAAAATGGCTCAACCAGTGCATTTACTTTCTTGAAAAATAAGATTCAGAATATGGAGATCACGCCTGCACAGCTTGCACTGGATCCATGTACCGGGTCCTGCATCATTATGAATCCAAACACCGGAGAACTGCTGGCAAGTGTCAGCTATCCGGGGTATGACAGCAACCGGCTGGCAAACAATATGGATTCTGCTTATTATAATTCCTTGCTGCAGGATGGTTCTCTGCCATTGTATAATAATGCAACACAGCAGACGACAGCACCGGGTTCTACTTTTAAAATGGTAACAGCATCGGCTGGTCTGTCAGAAGGCGCCATTGATCCGGGAACGGTGATCACAGACACGGGTATTTTTGAACGTCTGGGATTAAAATTGAAATGCTGGGTATATCCGAGAAACCATGGCAGCATTACTGTGTCACAGGCAATCCGCGATTCATGTAACTATTTCTTCGCTGAGACAGCGTATCGTCTAAGTTTGTCCGGTGATACGTATCAGGAAGAAAAAGGTCTGAATGCAATTGCAAAATATGCCACAGAGTTTGGACTTGCAGACAAAACAAATATTGAGATTCCGGAAGGAACACCGAAAATTGCGGATGAATTTCCAATTGATGCATCCATCGGTCAGAGTAATCACAGTTATACTACTGCACAGCTGGCGCGTTATGTATCTGCCATTGCAAACAACGGAACCGTCTATGATCTGACGTTGCTGAATAAAGTGACAGATTCTAACGGAAATATCGTACAGTCCTATGAACCGCAGGTTCACAATCAGATTACAGATCTGTCACCATCTACCTGGCAGAATCTTCACAGTGGTATGGAAATGGCAATTGGAGAACATGATCAATTTAACGATCTGCAGGTATCTCTGGCTGGTAAGACAGGTACGGCGCAGGAAAATGAAAAACGTCCGAACCATGCGTTGTTTGTTGGCTATGCACCGACAGATTCTCCGCAGATTGCGATTGCAACACGAATTGCATACGGATATGGATCAAGCAATGCCTGCGTATTTGTAGACCAGGTGTTGAAATACTACTTTAAGCAGAATACAGAAGAAGAACTGCTGAACGGTCAGGCAACAAATGTCGGCAGTTCATCCAATAGCTTTGGTGATTAGCAAAGCAGAATACATTACAAAAGATAGCAGATGAAAAAATGACAGGAGGTATCTTTTGTATGTGTGAGATTATTGTGGTGACATCCGGAAAAGGCGGTGTCGGCAAGACAACGACTACAGCCAATCTTGGCGTAGGTCTGAGTCTGCTTGGAAAGAAAGTGTTAATGATTGATACAGACATCGGACTTCGAAATCTGGATGTAGTGATGGGACTGGAACACAGGATTTTTTATAATCTGGTGGATGTTGTGGAAGGAAACTGCCGGATCCGGCAGGCAATCATCCGTGACCGGCAGTTTACGGGTCTGTATCTGATCCCTGCCTCCCAGACCCGGGACAAGAGTGCTGTGAAACCAGCACAGATGTTGAAATTATTACAGGAATTGCGGGAGGATTATGATTATATTCTGTTGGACTGTCCGGCAGGGATTGAACAGGGATTCCAGACGGCGGTTGCCGGAGCTGATCGGGCATTGGTAGTAACGACACCTGAAATTTCGGCCATCCGGGATGCAGACCGGGTCATCGGGCTTCTGGTTTCTGCAGAGATTCCGGATATCAACCTGATTGTAAATCGAATTCGGCCGGATATGATCCGTCAGGGACAGATGCTGAATCTGAAAGATATATCAGACATTTTATGCGTGGATATCATCGGTGCTGTATGTGATGATGAACAGGTAGTGATTTCCACAAATAATGGAAATCCACTGGCCGGCACAGCGACTGTGGCAGGACAGGCATACGCGAGAATCTGCCGCAGGCTGCTGGGAGAAGAAATTATGTTGCCCAGATTTGAACATCGGCACAGACATCAGCGAAAACAGCGAAATGGCTGGAAGAAAAAATACATAACAGGATAAAAAATCGGAGGATTTTTATGTTTAAGCAATACAAATTAAAAAACTACAGATTTCGGCTGGTTGCATATGTAGTGATACTGTGCATTATCGGCGTTATGGTAGTCGGAAGTGCAAAACCTTCCGTTCAAAATAAACAGATTGTCGGTCTGATCGGCGGACTTATCGCGATGGTGATCATATCGCTGATTGATTATAATACAATATTAAAATTTCGCAGACCGATTTATTTGCTGGCTGTTGTATTGCTTGCCGTGATATTTATTCCGGGAGTTGGAGACAATACCGGAGGCGCAACCCGTTGGATTCAGGTGACAAGCAGTTTTAAGTTTCAGCCTTCCGAATTTTGTAAGATTCTGCTGATTGTTTTTTTTGCAGGTTTTTTTATGAAATATCAGGATCAGCTGAATACATGGAAGACCCTCGCCTTCAGCCTGATTCTTGCAGGCATTCCGCTGTTACTGATTGTAAAGGAACCGGATCTGTCTACGACGATCGCAACGACAATGATTTTTATTACCCTCTTGTTTGTTGCAGGATTAAGTTATAAAATAGTAGCAGGCGTATTGGCACTGGGAGTTCCGACAAGTATCATCGGAATCATTCTGATCCTGAAACATGCATTACCGTTGAATGAATATCAGTACAAACGAATTTATTCCTGGCTGCAGCCATCCAAATATGCGGATGACGCATATCAGCAACAGAATTCGATCATGGCTATCGGATCCGGACAGTTGTGGGGAAAAGGGCTGAATAACAGTTCCATCGCTTCTATGAAAAACGGAAACTTCATTTCGGAACCTCAGACAGATTTTATTTTTGCTGTTGTTGGGGAAGAGCTGGGATTTATCGGATGCGTGATTGTAATTGTATTATTGCTTTTGATTGTTTTTGAGTGTATACTAATTGCAAAAAATGCTAAGGATCTGGGGGGCAGGCTGATTTGCTGCGGTATGGCGGCACTGATCGGATTTCAGAGTTTTATCAATATCTGTGTAACGACCGGTCTGATGCCAAACACAGGCTTGCCTTTGCCATTTGTCAGCTACGGTCTGACATCGCTTATGAGTTTGTTTATTGGTCTGGGACTGGTACTTAATGTGGGTCTGCAGGCTAGAAAATATCACGGATTGGGGGACATAGAATAATGAACATCGGACTTATCGCACATGACTCAAAGAAAAAATTAATGCAGAACTTCTGTATTGCGTACAGAGGGATTCTCGGACGGAATTCGCTGTATGCCACCGGTACTACGGGACGGCTGGTAGAGGAAGCTACCAATCTGTCCGTGCATAAATATCTGACCGGACAGCTGGGAGGATCCCAGCAGCTTGGGGCTGACATTGAGAACAACTATATTGACCTGGTTATTTTTCTGCGTGATCCGCAGAATTTAAAATCACATGAACCGGATGTGGACAGTATTGTTCGTTTGTGTGATACACATAATATTCCGCTGGCGACCAATCTGGCTACGGCAGAATTATTAATTCATTCATTAGATAGAGGAGATCTTGACTGGCGTGAAATGTACAAATAAATATAAAATCCTGTTGCCGGTGCTCATACTGGCGTTATTATTGCTGACAGGCTGTACGCAGCGGTCTGATGTTGCGGAGGCATATCAGTTGTATGAGACCTCCGACAATTATGCACTGACGGGAAGCAGCGCGTCGGCAGCACCGGAACTTCTGGCTGAGAATCTGTGCGTCGGCGGTACGGAGAATTCTGCCACAGATGGCATTGATGCAGCATTCGCACAGAGTGCGGGTGTATTTTCTGTGGAAGATGAGGTAGTGACTTATGCACAGAATATTTATCAGCGAATGTATCCGGCAAGCACTACAAAGATTCTGACCGCATACATTGCCTTGAAATACGGAAATCTGGATGATGTGATCACGGTTTCGAATGAGGCGATCACTTCACTGATGAGCGGTTCTTCCATCTGTGGTCTGAAACCCGGCGATAGCCTGACACTGGATCAGGCATTGTATGGACTGATGCTCTGCAGTGGAAATGATGCGGCAAATGCCATCGCAGAGCATATATCAGGCAGTGTAGAAAAATTTGCTGAACTTATGAATCAGGAAGCAGCTGCGCTGGGTGCATCCCAGTCTCATTTTGTAAATGCGCATGGACTTCCGGATGAAAACCACTATACGACGGCATATGATCTGTATCTGATCTTTAATGCAGCTGTTCAGAATGATCATTTTGTCAAATTGATTTCCACGAAAAAATATGATGCATCTTATATGGATGCATCCGGTGCACCGGTCAATGTGACCTGGTTTAATACTAATGGCTATCTGAAAGGTACTTTCAGCATGCCGGAAAATGTTACTGTGATCGGAGGCAAGACCGGAACTACGGAAGCAGCTGGAAGCTGTCTGGTTTTATACAGCAAAAACAGCAGCGGAAAGCCATATATTTCAGTGGTTCTCAAGGGCAATTCGAAAAGAGAACTTTATACGCTTATGACAGAACTGCTCACAAATTTTTCAAAGGAATGAGATGGAATTTTTAGAAATAACGGTTGTATTTTAATGGGGGATATACTATAATGAATTCATAAACAGCCGGTTCTTTTTCAGAATTATGAATCTGTACATAGAAAGAATCAGGCAGAGGTAGGAGGATAAAATTATGGTTGAAATTATTGCCGGTAAAAAGGGAAAAGGAAAAACAAAATATTTATTGGATAAGGTTAATACATCTGTAGAGAGCGCTTCCGGTAATATTGTATATCTGGATAAAAGTCAGAAACATATGCATGAGTTATCAAATAAGGTACGTTTGATTAATGTAGGAGACTATCCAATCAGCAACTGTGATGAATTCCTTGGATTTATTTGTGGTATTGTTTCACAGGATTATGATCTGCAGGAAATGTATCTTGACAGTTTCCTTACAATTGCAAACCTTGCAGATGATCAGTTGGTGCATGCAATTGAGAAACTCGATATCATCAGTGAGAAATTCAATGTTAAATTTGTTTTAAGTGTTTCTAAAGATGAGGCAGATTTGCCTGAATGCGCAAAAGCCAGACTGATTGTTTCTTTATAGAAATAGCATCGAATATCAGGTGTCTTAATGGGGGAAAACATTAAGACACCTTTTTCATTTGAGTGGAAATTACGATAAACTTCATGCATCTTTTATGGAGCGGATACGGCCAAAGACACTGATCAGGTAGATACCGCTGATTCCTACCAGTGCATAGATTACACGGGAGAACCAACTCATAGTTCCAAATAGAAATGCAACGAGATCGAAGCGGAAAAATCCGATGAGTCCCCAGTTGATGGCTCCAATAATAACGAGTGCAAGAAGAATGTTATCCAGAATTTTTGTATTCATATGCTTCCTCCTTTTCAACAAATAGTATTACCATTTCAGGAAGTTTTTATTCACATTTGGAAATTTTCCCTATGGCGGGAAAATGAAATATGCTCCAGCCTTTTTCCGAGGCAGGTAGAAAATAAAAGATGAAACATAGAAAGGAAGACCGAAATGAAGAGTAAGAGGCGTAAACGAAAAATTGTACCATACCGCAGACGCTTTCATCTGAATATCGGCATTATCATATTTGCGTTTGTATTTATATATTTTGTTATTTATCTGATTTCATATCTGACCCAGAACAATATCGCTGTATATGAAGTACAGTATGGTCAGATTGCAAAAAATAAATCCTACACCGGGCTTGTCTTGCGCCCGGAACAAGTGTTTTATGCAAGTGATGCAGGTTCTGTCAATTATTATAAAAAAGAAGGAGATAAGGCAGGCTATAACGATCTGATCTGTTCCGTGGACAAGGCAGGTAATATTTCAGAAGAAATATCACAGGCAGGAATGGATACAGCGAATCTGTCAGACGAAGAACTGTTGAATATTCAGAATACCATTACGACCTATGTGTCCGGTTATTCCGGTTCACAGTTTTATAATGTATATTCATTCAAAGAGGGCGTGAATGCACAGATTCAGGAAAATCTTTATGTAAATGCACTGGATAGTCTGACAGACAAAACGACAGAGGCAGTGTCGCAAAATACATTTTCTTTTGTGCGGACGACGGTGGATGGTATTCTGGCTTTGTATACAGATGGATATGAGGATGTATCGGCAGATAATTTTAAGGCAGAGATGTATAATCCGGCATCTTATGTAAAAACGAATCTCAAGGGAAATGCACAGGTTACTTCGGGTCAGGCATTGTACAAAATTGCAACCAGTGAGGACTGGACACTGATGGTGCCAATTACGGAAAAAGAGGCAAAAGAGTATCAGAAAAAAATCAGTGAAGGTAGTGATTCCTTTGTGCTGCATGTAAAATTCCGCAAAGACAATACGGAGACAAATGCGACTACTTATGTCAGAAATATAGACGGAACGTATTTCCTGCAGTTGAATCTGAACAATTCGATGATTCGGTTCTTATCAGATCGTTATATCGAAGTTGAATTGGGAGCAGATGAAAGCAAGGGTCTGAAATTGCCGAATACTGCGATTGCTGAAAAAGAATTCCTTGTTATCCCGAAAGAGTATGTCGGAAAAGGCGATAATTCTTCCAGCAGTGGTGTAATAAAAATCACTAAAGATAAACATGGAAAAGAAAAGGCAGAATTTATTGCAACCGATCTGTATTATGATGATGAAGCAAATAACACTTATTATATATCGGAAGACTCCCTGTCAGTCGGAGATACCATACAGCTGCCAAATAGTACACAGCAGTATACAATTAAGGATAAAGACACAAGAAAAGGGGTCTATAATGTTGACAAAGGTTATGCGGTGTTCCGACTGATCGATGTGCTGGCAGAAAATGAAGAATATACCATTGTTAAAACCGGAACAAAATATGGTATTTCATTGTATGATCATATTGCGATGGATGGTTCCGGCGTAAATGAAGGCGAATTTTTAAATTAGAATCAGGAGGATAAAAAAGTGGTCACTGAGAGTTTAAAAGAAGTTGAAAAAAAAGTTGAAGAGGCATGTAAGCGTGCAGGCAGGGAGCGGTCTGAAGTTACATTGATCGCAGTCAGCAAGACAAAACCGGTGGAGATGCTGCAGGAAGTATATGATACCGGTGTACGTGATTTTGGTGAGAATAAAGTACAGGAAATGATGGACAAATATGAAGTGATGCCAAAGGACATTCACTGGCATATGTTGGGGCACCTGCAACGAAATAAAGTAAAATATCTGATGGGAAAAGTTGCACTTATTCATTCTGTGGATTCCCTGCGCCTGGCACAGGAAATCAGTGCACAGTCCGTAAAACATGAGGTTACGACAGACATTCTCATTGAGGTAAACATTGCTGGAGAGGCTTCTAAATTCGGAACTACGCGAGAAGAAGCCATTGCACTGGTAGAGGCTGCTGCAAAGCTTCCGAATATTCATATCTGCGGTTTGATGACTATTGCCCCATATGTGGAAAATCCGGAAGATAACCGTAAATATTTTCAGCAAATCCGTCAATTATCTGTTGACATCAAACGGAAAAACATTGATAATGTAGATATGCATGTTCTGTCTATGGGAATGAGCGGTGACTACGAAGTTGCAATTGAAGAGGGTGCTACCATGGTCAGAATCGGAACAGGTATTTTTGGTGCCCGAAATTATAATATTTAAACTATATGAATTGAGAATGGAGATTTTATCACAATGGCTATGATGGATAAATTTTTGAATATGATGCGTCTGAATTCTGAGGAAGAGGACGATTTCTACGATGATGATTATTATGATGAAGAGGATGATTATTACGAAGAGCCAAAACGGAAATCTTTTCGTCGGGAAAAAGAAAAAGAGGAAGATACAACAGCCAGATTTGCAACAACGAAGGAGTCAAAATCTGCTGTAAAGTCTAATTCAAAAGTAACACCGATGCGTCAGGTGAAAAAAAATCAGGGAGGAAATGCTGCTATGGAAGTATGTGTGATCAAACCTACATCTGTGGAAGATGCCCGTGAAATTACAGAGACACTGTTAAATAATCGCACTGTCGTGCTGAATCTTGAAGGACTGGATCTTGAAATCGGTCAGAGAATCATTGATTTCACTTCCGGTTCCTGTTTTGCAATAGATGGAAATCTTCAGAAAATTTCAAATTTTATTTTTATTGTAACACCTGCTGCTGTAGATATTTCCGGCGATTTCCAGAGTATTATGGATGCATTTGATGTGTCCTCTTTACAGAATGATATCTAAAAAAGCAGACAGGTTAGAGAATCTCAGGAGACCAGTTTCTGAAAAGAGACTGGTTTTTCTTTGAATAACAGGAAGGGGAATGTTATGTCCAACAAAAAATCTGACATGGGAAAGTCAAAAAGTGTCTTTATGGGAGTGATAGGTTTTCTCATTCTGCTACTTGCTGATCAGTGGACAAAAAAAATGGCGGTGCTGTGTCTGAAGGATCAGGATCCGATCGTACTGATAAAAAATGTATTTGAACTTTATTATCTGGAAAACCGTGGTGCAGCCTTTGGTATTTTTCAGGGAAAGCGTGTGATATTTCTTATTATTACAATCATCATATTGCTGTTTCTGGCCTATTGTTTCTGGCGCATTCCATATACACGGAAGTATGCCACACTGCGTGGCGTTCTTGTATTGATTGCGGCCGGAGCCGTAGGAAATTTTATTGACCGTATGTATAATGGATATGTGGTAGATTTCTTTTATTTTAAAGTAATTAATTTTCCAATCTTTAATGTGGCAGACATCTATGTCACCTGTTCTGCAATATTTCTGGCTGTTCTGCTGATCTTCTGTTATAAGGAAGAAGATCTCAATCAGTTGCTGAAGAGTTTGAAAGGGAAGTAATTTATGGAAAATAATGTACATACGCAGGAATTTGTAGTGGAAGCAGAGCAGGCGGGAGAACGTCTGGACCGCTATCTGACTCTGATCTATGCGAATCAGTCCAGAAGCTTCTTTCAAAAGCTGATTAAAGGTGGGAATATCAGTGTCAACGGAAAAGCAGTTACAAAAGCCGGATATGTCTTAGATGTATCTGATGTAGTTACTGCTTCCATTCCGGAAGCGCAGTCTGTTGCAATCGAAGCGGAAGATATCCCGCTGAATATTTTGTATGAAGATGCAGATGTGCTGATTGTTGACAAGCCAAAAGGAATGGTGGTGCATCCATCAGCAGGACATTACAGTGGAACGCTGGTAAATGCCATTATGTACCACTGTGCAGACAGTCTGTCCGGAATCAATGGGGAAATCCGGCCGGGAATTGTGCATCGCATCGACATGGATACTACAGGTGCGTTGATCGTATGCAAAAATGATACCGCTCACACGGATATCGCTGAGCAGATTAAAGAGCACACAGTGACCCGCCGATATCGCGGCATTGTCTGTGGTGTTGTAAAAGAAGATGAAGGTATCATTGAGGGTGCCATCGGTCGGCATCCGACACAGCGTAAGAAGATGGCAATCAATGAGAAAAATGGAAAACCGGCCATTACACATTATAAGGTACTTCAAAGATTTGCAAAATACACTTATATGGAGTTTCAGCTGGAGACCGGACGGACTCATCAGATCCGTGTGCATATGGCAAGTATCGGGCATCCGCTTCTGGGTGATGAATTGTATGGAAATCCGAAAAACCTGGCAATGAAAGGGTTGCAGGGACAGACTTTGCATGCCATGATCATTGGATTTGTACATCCGTCTACGCATGAATATATGGAATTTGAAGCTCCACTGCCGGAATATTTTCAAAATTTATTGCTGAAGCTTTCCAAACAGTCCTAGCTTCGCTTGTGATATGGTCATCCGTAGTGTGACAGAAATGTTGAGGAAATTTCGGACTTTCCTCGTTTTTATCACAACAGGGATCAGATTGTGCGTGTAAATTCCGGGTGATAAAGTAGAATTTTCAGACAAAAATCGGATTATCGTTGAGATTTATATAAAAATGTAGTATACTATATGTAGTAAGTGAAGGAAAGGGGGATTTCCTATGAGAAATCTTGTAGTTGCAATCGGACGCGAATTTGGAAGCGGGGGAAAAGAAATCGGTCAGAAACTGGCTGATCGATTAAATATAAAATGTTATGATAGTGAGTTACTTTCAATTGCAGCAAAAAATAGTGGATTCTGTGAAGAAATCTTACAGAAAAATGATGAGAAACCGACAAACAGCTTTTTATATTCTCTGGTAATGGATACATATTCCATGAGTGGTTATACATCTGCTCCATTTGTAGATATGCCATTGAATCACAAAGTATTCCTGGCTCAGTTTGAAGCAATTAAGAAGCTTGCATCGGAAGAGCCCTGTGTTATTGTTGGAAGATGTGCAGATTATGCATTAGCAGGAGATCCGGATTGTGTCAGCGTATTTATCCATGCAGATATGGATTTCCGTCTGAAGAGGATCAAAGCAGATTCTGATAAAGAGTTTAAGGATGACAACAAGGTCATTGATTTTATCAACAAGACTGATAAGAAGCGTGCAAATTATTACAATTATTACTCCAGCAAGAAGTGGGGAGATGCACGCAGCTATGATTTTTGTTTAGACAGTTCTGTTCTCGGCATTGATAAGACGGTAGATATGATCATCGAGTATCTGAAAATCCGTTATCCGGAAGACAAAAACATTAAGTAAGTATCGTATATAAAAACAAAAAATGCCTTCAGACATCATTCCTTGGATGTCTGAAGGTACTTTTTATTTGTGCTGATTTCTCCATTCCCTGGGAGAAACACCGTAGATATTTTTGAAGGCACGGGAAAAATGCAGCTGATTTTCATATCCAATGGCAGAACCGATATCCGCAATCGATAGTGAGGTTAGTTTCAAAAGTTCAGCTGCTTTTACCATACGGTAATTCATGAGAAATTCCTGTGGAGACTGTCCGGTATTTTTTTTGAAAATTTTTCCCAGATAGCTGCGGTTAATTCCGCAGACGGATGCAACATCTTCAATCGTAATGTTGTTCTGAAAATTCTGCTCAATATAATTGATTGCTTCTTTGATATAATAATCACTCATTTTATTATTGGATAGCAACTGTGTGGAATGTGCTGACTGAATCAAATAGTCCAGAAACAAGTACAGATGCCCAATGAGATGAAAAGGCGATTCTTTTGGATGATGACTGATATACATCAGTTCATCTGCCAGCTTATCCCGCAGTTCTTTATTATGGGGATGATAGACGGGTTTGTTTTTGGAAAAATCTGTCATGCTCAATGCTTCTGTGATCCGTAAACCGTCAAATTCAACCCACAGGTATTCCCATGGTACATTCGAATCTGCAATGTAGGTTGTAACCTGGCCCGGAAAAATCATAAATCCCTGACCACTGCGAATCTGATAGTTCTGTGTAATGCCTTTTGTATCATCCGCCAGCAGAGTTCCTGTTCCTGAGAGGATATAATGAAACAGATAGTGATTGCGTGCCGCTGGTCCAAAAGAATGTCCCGGATTACATTTTTCATAACCATACTGATACAGGCACAGGTCAATAAAGTTTTCATTTGGAAAAATATGAAATAAAAGATCAGCCATGAAAGGCTCCTTTCTATGAGTGTTATCGTACATATATTCAAGAATGCCCTCAGCATTCTTGTTGCTCATTACCTATCGAGGTGTGAGTCATTTCACATCTGATATACCATTATGCGACATACATATTGATTATAGCACAATAAAACGCATAATGATATAAAAAATGGAAAATACAGCTATTTTAGGTCGCATTTTGATATGTTACAATCATTTTAACAGAAATAAATACGAAAGGAAGCAGAAATATGGTGAAAAAGAAACTGGTTTATGGACTGGCGGCGCTTCTTCTGACAGGATGCGGTCTGACTGGATTGATGGGATGCGGAAACAAAGCGACAGCGGAAGGCAGGACAGAGATTGAAATTGTCTCTTACAAAAAAGAAGCAGTAGATACGTTTAATAAAATTGCAGCGAGATTTAATGAAACACATGACGATATTCATCTTACCATTGATTCTCCAAACGAAGCAATGACGATTTTGAAAACCCGTTTTATACGGGAAGATTATCCGGATATAATCGTTATTGGTGGTGATATGGATTACTCCAATTTCCTGGATGCAGGTCTTTTTGCAGATATTTCAGATCTGGATGTTCTCAGTGAAACAAAATCAGCTTATCTGGACATGGATAAACAGTTGGAATTTATCCCACAAGATGGAACGTATGGATTGCCATATGTAGCAAACGCAGCAGGTATCCTTTATAACAAAGACATGTTTGAACAGCATGGATGGGAAACGCCTGAAACCTGGAATGAATTTACAGCACTGTGTGAACAGATTCAGAGCGAGGGTGTACAGCCGTTATATTTTGGATTTAAAGACACATGGACCTGTCTTGCACCGTGGAATGCTCTGGCTGTTAGTCTGGCGGACCCGCAGCTTTGCAGTCAGGTAAATAATGGAACAACAACTTTTACAAAGGCCTATGATGAAACAGCTGAAAAGATGAAAGCGTTACTTGCTTATGGGGAGCCAAACCCGATGGCTTATAGCTATAACGATGCATGTACTGCTTTTGCACGTGGTCAGTCTGCCATGTATACCATTGGAAGTTATGCGATTTCGCAGATTAAATCTGTCAATCCTGATATGAACATTGGTACATTTACATTCCCGGCAAATGAGAAAGAAGCGGATAATGTATTAAATTCCGGCATTGATGTACAATTTTGCGTTATGAAATCCTGTGAAAATAAGGAAGCTGCTTATGAGGTACTGCGCTTTCTGTATAGGGATGATACCATTCGCACCTATTTGAGCGAGCAGGGCGGCATTGCATGTAAACAGGGTGATTTTCCACTTTCTTCTGAATTGGAAGGGGTGAGTCCTTATGTTGCATCCAACCGCATGGCTGACTTTCAGGATCACCACTATCCAAGCGAGATGAGTGTGGATGCCATGATTCAGACATATCTGTTAGATGACAGTGCAGACGCAAAGGAAACTTTTCTGAACAAATTTGACAAAGACTGGAAACGATATAATCGGGATCTGATCTGGAAAATACAGCAATATAATGAAAAAGATGGAACATCGGAGGATACGAAATGAAATCAAAAATGACAAATCGGAATAAAACATTCTGGATCATCGCAATTCTGGTGATTGCATTGTTTTTTACATTCAATACCCTTCCGATGATCAAAGGTGTGATTTACAGTTTTACCAATTATAAAGGCTATGGTTCTTATGACGTGGTTGGATGGCGCAACTATGTGGATCTGTTTACCGATGCGAGAGTCGGAAAAAGTTACCTGTTTACTTTTAAATATGCTGTCGCCGGAACAATTCTCGTTAATGTATTAAGTTTGCTTCTGGCACTTGGATTAAACAGCAATATCAAAGGTAAGAGCGCGCTGCGAGGTATTTATTTTGTACCAAATATTCTGGGTGGACTGGTGATTGGCTATATTTTTAGCTTTATATTTACGTATATTCTTCCTGTTATCGGAAACGTCTGCCATATTTCTATTCTGGAAAACAGTATTCTTGCCAGTGAAAAATATGCCTGGATTGCGGTACTGATCGTTGGTGTATGGCAGGCAGTGGCTATGAATACAATCATTTATATTTCTGGATTACAGACTGTTCCGGAGGATGTATACGAGGCCAGTATGCTGGATGGTGCAAACAAATGGACGGAATTCTGGAAAATAACATTTCCACTGATCATGCCGTTTGTATCCATCAATCTGGTGCTCAGCACAAAGAACTTCCTGATGGTATTTGATCAGATTGTATCCTTGACTCAGGGTGGTCCTGCACAGAGTACGGAATCAATTTCTTATCTGATCTACAAAAACGGTATGTCCGGCGGGCAGTTCGGATTTCAGAGCGCAAATGCAGTATTGTTTTTCATTGTGATCGTGGCAATCTCTGTTTTTCAGCTGCGTTTTACCAATAAAAAGGAGGAACAGTTGTAATGGAAAAAGGGCGTAAAACAAATAAAATTTTAACAATACTTCTGATCATCGGAACTGTAACAGTATTTTTTCCGTTATATATGGCAGTGATTATTGCCTTCAAAAACCCAAATGAGATGACAAATGATGTGGCAGGTGCACTTTCTCTGCCGAAAAGCTGGAGTTTTTCCAACTTTGCAGAAGCAATGCAAGTGACAGATTTCTGGCATTCTCTTGGCAACAGTTTACTTATCACACTTGTGACAATTGTGCTCGCAATTCTGATCCATTCCATTGCCGGATATGTAATCGGACGTGGTATGCGTAAAATCAAAGGATTTAAATTTATTTATTTTTATATTGTCAGTGGTATGTTTGTACCATTTTCCATCCTGATGATGCCATTGGTAAAACAAACAGCTCAGATGGGGATTGGAAACCGTTTTGGTGTCATTGTTCTGTATCTGGTATTTTATATGCCAATGAATGTGCTTTTATACAGTGGATATCTGAAAAACATCCCGGAGGCAATGGAAGAAGCGGCAAATATTGATGGAGCCAGTACATGGACAACATATTGGCGGGTTATTTTCCCGATGATGAAACCAATGCATGCCACAGTTGCAATTCTGACAGCTCTCGGTACCTGGAATGATGTAATGACACCACTGGTCATTATGTCCGGAACCGGTCAGAATACGCTTCCGCTGGCACAGTTAAATTTCCAAAGTCAGTTTGGAACGAATTACAATTTGGCATTTGCTTCTTATATTCTTGCATTGATTCCGATTTTGATTTTCTATGTCATTTGTCAGAAGCAAATATTAAATGGTGTGGCAAATGGTGCCGTAAAATAGTATAATAAAACCAACTAGTATTCAGATGCAATGAATCGTATTTTCTTAGTAAATGAGTAACAGATGGAAAAATATGAAAAATGAGGAGGAACTGTGAATGGCAATTACTTTTGATGCAAATCGAAAAATATTTACAATTCATACAAAACAAACAACTTATCAGATGCAGGCAGATGCGAATGGTTACCTGCTTCACTTATACTATGGAGCACGGACAAAAGGAAGTATGAATTATCTGTTATGTTATGCGGATCACGGTTTTTCCGGGAATCCATATGTGGCAGGAATGGATCGTACCTATTCCCTGGATGCATTGCCACAGGAATATCCATCACTTGGAACAGGTGATTATCGTGGTGTCTCATTGAATATCGCAGCAGCTGATGGAACAGAGTGCTGTGATCCGACGTTTGATCATTATAAAATCACAAAAGGAAAATATCATCTGCAGGGACTTCCGGCTGTCTGGGCAGCAGATGATGAGGCAGAAACGCTGGAGATTGTGTTAAAAGATGCATTGATGCAGGTTGAGGTGCATCTGCTTTACGGTGTACTGGAAGATGCAGATATTATTACCAGAAGTGTAATGATCAAAAATGCAGGTACAGAAACAATCACGGTGAAAAAAGCATTGTCAGCATGCCTTGATTTTGTACAAGGAGACTACGATGCTATTAGTTTTTACGGTAGACATGCTATGGAACGTAATCCGGAACGTGTTCGGGTGGGACACGGAACATATCGGATCGGCAGCCGCAGAGGCACCTCCAGCCATCAGTACAATCCAGGTGTGATTTTGGCAGATCATACCGCAACAGAAGATGCAGGCAATTGTTATGGAATGCTTTTCATGTACAGCGGGAATTTCGTGTGCGAGGCAGAGCGTGATCAGTTTAATCAGACTCGCTTTCAGATGGGATTAGGTGACGAGCTATTTGCTTATCCGGTGGAACCAGGCGCAGTTTTTACGGCACCGGAAGTGATCATGACATATTCTGATCAGGGATTTTCAAAGCTGTCCCGCCAGTATCATAACTGCATTTTAAATCATGTTTGCAAGGGAAAACAGGTACATAGCAACCGACCGATCCTGATCAACAGCTGGGAAGCAGCATACTTTGATTTTAATGGTGACACGATCGTGGATCTGGCCAAACAGGCAGCACAGCTTGGCATTGATATGGTTGTTATGGACGATGGGTGGTTCGGAAAACGAAATGATGATAATTCCTCTTTGGGTGACTGGTTTGTCAATGACGATAAATTAGGGGGAACATTGGGAGATCTGATTGAACGTGTGAATGCCCAGGGAGTAAAATTTGGTATCTGGATCGAGCCTGAGATGGTCAATGAAGACAGTGATCTGTATCGGGAGCATCCGGACTGGGCACTGACAATTCCGGGGCGTGCTCCGATCCGTTCCAGAAATCAGTTACTCCTCGATTTTTCCAGAAAAGAAGTTCGGGAAGAAATTTTAAAACGTATTTGTGTGATTCTGGATCAGGGAAATATCGAATATATTAAGTGGGATATGAATCGCAGTATGTCCGATGTATATGCAGGAAATGTACCTTATGATTATGTTCTGGGCTTGTATGATTTTCTGGAAAAACTTACCAACCGTTATCCGGATATCCTGATTGAGGGCTGCAGTGGCGGCGGCGGACGTTTTGATGCAGGTATGATGTATTACACACCACAGATCTGGTGCAGTGATAATACGGATGCCATCAATCGAACCCGGATTCAGTACGGAACGTCCTTCTTCTATCCGACAGCAGTGGTCGGATCGCATGTGTCTGCGGTACCAAATCATCAGACCGGAAGAATCACAAGTCTGAATACCAGAGGAATAGTGGCTATGGCTGGTACCTTTGGATTTGAAATGAATCCTGCATTACTGAGCAGTGAAGAAAAAGAGGAAATACGTACAATGCTTGCAACCTATCGCAGACATCAGGAATTGATTCGTGAAGGAGATTATTACCGTCTCTCCGATCCGTTTCAAGAAGAAGTGGCTGCATGGATGAGTGTTGCAAAGGATCAGTCACAGGCATTAGTAAGTGTGGTACGTTTGTCGGCAGAGGGTAATCCCTTCGGAACCTATGTGAAGTTAAAAGGTCTGGATGCAGAGAGCTTCTATCTGGAAGAAACAACAGGCCATGTATATAGTGGTATGACATTGATGCAGGCAGGTCTCTTGCTTCCGATGGCAGCAGCAGAATATGAAGCATATCAGTTTTCTTTCAAAAAAATGAAGGAGGCAGCTGATTTATACGATGTTCTCAGGAATAAAATCAGTGCAGAACGAAATGTAATCAGTATTTTTGGTGGTTCCGGTTCCGGAAAAACGACCATGGCAGACATTTTGCAGCAACATTTTCTGGAAGACGGTATCGGCTGTTTCGTCCTGCATGGAGATGATTATCCACACAGAATTCCGAAAATGAATGATGAAAAAAGGGAACAAATTTATCAGGAAAACGGAGAAAAAGGGCTGGATGCATACCTTGGAACTCCGCAGGAGATTGAGTACGACAGAATCAATCAGGTACTTGCGAAGTTTCATGCTGGTGCTTCTGTAATCGAACTGAAAAAAATGGGTCGGGAAGCGGATGAAATCTGGTATGAGCAGACCGATCTGACCGGTGTACAGGTATTGCTTCTGGAGTGGACACATGGTGGAAGTGAGTACCTGGAAGAAGTTGATGTTTCTGTTTATCTGGACAGCTCGCCGGAAGAGACACAAGCACGCAGGATTCGTCGTGGACGGGATGAAAATGCAGCCAGTGCGTTTATTCAGCTTGTTGTTTCCATAGAAGGGAAAAAATTGCAGGAGCAGGCGAAACGGGCAGATGTTATCGTTGGAAAGGATGGTCATATATATGAATCTTAAACCGATGCTGAATGCTTATCCGGACAGTTTAGGTGGAACACTGGGAGATATTGTAACATTATTGAAACAGGATGATATGAAAGGTGTTTTTGGATCTTTTTATATTTTACCGAGTTTGTATCATTCAGATCTGGATCGTGGATTTTCCGTCATTGATTATGATATCAATGAAGAATTGGCAGAGCGGGATGATCTTGAGGCATTAAAGGAAGTTGGTATAGATCTGAAACTGGATTTTATCCTGAATCATGCTTCTGCACAGTCTCCACAGTTCAAAGATCTGGTTGAAAAAGGAGATGCGTCGGAATATAAGAACTTTTTTATTGACTGGAATGCATTCTGGGAAGGATATGGCTCTATGACGGAGGAAGGGTATATTCAACCGGATGAAACGTATATCAAAGACATGTTTTTTCGAAAACCGGGGCTTCCGATTCTGATGGTACAGTTTCCGGATGGAACCAAACGACCATATTGGAATACATTTTACCAGGAAGAGCATTATCCACAGTATCTGGGACAGATGGATCTGGATATCCGGTCAGCGAAGGTATGGGATTTTTATCGGGAAACACTTGCAAAAATTGCTTCCTATGGCGCAAGTATTGTGCGGCTGGATGCTTTTGCCTATGCCCCAAAGGCTCCTGGTCGGAAAAATTTTCTGAATGAACCGGAAACATGGGATTTGCTGGAACAGATCAGAATGTATGCAGAACCTTATGAGCTGACGCTGTTGCCGGAAATCCATGCCGCATATGAGGAGCATATTTATCAGACGGTAGCTGAAAAAGGTTATATGACCTATGATTTCTTTCTGCCCGGGCTTGTGATCGATGCCATTGAAAATAAACGTAGCAAGTATCTGGCAGCATGGGCGAAAGAATTGGTAGAGAAAAAAATCAATACCGTAAATATGCTTGGCTGTCATGATGGAATACCGATGCTGGATCTTAAGGGAATTCTTCCGGAAGAAGATATTCAGAAACTAATTGCACTGATTGTAGACCGTGGTGGCATGGTGAAAAATCTGCATGGGCAGAAAAATGTGTATTATCAGGTAAATGCCACATATTTCAGTGCACTTGGTGAATCTGAACAGAAACTTTTACTGGCAAGAGCAATTCAGATATTTATGCCGGGAAAACCACAGATCTGGTATCTGGATCTGTTTGCCGGGAAAAATGATCATGAAGCTGTGAAAGAGGCCGGAGAAGGCGGACATAAGGAAATCAACCGTACGAATTTGACAGACATTCAGATTCGGCAGGCACTTCAGACCGATGTCGTGCAAAAACAGTTAGAACTGTTACGTTTTCGCAGCACCAGCAGGGCGTTTACGGAAGATGCGGATATTCAAATCCAGTCCGATGGTCGGAAATTGATGATCCGTTGGAGTAATTCAGCTGCAGCTGCTCAGCTGGATGTAGATTTTGAGACAGGAAGTTTTGTTATATCCTGATCTCAGATATTTTGAGAGGTATAAAAATGAGTAAATTACTGGAAAAATCAATGGATGAGCTATGTGCAAATACGGTAGATACGGTAGACCGCATTATGGGAAGATATAATGTAGGGCTGGAAGAAGCCTGCTCTGTTGCCGGAATCAGTGCGATCGATTACAGTGAGTGGAAAGAAAATGCACCGCAGATGACTTTCCAGGAGCAGGAGATAGATGAGCATGAACTGGAAATGAAAGAAAAAATGATGGAAAAAATTGTAATGCATAAGATTCCGGATTTGCTGAAGCTTGGAATTACATTGGAAAGCGCATGTGAGTTTGCAAAAATCAGCGTGGAAGAATACGAAGAATATAAAAACAAGCATGTGAACGAAGAATAAGTAATCCCCCGCTTCAAGTGTGTAGAGCACTAAGCGGTGGGTAAGGGGGATGTTTATGTCCGCTTTACTTAAGTGCAAATGGAAAACCACCTCATTGACAGAATTGTCGGTGAGGTGGTTTTTTAATACTTCCTTTTAATCTCTGATTGTTAAATTTGCGTATCGGCGTTTTGCATTTCGCATGCATTGCCATCAAAAAAAGTTTCCGAAAGAGTATTCGAATGTTTACTCGCTAAACAGTATATAACAGTTGACAACAGGTACATACTGTTATATACTGTTTGTTGCAAGGGAGGTTCCATCAATATGCATATAATCTTAAATCATAGTTCTATGGTGCCAATTTACGAGCAGCTTATGGAACAGATAAAAACGGGAATTATTGAGTCGGAGCTGGCGGAGGGAGAGGCGCTTCCTTCTGTGAGAAAACTGGCAGGAGAGCTTCGTATCAGTGCTCTGACGGTAAAAAAAGCTTATGACAAGCTGGAGGAAGCCGGATTTGTGACAACCGTTCATGGAAAAGGAACGTTTGTTGCAGCTTCAGATAAACAGCTGGCATTGGAAGCACGCAGGAGAGCAGTAGAAGAAGAATTTGAAAAAGCAATCGATCAGGCAAAAAACGTTGGATTGAGCAACGATGAAATTTTGGAAATCGTAACTTTACTGCTGGACGAGGCATAGGGAGCAGGAGGATTTGTAATGATTAAAATGAAAAATGTCTGCAAGACATATGAAGGATTTCAGTTTGATCTGTCCATGGAGATCCCAAATGGACGGATCACCGGTCTGGTTGGAAAGAATGGAGCCGGAAAAAGTACAGCGATTAAATTGATACTTGGACTGACGGAGGCAGAAAGCGGAGAAATAACTATATTTGGAAAATGCGTGCATCAGTTAAGCATGTCAGAGAAAGCCCAGATCGGAGCATCACTGGCAGAATCTGGTTTTAGCAGTTATTTAAATATTACGGATGTAAAAAAAATATTGGAAAAAATGTATCCGGATTTTAATAAAGGATATTTCGAAAAAATGTGCCGTGAATTGAATCTTCCAGAAAAAAAGCGAATCCGTGAATATTCTACTGGTATGAAAGCAAAATTGCGGGTACTGACCGCACTCAGCCATCACGCTAAGCTCCTGGTCATGGATGAACCGACGGCAGGATTAGACGTGGAAGCCAGAAACCATATTCTGGATATGCTGCGGGTCTATATGGAAGAGGATGAAGAACGTTCCATTCTGATCACATCCCATATTGCGTCTGATCTGGAACAGCTGTGTGATGATATTTATCTGATCCACAATGGAACACTTATTTTGTATGAGGATACAGATGTGATTCTGGAACAGTATGGTGTATTAAAAGTGAGTGAAGATCAATTTGCCGGCTTGGATCAGGACTATCTGTTAAAAACACAGAAAACGTCTTACGGTTATGCCTGCTTCACAAACCACAAAGATTATTATCAGCAAAATTATCCGGGGATCATTGTAGAAAATGGCAATATCGATGAATTGATTTTAATGATGACAGGAGGTTATCAGGGATGAGAGGATTATTAGAAAAAGATATACGATTGTTGATGCACAGCAAGCAGACATTTGTATGTTTTATTGCATTGGCAGTTGTACTTGGTGTTGCTCAGAAAAGCACACTTATGCTTGGCTATCTGACGTTTTTTATATCAGCCATCCTGGTTTCGACACTTTCTTATGATGAGATGGATCATGGATTTGCTTTTTTGTTTACATTACCTATTAACCGAAAAATATATGTCAGGGAAAAATATGTATTTTGTATGGGTGGAGCAGTTATCGTCTGGTCTCTTACGATGATGTTATATGTGATTATATTAAATGTAAGACATACACCGGCAGTGATTTCAGAAGAAGTGTTGAAAGGCCTTTCCTTTTTGCCGATTGTTATTTTCTTTCTATCGCTGCTTATTCCTATGCAGTTAAAGTTTGGAGTAGAAAAAAGCCGCCTTGTAATGATCGGTGTTTCTGTTTTCGTTGGAGTGATGATTTATTATTTGGCAGAAAAAAGTGGAATGCTGGATGGAAACAGCGCAGTCGTGTTGTCTGCTTTCGACTTGGCTGGAGGTCTGGCGGTAGATGTGATCGGATTGCTTATAGCCGCTGTTCTGGCTGTGGTGTCATACCTGTGCAGCTGCCGTATTATGAAAAAGAAAGAACTGTAATATTAACTGGCATTATTTGAATGCAGAATAAGCAAGGAGCGAAAGCGGATTGCGATTGTCCGTTTTACAGCGATTTCATGTTAAGGTAAGAAATATTTTGACTGAAATTGCTTGACTTTTAGTCAGATTTTTTTGTATTGTATAGAGTGTATTAATTCGAATACAAAAATAATGCAGAAGATTGATAAATTATTGACAAATTGTGTCTTTAATGATAGTATAGGTTCGAATTAAGTACACTATTAGATTACAGTAATGAAAGAACGAGGTAGGTAAAATGGCAGAAATCAATTTAAGCAAGTACGGCATTACCGGCACAACAGAAATTGTTCACAATCCTTCTTATGATTTGTTATTTGAGGAAGAGACAAAACCGGAACTGGAAGGTTATGAAAAAGGCCAGGTCAGTGAACTCGGAGCCGTTAATGTTATGACAGGTATTTATACAGGCCGTTCTCCGAAAGACAAATATATTGTAGAAGATGAGAATTCCAAGGATACTGTATGGTGGACTTCTGATGAATATAAAAATGATAATCATCCGGCTACACAGGAAGCTTGGGATGCTGTAAAAGAACTCGCGATCAATGAGCTTTCCAATAAAAAACTGTATGTTGTAGATGCATTCTGCGGAGCAAATAAAGACACACGTATGGCAATCCGCTTCATCGTTGAGGTTGCTTGGCAGGCACATTTTGTAACAAACATGTTCATCCAGCCGACAGCAGAAGAACTTGAAAACTTTGAGCCGGATTTTGTTGTTTATAATGCATCCAAAGCAAAAGTTGAGAATTACAAAGAACTTGGACTGAACTCTGAGACAGCAGTTATGTTCAACATCACAAGTCGTGAGCAGGTTATTGTAAATACATGGTATGGCGGAGAAATGAAAAAAGGTATGTTCTCCATGATGAACTATTATCTTCCGTTAAAGGGCATTGCTTCCATGCACTGTTCTGCAAACACAGATATGAACGGTGAGAATACAGCAATTTTCTTCGGACTTTCCGGAACAGGTAAAACTACACTTTCCACAGATCCGAAACGTCTTCTGATCGGTGATGATGAGCACGGCTGGGATGATAACGGTGTATTCAACTTTGAAGGTGGATGCTATGCAAAAGTTATCAACCTGGATAAAGAGTCTGAGCCGGATATCTATAATGCGATCAGACGTGATGCTCTGCTTGAGAATGTTACTCTGGATGCAGAAGGCAAAATTGATTTTGCTGATAAGAGTGTAACAGAGAACACTCGTGTATCTTATCCGATCAATCATATTGAAAATATTGTGCGCCCGGTTTCTTCCGCACCGGCAGCTAAGAATGTAATCTTCCTGTCCGCAGATGCATTTGGAGTACTTCCGCCAGTATCTGTTCTGACACCGGAGCAGACACAGTATTACTTCCTGTCTGGATTTACAGCAAAATTAGCTGGTACAGAGCGTGGAATCACTGAGCCGACACCTACCTTCTCTGCATGTTTCGGACAGGCATTTCTTGAACTTCATCCGACAAAATATGCGGAAGAACTCGTTAAGAGAATGGAGAAGAGTGGTGCAAAAGCATACCTCGTAAATACAGGATGGAACGGAACAGGAAAACGTATTTCCATCAAAGATACCCGTGGAATTATTGACGCTATCTTAAATGGTGACATCAAAAACGCTCCGACAAAGACAATCCCATACTTCAACTTTGAAGTACCGACAGAGCTTCTGGGCGTAGATCCTGCAATCCTTGATCCGCGTGATACTTACGCAGATGCTTCTGAGTGGGAAGCAAAAGCAAAAGATCTGGCAGAGAGATTTGTTAAGAACTTTGCAAAATACGAAGGAAACGAAGCTGGTAAAGCACTTGTTTCTGCTGGTCCTCAGGCATAAAACTAACAGGTAAGTAAATATTTGATGAATTAAGGATGTATCACTTCCGTTATTGAGGCGGAAGTGATGCATCCTTTTTATTTAATGAAAATAGTATGTATACTTGTGCAAGTTGCACAAAGAACAGAATAACCATATGAAATTAATATGAAAAATAGGATAGAGAACAGTATCTAAAAAGTAATCATCTTTTGTATAAAAAATAATAAAAAACAGTTGATATTTTTCGTGAAATGTGCTAATTTACTATAAAACACAAACGAAATAAAAAAGTGTTTATGAAATACATAAACGAATATGCGAAACGTAACAAAAAAATACGATCAAGCGGATATCATATATGAAAAGGAAGGATGCCTGAAGATGGAATTCAAAGAGCTTACATTAGAGGAGTTAACCAGAGGGTATGTCTGGTCGGAAGAAGAACAGCTGTATCAGTGCATTTTCTGTGGGGATAAATTTGAAGAGGGATTGATTTATTCTTCCAGAGGGAAATCTGTGAATGCACTTCGTGCGATGCAGGAACATATTTTTGATGAGCACGGCAGTGTATTTGAGTGTCTTTTGGATCTGGACAAGCAAATGAACGGGCTTTCTGATGCACAGAAGGATGTATTGGAAGGTTTATATTATGAAAAGGACAATAAAGCAATCGGTGAAGAAATGGGGATCAGCGATGCAACTGTCCGGACATATAAATTTAATCTGCAGAAAATGAAACGGAGGGCGCGGATTTTTCTGGCAATGATGGAACAGATAGAAAATGAAGAAATCATTGCTTTGCGCAAACGTCTCGAACCGGAACAGAACGTGGAGAATATCCGCAAACCACACTTTGATACGCAGTTTGGAGCAAATCTGCTCCATCCGTTTTTTACGCAGTATAATTTTAAATAACTATGGAACGGATTTTTGTAGTAAAGGAAGGTAAAAACCATGAATGGGGACATACATATACAGCAGGTTCAACTCAGACAGAAAAGAAATTTGATACTATTTATTATCAGTTATGTTATTAACAATCTGGCCAGCGGCATTTTATATGATACTTATGTAAATTACCTACAAGAGGTGTCATTGCCGACAGCAACATCTTTTTGGGCTTTTTATGGATATGCAACGTTTTTGAGCGCATTGATTTTGTTGCTTGTTCCGAAAAGTGGATATAAAAAATTGCTGTTGTTCTGTGCAGCATCGACATCCGCAGCATTTTTCTGCGTTGTGTTTGTCAAGTCAGCAACCATTTTTTACTTGTCAACGCTTCTTGCACTGACCGGAGTACAGCTGCATTTCATTATGCTGGCTCCTTATGTGGCAGCATATGCCGGCAGTGCAGGTGGGAAGAGTATTGACTGGTATACACGTACGTATTATATGGGATATGTTGGATATTTCCTGACCACATTCCTTGGAGGTGCAGCAACCGTTAAATTGTTTTCTTCACATGCAGGTATATCCTTCGAAAGAGCAAGAAAATTGACGGAGTATATTACAGAAACGACCGGAAGTACCCGTGATGCGTACCTGGCTGGGAACAGAGATGTATTGATCATTACCGGTGTCGTGACATTGTTATCGATCATACCGATTCTCTTTATCCGTGAAGAAAAATCAGATTATATTTCTGTAGATGAACAGCAGACAAAGAAACAGAGCCTTCCGGAAAGAGTCCGTGATATCTTAAGTGTGCTGTTCCGGAAAGATGCCATGATGTATTTGATCTACTGGGCACTGATTTCCTTTGCGATGGGATTATTTACTTCTTACTATACCGTATTCCTGAACCGTAACCTGCACATAGATAAAGCAACATCTTCGCTGTTGGTATCTATTTCCTATGCGGCAATTGTGTTGTTTATGCTGTTTACACCATTTGTTGTAAAAAAAATGGGAACGGTGGGAACCATCTGTTTTACGGTACTTTTATCGATACCGTTTATGCTGATCATTGCAAACGGCAATCGTTTCGGAAAAGCCATGATCCCAATGGTAGGAATTGGTCTGTTTATGAGAGCCGGTCTTGCCAATCTCGGAAGTCCTGCAGACAGCGCACTTTCGATGATGCTTGCACCGAAAAATCTGCGCCCGGCTTTCACTTCGGTTGTGAACTTTATTGCCGGGATTGTCAGTATCATCAGCGGTCATTTTACAGGAAGCATCCTTTTTACGACACAGGAAGGATATCGGACAGCCTATTATATTGCCGCCGGTTTATATTTTGTTGCAGCGCTTGTAATCATTACTTTGTTTAAGAAATATAACAGAAAAGAGGCAGAAGAATGACCTATCAGTCACAGCTTACAGAGCTGAAGGGAATGATTGAAAAAATAGAATATTACAAATATACCACAGATGCGCTTATTTACTGGGATAAAATCACTTATATGCCAAGAAATGCGATTGAATATCGAAGCAAGGTCATGTCTTTTTTGACCGGAGAGCAATATCGGCTGCTTTCTGATACCAGATTTCAGAAGCTGATTCGATTTTTTAATGGAAATGCGAAAAATGATTTTGTCACCAATGCCATGATCAGAAGGTTGATCCGTAATTCTGAAAGTATCCGAGCTGTACCGGAAGCAGAGTATCAGAAGTATGTGCAGCTGATTGCTGTTTCGGAACAGGTATGGGCAGAGGCGAAAGAAAAGAATGATTTTAGTTACTTTCGACCGTATCTGGACCGGATTTTCAAAACGTTCCGCAATTTTGCGGAATACTGGGGATATGAAAAAGATCCATACGATGCACTTTTGGGTTACTATGCGGAAGACCTTACGACAGAAACGATCGATACGATGGCGGCTCAGTTAAAGCCGGTTTTGATTGAACTTCTGAATTTGGTTGAGGAAAAAAACAAAACCGGGTCAGCACCGAAAAAGATAGATATCGGGCCGGTCAGCCGTGAACAACAGCAGGCTGTATGGACGATGATCTTAGAAAAAATAGGTTTCAACTTTGATAGCGGAAGGGTGGATATCGGTTCACATCCGACCATTCTGGCAAATTCGCCGGATGATATAAGAGTAGTAAATACATTTTCCGAAAATGGTTTCTGGGGAGGAATTTTTAATATATTACACTGCGGTGGACGAGGGGTCTATAAGCAGTCAATCAGCAGGGAACTTATGGGAACTCTGCTTGCCGAATCACCGACATTTGCGGTAGAGGAAGCAATCGGAAGATTTTACGAAAATATCATCGGACGGAGCAAGGGATTTTGGCAATATATTTATGAGCCACTTACAGACATCCTTCCGCAGTTGAAAACATATACACCGCAGGATTTATTTGAGGCGGTCAATCATGCACAACCGTCTCTGATCCGGCTAGAAGCAGATGAGCTGACCTATCTGCTCCATATCATTATCCGATATGAGCTGGAAAAGGATCTGATCAGCGGTGCGCTGGATGTCGATGATCTGCCAGATGCATGGAGCAGCAAATATGAAGAGTATCTTGGTATCCGACCGGAGCATGATGGGGAAGGCGTGCTGCAGGATATTCACTGGGCTGCAGGATATGTTGGATTTTTTCCGTCTTATTTTATGGCAAATGTTACAGCTGCCCAGATGGCGGCAGTCATGGCGCAGGAAATCGGAGATCTCGATCAGCTGATGCAGCAGCAGTCATTTGATAAGATCAATGATTGGCTTACGCAGAATATATATTGCTACGGCGCAGTTTATTCTGGTCGGGAGCTGATGGAAAAAGTCTGCAGAGGAACTTTTTCATCCACTTATTATATTGATTACTTACGGAATAAATATTCCGAAGTATATAAATTGTTCTAAAAATAAACAAAAAGGAGAAGAATTATGAACAAGTTACTTGCAAAAATCGGCTTGGGCGAAAAAATGTCCAAAAACTTTCTGGCAATCCTGATTGTTGCTTTTGGTGGTGCAATTATCTATGGATTACCGTATTTCCGTTTTGACTACTATGATGTCTATCTGGAAACGTACCATCTGACCAATACACAGATGGGTGTGTTCGGTAGTGTACTTGGGGTTTTCGGAATGATTTCTTACTTATTTGGTGGTGTCGTAGCTGACCGTATTTCCACACGAATTATCCTGACGGTATCTTTGATCGGAACAGGTCTCGGTGGATTCTTACATCTGCTTCCACTTGGTTTTAAAGCACTTGTATGTCTGTATGCATTCTGGGGAATCAGTTCTTTGTTTGCATTCTGGCCGGCTTGTGTAAAAGCAGTTCGTATCCTCTCAGATTCCGGAGATCAGGGAAAAGCGTTTGGTTTCTTTGAAGGTGGAAGAGGTATCGCTGCTGCTCTGATGGCAATCGCTGCTGTTGCTGCATTCAGAATTGGTGCAGGAAAGATGGAAAATCAGGCACAGGGTATGAGATATGTTATCATTTTCTATTCTGTACTGACAATTGTAATGGGTATTCTTGCATTCTTTACTGTAAAAGATCAGAAAATGGAAGCCAGCGAGAGAATTTCTTTTAAAGGTATCGGAGAGGTTCTGAAACTTCCGGCAGTTTGGATCATCGCATTTGTTACATTCTGCAACTATGTATTTACACTGTCTCTTTACTACTTCACACCATATGCAACAAGTATCCTTGGCGCAACTGTAACATTCGCAGCTACACTTGCAGCAATGAAGAGATGGTTCTCTCTGTTTGGTAATGTTGGTGGTGGTTTCATCACAGATAAAGTTGGTACAGGAAGAATGTTACTGATCTCCTTTATCGTTATGGTTGCAGGTACTCTGGGAATCGTACTCCTTCCGACAAATGCAGGAAGTATCATTGCATTTACAATTCTGTTTATTGTAATTTACATTTTCTATAACGTAAACTATGCAATGACATGGGCAATGATGGATGAAGGTGCTATTCCGGAGAAATACTCTGGTACAGCTGCAGGTATTATTTCAACCATCGGATTCCTTCCGGAAATCTTCTGCTCTCTGTTAGCAGGTTCACTGATCGATGGTCATCCGGGTGTAACAGGATACAGACAGTATTTTGGATTCCTGATCGCAATGCTCGTTTTAGGTGTTGTTTTTGTATGCATCTGGATGAAATTTTTGAAAAAAAGAAAAGCAAAGGAAACTGATAAATAATATGAATCAAAAACCTTATATCATAGAAAAAGTATATGTTGAAACACCGGTAGATACCGATGGCGACGGAAAAAAAGATCTGATTGCCGTATATCTCAGACTTCCGAAGGAAGTAGAGGAAGGCAAAAAAGTTCCGGCAATTTATGTTGCAAATCCATATATGCTGACATGTAACGAAGACTGGTATGTGCCGTACAATGTAGATTGTGAAGTGAAAGCTTTTCCGGCACAGGATATCAAAGAAGAAGATATCTGCTTCGATTATGAGGCTTATGAGAAAAAAATTACATCCACTGTATTTGAGGAGCGCCCGACGATGGGATGCGTAGAGCATGCTCCGATTGATGCAGAACCGGAATTTGAATGTGTATGTGAAGCATATGAATACTTCAATGAAAGAGGCTATGCGACGGTTCTTTGTGGTGGTCTCGGAACCCGTGATTCGGAAGGATTTACACTGACCGGATCCAGAGAAGAAATACTTGCATTCAAAGCAGTTATTGACTGGCTGAATGGCAGATGCCGCGCATTTACCAACAAGACAGACAATATTGAAATTTTGGCATCCTGGTGTACAGGAAACGTGGCAATGACTGCAAAATCTTATCTTGGTACTATGTGTATCGGTGTGGCTACTACAGGCGTAGAAGGACTCAAAACAATTATTCCGGAAGCAGCCATTTCCAACTGGTATGCATATTATCGTACCGGAGGACTGAATCTTCCGGCTATTGGCTGGCAGGGAGACGACGTGAATATTCTTGCAAAATACTGTTTCAGCCGTGCAAAAGATCCGGAAGACTATGAAAGTATCAAAGAAGCATATGCAAAAGCTCAGGATGAAATGATCCAGGCACAGGATCGTGCAACCGGAAATTATAATCGTTTCTGGGATGAGCGTAATTATCTGAATCTGGTAGATAAAATCAAAGCATCTGTTTTTATTGTTCATGGAATCAATGACTGGAATGTAAAGACAAATCAGTGTATTCCGTTCTTTGAGGCACTGGAAAAGCAGGGAATTCCTGCAAAGATGATGCTGCATCAGGGTGAGCATGTTTATATCCATACACTGAAAGATTCCAACATGCTTGATATTATGTACCGCTGGCTGGAGCATTATCTGAAAGGGGTAGATAATGGTATTGAGAAAGAACCTGCAGTTCTGGTAGAGAGCGGTAGTGACCAGTCCGTATGGATGGCATCTGACACATGGCCACCGAAAGGATGGGAGGCAGAGACATTCCCAATCAGTGAAACCGGTGAAGGCATGATCGTGGATGATCTTTCCAGCACTGTATATGACAGATCAGCAGATAATCTTGGGGCATGGCTTGATGAACTTGTATTAAATGACGATGCTGAGTACAAAAACCGTATGAAATATATCTGGGATCCGTTTGCGGAAAAAGGAACATCTGCTCATACAAAAGAGTCAGGGGAGAATATCAGAATCTCCGGTACAGTAAAAGTATCCTTCGATGCTGCAATTGATCGGGAAACAGCTATCCTGAGTGCTATGCTGGTTGATCTGGGGGACGCAAAGCGTATTACCGCAGAAGAAATCAAACATCCAGACGGAACATATAGCTTTGGTCTTGAAGCAGAACCTTCAAAATATAAAGTCATCTCTCGTGGATGGATAAATGCACAGAACAGATCCTGCATCTGGAAAAAGGAAGAAATCAAACCGGGTGTATCTTATCATTATGAGATTGATATGGTTCCGACTGATCACGTTCTGGATGAAGGGCATGAACTCGCATTGATCCTCTATGGTATTGATGCACAGGCGACACAGAGACCGGATACGGTAACAACCATTACCGTTGATCAGGCAAGCATTCATGCAATGGTGCCAATTGTTAGATAAAAAATCAAGTCGAACGCACGTGAGACTTGGTGTGTGATTCTGGTCAGCGAAAGCTGACATATTCTTCTGAGATAAAATTACTGTTTTTTAAGAACGACTGACCGCTTTCGCGGCAGTCGTTCTTTTTTCTGTCCTTTTATGATTAGATTATATGATACATAATAAGAAAAGTAAAACGATTGTATCTTTGCGATATGTTAAGCAAAACTTAATAATAGAAATTTTGAAAAATAAATGATTTTCACTATAATATCAAGGATCGTATTTATCCTGCAATTTTATTCAGTAAACCAGTGGACTGAAGGAACAGAATAAACATAATAACCGGCATAATATAACGAATCATCACATTATAAAGTTTTTTTCGGCGGAATGTTTCACCATTTAACTCCATCTCCGCGGCAATCCAGGATGGCTTTACGATCCATCCAATCAGAATAGATGAGAGCAGTGCGATAAACGGCATCAGAAAACTGTTGCTGATATAATCCATGATGTCTAATAACTGTCCGGTGCTTCCGCTTGGCAGCTGCACTTCCACATAAAATGTGCTGTAACCCATTGCAATGATTGCGGTTGCAGCCAGATAAATGACCGTTAAAATGCTCGTAACTTTTTTACGTTCGGCATGGAATAATTCCATGCAGTTTGCAGTAATAGATTCCAATACGGAAATACAGGATGTCAATGCTGCAAATGCTGTCAGTATGAAGAACATCAATCCGATGAGTCTTCCTGCCAGTCCCATGGAATAAAATACGTTCGGCAGGGAGATAAACATCAGACCGGGTCCTGCAGACATTCCGTCTAATCCGGAAAATACATAAACGGCCGGGATGATCATAACACCTGCAAGCAGAGCAACACCGGTATCCATCAGCTCAATCTGGGAGATAGATTTATTTAAGTTTACATCTTTCTTTACATAAGAGCCGTATGTAATCATGATTCCCATGGATACGCTTAAGGAGAAGAATAACTGGCTCATTGCATCCAGGGAAATCTGTAAAAATCGTGTTACCGTAAGTCCTTTTACATCAGGTGTCAGATATACTTTTAGACCCTGCAGACCGGTTCTGACCGTTCCATCTTCCAGCGGATGTTTTAATGTCAGAGAGAAGATCGCGATTCCGATTACCATCAGTAAAAGTATGGGCATAATAAATTTGGATACACGCTCAATGCCTTTTTCCACTCCGTTATATACGATCAACGCTGTTAAAAACATAAAGATCAGACCAAACCATACGGAAGAAGGAGAGGAGATAAAGTTTGTAAAGCAGTTACTTTCTACCGCTTCTTTTCCGGAACCGGTCAGATAGATGGTAATATATTTCAGGATCCATCCACCAATGACAGCATAATAAGTCATGATCAGTACGGGTACAAAAAAGGTCAGAATACCTAAAAATTTCCATTTCTTTTTCATTTCCTGATATGCGTAAATTGCACTTTTTCCGGTTTTTCGACCGATGGCAATATCGGTAGTAAGCAGTGTGAAGCCGACCGTAAAAACCAGTATCAGGTATATGATCAGAAACAGGCCACCGCCGTCTTTTGCTGCAAGGTATGGGAATCTCCATAAATTGCCGACACCAACGGCACTTCCGGCAGCTGCGAATACAAATCCGAGCTGGCCACTAAATCCATTTTTTTGTTTCATAAGCTCATTCACCTCATAAATTTTAAAATCACAGAAATGCACAGAAGATTCAAGTCGAACGCACGTGAGACTTGGTGCGTGATTCTGGTCAGCGAAAGCTGACATATTCTTTTCAGATTTCTTATCAAAAATTCCAGAGCATTCCTGAAATGTGGCAACGAAAAAATCGCCACTTAAGCATAATAGCACTAAATCTCTGCAAAGTACAGTAATTTTACAAGAAAATGAAAAACATTTTCAAATCATATTGACATTTGAAAAAATGGTGATAAAATGAAAACAATTTTCAAATTAGAGAGGGATAACAATGGGAAAAGCACAATATAAAACAAAACAGATGAGTGAAATTTTGAATTTCCTTCAACAAATGGAAGGAACGCATGTTACAGTAGCTGATATCTGTGATTATTTTAAGAAAAAAGGAATTGCAGTCGGTATGACAACGGTCTATCGTCAGTTAGACAAAATGGTCAGTGAAGGACTGGTTGCTAAATATGTGATTGATGGAAGCAGCAGTGCGTGTTTTGAATATACTGGTGATAGCAGACATGAATGTAAAGAGCAGACGTATCATTGTAAATGCGAAAAATGCGGGAAACTCATTCATTTGCAGTGCAGCGAAGTGGAAAACCTGACGCAACACATCAAGGAGCATCATGGATTCAAATTAAATCCGTTACGTACCGTTTTCTATGGAATATGCAGTGACTGCCAAAAATCAGAAATATAATGAGGTAGTGGAAAACATTCTTCAAATTTTTAACTTTGGATTCCATGCAGTCTACGACATCTGATGATGTTAAAAACGGAACTACATATCTGTCTGTAATGCAGAGTAATCTGGATGTCTTAAAACAGGCTTTGCAGTAGGAGGATGGTATGGCACAACTTATTGTAAATATTTAACAAAAGTTAGCAAGAATTCTCCTTCCTCTACAGGACGCCACTGAAAAAGTCCTTATTTTGTGCAAAACAGCACAAGATAAAGTATATTTGTATGTTTTGTGCTACTATATATTGTATGCAAAAACAGTTTTTCAGTGGCGTCCTACAGGTGGGAGATGAATTGTAGAAAAAGAAAACAGAACACTTGTTCTGCAATGCAAGGTGTGGTATACTATAATCAGTCGAAAGAATAGAAAGGACTGATTATATGGACAAAATGGATCATAATGCACATTCAGTATATTTGATGTATTATCATCTGATCATGGTTGTAAAATACCGAAGAAAAGTAATAGATGATCCGATTTCGGAACGTGCAAAAGAGATCTGGGAACGTATTGCACCTGATTATGGAATCACACTGGAAGAATGGAATCATGATGTTGATCATGTGCATGTTATGTTTCGGGCACAGCCAAAATCAGAACTCAGTAAATTTATCAATGCGTATAAAAGTGCAAGCAGTCGTTTGTTAAAAAAGGAATATCCACAGATCAGGGAAAGACTTTGGAAGGAAGCATTCTGGAGCCAGAGTTTCTGCCTGTTGACAGCGGGTGGGGCACCGATTGATGTTATCCGTAATTATATCGAGACGCAGGGAGAGAAAAAAAGATGAATATAGCTTACCGTTTTCGGATATATCCAAACAGAGAACAGGAAGTTCTGCTCGCAAAAACATTTGGCTGCTGTCGTTTTTTATATAATCAGATGTTGAATGATAAGATACGGGAATATGAAGCATCGAAAAAAATGCTGCGAAATACACCGGCGATGTATAAAAAAGCATATCCATTTTTGAAAGAAGTGGATTCCCTGGCACTTGCAAATGTGCAGATGCA
>OFMO01000019.1_pt1 | contig 174220 bp, 155 predicted proteins | sample 1541821 | NCBI WGS metagenome assembly OFMO01 (sample SAMN04209253, study PRJEB22552) | human gut metagenome | biome: gut; material: feces | host: Homo sapiens | place: USA: Oklahoma | reverse complement strand
GATATCACCATGTGCATGGGTATCAAAATATTTGATCGGCAGCTTTTCCATATGTTCAAACAGCTCATTACGCATATTCATCATCATTCCCTGTGTCACATTGATCATGATACGGTTATATGCATAAGTCGCAACGATTCCGATTCCGTAAAATACCGCAACCCTTTCAATTGCATGTGCAAGCGGTGAAAAATTCGGTGTACCGTCAGACAGCAGGAACGGTGTAATATATTTGTCGATCAGATCTCTTGTAAACATCGTTCCCTGCACATTTGCGATAACCCCTACAAATATAAGAATAAATACTGCAATACAATGAACTTTATAATCACGGAAAATGTAATTTATCAGACGCATCAAAAGTTTCCCCGGATATTTCACTTTATTCTGTGGTCTTCCCATCGGTCTTGGCATTATGCTTCACCTCCTTTTTCATCAAAATCTCCTCCGCCCTGAGTCTGCGATTCGTATACTTCGCGGTAAATTTCATCGGTCTTCAGCAATTCTTCGTGTGTACCAAATCCATGAACCTGCCCTTCATCCATAACGATGATACGGTCTGCATCCTGCACACTGGATACACGCTGTGCAATGATCAGCTTTGTTGTATCCGGGATTTCTTCACGGAATGCACGGCGGATCTTTGCATCTGTAGCAGTATCTACCGCACTGGTACTGTCATCCAGGATCAGGATCTTCGGTTTCTTAAGCAGTGCTCTTGCAATACACAGTCTCTGCTTCTGACCACCGGATACGTTGTTTCCTCCCTGCTCAATGTGGGTATTATATTTATCCGGGAAACGCTCAATGAATTCATCTGCACATGCAAGCCGACATGCTTCCATACATTCTTCATCGGTCGCCTCTTTGTTTCCCCAGCGCAAGTTATCCAGAATACTTCCGGTAAACAGTACATTTTTCTGCAATACAACAGATACCTGGTTTCTCAATACTTCCAGATCATAATCCTTGACATTCTTTCCGCCAACCAGGATTTCTCCGCCTGTCACGTCATACAGACGACTGATCAGATTCACCAGACTCGTCTTCGCACTTCCGGTTCCTCCAATGATGCCAATCGTCTCACCGGAATGGATGTCCAGATTGATATTCTTCAGGACTTTCTCTGCACTGTCTTTTTTGTAAGCAAAATCTACATTCTTAAATGAAATACTTCCATCTGCCACTTCATAAAGCGGATGTTCCGGATTATGGATATCGCTGGTTTCATCCAGTACTTCTGCTATACGCCGCATACTTGCCATACTCATGGAAATCATGACAAATACCATAGACAGCATCATCAGACTCATCAGAATGTTCATACAGTATGCAAGAAGACTCATCAACTCTCCTGTTGTCAACGATTTCACTACGATCATCTTTGCACCAAACCAGCTGATCAGGATGATGCAGGTATAAACAGTGAACATCATGATCGGTGAGTTCCATATAACATTTTTCTCTGCTCTTACAAAAATATCGTAAATATTCTTACTTGCATACTGAAATTTACTTGTTTCCTGTTCTTCTCTTACATATGCTTTTACTACACGGATCGCAGATACATTTTCCTGAACGGATGCATTTAAAGCATCATATTTTGGAAATGCCTGCTGGAAATAAGCCGTTGCATGACGAATGATAAAGAAGAGGATCACTCCCAGGATCACAACTGCCACAAGGTAAATACTTGCCAGTCTGGCATTGATCGTAAATGCCATCACCATTGCACAGATCATACTTGCCGGTGCTCTCATCATCATACGCAGCATCATCTGGTACGCATTCTGCACATTGGTCACATCTGTTGTCAGACGTGTAACCAGACCTGCTGTACTGAAATGATCAATATTTGCAAACGAATAGGTCTGGATCTGATCGAACATCTTATTTCTCAAATTCTTCGCAAACCCGGTCGAAGCCTTTGCTCCGTATCGTCCTCCTGCCATTCCGGCAAGCAGGCCACAAAATGCAGCCACGATCATAATTCCACCAACTTTGTAAATATGGTGAATATCTCCGGTATTGACACCCTTATCGATAATAGATGCCATCAGAAATGGAATCAATGTCTCAAACAATACTTCCAGAATCATAAAAAACGGTGTTACGATCGATGCCGCTTTATATTCTTTTACTTCTTTTAATAAAGTCCGAATCATGAATTCTCTCCTTTCATTTTTCCCATATTGTAATAAACTTTATCGATCACATGCATAAATGCATGTAATTCTTCTTCTGTAATGCCTTCTTCCAACTGCGCATCCATTTTCTGAAAAATTTCTCCCAGTTTTTCATGGTTTTCCCGTCCTTTTTCTGTCAGCATTACTTTTTTCAGACGCGCATCATTTGCAACCGATGCACGGCAGATATACCCTTTTTTCTCCAGAGTCTGGATAATATTTGTTACCGCTGAACGGCAGATACCAAAATACTTTTCTATATCTTTCTGATAAATTTCCTTATCCTGATGTTCATATAGATAACGTAAGATCCAGCCATGCATCAGGGCAATCTCATCCAGTCCTTCTTCTTTTACACGCATTTCCAGCAGTTTTGAAATCGAACGGTCTATCCGGTGCACCTGATGTCCTACGTGGATTCGCTCTTCACATCCTTCACACAAATGACTTTCCTCCTTCCACTTTTTGCTTCTTCAAAAAAAAGAAAACTGTTCACGAATAAATTGTTCATTCGTAAACAGTTTAATCCTAAACAAGTTTATCACAGATATTTCCCTGCTGTCAACCTGCTATTTACTATTTTCCATCCAATCAAAAAGCTCACAGTTTTTTGCGATCAAAACCGCTGAAACCGGCATTATCATTGTGCAGGAAATTGCTCCAAAAATCATGGAAATACAGTTCTGAAAAAGAATTTTGGAGTTAAGCAACAACTCAATGGAATAATTCTGCATTCTCAAATACGCAAATAACAACAGCGATTCTCCCAGATATGCAAACAATAACGTATTAACCGTTGTTCCGATCACATCTTTTCCAATCTTCATTCCACTTTGAACCAGTTTGTTCATTTTGATATCCGGCTTATGACATTTCACCTCATATACGGAAGTTGTTACTGTCAGTGCCATATCGATCACAGCTCCTAACGTGCTGAGTACAATTACGGCTGTTGCAACCTTGGGCATACTGATATCCAGGTTCATATTATAATAGAAAACATCTTCTCCGGCTGCCTGGATCTCATTCAAGCCTCCCGCCCCGCTTTTCCATACGACCAGATAAATAAATGCAAATAACACACGCATTGTAACTGCAACCGCAAGAAATGCACTCCAGGTTTTAATATTCGTCCCATTTTGATAAAACAAAGTGATACAGGAAATTAAAATTCCTGCACCGGCAGTAACCAGAAACACGGGTGCTCCGACGGCATAAAGCCAGATTGCAAGACTCAGGCACAAAATATTTCCCGCCAGAGCGATCAGAGACATGGCGCCTCTGTCCCCTCCAACAAGCACTATTACTATCATTAGAATCAGTCCCAATATGATCAACATCTTTTTTCCCTCTTTTTCACAGATAGTTTCATCATAACTGCTGTTATGAAAATAGACACTGGGATCGCCAGTACAATTCCGATACTTTCTACAAAGAAACGGCATAATTCACATGGAATATGCAATTTTACAATGGTAACAAAACGCACCTCATTGTTCATCCGAATCAAACATGTAGGGATCAGACCGCAGCCAAACACAAACAACAGCACATTGATCATTGTTCCCATAATGTCATATCCGATCTCTCTGCCCGAACGGAAAAGTTCCACAAATTTTACTTCCGGTTTCTGCTCAACAATCTCGCTTAAAGCCACCGATATAGCAACCGCCACATCCATGATGGCACCGAGTCCTGACAACAGGATCTCTGCATGGAAAATTTCATCCGGATTATCAATACTGCCCAGATATTCCATCGTCGAATAATCCAGTTCTTCCATATGCTGCATAACAAGATCAAATATCCCCATGATCATAAGCAGGACACATAGTGTTGTCAATAATGCGGCAAAAGTTTTCCTGTGGATTCCATTTAATCCAACAAGCGTTACCACTGCAAAAAAAAGGATCAGTCTGCTACATACACTTAGAATTTCCGATGTGTCATCCGCCGTCCAGAAACCGATCACAAAAATCAGGATATTCATCATTGCTGTTATGATCGTCAAACCGCCCTGCCGTCCGGCAATCCCAAGGAGCAGAAGTGCAAGGAAGCCAAGCATAACAACCAGCATCGTATCCCGCTTTACTCCAATGATCGATGATCCCTTATAAAACACCCGGTCACCTTTATGGTATTTTTGGTCAGCCATTTCTGTTGTTGTGTATTCATTGGCAATCCGGACTTCTTTTCCTTTGTCTTCTCCGTTTATGATTTTGCCATAAAGACTCTGCTTATATTTCGTTTCTTCTGTTCCACGTGTACTTTTGCTTTTCCCTTCTACAATTGTCACCACTTTTGTCACTTTCACGATCGGTGTCTGATACAGCCAGGCATCATTCATGACAAACAAAATTGCCAGCAGATACAACACACCTGCCACACAATAAAATCTTCCTCTTTTGTTTTTCATCAAATATCTGCTAATCTTTTTCCCGTATTTCTTCATGATCTATCTTTTCTCTTCTTATTCTTTTATCTGCATATCCGCATCTGTGATCCTGCAATACAAAGTCTCATCATTTGGTTCTTTATATGTCTCGAACGTTCCTTGAACGATAATTTCTGTTTCCTGTTCCGGATAATCTTCATCCGACAAGTGCAGCATAATAGCTTAATCCGTAATCATCTACCAGATAACGGAATGGAAAACGATCGCCAAACAGCAATGTTTTTTGTGACGCGCCATCAACAACTTCCTGGTACTTAGCATCCGGGTCTTTCAGCTTTTCACTGTATGCAGATGCATTCTCCTGATAAATATCCTTATGATCCGGGTCTGCTTTTTCCAGCGCGTCTGCAATTGCCTTACTCAGCACTTCTGCATTTTTTACAGACAGCCATACATGCTCATCATATCCAAAGGAAAGGTATGACTTTTCATACCCTTTCTGCTTTATAAAAAGTTTTATTCAATCATTTAATCTTACCTTTTGATGAACTAACGAAATCGACAAAATGATCCAGAACCCCGGCAAAATAACAGTTTCTGCGATAAAGATCACCGGACTGACAAAAAATCCTACTGCAGGTGTTGTTCCCAGATTCCGAAGGACCTGCTTTGCCTGATGAACGCAGGCACAGATCGGGCAGTCCTTTCCCGTACAGTTATGATCTTCCTCTCTGGCAACATAAAAAAAGAGAAGCAAAGGTTACAAATATAAGAAAAATACATATAACCGCTGCCATACTTTTTTTCTTTCCTGTATCCATCTCCTTCTCCTTTCCCAGATTTCATCTGTTAATAAATTTTATTTATTCTTTCTTACTGCATTCACCGCAGATTCCGTAAAACACGGTACGATGCGGATCCATCTGAAAATCATGATGCTGCTGCATATGCTGTTTTAAGCTTTCTATCTCATTGCACTGTAAATGGATCAGCTTCCCACATTTCTCACATTTACAATGATAGCAGTTTTCATATTCTTCCCCATGATCTCCGATATATTCAAAACAGGCACTGCTCGAACCGTCTATTACATACTTCGCGGCCAGACCTTCTTTCACCATCTTCTCCAGATGACGGTAAATGGTCGTGGTTCCGACGGAAATCCCTTTTTCCCTGAAAAAATCACAGATTTCATTCACTGTAACATGTCTTCCCTGTACCGATTTCAGGAAGGTAAGTATTTCGGTCATTTGTTTTGTTTTATATGGTGCTTTTGCCATACTGACCTCCTCCCTTCAATTTGAAAATCGTTTTCATTTTATCACATTATTTTTATATGTCAATGAAATTTGAAAATGTTTTTCATTGTTCAAAAAAAACAGAAGCACCACACACAGATTACTCTCTGCATTGCGGTGCTCCTGCCTCTTCCTTTATTTAACCTTTTTCAATTTCTCTGGTTATTTTCTATTCGAATGACTGCTCTGTACGGTTGATGATCTCATCCTGAAGTGGTTTGCTTAAGTTACGGAAGAAATCACTGTATCCTGCAACACGCACGATCAGATCTCTGTAATCTTCTGGATGCTTCTGCGCTTCCTGCAGAGTCTTTCTGTCGATAACGTTGAACTGTACATGATGTCCATCCATTGCAAAGTAGCTGCGGATCAGACTTGCCATATTGTCAAGACCCTTCTCTCCTGCTACAACGTCCGGTGTAAACTTCTGATTCAGAAGTGTTCCTGCTGTAGCAAGATGATCCATCTTAGCGCAGGATTTGATAACTGCTGTCGGTCCGTTCACATCTGCGGATTTCTCCGGTGAAATACCTTCTGAAACCGGGATATGTGCTTTACGTCCGTTAGCTGTTGCTCCGATCACATCTCCGAAGTAAACATGGCAGGTTGTAGGAAGCATATCGACTCCGTATTTTCCGCCTCTCATAGTCGGACGTCCTGTGATCAGGTCATGATACAGATAGAATACATCCTGCATCAGATCATCTGCGTAGTCATCATCGTTACCATATTTTGGTGTCTTGTCATGAACCATACGATAGATTGCATCGTATCCTTCAAAGTTATGATCCATTGCTTCGATCAGTTCTTCCATTGTGAAGTTCTTCTTGTCAAATACATTGTATTTAACAGCTGAGATACAGTCTGTAACAGTTCCGATACCAACACCCTGAATGTAGTTGGTGTTGTATCTTGCTCCACCTGCATTGTAATCTTTTGCATTGCTGATACAGTCGTTTGTTACAACGGAAAGACACGGTGCCGGCATATTTTCTGCATATAATCTCTCGATTACGTTGTTTCCACGGATCTTGATATCGATGAAATGCTTCATCTGTTTCTTGAATGCATCCCACAGTTCATCAAATGTCTTAAAGTCTTTTGCATAACCAAGCTTCAGTCCGAGCTGTTTGCCTGACATTGCATCATAACCGTTGTAAAGAGTCAGCTGGAAAATCTTCGGAATATTCATATAACCGGTCAGGATATATGCTTCACTTCCCCATGCTCCTGTCTCTACACAACCTGAAGATCCACCACGACGGGCATCTTCCAGAGATTTACCTGCATTGACAAGTTCCATGATCTGGGCTTCTGTATTATAAAATGCTGGCTGTCCCCATCCTTTTCTTGAGATCTCGCATGCTCTCTTAAGGAAACGTGCCGGTGTTTTCTTGCTGATGGTTACATTAGAGTTCGGCTGTACAAGCTTCATCTCATCCATACAATCAAGGATCAGGTAGCTGACTGCGTTTACACCGTCTTTACCATCTGGTGTAACTCCACCTGTATTGATATTCGCAAAGTCTACATAAGTAGCACTTTCTTTTAAGGTAATACCAACCTTAACCGGTGCCGGCTGGTTGTAGAATTTGATCCATAAACATTCAAGCAGTTCTTTTGCTTTCTCGTCATCAAGGATTCCTGCTTCTGTATCTGCTTCATAATAAGAAATCAGATGCTGATCCAGACGTCCCGGACTGAATGCATCCCATGGGTTCAGTTCTGTTGTAACCGCAAGATGTGTAAACCAGTATAACTGGATTGCTTGCCAGAAGGTCTGCGGTTTGTGAGCCGGTACAACTTCCAGGTTGGCTGCGATCTGCTCTAATTCTTTCTTACGAGTAGAATCTGCTTCTTTTTCTGCCATTTCAAGAGCCAGTTTGTGATATCTCTCACCAAGGATGATTACTGCATCACATGCAATATCCATCGCTTTGAGTTCTTCCATTTTATCGGTAGCTTCCGGATCATTCATGAAATCCAGCGCATCCATAGTCTTTTTGATCTTTTCTTTGTATTCCAGATATCCAACTTTAAAGTTCTGTTCACCACCACATGTATGTCCAGGTCCTCTCTGTTCCATGAACTCTGTGAACATACCTGCTGAATAGCAGTCATTCCATTCCGGAGTCATAGCTGCAAGGATCTTCTCTCTCATGCTTCGTCCTGACCAGTAAGGAATGATTTCCTTCTCCTGGATCTCACGATCTTCTTCTGTTGTATGGAAAGATACGAGATCACGTTCACTCATAACTACCATATCTTCTTTGCTGTGGCAGCAAAGTTCCGGGAATGTAGGAGACGCCTGTGGATCTTTTCCTTTTTCACCAACGATCAGCTCACCGTCTCCCAGATAAAGTGTCTTCTTTGAAAAATATTCTTTTAATACCATGGCTCTCATAACCGGAATCGAATATTTTCCATCATTTTTTCTGTAAAAATCTGTCTCGATTCTTGCTCTTTCGAGATCAATGTGAACCGGTGTTGTAACACTCAGTTCTCTCAGCTTCTGAATTCTTTCATTCATGCCTCTTGCCATTTTTTTATCCTCCTATTTTTGTGTTGGTATACCCTGCATCCTGAAAAAACTTTACAAAACTTTCCATCTCTTCTTTTTCCGGTGCATGTAAATCAGTTCCCTTGTATTCCATACCCAGCTTCGGATATTTACTGCTTCCTGTGTTATGGTAAGGCAGCAGATTGACCTGTGCCGGATGAATGCCGTGTTTCTTCAGAAAATGAATGGTATCTTCCATGTTCTGCACATTGCCGTTCACTTCTTTGATTGTCGGGATTCGGACGTAAATCCTTGCCCCTGCATCCGAAAGCTTCACCAGGTTATCCAGAATCAGCTTATTGTCAACTCCGATATACTTTTTATGTAATTCCGGATCCATCACTTTGACGTCATATAAAAACGTATCTATATACGGTAAAATTGCTTCAAATTTATCATACGAAACATATCCGCAGGTGTCAATGGTAAGCGAAATTTCTTCTTTTTTAAGTGCTTTCGCGATCTGTAAAATATAGTCCGTTGACATCGCCATCACTTCCCCACCGGAAAGTGTGACTCCACCGCCGGACTGTTCATAAAACATCCGGTCTTTCATCAGTTCTTTTACCAGTTCCTTTACCGGATACTCCTGCCCGACAATCTCCCGAATGCCTTGCGGACAGAAATTATCACATTTTCCGCAAAGCTGGCATTTCTCTTTGTCAAGCTCCGGCTTTCCATCTACCATAGTGATGGCACCGTTCGGACAGACCTTCGCACAGGTTCCACATCCGACGCACTTTTCTTTATCACACTGAAGCTCTCTCTCAAAACGCTGTGTCTCAGGGTTGTGACACCACTCGCACTTTAATGGACATCCTTTAAAAAATACAGTAGTACGGATTCCATCTCCGTCATGGATCGAATACTTCTGAATATTCGTTACTAAATTCATGGTAGCTCTCCTTCTTGTCATTTTTCTTTTTAGACTAACGTTTGTACCATAGTCTAAAGATACCAAAAAAACAAAAAATTGTCAATCCTTTGGCAAACTTCTTCTCAAATATTTTTACAATCCTGATCTTCTTTCCTTAAGCAGACGAAACTCTGCACTCAGCTCATCACATATATAAAGAAGAGATACTTCACAGACTGTTTTTATCTGCAAAGTACCTCCCACTTCTCTATTGTACATTCTTCAAAATCACACACTGATTACCTCTGGAACGAAAAGCCGATTCAAACTGTGCTCTGTCATAGCTCACAATCCCTTCGATCGGGTCTGCAACAGTCACACTGTCTACACTGTATCCGATCAGTACAACACAATGATCGTTCATCGCCCAGCTGGCTTCTCTTCCATCTTCCGTATTCCAGCTTTCCATTATCTGACGTTCTTCCATACCAATTGTTCCCCATACAACCACGGGGGTTCCTTCACTTACAAAACGATACAGCTGTTCCGGCTCTGATCCTGTCTCGTCCTCTGCTTTCATTGCATCTCCATTATCTGCAAGATAGCCATCTGCTGCCGTCACGATTGCTCCCGCTCCGCAGCTTAATCCATCCGTCTCTGACTGTGGATTTCCTATAAAATAATTGTAAATATCATTTCCATATAAAGTTTCATTGTCTCCGTAATAAGTGTTGGTCCATCCAACTGTCGGTAAATATTCGAGTGCCATTGCCATCTTATCTGCAGAATATCCATAATAATTCAAAGCCATTGTAAGAGATGTGATCTCACATCCGGTAGGAAGCTCCGGCATCTGTCCTGTAAATGCAAAATCAGAAATACAGCTACTCTCCGGAAGGGGTGTCTCTTTCACTATTTCCGCATTTTTTATCTTCTGCGTCTTTGCTGTCGTTTTCTCCACTGCTGTAACAGACTGTCTTGCTCCTTTAATTTGTTCTAATTTTGCTTCTATATATGTAGTATCTTTTAATGTAAATCCTACGATAACGGCGCCAACCAGTATCCCTGCTGCCGCTGCGATCCATTTTGCTGCACTGCGAATCTGCATCCGTACCTCCGTTTCTTAACACTTCTGTAACAATTCCGTCATATATACTACAACTTTTTTCGTGTTTCGTCAAATCTGCGGGGGAGTTTTCACAAATATTTCATAAATGAGAGTTGGCAGCACAAGTGATTCCAGATAGAAGGATTGCCTGCGCAATGTGTGCAGATCCGATAAAAATTAATCTGTCCTGCTGTTTTTTATCAATCGAATGAAATCCTGGCAAATACTATGCCATATATTTCTTCTTCAGTTCTTCCACCTTCGCGGTATAAGCCTCCTGCTGCTTTTTCTGCATGATCTCACTCTTAATCTGCTCTTTTACATCATCAAGCTTCGCATCTTCGGCTTCTTTCTTATCTTCCACTTTGATCAGATGGTATCCAAACTGTGTCTTGACCGGTCCAACCACATGTCCGATTTCTGCTGCAAATGCGGCATCTTCGAATTCTTTGACCATCTGTCCTTTTCCGAATTCGCCAAGGTCTCCACCGTTTGCTCCTGACGGGCAGGTAGAAGATTCTTTTGCAACATCCTCAAATGCTTTCCCACCACTTACGATGGATTCAAGTAGTTCGTTACATTTGTCTTCGGAATCAACCAGAATATGTTTTGCATGAACAGATGCTCCTTTTGCAAATCTTGCTTTGTTTGCTTCAAAATATTCTCTGATCTCTTCATCTGAAATTGTGATTCCCTCAAAGATCTTGCCGATCGCCATCTGTGCAAGGATATCTTTTCTTGCATTTTCCAGAATTGCTTTAAACTTTTCTGTCTCGTCTAACTTTTCTTCTTCACCATATTTTGCAAGTGCATAAACTGCGATCAGCTGATCAACACACTGTTTGCGGAAATCCGGATGGGATGCGTATACCTGCTGTTCTCTCGGAAGGCTTGCGATAAATGCATCTACCTCTGCTGATGTAATTTCATGTCCGCAGATTACTGCTTCAACTGTTTTTTCCATAATTTCTTTGTACTCCTTTTTTCTCGTAGTGTTTCAATTGTACCATTTCATACGGTGTTAGTCAAAGTTGGTTTTATTTCTATGAAACTTCTCTTCATCTGATATCTTTTCTTCCGACTTCATGTTATACTTCGTTTAGGTATGTTTTTTTAGTTTTTTCATTGGAGGTTATTAACATGTCAAACGAAAGTACAAAAACCAATCAGATTACCGAAGGAGTTATCTGGAAGCAATTATTGATTTTTTTCTTTCCTATTGTAGTTGGAACTTTGTTTCAACAGCTTTATAACACCGTAGATGCTGTCATCGTCGGTCGTTTTGTCGGAAAGGGCGCACTTGCCGCAGTCGGGGGATCTTCTGCCGTTCTTTCCAATCTGATCATCGGATGTTTTACGGGACTTGCAAGTGGTGCATCTGTAATTGTTTCCCAGTTTTATGGTGCAAAGGATGAGCGGAATCTGCAAAAGAGTCTGCATACCGCTTATGCTTTTTCCGTTATCCTCAGTATTGTATTTACAATACTCGGATGGGCCTTAACACCATTTCTTTTGAAGCTCATCGATACGCCTGCAGATACACTTGCAGATTCTATTCTTTATCTGCGGATTTACTTTTTAGGTATCTTCGGTACCTTAATCTTTAATATAGGCTCAGCCATCATGCGCTCCATCGGTGATTCCCGCAGACCACTATATTACCTGATCGTCTGTTGTTTTCTAAACATCATCCTCGATCTGGTACTGGTAATCGTATTTGATATGGGAATTGTCGGAGCCGCTATCGCGACCATTATTTCACAGGCAGTAAGTGCAATCCTTGTTACCAATGCACTGATGAAAAAATATGATGACTGCAAGCTTTATCTGAGCAAACTGCACATAGACCTTTTGAAGCTGCGTCTGGAATTCCGCATCGGTATTCCAAGTGCACTGCAGGCATTTATGTACAGTATTACCAATATCATTATTCAGGCAGCGATCAATGGTTTCGGAACCGATACTGCCGCTGCATGGGCTTCTTTTGGTAAACTGGATGCGCTTTTCTGGACAGTCAACGGAGCATTCGGAATTGCGATCACAACCTTTGCCGGACAAAATTATGGAGCAGGTAAAAAAGAACGTATTTTCAAAAGTGTCCGTATCTGCCTTGCAATGGCAGTGGCTGTATGCGGAGGGATCGTTCTGTTTTTAGCCATCTTCTGCCGCCCACTGTTCTCAATTTTTACGACAGATCAAAATGTGATCAATATCGGTATTGATATGCTGCGTTTTATGGCACCGTGCTACACTATTTATGTATTTATTGAAGTTCTCTCCGGTGCACTTCGCGGAACCGGCGATGTCCTGCTGCCGACACTGATCACACTTGGCGGCGTATGTCTGATCCGTATTCCGTGGATTATGTTTGTCTTACCGGCACACCATACCACAACCTGTGTAATGCTTAGTTATCCGATTTCCTGGATCACTACCACAGCTTTGATCATACCGTACTATTTATATAGAAAAAAACATGCTTACGATTAAGGAGAATTGAACATGGCCAAATCCGAATCTACCAAATACCGGCTCGCCGAAGCAATGAAAACCTGCATGAAGACCACTTCTGTCGATGATATCACCATCCGCCAGATTGTGGAAGTCTGCGGCGTCACACGCCAGACCTTTTACCGCAATTTTCTTGATAAATATGATCTGATCAACTGGTATTTTGACAAACTTCTTCTTAAATCATTTGAACATATGGGCGAAGGTACCACTGTTTATGACGGACTGGTCAAAAAATTTGAATATTTAAAGGAAGAGCACCTGTTTTTCGCTGCAGCATTCCGCTCTGACGATCAGAACTCTTTAAAAGAACATGATTTTGAACTGATTCTGGAATTCTATTCAAACCTTATTTTCCAAAAAACCGGAAGACGCCCGGATGCAGAAACTTCATTTCTTTTAGAGATGTACTGCCGTGGCTCGATTTACATGACTGTCAAATGGCTGCTTGGCGGAATGAAATTTCCGCCTGCGCAGCTTGCAAAACAACTGGTACTTGGCATGCCGGAAAAACTTGTGCAACTCTTCACTAATTTGCATATTTTGTCTTAAGCTTTTGTATAAATGTTACACTTTTCATATTCTGTAACTTTTTTTACCGCCTTCTTATTGTTAAAATAGTATCAGAAACAAGTGATTTTACCATAAACGAAAAGGAGATATGTATCATGGCAAACAGAATTATGTTAAATCAGACATCTTATCACGGAGCAGGTGCAATCGCAGAGATTGCAACAGAAGCAAAAGCTCACGGTTTCAAAAAAGCTCTTGTATGTTCTGACCCGGATCTGATCAAATTCAATGTTACTTCCAAAGTAACAGATATCTTAGACAAAGAAGGACTTGCTTACGAAATCTACTCTGATATCAAAGCAAACCCGACTATCGAGAACGTACAGCACGGTGTACAGGCTTTCAAAAATTCAGGTGCTGATTACATCATCGCAATCGGCGGCGGATCTTCTATGGATACTTCCAAAGCAATCGGTATCATCATCGCAAACCCGGAATTTGAAGATGTAAGAAGCCTGGAAGGTGTAGCTCCGACAAAGAAACCTTGCGTTCCGATCATTGCCGTTCCGACAACAGCCGGTACTGCTGCAGAAGTTACGATCAACTATGTAGTAACAGATGTAGAAAAGAAACGTAAATTCGTCTGTGTAGACCCACATGATATGCCGATCATCGCTGTTGTAGACCCGGAAATGATGTCCTCTATGCCAAAAGGACTGACCGCTTCAACCGGTATGGATGCATTAACTCATGCGATCGAAGGCTACACCACAAAAGCCGCATGGGAAATGACAGATATGTTCCACTTAAAAGCAATCGAGATTATCTCCAAATCTCTCCGCGGTGCTGTTGAAAACACCAAAGAAGGAAGAGAAGGAATGGCTCTTGGACAGTACATTGCCGGAATGGGCTTCTCAAACGTAGGTCTTGGAATCGCTCACTCAATGGCTCATACCCTTGGAGCAGTCTATGACACACCACACGGTGTTGCATGCGCAATGATGCTTCCGATCGTAATGGAATACAATGCAGATTGTACAGGAGAAAAATACCGTGAAATCGCCCGCGCAATGGGAGTTGAAGGCGTAGATAATATGTCTCAGGAAGAATACAGAAAAGCAGCTGTAGATGCAGTCCGCAAACTCTCTGAAGACGTAGGAATCCCATCCAAACTCGAAGCCCTCAAAGAAGAAGATCTCCAGTTCCTCGCAGAATCTGCCCACGCCGATGCCTGCGCACCTGGAAATCCAAAAGACGCATCCGTAGAAGATCTGAAAGATCTGTTTAGAAAACTGATGTAATCAAAAATTTATATAATCTGGCAAGAAATCTAAAATGATATCCACATTCTAAAAATTGGTATCCCACTTGCTTTTCTTGCCAACCAACTAGAAAAAGCGACCCCCACAAATCCTGCCCAAAGTGGAATTTGCGGGGGTGAACTTTTTCTCCCCGTATCTTAGTTGATGCAACCCACTTGAGATATCAGCGCCCGAATCGCCATTCATCTTGTTTGGATGCATTGAGGAAGCTGCTCGCATTCTGCATGGACGTCGGTCCACAATCATAATCCGAAAACTGATAATGCAGTGGATTTTTCAAGGTTATTCCTCTGTTCCTTTTCCCAGGAATTCTGTGTCTACAAGATTCCAGATCTCATCCCGTCCCTGCTTTGTCTCTGCTGAGAAAGGAATCACAACAGTTCCCGGAAGCAGCTTCAGTCCGGTCTTAATTGCCTTTACCTGCTTCTGTACCTGACTTCTCTTCAGCTTATCAAGCTTTGTCGCGATAATGATCGGATTGAATCCCTGATCCACGATCCAGTCATACATCATCTTATCATTCGCAGATGGATCATGACGGATATCGATCAGAAGGAAGACAGCTCGCAGCTGTTTAGAGCCATGAAGATAACGCTCGATCAGCTTTCCCCACTGTGCCTTCTCCTGCTCGGAAACCTTTGCATAACCGTATCCCGGAAGGTCCACCAGATACATTTCTTCGTTGATATTGTAAAAGTTGATGGTCTGTGTTTTTCCAGGTTTTGCCGAAGTTCTGGCAAGCGCCTTCCGGTTCATCAGTGCATTGATCAGAGAGGATTTACCGACATTGGATTTTCCGGCAAATGCGATCTCCGGCAGGGTGTGATCCGGCAGTTTACTTGTAATTCCACAGACTGTTTCCAGATTTACATTCTTAATTACCATCTTTTTTCCTCCGTGTGCGCACAAGCGCGATCTTCAGAACCTCTTCCATCTGCGATACCGGAATAATCTCCAGTCCCTTTGTGATCTCAGAAGAAAGTTCATCCACATCTTTTTTGTTCTCCCTCGGTACAAGTACCGTCCTGATTCCGGCATTCTTTGCCGCCAGGAGCTTCTCTTTCAGTCCTCCGATTGGAAGTACTCTTCCCCGCAGCGTAATCTCACCCGTCATAGCAAGATCGGCACGCACTTTCTTGTCTGTAATTGCAGAGAACATCGCAGTCGCCATCGTAATACCGGCTGAAGGTCCATCTTTCGGAACTGCCCCTTCCGGAATATGGATATGGATATCATGTTTTTCAAAGAAATCTTCAGCAACCTTATATTTACTGCTGATTGACCGGATATAACTGATTCCTGCCTGCGCAGATTCTTTCATCACATCGCCAAGCTGTCCCGTCAGAATGATCTCACCCTTTCCTGGCATTACATTCACTTCAATCTGCAGGGTATCTCCTCCTACACTGGTCCATGCCAGACCACGGACGATTCCCACCTCATCCTCGGCATTTGCCATCTGATAGGTGTACTTTTCTTTTCCAAGATACTTTTCAATATTCCGCTCTGTTACCTGAACTCTCTTTTTATCATGTTCATAGATCTCTCTGGCAGCCTTCCTGCAGATATTACCGATTTCACGCTCCATCTGACGCACACCGGCTTCTTTGGTGTAGTTCTGCGCAATTTTCCAGATCACGCCCTTACTGATCGTAAGCTGTTCTTTTGTTAGTCCATGTCTTTCCAACTGCTTTGGAATCAGATGTTCTGTCGCAATATGCAGCTTTTCATTCTCCGTATAACTGCTGACCTCAATTACTTCCATACGGTCAAGAAGGGGCCGGGGGATTGTCTGCAGCGAGTTAGCCGTCGTTACAAATGTCACCTCAGACAGATCGACCGGGACTTCCAGATAATGATCACGGAAACGGTTGTTCTGTTCACTGTCCAACACCTCCAGAAGCGCAGAAAAAGTATCTCCCTTATAGTCTGTGCTGACTTTATCAATCTCATCCAGAAGGAGCAGCGGGTTCTTTACCCCGGCGCTCTTAATACCGTTTGCGATCCGTCCCGGCATTGCACCAACATAAGTTTTTCTGTGTCCACGGATTTCAGCCTCATCACGGACACCGCCAAGAGAAATTCTCACATACGGTTTTTTCAGTGCTTTTGCAAGTGATCTTGCAATGGATGTCTTTCCAGTTCCCGGAGGACCTACCAGACACAGGATCGGGCTGTCACCCTTTTTCGTAAGAGCACGTACTGCCAGAAACTCCAGCACACGTTCTTTCACCTCTTCCAGTCCGTAATGTTCTGCTTCCAGAAGCTCTTTCGCATATGCAATGTCTGTAAAATCCTCAGCCCGCTTATTCCATGGCATTTCCAGCATGGTTTCAATATATGTACGGATCACACCCGCTTCTGCCGGACTCTGCATGGAATTTTTAAATCTGCTGATCTCTTTTTTCAGCTTTTCTTTTACCTCATCCGGTGCATCCAGCGCTTCTGCCTTCTGTGCAAATTCCTCCGCATCGGAAATTGTAGTATCCTCACCAAGCTCTTCTCGGATCAGCTTCAACTGTTCGCGCAGGATATATTCTCTCTGATGCTTATCCACACGCTCTTTCACCTTCATCTGGATCTCATCGCGGATGTTCATGATCTGCATCTCATTGACCAACTTAAAGGAAATAAGCTCATAACGTCTGTCAAAATCAAGTTCTTCCAGGATTTCCTGCAATTCCCGGTAATCCAGAGGCATATTCGCTGCCACCTGATTCACCATCTTTTTCAATTCCGTGATCTCTTTGATCTGGTTTACCATATCTTTTGTGATCTTCGGCATTCTCGCCGCATAATCCAGATACAGATCCCGAAGTCCCCGCGTCATCGCTTCCCGGTTGATCTCGCCTGCAATATCCGGATCACTCTCTTCTGGGATCGTAATATTTGCCCGAAGATACGGATCTGCAAATTCTATTGTATTTAAAACCGCCCGTTCTTCTGCTGATACAAGCACCCGCAGAATCTGTTTTGGCAGTTTGATGATCTGTTTTACTGTCGCAACTGTTCCCACACGGTAGAGATCTGCTTCTCCCGGATTTTCCACTTCCACATCTTTCTGTGTCAGCAAAAAAATCTTCTGGTCGCTTGCCATCGCTTCCTGAACCGCTTCAATCGAGCGTTCCCGGCTGATGTCAAAATGTGCCACCATCTCCGGCAGAATTGTCATTCCCCGCAGGGCAACCATTGGCAGACTTTCTGTTCTGTTCATATAGTTTTTTCTCCTGTTAAATAAAAATGGATGCTTCTGGCCTTAACCGTCAGCACCCATTTCCATACGTCTGATTTTCTTATGCACTTTCCGGTCTTGCTTCGATCTTTTCTGTACTCGGTGCTTTCTCCCCAAGTACTGCCTCTTTTGTCACAAGACAGTATTTCAGATTCTCATCAGACGGTGCTTTATACATGATATCCATCATTACATTTTCCATGATCGCACGGAGTCCTCTGGCTCCTGTCTTACGCTTCAGGGAAGTCTCAGCAATCGCCTCCAGCGCCTCTTTGTCGAATTCCAGTTCCACATCATCCAGCTCCAGAAGCTTCTGGTACTGTTTTACAATCGCATTCTTTGGTTCCGTCAGAATGCGGATCAGATCTTCCTTATCCAGAAGTTCCAGGGATACAGTTACCGGCACACGTCCTACAAGTTCCGGGATCAGTCCGAACTTCACAAGATCCTGTGGAAGAATCTGCTGCAGAAGCCGGTCGATATCTTCCTCATGCCGCTGCGCGATCTGTGCCTCAAATCCAATGGATTTCTTATCTATTCTGTTCTCTATGATCTTATCTATTCCCTCAAACGCTCCACCACAGATAAATAAAATATTGGTGGTATCAATCTGGATCATCTCCTGCTGCGGATGCTTACGTCCACCCTGTGGCGGTACATTTGCGATTGTACCTTCCAGGATCTTCAGAAGTGCCTGCTGAACACCTTCTCCTGATACATCACGGGTAATCGACGGATTCTCAGATTTTCTTGTGATTTTGTCAATCTCATCGATATAAATGATTCCGTGCTCTGCACGTTCAATATCACCATCTGCTGCCTGAATGATCTTAAGAAGAATATTCTCTACATCTTCTCCGACATATCCCGCTTCTGTAAGCGCAGTTGCATCTGCAATTGCAAACGGTACATTCAGAATTTTTGCGAGAGACTGTGCCAGAAAAGTCTTACCGCATCCTGTCGGTCCTACCATCAGGATATTACTCTTCTGAAGCTCCACGCCCAGATCTTTTTCTGCCATAATACGCTTATAGTGATTATATACCGCAACAGAAAGAACTTTCTTTGCTTCGTCCTGTCCGATCACATAATCATCCAGAAATGCCTTGATTTCTTCCGGTTTCAGAAGATTGATATCATCATATGCATTTTCTTCTTCATAACCAAGTTCATCTTCAATGATCTCAGTACATACATCCACACACTGGTCGCAGATAAACACCCCATTTGGTCCGGCGATCATCTTGCGTACCTGACTCTGTGGTTTATTGCAAAAAGAACATCTTACGATTTCTTCATATTTTCCTGCCATATTCTTACCTCGCACTTTTTTACACGTAAAGGGAATGTCCCAATAAGGACATTCCCTTTTCCCGTTAACGGCTTGTAATAACCTTATCAATCAATCCATATGCCAAAGCTTCTTCGGCAGTCTTCCAGTTATCTCTTTCCGTATCTGCACAAATTGTCTCATAACTCTGACCTGTATTTGCAGCCATCAATCTGTTCATTCTTTCTCTGATCTTCAGAATATGCTGTGCATTGATCTCAATCTCGGTTGCCTGACCCTGTGCACCGCCTGAAGGCTGGTGAATCATGATCTCTGCATTCGGAAGGGCATATCTCTTTCCCTTTGCTCCGCCTGCGAGAAGGAAGGCTCCCATACTTGCAGCCATTCCCATACACATCGTAGAGACGTCACATTTGATGTAATTCATAGTGTCGTAGATCGACATACCTGCTGAAATTGATCCGCCAGGACTGTTAATATAAAACTGGATATCCTTTTCCGGATCTTCTGCTTCCAGAAACAGCAGCTGCGCTACGATCAGGCTCGCTGATGCATCATTCACTTCGGTATCCAGGAAAATGATTCTGTCTTTTAAAAGTCTTGAATAAATGTCGTAAGAGCGTTCTCCACGGCTTGTCTGTTCAACGACATAAGGTACTAAACTACTCATGTAACACTCCTCCTGCTATATTAAAGTATGAAACAGATACTTATTTTTCTACGGCATTGTCAACTACAAATGTAATTGCTTCCTGAACTGCCATATCCTGCTTCATCTGTTCTTTTTCTTTGTCGCCCATAAAGCTCTTAAGCTTGTCAGCTTCCATCTGGTAAGCTTCTGCCATCTTAGCGATCTCTTCGTCTAATTTTTCATCTGTGATTTCGATGTTTTCTGCTTTTGCAATTGCTTCAAGAACAAGTCTTGTCTTGATTCTCTTCTCAGCCTGCGGACGAAGTTCATCCATCATCTTGTCAGCTGTCATGCCTGTGAACTGCATGTACTGGTCAAGAGTCAGTCCCTGCTGCTGCATTCTCTGAGCGAATTCATCAAGCATCTGTCTTGCCTGTGTATCAACCATAGCTTCCGGAAGATCCATCTTAGCTGATTCGATGATCGCATCTACAGCTGCATCTTCCTGTGCTCTCTTGCCATCGTTTACTTTCTGCTCTTTGATCTTAGCTTTGATATCAGCTTTTAATTCATCAAGAGTATCGAATTCTGATACTTCTGAAGCAAATTCATCATCAAGCTCCGGAAGTTCTTTTGCTTTGATCTCATGAACTGTGCATTTGAATACAGCTTCTTTTCCTTTGAGGTCTTCTGCATGGTAATCTTCCGGGAATGTAACCTTAACTTCAACTTCTTTTTCCGGTTCTGCACCGATCAGCTGTTCTTCAAATCCTGGAATGAAAGATCCTGAACCGATTGTCAGCGGATAGTTTTCTCCTTTTCCACCTTCAAAAGCTTCTCCGTCTACAAATCCTTCAAAATCAAGGACAACTTCGTCTTTATCCTGTACCGGACGTCCTTCTACTGTGATTGTTCTTGCGTTCTTAAGCTGTTCTTCCTCAAGCTTAGCGTCGATTTCTTTCTGTGTTACGCGGTTAGAATATTTCGGAACTTCGATTCCTTTGTATTCGCCAAGTTCTACTTCCGGCTTTGTAGCTACTTCAGCTGTGAAGATGAACGGTTTTCCTTTTTCGATCTGTGTTACATCGATCTTCGGCTGAGATACGATCTCAAGTCCGCTTTCATCGTATGCTTTTGAATATGCTTCCGGAATCAGAGCGTTTGCTGCATCATCATAGAAGATTTCCGGTCCGTACATCTTTTCGATGAGCTGGCGCGGAACTTTTCCTTTACGGAATCCAGGAACATTAATTCTGCTTTTCTGTTTCTGGTATGCTTTCTGAAGTGCTCCTTCTAATTCTTCTGCTGAAACTTCGATTGTGAGTTTCGCCATATTGTGTTCTAACTGTTCAACTTGTAAACTCATTACCATTTCCTCCTAAATTTACATATGCAAAAAGTCGACAGACTTATCTACATTACAATCATTTTACAAGTATAGCACAACTTCTACAGTTTATCAAGCTCTAAAATTCGTTCTATAAAGCCATTTAATTCCTCATCACCGATCGACCAGGTATTCCGCCCTTTTTGCGTCACGGTAAAGGTATATTCCTGCTTCTCTCCATACTGCATATCAAGATAAGAACTTCTTAAAAGGCTGTATGCACCGGTCATGTAATCCAGCACCATTGCCTCTTTGATTTCTTCATCTGTTCCGCTGTACTTTCCTGCATCTTTGTCTGCCTGGATCTTCTCGGACTCTTCCTTCAGCTTCGGCATGAAGCGGGTAAATACATCCACCGGCTGGTACTTTACCGTCACCTCACAGGTCTTACTCCCCGTCTTTTTTACACCACTTACCTGATAACGGACAGAACTAAAGATCTCTTTGATCAATACACCATATGTCTCAGAAAAGTCATTTTCCGTCTCCACACCATTTAGCAGACAGTCCTGGACAAAAGCATTGATCCCGTTCTCATAGACCTTTTTCAGATCACTGTCTGATGCTCCGAGGATTTCTTTTGCTTCCTGGGTTTGTCCCTGAAAAGTCAGATCCAGGTTCGCCTGCACATATTTTTCCGCCTTTCCTTCATTGATCCCACATCCGGCAAGCAGTGTAGTCAAAAGCAGCATTGCCAGAAACACACTGCCTGCTTTTTTCTTTTTCCAGAAACTACCGTTCATAGACTACCTGCTTTGAAATGGTATCTGCGCTTTCTTTATCCCGCAGCTCGCTGATCAGCGCAAGTGCAAAATCGATCGCGGTTCCAAGTCCCCGGCTGGTTGTGATATGTCCATCTGTCACTGCCGGCTGACAGGTAACTTCCGCTCCGGTAAGTCCTTCTTCCATTCCCGGATAGCAGATTGCCTTCTTTCCTTTCAGGATTCCCATTCCGCCAAATACGGTCGGTGCCGCACAGATTGCAGCCAGATATTTTTTTTCTTCATTATGTTTTAGGATCAGCTCTTCAAGACCTTTGTGTTCTTTTAAATGGATTGTTCCCGGCATCCCCCCCGGAAGCACCAGCATCTTCACCTCTGAAAAATCTGTATTTTCAAACAAGCTGTCTGCTTTTACTATAATTCCGTGTGCCCCTTTGATTTCTTCCTGTCCCATGATGGAAACGGTTCTGGTCTCGATCCCGGCTCTTCTTAAAAGATCAACGACCGTAAGACCTTCAATTTCTTCAAATCCATCTGCAAGAAATACACATACTTCACTCATAATCTTGTCCATCCTTTCTTTTTCCTGATGCTCCCCATTGTAACAGAAGCCTGCAAAAATGGCAACTTTCTGCCTTGTCTCCCCCGAAAAACTCCGCTATACTGTTAATGAATGTATAAGGAGGGCTTTCCCATGGAAATTGAACGCAAATATCTGATTCATAAGCTTCCGGATCACCTTGAAGCTTATCCGCACCGCACACTTGAGCAGGCTTATCTCTGCACCGAACCGGTTGTCCGTGTCCGCAGGGATGCTGATGACTACATCCTGACCTACAAATCCAAAGGTCTGATGATGCGTGAAGAATACAATCTTCCTCTTACCAAGGAAGCCTACCGCCATCTGCTCGAAAAGGCAGATGGGCGCATTATCACAAAAGAACGCTACTGCATCCCTTACGAAGATCATCTCACGATCGAGCTTGATGTCTTCGCCGGTGATCTCGCCCCGCTTCTCCTTGCCGAAGTCGAATTTTCTTCCGAAGAAGAGGCAAATTCCTTTACCCCACCGGACTGGTTTGGTGAGGATGTCACCTTTTCCAGCAAATATCATAACAGTACACTGAGTCAGAAAAAGGATTGAGAAATTTCCCAATCCTTTTTTCTTTCGCAAATGCGCCATCCGGTACATTTGCAACCACATTCTTTTTATTAGTCTTCCAGACCAAATCCGTCATGGATTGCAACCAGTGCACGGTCTGCATCTTTTTCATCAATCAGAACCGTGATACGGATCTCTGATGTAGAAATCATATTGATATTGATATTGGAATTGCTAAGTGACTCAAACATGGTCGCAGCAACACCCGGATTGCTGAGCATTCCAGCTCCTACGATCGATACCTTTGCAACTTTTTCGTTATAATTCATCTCTTTGATCGTAAGGGCTTCTTTTCTGGCTTCCATAACTTCCATTGCCTCTTTAAGATCATCCTGTGATACAGTAAACGTAATGTCTTTTGTTCCGTCACGTCCAACTGACTGAAGAATAATATCTACGTTAATATTATGCTTTGCAAGTGTATTGAAAATCTTAAATGCAGTACCTGGTTTGTCTTCTACACCCATTACTGAAATTCTCGCTGTATTTTTATCTGCCGCAACGCCGGTAATTAACATTTTTTCCACCTTTGCTACCTCCTTGACCAGGGTTCCTTCTTCTGTGTTCAGGCTGGAACGTACAACCAGCTCAACCCCGTATTTTTTCGCCATCTCTACAGAACGATTATGTAAAACCTTTGCCCCTGATGTTGCGAGCTCCAGCATCTCATCGTAGGTGATCTCTTCGATTTTGCGTGCATTCGGTACCACTCTCGGGTCTGCAGTGTAAACACCGTCTACATCTGTATAAATCTCGCATTTGTCTGCATGCATTGCAGCCGCAAGTGCCACAGCTGTCGTATCGGATCCACCTCTTCCAAGTGTGGTATAGTCTCCATAATGGTTGACTCCCTGGAATCCGGTTACGATCACGATCTTACGGTTCTCCAGTTCGTGGGTGATACGGTCTGTATCCACTCTTTTAAATCTTGCATTTCCGTTCCGCGCCGTAGAATGCATCTTTACCTGGAATGCATTCAGCGAGATTGCCGGAACATTCAAAAACTGAAGTGCCATTGCCATCAGTGCCACAGATACCTGCTCTCCCGTGGTAAGGAGCATATCAAGTTCTCGTTTTGATGGATACGGATTGATCTCGGCTGCCTTCTCAAGCAGTTCATCTGTTGTATCTCCCATTGCAGAGAGAACAACGATCACATCATTCCCCATCTGATACTCTTCTGCGCAGCGTCTTGCCACATTAAAGATCCTCTCTTTATCTGCAACTGAACTGCCGCCAAATTTCTTAACTACCAGCATAATTTCCTCCTACAATTCCTGCACTTTTATACTTCTTCTTGTACTCTTATCATATGCAGAATTTCCGGATAAGCTTTTGCTTTTTCCTCATATTCTCCCTCGGTCATCACCGGTGTGACAAAACCAAATTCTCCATTGACCCCTGCCTCTACAAATCTTACTTCACCAAAATCATTGCCGATTCGTTCTTTGAACGCATCCTCATTTCCAAGGATTCGCACCAGGAACTTCTTGCTGGTCTTGCTTCTGTCTTCCAATGTAAGCTTTTCTTCGCTCCAGAAATTCATGATATCTCTGCCCTGATTCTGTACAACTGCCACAATGTCAGCCACAACCGCACTTGCAGTCGGAAGCTTTCCTGCCCCACTTCCGTAGAACATCGCATCTCCCAGCATATTCCCCTTTACAAATACGGCATTAAATACACCATTCACACTGTAAAGCGGATGTTCTGCATGAAGAAGCACCGGTGCAACTCCCGCATAAAGAGTTCCGTCCACATGCTTACATTCAGCAAGAAGTTTGATATTCATTCCCAGAGCCTTTGCATACTGCATATCTTCTGTTGTGATCTTTGTAATACCTTCGGTATAAATTTCTTCAAAATCCACGTATTTTCCTGAGATGATCGATGCAAGGATCGCGATCTTCCGGCATGCATCCTGTCCTTCCACATCAGCAGTCGGATCTGCCTCTGCAAATCCATTCTTCTGTGCTTCACGGAGAACCTCTTCATAGTTCGCTCCCTCGTAGAACATCCTGGTCATCATGTAATTGGTTGTTCCGTTCAGGATTCCTGCGATTTCTTCGATCTCATCACCTGTCAGGGATGATCCAAGTGCCCGGAGGATTGGAATCCCCCCTCCCACACTTGCTTCAAAAAGGAAATTCACATTCTTTTCCCGTGCTGTTTTAAGAAGTGCGGATCCATGCTTGGCAACCAACGCCTTATTGGATGTCACAACACTTTTTCCTGCTTCCAGTGCTTTTCTGACAAAGGTATTCGCCGGTTCCACACCGCCCATCACTTCTACTACAATTCCAATCTCCGGATCATTCAGGATAATCTCATAATCATGAACAATCTTTTCCTGGATCTTATCTCCCGGGAAATTTCTCAGATCCAACACATATTTTACTTCAATTTCTTCTTTTGCCCGTGACGCGATCAGCTTCTGATTTACATCCAGAACCTCTACCACACCAGAACCTACGGTACCATAACCCAATACTGCAATCTTCATCTTTTTGTCTACTCCCTGCCTACGATTTTCAAATAATGCACACCTGAATGCTGTTCAATCTCTTCCACCATCTCCGACAGATTCTTCGTTGTCTGCAACACCTCCACACTGAGCGTCAGCGTTGCCACCCCGTTGATCGGAATACTCTGGTGAATAGTCAGGATATTCGCCTGATACCTTGCCACCGCGTTTAAAAGCTCTGCCATAACCCCCGGTGTATCATCAAGCTGAATAACCATCGTAACAGTCCTTCCTTTTTCATTTTCGTGAAATGGGAAAATATCATCCTTATATTTATAGAAAGAACTTCTGCTGATACCGATCTCTTCTGTCGCTTCCTGAATAGTCATTCCACGTCTGGTTGCGAGCAGTCTCTTTGTCTCGACAACCTTTATGAGCACCTCCGGCACTGCTTTTTTCTTTACCACATAGTACTTTGTATTATCCATTGTTACTCCTCTGTTTCAGATAAGCATTGATAAATGGATCCAGCTCCCCATCCAGAACTGCACTTACATTTCCGGTCTCTTCACCGGTACGGTGATCCTTGACCAGATTGTAAGGATGCAAAATATAGGATCGAATCTGGCTTCCAAAATTGATATCCTGAACTTCCCCCCGGATGCCGGATACCTTTTCTTCCTGCTCCTGCTTTTTCAAAAGATACAGCTTGGCTTTCAACATCTGCATCGCTTTGTCCTTATTAAAAAGCTGCGAACGTTCATTCTGGCACTGCACTACGATTCCTGTCGGAAGATGCGTGATCCGCACCGCAGACGAAGTCTTGTTGATATGCTGTCCTCCGGCTCCGCTCGAACGGTAGGTATCGATCCGCAGGTCGTCGTCATTCAGCTCAATGTCAATATCATCTTCAATATCCGGTATCACATCACAGGATGCAAAAGATGTCTGCCTCTTGCCTGCTGAATTGAACGGAGAAATACGCACCAGACGATGCACTCCCTTTTCTGACTGAAAATAGCCATATGCATTATCTCCCGTTACTTCAAACGTGATTCCTTTCAGTCCGGTAATATCTCCGTCCTGATAGTCCAGCACGGTTATCTGAAATCCTTTTGACTGTGCATATCTTGTATACATACGATACAGCATATTTGCCCAGTCACAGCTGTCTGTTCCTCCGGCTCCTGCATGCAGTGTCACGATTGCATTGCAGGAATCATATTCTCCCGAAAGAAGCGTCCGGATCCTGAGATCTTCAAATTCTTTTTCAAATTTAGCGATCTCACGCTGGATCTCTTTGATCATCTCCCGGTCTTCTTCCTCTTCCGTAAGTTCGATCAGTGCATTGATATCTTCATATGAACTTTCCAGATCCCGGACCTCCTTCACACAGTCCTGCATTTTCCGGAGTTCTTTCATGATCCTCTGCGAAAGCTCTGTCTTGTCCCAGAACCCCGGTTCTTCTATTTTTCTTTCCAGCTCTTCAATCCGTTTTTCTTTGCCTGCCAGGTCAAAGTGAATCCCTCATTTCCTTCAGGGGTTCTTCATACGCATTTAATGTCTGCTTAAATCCGTCTAATTCAACCACTGTATCACCTCAAATCTCATAAAATTATATAAAAATCCAAACAGTCGTATTTATTTTCTTCCACAGCACTGTTTGTATTTCTTGCCGCTTCCACACGGGCATGGATCATTTGGATATATCTTTTTCTCGGCACGTACCTTTGGACCCTTTGCAACACTGTCATCTTTATTGGTACCAGTTACCTTTGCAACCTGTTCTCTTTCAACCTTCTGTTCTACATTGACATGGAAGAGAAGTCTGACTGTATCCACTTCGATTGCACGTGTCATTTCACCGAACATATCATATCCGATCATCTTGTATTCAACCAGAGGATCTCTCTGTCCGTAAGCCTGCAGACCAATTCCCTGACGTAACTGATCCATATCATCAATGTGATCCATCCATTTTGCATCGATCACACGCAGAAGGAACACACGCTCCACCTCACGCAGATGCTCTGCTTCCGGGAACTGTGCTTCTTTTTCTTCGTATGCTTTTGCAGCACGTTCTTTCAGGAGATGCTTGATCTCTTTTGGCTCTTTATCCTTTGCATCCTCCTCCGTAACCGGCGGAAGCGTTGGAATCACATCCAGAAGGTCTCGGTTCATTGCTCCAAGATCCCATTCTTCAAAATCCTGTTCCTCAGAAAGATTGGCATCGACAGTATTTTCCACAAAGTCTGTGATCATATGGAAGATAGAATCTCTCATATTCTCACCGTCAAGGACTCTGCGTCTTTCATCGTAGATGATCTCTCTCTGTTCGTTCATTACCTGGTCATATTCAAGCAGGTTCTTACGAATACCAAAGTTATTGCTCTCAATCTTCTTCTGAGCCTTCTCAATCGCACTTGAAAGCATCTTGTGCTCGATCTGTTCTCCTTCTTCTACTCCAAGCTTGGTAAATACATCCATCAGTCTCTCGGAACCGAACAGACGCATCAGGTCATCCTCCAGAGAAATATAGAATCTGGATTCTCCCGGATCGCCCTGACGTCCGGCACGTCCACGCAGCTGATTGTCAATACGACGGGACTCATGACGTTCTGTACCGATGATCTTCAGTCCGCCGGCTGCTCTTGATTCTTCATCAAGCTTGATATCCGTACCACGGCCTGCCATGTTGGTTGCGATCGTAACAGCCCCATGCTGTCCTGCCTGTGCAACGATCTCAGCCTCCAGTTCATGGAACTTGGCATTCAGTACATTATGTTTTACGCCGCGTTTACTGAGCATCTTACTGAGGAGCTCGGAAGTTTCGATCGTGATCGTACCAACCAGAACCGGCTGTTCTTTTTCATGCGCTTCACAGATTGCATCAATAACTGCGTTAAATTTCTCTTTCTTTGATTTGTAAACGGCATCCTCCAGGTCAATTCTCTGTACCGGAACATTCGTCGGAATCTCAATAACGTCCATTCCGTAAATATCACGGAACTCCTGTTCCTCTGTGAGGGCTGTACCTGTCATACCGGATTTCTTCTCATATTTATTAAACAAATTCTGGAATGTAATGGTAGCCAGAGTCTTGCTTTCTCTCTTGACCTTTACATGCTCTTTTGCTTCGATTGCCTGATGAAGTCCGTCAGAATAACGGCGTCCCGGCATGATACGTCCGGTAAATTCATCAACGATCAGGACCTCATCATCTTTTACTACATAATCCTGGTCACGGAACATCAGATTATGTGCACGCAGTGCCAGAATGATGTTGTGCTGGATCTCCAGGTTCTCCGGGTCAGCAAGGTTCTCAATATGGAAGAACTTCTCAACCTTCTTCACACCCTCTTCGGTCAGGTTGATATTCTTTTCCTTTTCATTAACAATGAAGTCTCCGGTCTCTTCGATCTCTTCTCCCATAATGGCGTTCATCTTAGAGAATTCCCCGCTTGCTTCACCTCTCTCCAGCTGTCTTGCCAGAACATCACATGCTTCGTAAAGTCTGGTTGACTTTCCACTCTGTCCGGAAATGATAAGCGGTGTTCTCGCTTCATCGATCAGAACTGAGTCAACCTCATCGATAAGTGCATATTTCATACCGCGCTGTACCAGCTGTTCTTTGTAGATAACCATGTTATCACGGAGGTAATCAAAACCAAGTTCATTATTCGTCACATAAGTAATATCGCAATTATACGCTGCACGTCGTTCATCATTATCCATCTGGTTCAGAACAACTCCAACAGTCAGTCCCAAAAATTCATGAACCTTTCCCATCCACTCAGCATCACGCTTTGCCAGATAGTCGTTGACTGTTACAATATGCACCCCTTCTCCGGTCAGTGCATTTAAGTATGCCGGCAGTGTAGATACAAGTGTTTTACCTTCACCGGTCTTCATCTCGGCAATACGACCCTGATGCAGGATGATACCCCCGATCATCTGTACACGGTAGTGGCGCATTCCAAGTACACGGACAGCTGCCTCTCTTACAACAGCAAACGCTTCCGGAAGAAGATCGTCCAGTGTCTCTCCTTTTGCAAGCCTCTCCTTGAATTCTTTCGTCTTTTCTTTCAATTCCTCATCGGAGAGCTTCTGCATCTCCGGCTCCAGCGCATCAATATGATCCACGATCGGGTAGATTCGCTTCAATTCATGTTCGCTGTGCGTTCCAAATATCTTTTCAATAATTCCCATTTTATTAAGCTCCTTATATTCCTTGCTTATCACTTCTGTCTGAAGTGTTTTGCTTTTTTCCGCTATAGATAGACAGTATCCATTGTAGCACCATTTCTTTTATTCTTCAATCAGTTTATTTCACCGGTTCTGTCAGCTCGGCATACGGAATCTTACCGCCAAAAAGATCCAGTGCACTGCCGATCGTATAGTCCAGCTTTTCCCCGCTGATCCGTGCAAACTCCCGCAGATCCTCCATGCTTCCAATTCCACCGGCATAGGTGATCGGAAGTCCGTTCCACGCCGCAAGCATCCTGACCAGATCCTCCTCTGTACCAGATGCTTTTCCTTCTACATCAACCCCGTGAACCAGAAATTCATCACACCATCCGGACAGCTTTTCCAGGACCTCCGGTATCAGTCTGAGCTCAGTAAATGTCTGCCATCTGTTGGTTACAATATAATAACTGTTCTCGCGCCTCCGGCAGCTGAGATCCAGTACCAGATGTTCTTTCCCTACTGCCTTTTTCAGCCGGTCCAGCCGGTCATACCGCACCTGTCCATCCTGAAATACATAAGATGTAACGATCACATGACTTGCCCCTTTCTCCAGATACTCTGCAGCATTTTCTGCAGTAATTCCTCCGCCGATCTGCATTCCGCCCGGATAGGCATGTAGTGCTTTCAGTGCCTGTGCCTTTGTCGCATCATAGTATTCCGATGCCGGCGGATTCAGCAAAATAATGTGTCCTCCGGTAAGTCCATCTTTCTTATACATTGTCGCATAATAATCTGCATCCTGTCTGGATATGTAATTTTCTACCGCTGCATTTCCCGCATCTTTCAGGCTACCACCCACAATCTGCTTGACTGCACCGTTATGAATATCTATACATGGTCGAAATTTCATGAAGTCCTCCGCTTTTTTTGTTGATCTCGTCTTTGCATACCGTCATATTGTATCACACCCACGGACATTTTACTACCTTTTGTCTGTAAAAAAGGCAAGACTTTTCCGCAAAGTCTTGCCTTTTCCCTATTCCTGACCATCTATTGTATGATTATCATTTACATTCCGGTCCTCTGTCCTGTTTCTGGTCATATCATCGACTCCGTCTTTCACATCATCTACTGCATCCTCAACGCCATCTCCAATATCGTTTGTGACATCATTTACCGTTCCATTCTGATTCGTCCCACCGGTATTCGTATCCGGATTTGCAGCGTTATCACCATTTCCACACGCCGTAATTCCTCCCATCAGCATCACACAGGTAAAAACCAGAACCATTCTTCTTAGATATTGCATGTTGTAATTCTCCTTTTTCTGTAAAATACTTGTACTATTACTATCCGCAGAAAAAGGATTTTTATACTTATTTTTAAATTTTTTCGATGATCTGACCACTTCTGTAAGCGTCCAGCAATGCCTCCAGATCCGCGATCCGTTCCTTCAGTACTTTTCCAACATCAGTATCTCCTACCGTCTTGCGTTCGAGTGTCCGTTTTACGATCACACTGTCCGAATGGATATCTCTTTCTTTTTCAATAGCTGCCTCCGTCGATTCAAACGGATCATGCGCCGCAAGGATCAGTCCATAGGAATTATAGATCAGCGTGTATCCTGCAATTCCGGTTTCTTTCTGGTACGCTTTTGAAAATCCGCCATCAATTACAAGCACTTTTCCACCACATTTGACCGGATTCTCTCCATTTTTCGTTTTCACCGGAACATGTCCGTTGATGATATGGGAAATTTCTCTGTCCAGGCCAAATTCATCCAGAATTCCGTTCATCACATTTTCATCTTCAAGAAGAAGATAATACGCATTCTTTTTCTCTTTCCACAGCTCCTTTTCTGCAAGGAAATAACGCTCAAAGGTCGCCATTTTATCTTTGCCGAAAAGAGGAGAATTCGCACCCTGCCAGATATACCACATCAGGTCACGCCCTTTTTTCTTTTCATCCGGATCTACCGCAAAAAATCCTTTTCTCACATAGGACTCCATCACATCATAAAGTGTCCTTCCCTGATAGCTTTTACCGTATATCTTTACCTTTCTGAGTGATCCGTCATCATTCAGTGGAACACAGCCGTGATACAGCAGATTGGAATTGTAAATCTTGTAAAGACTTCCTTTGTTCAAAAGGAAACGCATATGCCGCTGCAATTTTTCACAGCTCTGGAACGCTTTTACCAGGCGGTTCATGATCTCTTCTTCTTCAGCTGAAAGCTGATATGGATTCTTCGGATCTATTGTCGGAAAATAATCATCCAGAAGCTGATAGATTTTTCCTCCTATCGTTATAGTCCCTTCCTCGTAGTTGATCTTATCCAGAAAGTTTCTTCTCTGGAAACCAAATTCCGGATAAAGCTCTGCTGCCTGTCCTTCTACTTTGAACTGGATAACAGAAATTGCCTTGTGCATTTTCATATTCAGTTCCATCTCCTGTGGTTTGCAGTTGTCCTGCCCTTTTAATAAAAAGCATTCACAGGGATCTTTTGCATACTGTTTCCATGCGAAAGTTGCAAGCGGAAGCAGATTGATCCCATATCCATCCTCCAGAATATCCAGATTCCCATAGCGGGCACAGATACGGATTACATTCGCAATACAGCATTTCTGCCCCGCTGCCGCTCCCATCCACAGGATATCATGATTCCCCCACTGGATGTCCACCGAATGATACTCCATCAGCTTGTCCATGATCAGATGCGGTCCCGGACCTCTGTCGTAAATATCACCGACAATATGCAGGTGATCCACAACCAGACGCTGGATCAGTTCACACAAGGCTACAATAAATTCCTCCGCTCTTCCGATCTGGATAATTGTACTGATGATCGAATTATAATATGATTCCTTATCTGTCATTCCTGACTTTTCTGTGATCAGTTCCTCGATCACATATGCAAAATCCTTCGGGAGTGCTTTTCTGACCTTCGATCTGGTATATTTGCTCGCCGAACGTTTTGCTACCTCGATCAGACGGTACAGCATGATCTTGTACCAGTCATCCATATTCTGTTCTTCTTCCCGGATCCGCTCCATCTTCTCCCGCGGATAGTAGATCAAGGTTGCCAGTGTCTGCTTGTCCCGACTGCTCATTGTGTTTGCAAATACATCATCGACCTTGCGCTTTACCGAACCCGATCCGTTCTTCAGCACATGTGCAAACGCTTCATATTCCCCGTGAATATCCGTCAGAAAATGTTCCGTTCCTTTTGGAAGATTCACGATTGCCTGTAAGTTAATAATTTCTGTGGACGCAGCTGCGATTGATGGAAATAATTCCGACAGCCCTTCCAGATATTTCTCCTCTAATGCTTTCATAACTTCCTCCCTCTTGTATAAAAGCTTTTTCTGCTTACAGTCCGATCACATCACTCATATCGTACATTCCTGCCGGTTTTCCAGCCAGGAATTTGGCAGCTTCAACTGCACCTTTTCCAAAAATTGCTTTTGAATATGCAGTGTGGTGGAATTCGATCACTTCATCTGCCCCCGCAAAGATGACGTCATGCTGTCCAACGATCGTACCTCCACGTACTGCAACGATCCCGATTTCGTTTTTCTCACGTTTTTTTCGTTCATGGCTGCGGTCATAATTGTATACATACTGGTCAGCCATCGCTTCATTAATCGAATCTGCAAGTGCGATCGCTGTTCCACTTGGAGCATCAACTTTCTGATTATGATGTTTTTCTACAATTTCAATATCAAAGCCTGCAGGAGCAAGAACCTTTGCTGCATCCTTTAAAAGCTTCATCAAAAGATTGACTCCCAGTGACATGTTTGCAGAACGGAGAACCGCAACTTTTTCTCCTGCTTCTTTCACCTTTGCAAGCTGTTCCTCAGAAAGTCCTGTTGTGCAAAGAACAACAGGAAGAGTTTTCTCCACACATACATCCAGAAGCTCATCAACTGCTGCTGCGTTTGAGAAATCAATCACAACATCTGCCTGCACATCACACTCTGCAAGGCTTGTAAATACCGGGTACGGATTCTCGATTCCGGTGAATTTATCAATACCTGCCACGATCTCGATCACATCATCCTCCTTTACAAGTCCCGAGATCACCTGTCCCATTTTTCCGTTACATCCATGCATAATTGCCTTAACCATTTTGTATTCCTCCTTGTTATCTCCATTTTCTTGTGTATCTTTTCACAAATTCCTGTATAGCACAAAAGGAACTGATGGATACTCCAGTCAGTCCCTTTTCTCTATAATCTGACCCTTTATTATGCCAGTTTAATTCCAAATGCTTCCAGTTCTTTTGCAAGCTGTGCTGTATGTGCTTCTGTCATCTCTGTCAGAGGCATACGCAGAGGACCTGCCTGCCATCCCATCAGATTTAAAGCCTTTTTAACCGGAATCGGATTCACTTCACAGAATAACTTCTCGATCAGCGGAATCGCATCCAGCTGCATCTTACAGCTTCCCTTGACATCTCCTTCAAAGAACTTTGCACAGATGTCATGTGTATACTGCGGAGCCACGTTCGCAAGAACTGAGATGACACCCTTTCCTCCAACAGAAAGGAGCGGTACGATCTGGTCATCATTGCCTGAATACAGATCGATCTTGCCATCTGTCAGCTGCATGATCTTTGAAATCTGGGAAATATTGCCTGATGCTTCTTTTACCGCAACAATATTCTCTATATTTTTATGTAAAGCTGCAACTGTCTCCGGAGCAATATTCACACCGGTACGGCTCGCCACACTGTAAAGGATAATTGGTGCTTTTGCTTCTTTTGCAACAGCGGTATAATGTGCGATCAGTCCGTCCTGTGTACATTTGTTATAATATGGTGTTACAAGCAGCAGTCCGTCTGCACCGTCTTCTACTGCCTCTTTTGACATCTGGATCGTTGTGTAGGTACTGTTGGAACCGGTACCTGCGATCACCGGGATTCTTCCCTTGACACGCTCGATCGCAAATTTGATGCATTCCATGTGCTCTTCTTCTGATAAAGTAGAGGATTCACCTGTTGTTCCGCAGATGATAATACTGTCGGTCCCATGTGTACAATGGTAGTCCAGCATTTCATCCAGTTTGTCATAATTTATACTCTCGTCCTCATGAAACGGCGTTACAAGTGCCACTCCTGATCCTGTAAATATAGCCATAATATTCCTCCTGACATGTTGCTTTATGATACTAAACGATCAAATCAAGTTTAGCATTAAATGCAGGCACTGTCAATCAGAGTCTTTTCCAGTTTACTGACCGAAACTTCATAAGCAACCCTCTTTTCTGTCTCGGTATCTGAAATCCGTTTTACATATTCCCTGCTCTGGATCCTTCCCAGAAGCTGTACATGCTCTCCCACTTCAAAGCCGGAGGCATATCTTGCATTTCTCCCCCAGCAGATACATGGAATGTAATCCGATTTTCCATATGGGCGGTTAACCGCAAGCAAAAGATCTGCAATCTCCCTTCCAAGCGGTGTCTTTCGGTAGATCGGTTCCTTGCAGATATAGCCATCCAGCCAGATACTGTTGGTCTTTGTCCCGTCAGGTTCTTCTTCCATAAAGGAAATCTCCCGTACAAATACGGATAATACCAGACGGTTTTTCTGCTCTTCATGCCGATTGTAAGAGCGGAACTGTCCGTGCACCATAATATACTCTCCGGTATAATCCTGTGTCACGTCGATCAGCCTCTCTGAGATCATCAGCGGAATACGGTCTTCTGAATTGCTCAGTCTTTTCACTTCTACCTCTACCATATAAAAGCCTTCTCCAAAGACCTCATGGCTGAATGAAAATTCAGTTGCTACCTTTCCCATGATCGTTACCTGGTTATTTTCAATAATCTTATCTGACATAATAATGTAAATCTCCTTCCTCTTCGCAGGCGTATTTTACCGCGTTCTTACTCTTGATCACTATCTAATCTATGAAGCTTTTCCAGTTTTTAGAACAAAAAGTAAACTCTTTTTTTGCAGAAAGTCAAATTTTTTTCTTTCTACTTGTAAATTTTTCAAAATGTGATAAACTATACGGGTTGTAACTTTAAATAGGTAATAAGAAGGGTTTTGAGAATATGAAGACAAAACGTGAAGACATTAGAAATATCGCTATCATCGCCCATGTTGACCATGGTAAAACAACATTAGTAGATGAACTTTTAAAACAGAGCGGTGTTTTCCGTGAAAATCAGGAAGTAGCCGAACGAGTAATGGATTCCAACGATATCGAACGTGAACGTGGAATTACCATTCTTTCCAAAAACACTGCAGTTGTTTATAAAAATACAAAGATCAATATCATTGACACTCCTGGACATGCCGATTTCGGTGGAGAAGTAGAACGTGTCCTTAAGATGGTCAATGGAGTGGTTCTTCTGGTTGACGCTTTTGAAGGTGCCATGCCACAGACCAAATTCGTTTTGAAAAAAGCTCTTGCACTGAAGCTCCCGGTTATCGTATGTATCAACAAGATCGACCGTCCGGAAGCACGTCCGGATGAAGTTATCGATGAAGTTCTTGAACTTCTCATCGATCTGGGCGCATCTGACGAACAGCTTGACTGCCCGTTCCTTTTTGCTTCTGCAAGAGACGGATATGCAACTTACAATATCGACGATGAACCGAAAGACATGGTTCCTCTGTTTGAGACCATCCTGGATTACATCCCGGCTCCGGAAGGAGATCCTGATGCAGGTACACAGATGCTGATCAGCACCATCGATTACAATGAATACGTTGGCCGTATCGGTGTTGGAAAAGTCGATAACGGAACGATTTCTGTCAACCAGGATGTAGTTGTTGTAAACCATCATGATCCGGACAAACAGAAAAAAGTAAAGATCAGCAAATTATATGAATTTGACGGTCTGAATAAAGTAGAAGTAAAAGAAGCAGGCATCGGTTCTATCGTTGCAATCTCCGGTATTGCAGATATTTCCATCGGTGATACGATCTGTTCGCCGGACAATCCGGTTCCGATCGAATTCCAGAAGATTTCCGAGCCTACGATCGCAATGCAGTTCGTTGTCAACGACAGTCCGTTTGCAGGACAGGAGGGTAAATTCGTCACTTCCCGTCACCTCCGTGACCGTCTGTTCCGTGAACTGAATACAGACGTCAGCCTTCGTGTTGAAGAGACAGACAACACAGACAGCTTCAAGGTATCCGGACGTGGAGAGCTTCATCTTTCCGTCCTCGTTGAAAACATGCGTCGTGAAGGTTATGAATTCGCAGTCAGCAAAGCCGAAGTTCTTTACAAAAAAGACGAAAACGGCAAGCAGCTCGAGCCAATGGAAACCGTATACATTGATGTACCGGATGAATTTACAGGTATAGTTATTGATAAATTAAGCCAGAGAAAAGGCGAACTCCGCAACATGGGAATGTCTAATGGCGGATACACCCGTCTTGAATTCTCCATCCCGTCAAGAGGTCTGATCGGTTATCGTGGAGAATTCCTGACCGATACAAAAGGTAACGGTATCATGAACACAGCCTTTGACTGCTACGCTCCGTATAAAGGAGATATCCAGTACAGAAGCCAGGGATCCCTGATCGCCTTCGAGACAGGTGAAGCTGTAGCTTACGGTCTGTTCAACGCACAGGATCGTGGAACACTCTTCATCGGACCTGGTGAAAAGGTTTACTCCGGTATGGTAATCGGTCAGAATGCGAAGACAGATGATATCGAACTGAATGTATGTAAGACCAAACACCTTACCAATACCCGTTCTTCAAGTGCTGATGAAGCCTTAAAGCTTACTCCGCCGAGAATCCTCAGTCTGGAAGAAGCACTTGATTTCATCGATACCGATGAACTTCTGGAAGTCACACCGAAGAGCCTGCGTATCCGTAAAAAGATTCTGGATCCTAAACTCCGTAAGAGAAGCAATTTCCAGTAAAAAACTATAGATTTTTCTTTACACTTCCCCCTTGTATCCGTTACAATCTTTGTATACAACGAACAAGGGGGATTTTTTATGAAAAAATACTTAAACGCAGCACTCCATAAGCTGACCGTACTTCTGGAATTTATCATTTCATTCGTTCTGGCTGCCGGAATCATCATTCTGCTTGTCCAGCTGATCCTGTCCATGCCAAATGTTCCGGATCTGAATATTTATCCAAATTACGAAGACCTGGTAGAAACCTGTTTCAATCTGATCATTGGTGTCGAGCTGATCCGTATGCTTTATCAGCACAAGCCTTCCACTGTGTTTGAGGTGCTGTTATTTGCCATCGCCAGACAGGTGATCATGGCACATAATAATCCGGTATCCAGCCTGATCGGTGTGATCTCCATCGCACTTTTATTTGCAACCAGAAAGTTCCTTTTTATTGAATTTGATGAATCTGAAAAAATCATTTTCCGTGCTACTACAAAAGCACGGATTGTAAACAGCATCCTGCACGTCCATATTCCGTATGAAGATGAACAAACCTTATATGACGTGATCACTAAAAGATTTGAACAGGAAAAAACAGAAATTGGTGTTGGTGCAAGTACATTCTTCGACAATTTTGGTCTGCGCGTTGCCAAAATGCATAACGGCAAGATCAGTCGTATCGAAGTAATCCGCTCCATACATTGACAGAATTTTCTGATAATTCAGTTTTCTTTACAGAATTTTAATAATTTTTTTGCATTTACCATTGCATCTCTCCCCTATGATAGAGTATAATGTAGCTATAGCCGGAAGGATATAAAAACTATCTATACATCCTGCCGGTCAAGCTCTTATAGATGCACTTATCTCCGTACATACTATGAGAAATATGAGAAAAAAGGAGTTGAGCTGTATGAATTTTATCATTAGCGGAAGAAACATTGACATCACACCTGGTCTCAGACAGGCTGTAGAACAGAAATTGGGAAAACTGGAAAAGTATTTTACTCCTGAAACTGACATTATCGTTACACTCAGTGTAGAAAAAGAACGTCAGAAAATCGAAGTTACGATCCCTGTAAAAGGAAACATTATCCGTTCCGAGCAGGAAAGCAGCGATATGTATGTATCCATTGATCTCGTAGAAGAAATTATCGAGCGTCAGCTCAGAAAGTATAAAACCAAACTGATTGCAAAACAGCAGGGCGGACATGATTTCCGTCAGGAATTTATTGAATCCGATACTTCGGCAGCAGAGTCAGACGAGATTGAGATCGTCCGTACCAAACGTTTCGGCATCAAACCAATGTTCCCGGAGGATGCCTGCATTCAGATGGAACTTCTCGGACATAACTTCTACGTATTCAGCAATGCTGAGACAGACGAAGTCAATGTCGTATATAAGAGAAAGAATGGAACCTACGGTCTGATCGAACCGGAATTCCAGTAAACCAATAAGCTCATACAGAGAACCTGCTGTCTGCAGTTCCTCCTGTATACTAAGACATTAAAACCCCTATACAGAACGGATTCTCCGTTCTGTATAGGGGTTCTTTTTCCTGTTCTATTCCTCAAAAACCAGGATTTCTTTTCCATCCTCCGCAAAATAGCAGCTGTCTCCTTTTTCGATCACAGCCTGTCCATTTGTTCCCTCTGTAATCTCGGAAACCACACATTGCTCCTGATCATAAGGCAGAATCACTTTCATCAGCACTTTATCCGTATACTGTGTATCCCGCACACTGATCTGCCGTTGTCCGAGGATATACTGGATCTTCCCAAGTCCGGTATAATCCGTTCCAATCTCATACCGGTAACCCAGGCGCTTTGTGATCACAGTACTTGCCTGAAGACCTTCCTTTACTGCTCCCTGATAAGCCCGCACCAGACCACCTGTTCCCAGAAGCGTCCCGCCAAAATACCTGGTCACAACAACCGCCGTATCGTGAAGACCTTCCCCTGTAAGCACATCCAGCATCGGTTTTCCTGCTGTACCTGCAGGCTCCCCGTCATCACTACATCTCAGAGTTGGATTTGTTACACCGATCACATAAGCAAAACAGTTATGTCTTGCGTCCCAGTATTTTTTCTTCACTTCTTCTATAAATGCCAGTACTTCTTCTTCTGAGTGTACCGGTCTTACCGTTGCGATAAAACGGGATTTCTTTTCAACAATTTCCCCTTCTCCTCCCCGGTATACTGTTTTGTATTCTTCCTGCATGTCTGCGTTTTTCCCTTCATTTTCCTTATATTTTCACTATTCCCAGTATACAAATCTATTTCTTCAGATGCAAGAAAATTACAAAAATGTTACAATTTCCCTATATTTCCGAAATTTTTCTTAATTTTGTAAAATGGAACATTGAAGTTTTCAATTTTTCCTTTATTTAGATTATCAAGTTTGATATAATATTGCAATATGAAGGAGGAAGCATTCATGAATTATGGAAAGCGAAAAGCTTCTAAAAAACAAAAACGCATAACATCGAAAAAGAATATGCACAAAAAGAAACTGGGCGTTCGCCTTTTTAAAGGTTTTCTATTATGTATCTTTGTCTGCTGTATCCTCGCAGCGATCGGAGGTGGCTTTATCATCAAGCATGTGATTGATAATGCACCTGAGATTACAGCTGACAGCATCAAACCACAAGGTTATACGTCCACCGCACTTGCAGATGACGGCACGACAACAATAGCCGAATTCACCGGTGCAGGTGCCAACCGTGTATATAAGACGATTGATCAGATCCCGAAGGATCTGCAGCATGCATTCGTCGCAATCGAAGACTCCCGTTTTTACAAACATAACGGTGTTGATATCCAAGGTATTATCCGTGCTTTTGTTGTTGGTATCACTCATGGTGGCAACTTCTCTGAAGGAGCCAGTACCATTACCCAGCAGCTGATCAAGAACAATGTCTTCCCTGACTTTGTAAATGAAAGCACTTTTGAAGAAAAGCTGGAACGTAAGATCCAGGAACAGTATCTCGCAATTCAGGTTGAAAAGCAGCTTGATAAAGATTCAATCCTTGAAAGCTACCTGAACACGATCAACCTTGGTCAGGACTGTCTGGGAGTACAGTCAGCCGCACAGAGATATTTTAATAAGGATGTCAATGAACTTAACCTTTCCGAATCTGCAACCATCGCTGCAATCACACAGAATCCGGGAAGATACAATCCGATTACCAATCCGGAAGACAACGCAACCCGCCGCAAAAAAGTTCTGGATAATATGCTCGATCAGGGCTGGATCGACCAGGCTGCCCATGATGAAGCACTGGCAGATGACGTATATTCCAGAATTCAGAACGTAAATACACGGATCGAAGAGACCAACACCGTCAACTCTTATTTTGTTGATGCCCTGTCTGAGCAGCTGATCGAAGATCTCACCTCAGAAGACGGACTTGGATATTCCCAGACACAGGCAGAGAACGCACTGTACAGCGGTGGTCTCACCATTTATTCAACTCAGAATCTTACGATGCAGAACATCTGTGATGAAGAATTGAATGATGACAACAATTATCCGGCCAATATTGACTGGGGTGTTGATTATGCCCTCACAGTCTATCATACTGATGGCTCGGTAGATAACTACAGTGCCGGACACCTGAAACAATTCGGGGCAGATCAGTACGGTGATGATGAAGGACTTCTCTTCGGATCACAGGAAGCTGCGCAGGAAAGAATTGACGCATTCCGTAACAGTCTTCTCCAGGATGGCGAGACCTATGATGAGTACGTCAACCTCTCTCCACAGCCGCAGACTTCACTTACCATCATCGATCAGAAAACAGGGCAGATCAAAGCTCTTGTCGGTGGCCGTGGACAAAAAACAACCAACCGTGGACTGAACCGCGCATACAAGGGTTCTACCCGTAACGCAGGTTCTACATTCAAGATTCTTGCCGTATACGCTCCGGCATTGGACAGCGCAGATCTTACACTTGCTACCACCGAAGTTGATGAAGAATACTACTATCAGCACGACCTGGAACATCATCAGGTTCATAACTGGTGGGGCGATTACTATAAAGGTACCGTAACATACCGTCAGGCGATCGAACAGTCCATGAACATCATTGCGGTAAAGACATTGAATAAGATTGGTATCAATCTTGGTTTTGAATACTGCGAGAAATTTGGTCTTTCCACACTTACCGAAGACGATGCTGTAGAGTCTCTTGCTCTTGGTGGTATTTCCCATGGTGTTTACAACTATGAACTGACAGCAGCCTATGCATCCATTGCAAACGGCGGTGTATATAACAAACCATCCCTGTACACGAAGGTATTGGATCATGATGGTAATGTCCTGATCGACAACTCCAATCCGGAAAGCCACACTGTGATCAAAGATACAACTGCAGCACTTCTTACCAACGCCATGCAGGATGTTGTCACAAAGGGTACTGCAACCGATGCACAGCTCAATAATATGCCTGCATCCGGTAAATCCGGTACAACCTCCGACAACCGTGACTTCTGGTTCGAAGGATTTACACCGTATTATACCTGTGGTATCTGGATGGGTTACGATGGTAACCAGGAAATGTCTGAAGGAAGCTGGAACTATCATTTCAAGATCTGGGCTAAGATCATGAACCGGATCGATGAAGCTTTGGGACTAACCTACAAAGACTTCGCGATGCCAGGTTCTCTCGTTCAGAAGAGCGTATGTACAATTTCCGGTAAACTTGCCGGTTCCGGCTGTCCGTCACAGACCGAATGGTTTGATCCGGATACTGTCCCGACCGAGACATGTTCCGGACATGCAAGCAAGTCAACTACCACAAACAGTACAAAAAATTCGAATGACAAATCCGATTCTAATAGTACAACGGGTGGAAACTCCTCCGGTAACTCTACCGGCACTAATGGGGATACTACCGGTGGTACCGGCGGTGATTCCGGCAATACCGGCGGCGGCACTGATTCCGGTAATAATAGTGGCAATTCTGGTAATACCGGTGGCGATTCCGGTAATACTGGTGGCGATTCCGGTAATACCGGTGGCGGCACTGATTCCGGCAATACCGGCGGCTCAGATTCTGGCAATGGACAATAAGAATCTATCATCCAATTAGAAAAAGAGATCAGTGAATATTTGAAATTCACTGATCTCTCTTTTTTATCTATCAATCTGGTTTCTATTTCTGATATACGATCTTACCTTCAATCATCGTATAGTATACCATCGCATCGGTATCAAGTCCGAGTTTTCCTTTCATTACAATAATATCTGCATCTTTTCCTTCTTCCAGGCTTCCCAGACGGTCTTCTACGCCCAGCACTTTTGCAGCATTGATCGTAACCGTTCTTACTGCTCTCTCCTGTGCAAGTCCTTCACGCACTGCTTCTCCCACATGATGATACAGGGATTCTTCACTCAGAATCGGTGAATCAGTGATCATCGCCACATTCACCCCTCTGTCATCCAGCATTTTTACAGCTTCCACATCGATTTTTCTACGTTCTCCAGGGCTACGGTAAGTTGCAATCGGTCCGTAGCATATATCGCATCCGCTTTCCACGATTTCATCCAGATAATCGGTTGCTCCCCATGCATGTTCTAACGAGAAGTGTACGTTGTATTTTTTCGCAATCTCGATTGCTGTGAGCATATCATACTGTGTACAGTGGATCTTACATGGAATTTCTCCTTTTAAAGCCAGGCAAAGAGCTTCCATATCCGGATCATACTCCACTTCTTTATTCTGTTCTTTGTCTTCCATGTATTTCTTTGCTTTTGCAAAGGTATCATCCAGAACCTTAGCGATTCCCATTCTTGTCATCGGAAGTCTTCTCTGATCTCCGTATGTATTTTTCGGATTACCGCCAAGAGCAATCTTTACAGCACATGGAGATTTGATTGTCATATCAAACACATTGTTTCCATAAGTTTTAAGTGCAAACGGAAGTCCGCAAAATACATTTCCGCTTCCCGGAGTCAGAAGCATGGTTGTGATTCCGTGCTCATAAGCTACTTTAAATTCTCTTGCTTTTGGATTTGTTCCAAAACGTGCATCAACAGAAAGAGTAACCGGATTTGTCATCTCATTGGCATCGTCTACACCCGGATCCACATTGAAATCAAATAATCCGATGTGAGAATGTGCATCGATAAGTCCCGGAAGAACATAATATCCATCTGCCTCAATGAGCTTATCTCCATCCTCTAAGCAGTCTTCACTGATATGTTCTGCTACTTCTTTGATCTTTGTTCCTTCGACGAGAATATCCCCCTGAAAGATGCCCTTATCCTCTGTCATTGTATACAAAATACCATTTTTGATTAATGTCTGCATTACGATAATACCACCTTTCCATTTATCATACAAAACTGTACGTGTGCCGCATAAGATTTTACAGGATGATCACTGTAAATTGTGATGTCCGCGTCTTTTCCAACTTCGATACTTCCGATCTGATCTGCAACACCAAGCATCTCGGCTGGCTGGATCGTCATCATTTTTACTACATCCTCGGCATCGATTCCTGCACGATATACTTCGATTGCACTCCAGATGAATACTTCTCTACCTTCAGAAGCACCTTTGCATGTGTTTGTAAATGCGATGCGGTTTCCGTTTTCTACCAGTTCTTTTAATCTGGAAAGGTCGATTTCATGTTTTGAAATCTGTGACAGGTTGCTGAAATTACCAAAGATAATTCCAACTTTCTTTTCTTTCAGTTCTTCGATCGCATCGCCGAATTCAAATCCGTCTACGATTGTAAGCTGGATATCTTCATCTTTCAGAAGCTCCATAAGACACTGAATCTCACCTGCAGTTTCTGCAGCGATGACAAATGGCATCTGATATTTCTTCAAAAGGTCATCTTTTCTGATTGCTTCTTTGAGCAAATGGAAAATTCCCATTCTTGTTTTCGGCATCTGGTTGCTTGCACCATATACATCCTTAACGGTTGAGCATACGCTTCCTTTCATTGCTGCATGCTCTTTTACAATACGGTTCGCCATATGATCCGGAGCTGTCTTACACACTGTAATCTGTCCTCCGATCACATTGCAGTGATCCGGTGAAAATCCAACAGATGTAATTCCTGATTTGTAGAATTCCTGTGCATTCACTTCATCTGGATCGATGGCATACTTCACGCTCAGATCCGGATTGATTACATTTGTAGTTTCTGCATTATCTTTGTAACGAGTCGGAATCCCCATAGCTCCGATAGAAGAATGTGGATCGATGAAACCTGGGAAAACCTGTTTTCCGGTTGCATCAATCACTTCTGCATCTTCTTCACAAAGATTCTTTCCAATCTTTCTAATCTTCGTTCCTTCAACTAAAATATCATGTTCTTCAAGCACTTTCCCCGTCCCTGTATGAACGGTTCCGTTTTTAATTAAATACATATTCTTTCTCTCCATACCTTCAGTTCTTTTCTCCTTTTTTCTTTTGATTTTCGTACAGAACATGCGGGACAACCATGTAGTGGAATTCTATCTCTTTACAGATATCTTCGACTGTCCCTTTATGAAACAGATCCAAAATTCTCTGATGATTGATGTGAACCACATCAAATGGTACCAGAGTTTTTGTATCCATCGTATAATATGCCGCCGTATTCCCTCCTTCCAGTATTTTCCAGATTCTATGAAGTTTTTCACTGTGTGCGGTCTTCACAATACATTCATGGAACTGTTCATCGAATTCTATAACTTCATACAGATTTTTCTGATTGGCCGCTTTCTCCATGGAAAGGACAAGCTTCTGCATCTCTTCATCCTGTTCTTTGCTGATCTCTCCCCCGCACATCTGCACTGCCAGTTTCTCAAGCGTAGACTGGATCAGGTATGTTTCCTGCATCTCTTCATAAGTCATCGTCTTTACTACGCAGCCTTTCTGTGCTTCATATACAACCAGCCCTTCTTCTTCAATCTGCCTGAGAGCTTCTCTTAAGGGACCTCTGCTGACTTTCAGCTCTTCTGCTACTTTTGCCTCTATAATCCGTTCTCCCGGTTTGATCTCTCCTGATAAAATCTTGTGTCTTAAAATTTCAACTACTTGCTCTCTTAATGTTTTACGTATTATCATTTCGTCTTCCTCTTCACAATTTTTTAGAGTTCATAGGCTTATTTAATAATATTACTATGATAAGTCTACATCATTTTGTGCAGAATGTCAAATGTAAACATTTTACATTCTGTATTTTTCCTGTAAAAAGCAAAAATCTTGCAAGAATGTTAAATATTTCTCACAAGATTTTTGTTTTTTTATAATATCTTTCACTTATTTCAGTACCAGTTTTGCTGCTCCGCAGATTCCTGCATCATTTGCAAGCTCTGCGAGTGCAAATTCTGTATCTTTGTCTGCAAAGAATGCCATTTCTTTAAATGGACCTTTGATGTAATCCAGCAGAACCTCTCCGGCTTTTGATACCCCTCCGCCGATTACGATAACCGCCGGATCACAGGCAGCTGCAAGGTTCGCCAGCGCATGTCCCAGATACTTTCCAAATTCAGTTGCGATTTCGATTGCAACTTCGTCTCCGGCTTTCACTGCATCAAACACTTCTTTCGCAGACATCTCTGCCACATTTCTGAGGGTACTTGGTTTCTCATCTTTTGCAAGACGCATATTGGCAAGTCTTGTGATTCCTGTTGCAGAAGCATACTGTTCCAGACAGCCTTTCTTTCCACATCCACAGGTCTCTGTCTCCTGGTAGTTTACACACAGATGACCGATCTCTCCGCCAGCACCGTGTGCCCCTACAAGGCACTTTCCATCCACGATGATTCCACCGCCAACACCGGTTCCAAGAGTAACCATAATAACATTCTTGTGGCCTTTTCCGCCACCTTTCCACATCTCACCAAGCGCAGCTACATTTGCATCATTCCCCGGAATCACTTTCATTCCGTCAAGAAGCTCTTCCAGTTCACGTGTCACTTCTTTGTATCCCCATCCGAGATTTGCTGTATTCTGAACAATTCCATCCTCGGTTACCGGTGCCGGAAGCCCCATTCCAAGTCCGATGATCTGTTCCTTCACCAGTTTCTTTTCTGCCATCTTTTCTTTCACTGCCTGCGCAATATCCGGGAGGATTGCTTCTCCCTGGTTCTCCGTACGTGTCTTGATCTCCCATTTGTCAAGAAGCTCTCCGTCTTCCTGAAAAAGTCCCATCTTTACTGTCGTTCCGCCTATATCGATACCAAAACAATATTTCATCGGTCTCCTGCTCCTTACATATTCTTTTTTAGATTTTCCTGTACCCGGCGGTACAGCTCCTGAGCTGCGTTATAGCCCATTTGTTTCTGTCTGTGGTTGACTGCCGCTGATTCTACGATAATGGCAACATTACGTCCCGGGCGGATTGGAATACTGTGACATACAACCTTATTACCAAGAAATTCTGTATACTCCTCAGTAAGTCCAAGCCTGTCGTACTCGCGATCCTTGTTCCAGTCCTCAAGCGTAATGACGAGATCAATATTTTGTGTCTCTCTTACACTCTGCACACCAAACAGCGTCTTTACGTCAATGATACCAATTCCGCGAAGTTCAATAAAATGGCGGGTAATATCCGGTGCTGTACCAACAAGAGTATCATCACTGACCTTCCGGATCTCCACCACGTCATCTGTTACCAGACGATGGCCTCGCTTGATCAGCTCCAGTGCCGCCTCACTTTTACCGATACCGCTGTCTCCCATGATCAGAACACCGACTCCATAACAATCCACCAGTACCCCGTGAATTGAAATACACGGTGCCAGTTCCACTTTCATCCAGCGGATCAGTTCTGCTGAAAAGGAAGAAGTCTGTTTATCCGTAATAAATACCGGAATATTGTTCTTCACTGCTTTCTCCAGAAATTCCGGATCCGGCTGCAGATTTCTGCAGAAAATAAAGCATGGAATCCCATACTCAAGCAGTGTATCATATATTTTCATCTTATGCTCATATTCCAGTGTCTGCAGATAAGTGTACTCTACATATCCGATAAGCTGAATCCGTTCGCAATCAAAATGATCAAAAAATCCGGCGAGCTGAAGTGCCGGACGGTTAATATCCGGAATTTTTACTTCCCGCTGTGTCATATCGACATCCGGAGTAAGATTTCTAAGTTCCATCTTCTCTACGATTTTTGTTAATGTAACTCCCATAGTCCTGTCTCCTTTTATTGTTCTTCCATCAGAGTAGCTTCTGTATCTTCCTTTTCGTTTCCCCTGAAAAAATTATACACGTTTTTTGCCGATTTTTCATCCATTGATGGAATTTTTTTCAAATCTTCCACCTCTGCATTCTTAATCTCATCCAGGCTGGCAAATGTTCGCATCAGTGCTTTCCTTCTCGCAGGTCCGATTCCCGGAATATCATCCAGGATCGAATGCACTTGTCCCTGACTACGCAGTTTCCGGTGAAATTCTATAGCAAATCTGTGTGCCTCATCCTGCACTCTTGTGATCAGCCGAAACCCTTCGGAATTGCGGTCGATCGGAATCTCAATATTCTGATAGTAGAGTCCTCTCGTCCGATGGTGGTCATCTTTGACCATACCGCATACCGGAATGGATAAATGAAGTTCATCCAGTACTTCCAGTGCTATATTAACCTGTCCTTTTCCACCATCCATCATGATCAGATCCGGAAAAACATTAAAACTTCCCAGCTCTTTCCCGCTTTTCTGTTCCTCCAGACCATGCCGGAATCTTCTGGTGAGGACCTCACGCATACTTGCATAATCATCCGCCCCCTGCACACCCTTGATGTGGAACTTACGATAATCGTTTCGTTTCGGTTTGCCCCTCTCATAAACGATCATCGACCCTACCGAGGCAAATCCATTGGTATTGGAAATATCATACGCCTCCATACGCACCAGGTTATTAAGGTCAAGCAACTTTTCTATTTCTTTTACTGCACCGATCGTTCTTCCTTCTTCACGCTTGATACGCTCCTTATCTTTTTCCAGTACCATCTTTGCATTTTTCGCCGCAAGCTCAACAAGCTTTTCTTTTTCCCCTTTTTTCGGGATACGGAAATGAACCTTATGCCCACGTTTTTCTCCAAGCCATGCTTCCAGGATCTCCCGCTCTTCCGGTTCCACCGGAAGCATCAGTTCGCCCGGAATATATGGCGTTCCGGCATAAAACTGCTTAATAAAGCTGGAGAGGATCTCTGCATTTTCATCTCCCTGGGCAATCCGCAGATAAAAATGATCTCTGCCGATCAGACGACCATTGCGGATAAAGAATACCTGTACCACCGCATCCTCATGCTCTCTTGCAAGAGCCACAATATCCCGGTCCTCGCCCCCTGTATCGGTAATCTTCTGCTTCTGTGCAATCTGCTTCACGCTGTGCAGAAGCTCCCGGTATTCAATTGCTTTCTCAAATTCCAGATCATCCGATGCCTCCTGCATCTTTTTCTCCAGATCCTTTAAGATTTTATCATAATTTCCTCCCAGGAATTTGAGTACTTCATCAACCGACTCTCTGTATTTTTCCTGCGAAATATACCCCTGACACGGTGCATCGCACTGCTTGATATGATGATAGAGACAGCATCTTTCTTTCCCGATATCGCGCGGAAGGATGCGGTTACAGCTACGCAGACGGTAAAGCTTCCGGATCAGTTCGATTGTATCTTTTACCGCCGTCACACTGGTATAAGGGCCGAAATACTTTGACTTGTCCTTCTTCATCTGCCTTGCCATCATAATCCTTGGATATGCTTCGCCGGTTGTCACTTTGATAAATGGATAACTCTTATCATCCATCAGCATCGTATTGTACTTTGGCCGGTGTTCCTTGATCAGATTGCATTCCAGAACCAGTGCTTCCAGTTCCGAATCCGTCACGATATACTCAAACCGGGTGATATGCGTCACCATCTGGTCAATCTTGGCCCCCCGGTTCCTGCTCGGCTGAAAATACTGTCTGACACGGTTCTTCAGGCTGATCGCCTTTCCAACATAAATGATCTCGTCCTTTTCCCCATGCATCAGATAGACTCCCGGTTTCCCAGGAAGTTTTTTAAGTTCGTCTTCAATAATAAATGTCTGATTTTCCATAGTCACATTATACCTTGCTTCCTGCAGACAATACAAGTCATTCTTTCAAAAGAATCTACAGAAAAAAAGAGGCTTCAGAACCTATTGTTCTGAAACCTCTGCATCTTCTGTTATTTTAGACTAGTCACGCTTCTGCGGAAGGATGAATCCGTCTTCATCTCTTTCTACTTTCTTCTGCGTTTCTTTCTCTTCCTGCTGTGCAGCTTCGGTATCTGCCTCTTTCTTCGGCATCTCGATCGTCTGCTCTTTTACAGGATTCTCTTCTTTCTTTTCTTCCGGTTCCGGAATTCCTTCACATCTGCGGTAAATCTTCATGAATTCTTTTCCGGTGATCGTCTCTTTCTCAATCAGGAATCCGGCGATCTGATTCATCGTTTCACGATGCTCGGAAAGCATTCTCTTCGCTTCTGCATATGCTCCCTTCAGCATCTTCATAACTTCCTGATCGATTTCTGCCGCGGTTGCCTCTCCGCAGTTCATAACAGCTCTTCCGTCCAGATAACGGTTCTGGATAGATTCCAGTCCGATAAGTCCGAATTTTTCAGACATACCATACTGTGTTACCATCGCTCTTGCGATCTTGGTTGCCTGCTCAATATCGTTCGATGCTCCGGTTGTAACTGTGTCAAACACCAGTTCCTCTGCTGCACGTCCTGCAAGGGCTGTCACCAGCATTGCTTCCAGCTCAGCCTTGGTATTTAGGAACTTCTCTTCCTCCGGTGTCTGCATCACATAACCGAGTGCACCCATGGTTCTCGGAACGATTGTAATCTTCTGTACCGGTTCTGCGTCCTTCTGAAGGGCAGTTACCAGTGCATGACCGACTTCATGGCATGATACGATACGGCGTTCTTTCTGGCTCATGATACGGTCTTTCTTCTCTTTACCCACAAGAACGACCTCAACAGCCTCAAAAAGGTCTGCCTGGGATACAACATTTCTTCCTTTTTTTACTGCATTGATCGCAGCCTCGTTGATCATATTGGCAAGATCAGAACCGACTGCCCCGGAAGTTGCAAGCGCAATCTCTTCCAGATTGACTGTCTCATCCATCTTAACATCTTTGGCATGTACTTTCAGGACATCAATACGTCCCTTGAGATCTGGCTTATCTACGATGATACGTCTGTCAAATCTTCCCGGACGGAGAAGCGCCGGATCCAGGATCTCCGGACGGTTCGTGGCCGCAAGAAGCAGAAGACCTTTATTACTGTCAAATCCATCCATCTCTGCAAGGAGCTGATTCAGTGTCTGTTCTCTTTCATCATTGCCACCAAGCTGTGAATCTCTGCTTTTTCCGATCGCATCGATCTCATCGATAAAAATAATACACGGCGCCATCTGCTGTGCCTGCTTAAAGAGGTCACGTACTCTTGACGCTCCGACACCGACATACATCTCAACAAATGCAGAACCCGAAAGAGAGAAGAACGGTACTTTTGCTTCTCCGGCAACTGCTTTTGCAAGAAGTGTCTTACCGGTTCCAGGAGGGCCTACAAGAAGTGCTCCCTTCGGAAGCTTCGCTCCGATTCCGGTGTATTTGCCAGGGTTATGCAGGAAATCGACTACTTCCTGCAAGGATTCTTTTGCTTCATCCTGACCGGCTACATCCTTAAATGTGACTCCGGTAGATTTTTCCACATACATCTTAGCATTGCTCTTGCCAACGCCCATCATGCCGCCACCCTTTGTCATACGGCGCATCAGCATCACGCCTAGACCGATCATGATCACAAGCGGAACAATGTTGACCAGAAGATTCATCACCATATAAGATGTAGAATCCGGTATCTTCTGTTCATACTCAACACCTGCTTTATACAGTCTGTCCGAAAGGGTATCATCCTTCACAATACCGGTATAATACTGCTTCCTTGTCACATTACTGAACAGACCTGTACTGTCATCGCTGCTGTCCTTACTGCTGCTGTCGTTGTTATCTGCTACAGAACCTTCGACCACATCGCTCTCAGAAGCGCCTTTTTTCTTGCTGTTCTTCATCTCAGCTTCTGTCTTCGCTGTGATCACAATCTTGTCATCCTCGATCACAACTTTCTTAACTTCCCCGGAATCTACCATGGTCAGGAACTGATCATAGGTAATCTCCCGGGCATCTGTGTCTTCCCGGAACTGATACAGCGCAAATACGATAAACGAGATCAGCATAACGGTAAATAATATAATATTCCATCTTTGGCGGTTATTTTTATTATTCGGGTTATTATTTCCCGGAAGGTTTTGCTTATTTCTATTATTCTGGTTATCCATACCTACCTCCTAAGTGTCGTCCTCTCTATTATAAGTAGGCGTTTTTTAGAAATCAATGAAAAATTTATGAAAAGATTGTAAAAAAGTCATATTTTATAGTATACTAGGTTTGAATTGCTTCTATGAAAGTAAAATTATGGACAAAAAGGATGGAACTTTATGAAAATTGGGTTTGATAATGAAAAATACCTGCAAATGCAGTCTTCTCACATTCGTGAGCGAATCAATCAGTTTGACAACAAACTGTATCTCGAATTCGGTGGAAAGCTTTTCGATGACTATCATGCTTCCCGCGTGCTTCCTGGATTTCAGCCGGACAGCAAATTACATTTACTAAAAGAATTATCGGATACCGCAGAGATTGTGATCGTTATCAGTGCAGCCGATATTGAAGCCAACAAAATCCGCGGTGACCTCGGGATCACTTATGACACTGACGTTCTCCGCCTGAAAGACGAATTTGAAGCCAATGGTCTCTTTGTCGGAAGTGTTGTTATCACACAGTACTCCGGACAGAACAGTGCCGATCTTTTCAAAGGACGTCTGGAAAAGCTTGGCATTAAAGTTTATATCCATTATGTAATAGAAGGTTATCCTTCCAACATCCCGCTGATCGTAAGTGACGAAGGATACGGAAGGAACGAATACATTGAGACAAGCAGACCTCTGGTTGTCATCACCGCACCTGGACCTGGAAGTGGAAAGATGGCTACCTGCCTTTCCCAGCTCTATCATGAGCACAAGCGCGGAGTCCGTGCAGGATATGCCAAATTCGAAACCTTCCCGATCTGGAATATCCCGTTAAAGCATCCGGTCAACTTAGCATATGAAGCAGCTACTGCTGACCTTAACGATGTAAATATGATCGACCCGTTCCATCTGGAAGCTTACGGTGTTACTACCGTCAACTACAACCGTGACGTAGAGATCTTCCCTGTACTGAGTGCAATTTTTGAGCGCATTTACGGAGAAAATCCATACAAATCACCAACAGACATGGGTGTTAACATGGCTGGTAACTGCATCTGTGACGATGAAGTCTGCAAAGAAGCTTCCCGTCAGGAGATCATTCGCCGCTACTACCGCACCATGGACCGTTTCCTTTCCGGTGAATGCCCGAAGGAAGAGACTTATAAGGTCGAGCTTCTGATGAATCAGGCAGGAGTTACCGTACATGACCGTAAGGTTGTTGATGCCGCCCTTGCACGCGCTGAAGAAACCGGTGCACCGGCTGCCGCTCTGGAGCTTCCGGACGGACGCATCGTAACAGGAAAAACCTCTGATCTGCTTGGCGCATCTGCTGCCCTGATCCTGAACGCCTTAAAAGAACTCGCCGGAATCGATCATGATATGCACCTGATCTCACCGACTGCCCTGGAACCGATCCAGAAAGTTAAAACCGAATTCCTTGGAAGCAAGAACCCAAGACTTCACATCGATGAAGCTCTGATTGCACTTTCTATCAGTGCCTCTTCCAATCCGGTTGCTGAACAGGCACTCAGACAAGTCCCGAATTTAAAAGGCTGCCAGGCTCATGTATCCGTTATGCTTGCAAATGTAGATATCCGTCTGTTCCAGAAGTTATCCATCCAGGTTACATCTGAACCGAGATACGAGAAAAAACCGATCTATCAGTAGACAAATATTATATTTTTGATTTTTATACACCCATTTCAAAAAAAATTGTTGTATTTTTTTCTGGAATGGGTGTATACTTTTAAAGTATTTTATAGGGGAATTGATTTCAAGGGGAAATCAAAGTAGCGAGGGAGCCACATAAATTTGTTTTTATGGGGTTTTTTTCTATTTTTATCCGTCAGAAGGTTATACCAGACTTTTCTGATGAATAGAAATCGCATTCTATCTTATTTTTTACAGAACACAATGAGTAGTAGACAAAAACAATTACCATAAGGAGGGAACTGGAACTATGGCAGTTAAATATGTATTTGTTACCGGAGGCGTTGTCTCAGGTCTTGGAAAAGGAATCACAGCAGCTTCTCTTGGGCGTCTGCTCAAGGCACGCGGGTACACAGTTACAATGCAGAAATTTGATCCGTACATCAACATTGACCCGGGTACAATGAATCCGGTACAACACGGTGAAGTTTTTGTAACAGACGATGGAGCTGAGACAGACCTTGACCTTGGACATTATGAAAGATTTATCGATGAAAGTCTTACCAAGAACTCGAATGTAACGACAGGAAAGATTTACTGGTCCGTTCTTCAGAAAGAACGTCGTGGAGATTTTGGTGGAGGAACCGTACAGGTCATCCCGCATATCACGAATGAAATCAAGAGCCGTTTCTATCGTAACCCTGCAGCTACAGATACCGAGATTGCGATCATCGAAGTCGGTGGAACCGTCGGAGACATCGAAAGCCAGCCTTTCCTGGAATCTATCCGCCAGTTCCAGCATGATATGGGACATGACAATGTTGCGCTGATCCACGTCACACTGATCCCATATCTGCATGCTTCCCAGGAGATGAAGACCAAACCGACTCAGGCAAGCGTAAAAGAATTACAGGGAATGGGAATCCAGCCGGATATTCTGGTCTGCCGTTCTGAGCATCCACTGGATCAGGGAATCAAAGACAAGATCGCCCTCTTCTGTAACGTGCCATCTGATCACGTTCTTCAGAACCTGGATGTGGAATACCTTTACGAAGCACCACTCGCCATGGAAGAAGAACATCTCGCTTCCGTTGTATGCGAATGCCTGAAGCTTGACTGTCCGGAACCGGATCTGAAAGACTGGAAAGAGATGGTCGAATGCCTGAAACATCCGACACAAGATGTAACAGTCGCCCTGGTCGGCAAATATATCCAGCTCCATGACGCATATATCAGTGTTGTTGAAGCATTAAAACATGGCGGCATCTACAGCCACACAACCGTAAATATCAAATGGATTGACTCTGAAACTGTCACACCGGAAAATGTCGATGAACTTCTCGGTGATGTAAGTGGTATCCTCGTGCCTGGTGGATTCGGTGACCGTGGTATCGAAGGTAAGATCGAAGCCATCAAATATGCAAGAACACATAAGGTTCCGTTCCTCGGACTCTGCCTTGGAATGCAGCTTGCCATCGTAGAATTTGCAAGAGACGTTGTCGGATATCATGATGCACACAGCGTTGAACTGAATCCAAACACTACACATCCGGTCATCCACATCATGCCTGACCAGATCGGTATTGAAGACATCGGTGGAACCCTTCGTCTTGGTTCTTATCCTTGTGTTCTTAACAAAGAATCAAAAGCTTATAAATTATATGGAAAAGAAGAAATCCACGAACGTCATCGTCATCGTTATGAAGTCAACAATGACTACCGTGATGCTCTTACTCAGAACGGTATGCTCTTATCCGGACTTTCTCCGGACGGCAGAATCGTAGAGATGGTGGAAATTCCGGAACATCCTTGGTTCATCGGAACACAGGCACATCCGGAACTCAAATCCCGTCCGAACAAACCACATCCGCTGTTTAAGGGATTTGTGGAAGCTTCTCTGGAATATAGTAAAGAGAACTAAAATTATATTGTTTCTTCTAAATAAGCTCCAGGATCAACAATTATTTTGCTGATTCTGGAGCTTTTTCTTTATTCGTTCTTTTTTAGCCATTTTAGAATTCCGTACAAACATACGACTAATAAAACCGGGCCAAACCATTTCAGTATAAAAAGAAACGTGTATTGAATAGACAAAATCCATTCACCATTTGCTGCTGAAATGCCATTTCCTGTTCTAATTTGAAATTGGAGCCAGGTATCCAATGCAATGTAACCATAATATAAAAGCAACAGAACACCTAAAGGAATCGAAATCAGTAAAATATTATTTTTTCTTTTCATGCGATCATCTCCTCTTCCATTATTATTTTTTATTACTTTAATTCTATATTATTTTCAGATTTATTTCAATATTTTTTTGTATTTACAGATTTTTATTCATTATGCACTATGAATTGTAGAAGTCGTTTGCGACATCTTCATTATACGCCGCAGTGCGCATCCTGCCGGAGGCTTTTATTACATAGGAAACGAAATTTCCTATGTAATAAAAAAACTGCCACCATCATCGGCGGCAGTAATAAACATTCTTCTATTCTTTTTAACTAGTTCTCATCAGCAATCTCAATCAGCTTATCCAGCAGTTCCGAATAACTATATCCGTAATCTTCCATCAGCTGCGGATACATGGAGATACTTGTAAATCCCGGAAGGGTATTGATCTCATTCAGGTAAACGTGATTGGTCTTCTTATCCAGGAAGAAATCCACACGGCTCAGTCCATGTCCGTCAATTGCCTTAAAGGCACGAACAGCATACTTACGGATCTGTTCCTGAATCTCTTCATCTACTTTTGCAGGGATACATGTCTTGCTCTCTGCATCTTCATATTTGGATTCAAAGGTATAGAATTCACCGTGTGGCATGATCTGTCCGACTCTGGATACGATAATGTCATCATTTCCAAGAACAGCAGTCTCAAGTTCGATACAATCCACGCACTCTTCTACTACAACATGAGTGTCATATTTTGCTGCCTCTTCCAGCTTCGGAAGTAAATCTTCAACTTTATCACAACGATAACAGCCCACACTGGATCCGGAACGGCTTGCTTTGATAAAGCATGGCATACCAAGTTCTTTCATAATCGAAGCTTCTACTTCTTCTGTTTCTTCCATGTCTTTTTCGACAACGACCAGTCTTCCGTCATTGCGCTTCTTTACATATACAGATTTGACCTGCGGAATTCCTGCACTTTCAAATACTTTCTTTGCAAAAATCTTATCCATACATGCACTGGATGCAAATACACGGCATCCTACATACGGAAGCTGTGCCAGTTCAAATAATCCCTGGATAGTTCCATCTTCTCCGTAAAGTCCGTGAAGTACCGGGAATGCAACATCCTGACTTCTCAGAAGATCGAATACACCTTCTACCACTTCTGCTCCGTCAAGCCAGGTATCTTTTGACAGGTCATTATCTTCCTGCTTTAAGATGTACCATTTCCCATCTTTTGCAATGCCAACAAGTGTAATCTCATATTTATCTTTATCCAGATGCTTCATCACTGAATTACAGGAAATTCGTGAAATTGAATGCTCACTGGACTGTCCGCCACAAACAACAAGTAACTTTTTCTTCATATCAGTTTCCCTCTGTTTCTTATCATATACTCTTCTCCGGTTCTCTCCGGATACTACTTAGAATAATTTACCACGTCCTCCATGCATTTACAATAAAAGTTTGGAATTTCAATAAATTTTTAAGCATTTTCCAGGCTTTCCACAAATGCAAACAACTCTTCCATCGATCCCTGGTAATCGCTTTCGATTGGAAGATCCTTTTTATTTTCCTTCGTATCTGTAACAAGGAATGTCTTTACGCCGAGTTTCCGAATTGCAAGATCCTCTTCCACGTCATTTCCTACCATCAGACACTCTTCCGGTCTAAGATGAAACTGTTCAAGAATTGTTCGGTAATAGTCCACATTTGGCTTGCAGTAACAATTATCCTCATAAGTTGTGATCAGCTCAAAATCCTCTGCATCCAGTCCCGCCCATTTGATCCGGTTCATCGTTGCCACCTTTGGAAATACCGGATTGGTTGCAAGGTAGGTGCGGATTCCTTTTTCCTTTGCCTTTTTCACAACCTTGTCCGACAGACTGTTTGGCTGCGTCACCGCAATTGCCTGGTTAAATTCATTTGCATAGAAATCAAGGGCAATCCGTTCGGAATTCTCCGAATCCGTCGGAAGCAGTTCGTCCATATACTGCCAGAATGCTTCCCGGTTGGTACAACTTCCGTCATTATTCACCATCGCTCCATAGCCCTTCCACACGGATGCGATAAATGCTTTCGGATCAAAGGAAATCCCCTCGGATATATATTTTTTTGCCAGAAGCGGCATATAAAAGGTAACAAATTCGTCCTGGTTCATCGGAAGCAGCGTTCCGTCAAGATCAAATAAAATATGTCGAATGTGCATTATTCTTCCTCCAGATTCAGATGATGTAACTTTTTATAATAAGAGTCCAGCGTATACAAAGCAGCCACCGGATTATTTCCAAGCACCCGATCCTTTACAACCAGCGTTGTACTCGGCGCCTCGGCATATTTGTAAAAGAGGCTGTCATGTCCCACGCAAAGTCCCATCACGATATTGATGTCCGTCTTCTCTTTGTTCAGCATCTGCGCCTGCAGGATTGGGTTACACATATGAACTCCGACCTCCTCGCAGCGTTCCGGAATGCCGACCTCGGTCTTTGGAACTTCTCCGATCTTACAGCCCACACCGTACACTTCAAAGCCGTATTCTCTCAAAAGTCCTGCCAGCAGGTGGCTTTCCTTTAAGAGTCCCACACAGCTTGCAATTCCGATCTTCTTGGCACCCAGTTTTTTTGCCCAGCGGATCGTCTCCTCCACACGGGTTGCCTGGCAGTAAAAATCGTGCTCAATCTCGGCACTTGCACGCATGATCTTTAAATCTTTTTCATCTCCCAGATAGGTATCAAGCGCCATCTGCCGGTCTTTCAAGTCCATATTATGTGACACGCAAAATCCAGGATATGGCTTATGATTCTCTATATTCTGCTTTACATTACATTTCTTGACATTGCAATCTATACATGACAACTTTTTTGTTTCTTCCACTTTTTTCTGCCTCCTCTTGATATACAGATAAGGATAACTTGTATTTTCGGGAAATGCAAGTTAAAATACCTCTGCTTTACCAGTCCCTCTGAAGAAAGACTAACCACCACCGTTATGATAGCACCCATGCTTTGATTATATCAGCCGTGAAATTTCACCACAGTAAATTTATCAGTTGGATTCCAACAAACTCTTATCAATAATCTGGAAATTTGCCCGGTGTATGTACAACGCTTTCCCATCGATCATCAACTTCGTAAATTTCGGCAGATCATCCGGGATTTCCCAGTACACATCTTCTCCGCTATACGCTACGATTGGCTGTCCAAGCTGGGATTTGATAACAACCACTCTGGCTTTTCCAAACATATTTTTATACTTATTCAGGACACCTGCGATCGCAGTATTGTCTGTAATCTTACCGCTTGCATTGCTTTCAATATCCTCCTGCGTAAAATCCACATCCGCTTTCAACGCGTCCTGCGCAAAAATACAGGTATCACCACAACTCTCGATTTCCTTTCCATCGATTGTAATCGTAATGACAGAGGAAAGCTCATATCCTGTGATAACATTACCGTCTGAATCATAGCTTGAAGTTTCCACTGCATTTCCCTGCACATTGATCTTGTCTCCTGTGGTTGTCATTACACGATTCCCGTAATTATCATAGGTCGTGATCGTGTACGAATTCCCCACTAATTTTCCTGTAATATCGTTCAATTTGGAGCTGAGCATACTGCATCCCGCAAGCGCTATAGTCATGACTGCGCATACTGCTGCCATTGCAAATCTTTTCTTTTTCATAAATTTTCTCCTTCGTCCTTTCGCAGAATCATCTTTTTGCCATTACCTTACTTTATCTTAAGTATCCCTGTATAATTATGTAAAATGTCGTCCGGCTGCATCGCATCCGATACCATGGCAATCTCAAGCTTATACTCTGTATCCTCATCACCAATTGATCCCTGAACCGGCACATACCGGTCAAAGCAGACATTTTGTTTCTTTTTTGTTGTGACAATTATCGTGACATAATCCTCCGTTGTCTGAAGCTTGTAGTAGATATCTTCTTCCGGGAATGTATCCCTTGCCCGGTCGATCATGTCCGCATAATTGTAATATTCCGATTTTTCACCAAGACCTGTCGTTTTTTCATCGATCGCATTCTGCAGCTTTTCTAAAACTGCTGCTGTTCTTGCCTCATTTTGCCTGCACTCGATCGCTGACGTAATATTCACATACAGTGAAATAACAAGTATAATCCCAGCCATAACCGCTATTGATGTTAGCCAGACCATGGCAAGCTTTGATTTCTTTTTCTTTACTTCCTCTTTTGTGAGATGGATATTCGAAAATTCGTTTACAAAATATATCGGATTTTCATTTCCGTAAGCAATAATCGCATCGACCGTGTCATAACCTCTTTCAACACTGTATTTCTGCCATACACCATATTCTGAGTAAAACTTTTCCAGCCTGTAATAGAACGATAAAAACCATCCTGTATATCGTTTTCTCCGGATAAAAAACGCACAAATCCCGCCAATAAGAATTGCAAAATATCCGACTCCCATTACGCCATAATAAAGACCTTCTATTTTCGATACCTGCTTTTCCGGCAATACCGCAAGTAACTGATATTCCCCATTCTTTTCTTTTTCCCAGTATGTCTGAAACCGACTGCCATAAGAATATTTGATCGGATCCATTCCAAGTTCTGCAAGTGTGTAACTTACATGCTCACCTTTATTCGGATTTTTCAAGCGCAATGACTCGCCATCCTCCTGCACAACTCCAATTACGCTCTTTTTTCCTATGAGAGAATATCCTGTTACACTTTCAAACGGATCATACTGACCGGCTCCGAAAAACCATACCAGTGAAAGGATCATATAAACGACAAAGAGCTTTATGAGTTCTTTCCACACGTTATATTTTAAAGACCTTTCTATGATCTCTTTTTCATGTGCCGGGATTCCGGGCAGTGTGCTGTACCAGGAAGCGAGCCGCTCTCTTTTGGTTTCCTCATCCATTGCTTTTCTTAGATTCATTGCTGTTGCAAGCTGCATCTTCTTTTCCTCCTTTGTACATCTTCTTAAGGATAACTTGTATTTTTTTGAAATGCAAGCGTCCTCTGGTATTCTTCGAAAATCAACAAAATCATACGAACTACTTTGTTTTCAAAAAATTCCTTTATATTTTTTGACATCATTTTATTTTTGTGTTAAAATTTAGATACTAATACATATACATCATTTAAATTCAATCAATTATACTTTGTAATTTTTAAGGATGGATCATACCAATGTTCAATTTTAAATTTTATCTTCTTCCACTCCTCATCCTTTCAATTGGATTATCCGGATGTACAAAGCTAAATAAAGATGTCTCCAAAACACTCTCTATTGTTATAGAACCTGCTTTTAAGGAGCAGGTTCTTGATGCTGTAAAATATGCCACATCCAAAAATAACTCTCTGGAATTTGAAATTAAAATATTATCTCCTGATCCTGATAAAAGATCTGCAGAAATTCAGAAACTCCGTACACAGATCATGTCTGGAAAAGGTCCTGACTTATATCTTGTTAACTGTTCCACCGATGGAGCTGCGCAGATGAACGAACCTCTTTTTGAAAATCCTTATAAGGCAATGCAAAGTGGTGTATTCGCCTCATTGGATAAATATATGAAAAAAGATTCTTATTGGCAAAAGGAAAACTATAATCCGTCTTTTCTTCTCCCCGGTCAATATCAGGAAAGACAATATATTCTTCCTCTTTCCTGCCACTATAATATGTTAATCTCCGATACTGTACTTGATTATACACAGGAAAATGATACCTTAGAAAATTGGATTTCAAATATAAAAAGTTCTTCTGACCACGCTCTGAAAAATGCACTATTCGAATTAGATAATATCAGTGGTAACTGGTTTCAACCTGCTGCGGATTACAATTCCGGTCAGATTTTCTTTGATAAGGAAAAGTGGAGTAATTTCGCATTAGAATACTTATTATTTAAACAAGATTATTTAGAAAATGAAAAGACAAATAATACTGATACTAGCTCTTCGCATATTTTAATCTCATCTTTGGATGACATAAACGAACACACAACGCAAATAGACATAATCCCTGATATTCAGGGAAAAAAAATGGCTGCCATTCGTTGCTTTGGTGCTGTAAGTATGGCATCTGATTATAAAGAAGAAGCTTATCACTTCTTAATGTATTTTTTAAATAACGTAATTCAGGAATCAACTAGTACTAATGGAATGTCACTAAGCGCAAATGGTGTCCTTGGAACAGATTATCCGGTACAAGTATCTGCCATCCGTACAAAACTGTCCTTCTTAGATCAGTCAAAACAGGATTTAGCTATAAAAGCATTTCAGTCCTTAGAAGGAGCATATTTTCCGACAGAAGTTGAACATTTTATTTATGAAGAGATTATAGAAAATAGTAGTTTATTATATGGTCCGCAAACTGATTTTAAAAAGATATGGCAAGATAAGCTTTCGGCTTTAGCAGACAAAGCATGGAATGATTATCATACACAGGTGACAGAATAGTTTTAAGTGAAAGCGAGCGTGATGCAATGAAAAAAAAGAAGAAGGGATTCTTACTGGCTTTCCCTGCAATATCAGGATTTCTTTTCTTTTATCTGATCCCATTTTTGATTGTTTTGTGGTATTCTGTTTCTTTTGGTATCGGAAAACGCGAATTTGTAGGTCTTGATAATTATAAAGAACTATTTAAAAATACAATGTTTTTACTGGCAGTAAAAAACACTTGTAAATATATGCTTGTTACAATACCAGTTACTTTAGGGACAGCTCTCTGTATTTCTGTAATTTTACAACAGATTACGAAAGGTCAGAAAATTTTCCGACTCTCTTTTCTTTATCCAATCATCATGCCAATCGCATCTATAGTTTTAGTCATCCAGTTTTTTTTCAAAAATAATGGTTTTTTGAATCTGATACTAAACTTTTTTTATCTTCCTGAAAAAGACTGGCTTCATACCTCAAGCGCTTTTTGGATCATCTGTATTTTATATTTCTGGAAATTTGTTGGATATTATATTTTCATTTATTCTTCCAGACTTCAGATGATTCCGAAAGAATATTATGAATATGCCAGTCTTCACGGAGCCGGAAAATGGCAGAGCTTTTATTATATTACCTGTCCTATATTGTTTCCGGTTATCCTTTTTACATTAATACTCTCCATAATGAATGCGTTTAAATGCTACAGAGAAGCCTTTTTACTTGGCGGAACTCATCCAGACAACAGTATTTATTTTTTACAACATTTTATGAATAATAATTTACAAAATCTGAATTACCAAAAGGTTTCCGCCAGTGCAACTATTATTACCGTATTTATTCTTTTTCTAAGTGGTCTTATCTATATGATATACTATTTTCTAAAGAGGAGGACTGCCGATGCATAAGTACAAACAGTACACCCGGCTCTTTGTTTTTTCGATCATAGCCTTTATTTTTTTATTTCCAATTATCTATCTGATTGTATTTTCAGTTTTTCATTCAGATACCGGATTTTCTCTGATGAATTATTATAAAGTTTTTCTGGCAAAACCTGATTATCTGATAAAATTTTGGAGAAGCCTTGCCATGTGTCTGATGATTGCGGCAGGACAAACCCTTTTTTCCTGTATGTCAGGAACAGCATTTGCAAAATATTCTTTTCCTCTGAAAAAATTCTGGTTTATACTATTTGCACTATTTATGATTTTACCGATTCAGGTAACACTGCTGCCGAATTATATTTTATTAGAAAAACTAAAACTTTTAAACAGTTGGAAAGCTTTGATAATCCCTGCAATATTTTCACCTTTTGGAACTGTATGGCTTACTTTCGTTTTCCAGGCAATCCCAGATTCTACACTTGATGCCGCAAGAATGGATGGCGTAAATCAGCTACAAATGATTCGCTACATTATAGTTCCAAATTCAAAACCTGCCGTTATCACATTATTTATATTAGTATTTACAGAAAGCTGGAATATGGTTGAACAGCCTATCCTTTTTCTCGAAAAAGAAACCGACTATCCCCTTTCTGTTTTTCTCGCATCACTCAATCAAAATGCTGTTGGAATTCAATCCGTCTGTGGTCTACTATGTTTACTTCCAGTGACATTTTTCTTTTTATATTACAATACAGAATTGACGGATGGACTAAAAGATATTTTATGGAGTTGATAAAATGATGAAAAAGAAAACCTGGAATGCCGGATGTATGATCCTGATTTCTTTAATGATCTGTACTATTTTATCCATCCGTATAGAAAAATGGATGCAGATACCTGTAGAGATTGCAACGATCAGTCAGACAGAAGAAGAAAAGCTTAATTCTACCATCCGTATTCCCAAAAGTTGCTATAATACCGATACAAATATGATTTTTTATCTGGCAGAGCAAGAAGGAGTATTCGGAACAAAATTTCTCGCCTTTTCAAAGGCTGTCGATCCTCTTTCCATAACCGCAGATAGTATTCTTCTTCCGGAAGAAAAAGATGAAAAAGGACAACTTTTGCAGATCATAAAATGGTCTACATATCCATTAAAAGATGGAGATGAAGTCACCATCGATCAGGAAGGGGAACATAAAAAACAGTCTGGTGAAAACAGACGTATTTTAGAAAAGCAAAAATCTTTTTTCTTTTTGTTTGGAATAACCGTCCTGATTTTAATTTTTATCTTTGCTTTTGGAATTAAAGATTTGTATAAGTTTCCTGCCGGAGATTATAGAAAATGTGTCAGAGGAATGCTACTCATTCTGATTGGATTTGGTATCTTATGGAAAATTACTGCACTTGTGAATATTCCGCGAGAATATCTGCCTCCGGAATGTATATTGGATCTGGGATTTTATTTACATTAATCTATAAAACGGATAAAGTCAAACTGCTATATGAAAAAGTTTTAAATCGCAATAGCAGTTTGACTTTCTTCTTTTTATCCTATCAATACTTTTTTTCCTTCAAATGCAAAACCATAATGATGAATCTCTTCTTTTTTTAGACCTCTGTCATATAGTTCTGCATCATAACATTTTTCTTTAATCTGTGTCAGTGCCGTCTGCACAGTGTCTTCCAACGATTCTTCTCTTTTTATATTTCTCACTTTAATATCAGTCTGATCCGCAATGAGTCCCAGAACAAATCCATGATAAAATCGTTCCGGTTCATTTTGTCCTACATCAAAATAACTGAATGTTGTCATTATAATCTGATTCATATAATAGTTCATAGCATCTATATCATCACTTAATAATGCCTTCATGAACTGATTATAATTGGATTGATTCTTTGCGAACCATCCTTTAAACATAGTTGTAAACATTGCTGTTGTTTCCAGATTGGTGATTCGCAGATGATACCATGGCTCTAACAAAACGCCCCGATATTCTATCTGCTCTGCTTTCAGATAACCACTTACCAGCATCAGGCTCCAGATTGCATTCTCATCTTGATCAAGCTGCTCAAATACGATTTGTTCATCAAAATTAACTACGATTTCTTTTCCCTGCAGCAATTCTTCCATCTTTTCTTTGATGTCTGTGGAAGCTTTTCGAATCAGTTCATCAATCATACTATTTGAACTGGTATCTGCCCAATAAGGACGGACCTTTTTTTTATCTAAAAAATTAGTAATTGACCAAGGATTATAGATATCATGCGTATTTCCAAATACAAAACCATCATACCAGGACTTTACCAGTTCTTTTTGTTCTCCCATCTTTAAATCTTCTAAAGCTTGAAAAACCTCTTCTTCTGTGAAACCAAAGCTGGTTTCATATTCTGTAGAACTTGTCGTCACAACGTTCAGATTATTCAGATCGGAAAATACCGACTCTTTGGATACTCGTGTTATTCCTGTCAAAACTGCTCTTTCCAGATAGGGATTGGTTTTAAAAGTTGCATTGAAAAAATTTCTTATAAATGCTGTAAATTCCCGCCAATATCCATGCAGATACGCCTCCTGCATCGGGGTATCATATTCGTCTAACAAAATGTTTTCACGGAGTGATGCGAAATTTTGTTTTCCGATGCTGATTACTTTTGGCATGAAGGGGTTCCTCGCTTTCTGAATGAATGTCTATGGGGGATGCTCTTTTGAAAAGAGCTTGTATTATTCCTGCTTTTTTAGATTATAACATGCTAGTTGTGAATTTTAAAGGAATGGAGGAGGAATTGTTTTTATGTGAGGGAGGGGGAGAAATTGACTGGGATATGGGAAGTTTTATGTGGGACGCGGAAGGCGGAGCGGGGGCTCCTTTTCCGCTGGGATGGGTGATGTATAGGATTTAGGGAATTTATGTCAGACGCGGAACTTGGAGCAGAGCTCCTTTTCCGCTGGGATGGGTGGTGTATGGGATTTAGGGAATTTATGTCGGACGCGGAATTTGGAGCGGGAGCTCCTTTTCCGCTGGATTTGATTAGTTTGTGGGTTGAATGATTTACTTTGGACGCTGTGCCATCAGGAATCTATTATGCCATTTTAATGGCATAATAGATTCCTGATGAGAGCTGGCGCTCTATATAAAGATAAAAAGAACCAGAAATGCATGCAAGCATGAATTTCTGGTTCTTTCCATCTTTATGCGCAGCTTGTAGCGTTTTCAAACTGCGAATTATACAGTTCTGCGTAGAAACCATTCTTCTCAAGTAGTTCTTCATGGTTCCCCTGTTCGATAATATCGCCGTCTTTCATTACCAGTATAAGATCTGCATCTCTGATAGTTGAAAGTCGGTGGGCGATTACGAAGCTGGTTCTGCCTTTCATGAGGTTATCCATGGCTTTCTGGATCTGGACTTCGGTTCTGGTGTCTACGGAGCTGGTGGCTTCGTCTAGGATCAGAATCTTTGGATCAGCCAGGATGGCTCTGGCGATCGTGAGGAGCTGTTTCTGACCCTGGGATACGTTGCTGGCTTCTTCGTTGAGGATCATGTTGTATCCGCTTGGAAGAGTCTGGACGAAACGGTGTACGTGAGCAGCTTTGGCTGCGGCTACGACTTCTTCGTGGGTTGCATCGAGTTTGCCGTATTTGATGTTATCTTCGATGCTTCCGCTGAACAGCCAGGTATCCTGAAGTACCATTCCGAACATCTGTCTGAGTTCGCTCCGGTTGAAGTCTTTGATGTTGTGTCCATCGATCTTGATTGCCCCGCTGTTGACATCATAGAAACGCATCAGCAGTTTGATCATGGTTGTCTTTCCTGCTCCGGTTGGTCCTACGATGGCGATTTTCTGTCCTTCTTTTACTTTTGCAGAGAAATCATTGATGATGATATGCTCCGGATTGTATCCGAAGTGTACGTGTTCAAATTCTACATTTCCCTGTAATCCTTCTACAGATACTGGATTTTCAGCAAACTGATCTTCTTCTTTTTCGTCCAGGAATTCAAATACTCTCTCTGATGCAGCGGCTGTCGACTGGAGCATGTTTGCTACCTGTGCAACCTGCTGGATCGGCTGTGTAAAGGATCTTACATACTGGATGAAGGACTGGATATCTCCAACTTCGATGGTCTGTTTGATTGCAAGGTAACCACCTAAGATAGAAACTCCTACATATCCAAGGTTTCCGACAAACTGCATGATCGGCATCATCATTCCGGAAAGGAACTGTGATTTCCATGCAGAACGGAACAGGATATCATTAGTCTCATCAAATTCGCGGATCACGTCTTCTTCTTTATTGAATGCTTTGACAATATTATGTCCGCCATATACTTCTTCTACCTGACCATTGATATGTCCCAGATATTCCTGCTGGCTTTTGAAGTATTTCTGTGAGTGTTTTACGATTACAGAAATCAGTACCATAGATACCGGCAGGATCAGAAGTGCGATCACAGTCATCAGCGGACTGATACTGATCATCATGATCAGTACACCGATGATCGTTGTCACGGATGTGATCATCTGGGTTGCACTCTGGTTCAGGCTCTGGCTCAGAGTATCTACGTCATTGGTTACTCTGGAAAGTACCTCACCGTGTGTAGTCGTATCAAAATAATTCATCGGCATACGATTGATTTTTTCAGAAATTTCTTTTCGCATGCGATAGGTCAGCTTCTGTGATACGCCTGTCATGATATATCCCTGGATAAAGGAGAAACATGCGCTGATCACGTACAGACACAATAAAGTTAACAGGATTTTACCAATCTTTGTAAAATCAATTCCGCTGCCGCCGGATACTTTTCCGACCAGACCTTTGAAAATTTCGGTCGTCGCTTTTCCGAGAACCTTTGGTCCAATAATATTGAAAACCGTACTTCCGATTGCAAATATCATAACAAAGAAAATACCGATTTTATATTCACTAAGGTAAGTAAAAAGTTTCTTCATGGTACCTTTGAAGTCTTTTGCCTTCTCGCCGGTTCCCATTCTTCCATGTCCACCGCCCATAGGTCCTCTTCTTCTTGGCTGATTACTCATACTATGCTTCCTCCTTTCCGTCATTTTCGTTATTTAAGTCTCTCGCAAGCTCTGCTTCAGAAAGCTGCGATGACGCAATCTGATAATATGCATCACAGGATTTCAGAAGCTCTTTGTGTGTTCCGATTCCCGCAATCTTTCCATCATCCAGCACAATGATCTGCTCCGCATGTAAAATGGTGCTGATTCGCTGTGCTACAATGATCACTGTGCTGTCCTGTGTCTTTTCTTTCAATGCAGCACGAAGGGTTACGTCTGTCTTATAATCCAGTGCTGAAAAACTGTCATCAAAAATATAAACTTTTGGTTTCTTTGCAATCGCACGTGCGATAGAAAGACGCTGCTTCTGACCGCCGGATACGTTGGAACCGCCCTGTGCGATCGGACTTTCGTATTTTTTATGTTTTTCTTCGATAAATTCGGTTGCCTGTGCGATTTCTGCGGCTTCCTTCATCTCGGCTTCGGATCCATCCGGATTGCCATACAGAATATTGGACTCGATTGTTCCTGAGAAAAGTACACCTTTCTGTGGAACGTATCCAAGTTCATCCCGCAGATCATGCTGGGAAATGGTACGAATATCTTTTCCATCCAATGTGATCGTACCTTCTGTTACATCATAAAATCTTGGGATCAGGTTGATCATCGTAGATTTACCACTACCGGTACTTCCGATGATCGCCGTTGTCTGTCCCGGTTTTGCTGTAAAGCTGATATCATGAAGTACGTCTTCTTCTGCTCCCGGATAACGGAAGGATACGTGGTCAAATTTTACTTCGCCTTTTCTGGATTCTTCCAGTTTTTCCGGTGTTTTCGGATCTTCGATCGCTGTCCTGCTTGTCAGGATCTCATCCACACGGTCTGCTGCAACAGCTGCTCTTGGAAGCATAATAGAAATCATACAGATCATAAGGAAGGACATGATGATCTGCATTGTATACTGGATAAATGCCATCATATCACCAACCTGCATCTGCCCGTCACTGACACCATGTGCGCCGCTCCATACAATCAGTATGGTAATTCCGTTCATGATCAGCATCATCATCGGCATCATAAATGTCATGGCACGGTTTACAAATAAATTGGTTCTTGTCAGATCTCTGTTCGCTTTATCAAATCGTTCTTCTTCATGCTTTTCTGTACTGAATGCACGGATAACCGGAAGTCCGGTAAGGATCTCACGGGTAACAAGGTTCAGTCTGTCAACCAGGTTCTGCAGAATCTTAAATTTTGGTATTGCCACAATAAATAATACAGCAACAACCATCACGATCAGGATTACCCCAAGTACGATGATCCATGACATGCTGACATTCGTATGGAGAACCTTGAAAATACCTCCAATTGCCATGATTGGTGCATACATCACCATTCTCAGAAGCATAACTGCAAGCATCTGGATCTGCTGGATATCATTGGTACTTCTTGTGATCAGTGATGCAGTTGAAAACTTGTCAAATTCTGCATTGGAAAATCCAACAACTTTTTTAAATACCTTTCCTCTCAGATCACGTCCCGTACTTGCTGCCACTCTGGAAGCAAGAAGTCCTACGGTAACACTTGCGAGCATTCCAAGAAATGCAAGTGCAAGCATCTTACCGCCAGTTGTTAAAATATATCTGTTCTGGATCTTATCTGTATTCACGCCCAGAACACTGTAGGTTTCTTTAATATATGAAGTTGCTGTCTGTTCCAGCATGGTATCCGGCATATCGTCCATTTTTTCTGATATTTTATCAATAACGTCTGCTCTCTGTTCATCCGGTATCATGTTCAGGATCTCAAAGATATCTGCATTTTCGATCTTTTTCACCTGTTCATCAATGTTTTTCTGCATTTCATCCTGCTGTTTCTTGGCAAGCTCCGGATTTGCCGCAAGTGCTGCTTTCTGCTCATCTGTCATCTGGGACTGCATACTCTCTGCCTGTTTCTCAGCCTGTTCCTTTATAGAAGAAATCATATTCTCTTTCATGGATTCTTCCATCTTCTTTGTTGTATCACTTCCAGATTCAAATCCATAAGTCAGAAGCATCGGCTTTCCAAGGATGTCAAATACCTTTCCTGACTTTTCTTCATCTTTTTTCACGGAATCCTTCAGAACATAAATTGCTCCATCATACTTATAATCCGAATCGAATTCCTTTTTCTCATATGCATCCAGCACTGTCTGCTGGTCTTCTTCTGCCACAAAAAGCAACAGCTTATTCATCTCTTCCTCTGCGATTGCATCCGGAATCTTCTCATCAATTCCTCCCTGCTGGATTCCGACATTGACAATGTCTGAAGTATAAGAAGGCAATGACAGATCGCAGTACGCCTGAACGATCAGGATAACAACAATCGCTGCTATAGTTGCTGCATAAGGCTTCAAATGTTTGAATAACTTTCTCATATAGCAATTATTTCCTTTCTTAGTAACTATTTTTATTCCTTAAATGGATTTTTACATGGCATATCACGGAATTCTTTTTCCTGGAAAAGATTGTCACTCATCTGTAAAAGCAGTCTTCTGCACAGTATTTTCTCTTCTGTGCTCATATTCTTCAGGAGTGTATCTTCCGTGCTTCGGAGAATCTCATGCATGTTGCCAAGAATCTTCTCTCCTCGTTCTGTCAGATGGATCCTTGTCATCCGCTGGTCTTTTTCGTCCTGCTCTTTTCTAATATATCCGAGCTTTTCCAGTTTCTGAACTGCTACATTCACCGATGGCGGCGTAATATGAATATGATCTGCAAGCTCTCTCTGTGACATCGGTCCTACCATCTGCAATATTGCAAGAATTCCTGCCTGTCCGGCTTTCAGCTCTGTATCCTTCATCTGTTTCGTCACATACCATTTATACATATGTCCGACCTGTGCAAGAAGAAGTTGTACCGGCATATTCTCCCTGGTAAAATCCCCACACTCAAATTTATCCGACTTCACCCTTTCACCTCCCGCAATTTGATTAGATATCTATTTATTAGAAGTCTAATCGTTATTTTATGCGTATCACACACATAAGTCAACATTTATTCTCAATAATTTATATTTTTATAATATTTTTCACAAACAAATAATTAAATGCCTAACTATTATTTTCTCATATTAAAACACTACGAAAAGCAAAAAAGGACTCTTCTGCCATTTTCTGTGCAAAAAAGTCCTTATCATTTACCATATCTGCCTTACCTGTAAAGCTTTATTCAATTTTTCACAAATTACATATCTTGCAGGAATGCCTTCACATTTTCCTCTTTTGTCGCCCAGGAAGTGCATAATCGGATCACACTATGGGTCTCATCGTACCTTTCCTGATAAGTTACGCCATATTTTTGACGGATTTCCTGCAATTTGGCATCTTCCACAATAATGAACTGCTGGTTGGTATCGCTGTCCATGAAGAATTCATATCCTTTTTCTTTCAGTCCGTCTTTCAAAAGCATTGCCATATCAATCGCATGTTTGGAGATTTCAAAATAAAGACCATCTTTAAAAAGCTCCAGGAACTGAACGCCAAGCAGTCTTCCTTTTGCAAGCATTCCACCTTTTTGTTTAATGCAGTAACGAAAATCTTGCTTTAGACATGGATTTGTGATTACCACAGCTTCTCCGAACAATGCACCGACCTTTGTTCCTCCAATATAGAATACATCACAACACTTTGCAATATCCGGAAGTGTCACATCGGTTCCCGGTGCCATCAGCCCATAACCCATTCTTGCCCCATCCAGGAAAAGATAAAGTCCACATTCCTTACATACAGTAGAAATATTTTCAAGTTCATTCTTTGTATACAATGTTCCTACCTCTGTCGGATGTGAAATATAAACCATCTTTGGCTGTACAATATGTTCACGAGACTCATCACTCCAGTGCAGGTCGTAATATTCCTTGATCTGCTGTCCTGTAATTTTTCCTTCCTTTGAAGGAAGTGCCAGAACCTTGTGTCCGGTCGCTTCTACAGCCCCGGTCTCATGGACATTGATATGTCCGCTATCTGCACAGATCACTCCCTGGAACGGGCGTAAAATAGAAGAAATTACCGTAAAGTTCGTCTGTGTACCTCCCACCAGAAAATGCACATCTGCATCTGGTGCATCGCATACTTTTTTGATGGCTTCTCTTGCAGCTTCACAGTATGGATCTTCCCCATATCCTACTGTCTGCTCCATATTGGTCTCGGCAAGCTTCTCGATAATTCTCGGATGTGCCCCTTCTGTGTAATCGCTAGTAAACAAAATCATTTCAACATACCCTCTACTTTCTCTTTTAATTCTTTTGTAGCCTGCTCAATATCCGGCTGTCCGAAAACTGCACTGATCACGGCAACTCCGCAGATTCCGTTTCCGGCAAGCTCTGTCACATTCTCTCCCGTGATTCCCCCAATTGCCACAACCGGAATGTCCACCGTCTCGCAGATTTCCTTTAAAACCTTATGATCCAGCTTTGTTGCATCTGCCTTTGATGTCGTGCCAAAGACTGCACCGACTCCCAGATAATCGGCTCCATGTGCCTGCGCCTTTAGCGCCTGCTCGACCGTCTTTGCCGTAACACCGATGATCTTGTCCTCGCCCAGTGTTTTCCGCACATCAAGAGCTTCCATATCGCTCTGCCCCACATGCACACCATCGGCATCTACCTTCTTTGCAATCTCTACATTGTCATTGATCACAAATGGTACATGGTAGGATTTGCAGAGTCTGGCAATCTCTTTTGCTTCTGCCAGGAACTCTTCCTCACCCAGATTTTTTTCCCTGAGCTGGATAAATGTAGCCCCACCTTTCAGCGCTTTTTCCACCTGGCTGTACAGGCTTTCTCCATTCAGCCAGTGGCGGTCTGTTACCGCATACAGAACCATATCTTTCTTATCTAATCTCATATTTTGCACCTTCTTCCAATTCTTTTCCTTCCATATTATAAATCGCATCGATGATCCGATTACGGTAGGTTGCGTTTCCATCTCCCGGCTGCATATATTTCCAGCCAGTCTCACCGGCAAGCCCCATGGCACAGACCGCTGCTGCCGCTGCTTCCAGATTATTCTCCGGATTCGCCGCAAGGAATGCCGTCATCATCCCGGAAAGCTGACACCCGGTTCCGGTGATCCGTCCCATCTCCGGACGACCGTTCCGGATCACAAAGCACCTCTTTGCATCACTTACAAGGTCTATTCCTCCAGTCACAGCAATCACGGAACCTGTCCTTCTGGAAAAATCCTTTATAAACGGAATCATTTTCTCCAGATTCTGCTCCGTCAGTGTATCTGCCTCGTCTGCATCCACACCACTCGTTGTACCATGTCCTGCTGCTAAGGTCTTGATCTCAGAAATATTTCCCCGGATCACATCAAACTGAATATCACGTATCAGATTCAGTGCCGCCTCTGTTCGGAACGAACTCGATCCTGCTCCAACCGGATCTAACAGTACTTTATGATACAGTTCATTGGATTTCTTTCCTGCTTTTTGCATGCTTTCAATCTTACGCGGATTCAGCATTCCCATATTGATATTCAGTCCCTGACAGATGGATGTGATTTCTTCAATATCAGTCGGCTCATCCGACATAATCGGACTTGCACCGCAGGCAAGAACCATATTTGCCACATCATTGATCGTCACATAATTGGTGATATTGTGTATCAGTGGTGCTTTTTTTCGTACTTCATCCAGATAGTTTCCAAGCATTCTTTTCCTCCGGTAAATCAAATTATTTCTTATATCTTTAAAATTGTCTCTATAATTATAAAAAGACAGATATATGTCTGCCTTTCTTCTTTTCACTATTTCTTATTATACTCTTGATTTTCTGAAATGCAATCTGCATTTACCTGAAACATATGTCATTTCCATTCTCATCCCTGTATCCGGCAGATTTATAAAAGACTTCTCCAGATAACAACCGGGGCAGATGCTTTTTCACATCCGCCCCGGCTTCTTATTCACATGTTCACATGGATTTCAATATTCTATTTGCTTTCTGCTGCTTTCTTGCTCATCTCCGGTTTTACAATGAAGATTACCAAAAGAAGTCCAATCAGAGTAACGACTGCTGCTGTCCAGAATACAGATTTTACACCATTCTGGATCAGTGCTACATTGGTCGGATCAGCTGATGTACTTGCATTATATGCGACTGCAAATACTGCAACTGCAATTGTTCCTGAAAGTGAGTTTGCGAAGTTAACCAGAGAAGTTCCGATTCCCATATCTTCCGGTGCCAGCATTGCCTGTGCTGTTGGCGTAATGGATACAGCACGGAAGCTTTCAGCAATACCTGTAACTGCAAGTGCTACAAAATAAATCATGATCGAAGCACCTGAATTTGTTACCAACGCCATCACAGCCATCGGGATCATTGCAAGACTTGTACCAATTACCATTGCTTTCCATGCATTGGCAGCTTTCTTTCCTACCCATGCACCTGCGATAGTAGGAAGAATGATTGTAATCAGTGTACGAGGCATCTGCAGTGCACCTGCTGCACTCGTGGATGCTCCCATAACCTGCATGGCACCGATCGGTGCATAATAGTTCATGGCATTCTGATAGAAATAGCAGATAAATCCTACAATAAGGAGTACTGTGTAGTTTTTATTTTTAAATAATTTCATTGGAATCAACGGCTCTGCAGCTTTATTTTCAATCTTAACAAGTGCAATAAGAGCAATGATACCAATTACAAGACCTGCAAGAATCATTGGATTTGTCCATCCCATAGAAGATCCAAAGTTCAGTGCAAGCAGAATTCCGCAAAGTGATACGATGAGTGCGATCATTCCCGGAACATCAATCGTAACCTTTCCTTCTCTTTTCTGATTCGGCATGTTCATTCCAATCAGTACTATACCAAGAATAAGTGGAATTGCCGGCATAAGGATTGCCACAGTCAATAATCCCATATCTGTTAAAATACCTGCGATGATACTTCCTCCAAATCCACCAACAGCGATTGCGGTTGCAAGCATACCCATTGCCTTTGGTACATCTTTTCTTTCATTGATAAGACCTGCGATAATGTATGGTGCTGCTGTAAATGCGCCCTGTGCAAGGCTGACAATCAGTCTGAGGATCATAAGTGGAATCAGAGATCTCACAAATGCAAATGCAAAACCTGCAAGTGCACAGATAATTCCAGGAATCACTACAATGTTTCTTCTACCAATAAGGTCACCTAATTTTCCTCCGATCGGAGTCATAATCGATACACCGATCGCACCTACGATAGAGAAGAGTCCTACATATCCCATCGCATCAACTTTTTCAAGGATAGGTGCTGTTAACGTTGCAAATACCAGTCCATACATTGCTACGGAAAGCATCATGCAGATACATCCGATCTGAACCAAGTTTTTCTTTGCCTTCGGAAGCGGAATCGCAACCTGTGGCTGTTCCTGAGCCTGCTGTTCTTTACTCATATTCTTTTCCTCCTGTTCCTAAAGAAACCTTTACTCTCTATTTGTTATTTTTAAGCCACTGTGAAGCGCAATGGGCAAGACAAGCTGCTCCGATCGGGCAAACATCTTCATTAAACTGTGCTTTCGGATGATGTGCCGGATACTGTCCTCTTTCATCCAGATATCCTGCTGACAGATACATAAATGTACTTGGAACCTTTTCAGCGATCACTGCGAAATCTTCAGAAGCACTTGCAGAAATTCCCGGATATGGTGTGAGTCCCGGAATTCCAAGCTCCTGCATATATCCAACCACTTCGTCGGTAAGCTTCGGATTGCAGATCAGCGGAGGAACTTCTGAGATCATCTCAATATCAACGGTTCCGTTATATACAGCTGCTGTCTTTTCAGCGACTTCTTTCATTCTGCGGACCAAAAGTTCTCTTGCTTCCGGCTTATTGGTACGGATCGTTCCCTGGAGAACAGCGGTCTCAGGAATGATGTTTGCTGCAGTTCCGCCTGCAAACTGTCCGATTGTAAGTACACAGGAATGTGTCGGATCACTTTCTCTTGCGATCAGTTCCTGCAATGCAAGATGGATATGAACTCCGATGTTGATCGGGTCAACTCCTACATGTGGATAAGCACCATGGGATCCTTTTCCATGGATGGTGATCTTAAATCCATCTACAGAATACATCATCGTATCCTTATCATTGTACATAAAAAGTCCGATTGGCATTTTTCCCGGTGATACATGGTATGCAAGTGCTGCATCAACCGGAGGATTCTCAAGAATACCATTCTCGATCATATTCTTGCTTCCTTCAAAAGTCTCTTCTGCCGGCTGGAACATGAATTTGATAGTTCCTTCCAGTGTATCTTCTTTTTCTTTCAGCATCTTTGCTGCTGTAAGAAGCATTGCAGCGTGGAAATCATGTCCGCATGTATGTGCTTCTTTTCCTGTAGGACATGCAAATTCTTCTCCGCTTTCTTCCGGCATCGGAAGTGCATCCATATCTGCTCTCAGAAGAAGAACCTTTCCCCCTTTGCCGAGTGTAGCTGTTACCCCGTAGCCACAATCCTTCGGCTCAAGTCCGTATTCTGTCAGCTTTTCCATAACATAAGCTTTGGTCTTTGGAAGATCCAGACCAGTTTCAGCATTTTTGTGGATGTGTCTGCGGTTTGCAATTGTTTCATCCTTTAATTCCAATGCTCTTTCATAGTAATTCATACTAAGCCCTCCTTTAACTTTGTTCCTGCCATTTACATTAAAAATACTGTTCTACTTTTAGAATATTTACAGAATATTTTTATTAGTTTTTGGAATATTTGCAGAATAGTTATCACGATTACATAATACCAACTTCTAAAATTTTAGTCAATAATATTACAGAATATTCTTGATTTTCGTTGTTTTTACCTATTTAATCGTTATTTTTTTAATTTTCAGAATATTATGGTTGATTTATGGAAGATAATTTTATATGATACTTTTTGAGAGGTGAAAGAAAATGAGAAGAAAAATTGTGGCTATTACCAGCCAGTACTTAAAGGAACCTGTCTCGCAGATCGTCTCAGAACTAAAACTAAACTGCGACATCCAGGTGGTTTCCTACAACAAATTTGACACAATATCAGAAGTTTACGATTCTTACGCCGGGGACACTGACGGATTTCTTATCAGTGGTAAGATCGCAAAAGCTGCCATTGAGTCAACTGCGCACGCTTATAACCGTCCGATTGTATCCTTTGAAATTGATACAGCCGGTCTGTACCGTGCTCTTTTGAATCTGCTGATTTCCATCCGGGATCTGGATATGGACCGGATTATTCTGGATTTCCTGATTCCGATCGACGGCGGCTGTACTGCAACCGCTTTCCTTAAGGAGCTGGACATTGATACAGTTCCACCACATATTAACAACTGGACCAAGGCACTGACCCGCACCAGTATCAGTACGATTGAAAATCATGTCCTTTCAGAGCTGATCCGTATGTGGAACAACAATGAAATGGATATGGTTCTCTGTCAGTACAGTAATATCCTGCCGGAGCTTCGTGCGCACGGGATCCCGACAATCTATCCGCTGCCAAGTGTCAGCCATATCCGGGATCTTGCAAATGAACTTCTGTCCACGATCGAGCTGGAGCACATGCGTTCCAACCTTCCGGTTATCATCAATGTATCTCCCCGTAGTTCGACAGATAACACACCGGAAAATATCCAGCAGATCTATGTCTGTATGGAAGATTTCTTTAAAAAGAATCTGATGAATTGTATCCCTCAGGAAGTGGATAATCACTGCAGTGCCCTGACCACTGTGGAAATGCTGCAGCATATTACGCACAATAACAAGGTCTGCGAACTGAATGAATTTCTCACCGACAAACTGCATTTTGAATGTGCTGTAGGATACGGAATCGGGGCAAATTTTGACAATGCGATCCGTAATTCTGTAAATGCCCGCAAAGAGGCTGTTCAGTTTGGAAAAAGTTTTATCCAGAATGAAAACGGGGATATGATCGGACCCCTTGGTTCATCCGACCGAAGAGTGATCCAGAATCAGTATGTGCAGAATCTTGGAAAGATTGCAAAGCAGTGTAATCTTTCACCGGTTACGATCAAGAAAGTCCTTGCCAGTACGCATGCTGCCGGATCAAATAAGATTACAACGCACGAGCTTGCCGAACGTATGGGAAGTACGGTGAGAAATGCGAACCGGATTATTCAGAATCTGGAAAATGGAGGAGTCGCGAAGCTCGCTTATACGCAGACGACCAATGCGAAGGGGCGGCCGGTTAAGGTGTACGAACTTTATTTTAATTTCTAAAGAAATATATTGATTTACAAAAATATAGGTTGTGTCAACATCAGACAAAAATAATTCCCACCAGATTCTTTGTGCAAACAATTGAATCTGGTGGGAATTATAGAGTATAAAAAACCTCCCAGAACTACTTCCGAGAGGTTTCTACAGGGGATGACAGAATCGAACTGCCGCTAAGAGTTTTGGAGACTCCTGTCATACCATTTGACCAATCCCCTATTTGATTTTATGATCTAAAAAAGACCACTTGTTATTTATATCACAGTGGTCTTTTTTTGTCAATGAATTATTTTAGTTTTTCGCATTTTGGCGGATTTCATCAAGGTGAAGGATTCTCTGGTTGCGGCTTCCGCGGAATTCCAGGGTGAGATCTTTTTCGGCTTCGATGAACTCGCCGTCTACGAGGGTATCGATACAGGCGAGCATCTTGTCAGTGTATTCGGTGTAGACTTTTCCGCCGGGGATGAGGTCTACATCATAGAGATATCCGGTGTAGCACCAGACATTTTTCTCCGGGTAGCTTTCTTTGATTTTTTGCAGGAGTCCTGCGAGCTCTTTCTGGTTCTCCGGCTCGAAGGGTTCGCCGCCTAGGAGGGAAAATCCCTGGATATATGCCGGTTTGAGTGCTTCGAGGATCTGTGCTTCTACTTCTTTGGTATATGGATTGCCGTAATTGAAATCCCAGGTCTCGGAATTGAAGCATCCTTTGCAATGATGCCGGCAGCCGGATACGAAAAGGCTGACCCTGACGCCGGTTCCATTTGCGATATCGTAATTTTTGATTGTTCCGTAATTCATATCTTTATACTTCCCTTTTTCTTATTATAGCAAAACTGCTCTGCTGTCCGTTCATACTCTTCTTATCAATTATAGCAAATCGCACCCGAAAATCAACTACTATTGTCCTCCGATAAAGTACGATTCCAACCGCTCCGGCGGTCTTTTGACTCCTCCAAATGCTGTGATAAGTGCTGCTATGATTTGTCCGCATACATTCGCCCAAGCAACTGCCTTTTTGTAAAAATAATATTAGCATTTTACAGCCAGCTCCATTATACTATACTTATAAACACCCAAAATGTGAAAGGTAGATCAATCCAATGGCAGGAAAACTATTTTAACTGCCCCCACAAGCAAAGGAGGGATTCTCATGACGAAAAAAGCAACGCCAAAAATTTATTTTATTCTGTTACTTTTGTTTATTCTGCTTACTGGCTGCTCAGACAAAAAGGCATCTGAATCAGCCGTAAGTCCGGAAGCCGAAGCAGTAATTACTGCAATGTTTACTGCGCCAAATGAAGAATTATACTCTCAGGATGCTTCTAATGTAATCGGTGAAAATACTGATGCAAATTCTGATGATGCTTTCGCCAATTCTGAGAAAATTCTTGAGAACTGGAACAAGCTTGTAGGAAAATATTTTGAGCGCGACCGATTAGAATATTTTGTTTCAACCTATGGTCAGACCTATCTGTCAGAGGCAGCTGTTAATAATACCAAAATATCTGTAAAAGATATTTCGCTTGACTCCAAAACAGATGATTCTGAAACAGTTCTTGTGACTTTTAAGATCAATAAAGAAGAAATGGTCGAAAAAATCTATTTTTCTTATGACCAGGATGGTTTGATAAAAGACGTTTATCCAATTAATTTTAAATAATTTATAATAAAGGACACGGCTTCGCCAAGCGAAAGCCGTGTCCTTTATTATATCTTCTCACTATTTTTTCAAAAACATTTCCATCCTTACAGATGCAGTACCCTGTCCTTAATCTCCTGGGTCCTTCCCTGATTCCAGAACTGGGTTCCGATATATCCGCAGGTTCTTCTCGCTACAAAGAGCTTATCCTGATCCCGGTTGCCACAGTTCGGGCATTCCCATACCAGCTTTCCGGTCTCGTCCTCGATGATCTTAATCTCTCCGTCATAACCGCAGACTTCACAGAAATCACTCTTGGTATTCAGCTCTGCATACATGATATTCTCATAAATGTACTGTAATACGGAAAGTACCGCCGGAATATTGGTCTGCATATTCGGTACTTCGATATAGCTGATCGCCCCACCCGGTGAAAGCTTCTGAAATTCCGATTCAAATTTCAGCTTACTGAATGCATCGATCTCTTCAGTAACATGTACATGATAGCTGTTCGTAATATAGTTCTTATCTGTGACGCCCGGAATGATTCCGAAACGCTTCTGCAGACATTTTGCAAACTTGTATGTGGTAGATTCCATCGGTGTGCCGTATACGGAATAGCTGATATTTTCTGCTTCTTTCCATTCTTTACATTTATCATTCAGGCGCTGCATAACTGCCAGTGCAAATGGCTTCGCCTCCGGATCTGTATGGGATTTGCCAAGCATCCGCATACACATCTCATAAAGTCCTGCATAGCCAAGAGAAATGGTGGAATATCCGTCAAATAACAGCTTGTCAATCGTCTCACCCTTTTTCAGACGGGCAAGTGCCCCGTTCTGCCACAGGATCGGTGCAACATCTGAAACGGTTCCGAGAAGGCGTTCATGTCTGCACCGGAGTGCTCTGTGACAAAGCTCCAGTCTCTCATCCAGGATTTCCCAAAAACGTTCCATATTGCCCTCTGCTGAACATGCCACGTCAACCAGGTTGATCGTTACAACCCCCTGATTGAAACGTCCATAGAACTTATGACTTCCGTCTGCATTTCTCTGGGAATCTTCTACGGTAAGGAATGAGCGACACCCCATGCACGGATAAACATCTCCGTTTTTCAGTTCTTTCATGATCTTTGCAGAAATATAATCCGGCACCATACGCTTTGCCGTACATTTTGCAGCCAGCTCAGTCAGATACCAGTATTTGGAATCCTCGGTAATATTATCTTCATCCAGTACATAGATCAGCTTCGGGAACGCCGGTGTGATCCATACACCCTTTTCATTCTTAACACCCTGCATACGCTGCTTCATCACTTCTTCGATGATCATCGCAAGGTCATCCCTGGTTCTTCCTTCCGGAACCTCATCCAGATACATGAATACCGTTACGAAAGGTGCCTGTCCGTTACAGGTCATCAGTGTGATCAGCTGATACTGGATCGTCTGGATTCCGCTCTGTACTTCAGTACGAAGCCTTCTCTCTGTGATCTTGTCGATGATCGCATCATCCAGAACCTCTCCGGATTCTATTCTTTCTTCAATGACACTCTTGCGGAGCTTCTGACGGCTTACATCTACGAATGGTGCAAGATGTGACAGCGTAAATGACTGTCCGCCATACTGGTTACTTGCAACCTGTGCAACGATCTGTGTGGTCACATTACACGCGGTAAAGAAACTATGTGGTTTCTCGATCATCGTCTCGCTGATGACAGTTCCGTTCTGGAGCATATCCTCCAGGTTGATCAGATCACAGTTGTGCTCTTTCTGCGCAAAATAGTCCATATCATGAAAATGAATGATTCCTTCTTCGTGTGCACGGACGATTTCCTCCGGAAGAAGGACTCTCTTGGTAAGGTCCTTGCTGACCTCTCCTGCCATGTAATCTCTCTGTGTAGAATTGATCACAGGATTCTTATTGGAGTTCTCCTGCTTTACTTCCTCGTTCATATGATCGATCAATGCAAGAATTCCGTTATCCGTTGTATTCGACTTTCTGGTTAATTCTCTCTTATAGCGATAGCGGACATACTTCTGGGCAACCTCATAACCACGCATCTCCATAATGCCGGTCTCAACCATATCCTGGATGTCCTCCACATTCACTGCATGCGTAAATTCCTCTGCCTGCTGTGCAATCTTCTCCGCAATTGCAATGATCTGAAAGTCATTCATCCTGTGGATGTTCTCAACCTCTTCATTCGCTTTTTTGATCGCATTCACAATCTTCTCCAGCCGGAAGTCTACTTCCTCACCGTTTCTTTTGATTACTCTCGTCTTTACTTCCAAATCCATCCCAACTTTCTCCTAACTTTGTTCCATCGCTCCACAAAATATAGTGTCACTTTTAAGTTTCTCCACTATATTTTGCGCTCTGTAGTATATGATACCCCATATTCACGAAAATGAAAAGGGGGATTTTTGTTTTTTTTATGTTATTTTTTTATCTTGCCATTTTCCAGATTCGGTCTTAAGAATTCTTCTTTCGCATACTCCCAGATCGCTTCTGAGCCTTTTGCCGTATTCCGGTTACGGTTCAGGATCTGTTCAATATGAACATCGTGTTCCTCCCACGCTTTGCCGTCTGTAGCCGCATTTAACATGATCGGCTGGATATTGTCCATCGTCCGGGCAAACTTCGACTCAGCAGTCTCCTGTGCCTCAAATTCCTCCCAGAGCGCCCGAAATTCCTTTCCCTGCTTTTCCGGAAGAAGTCCGAAAATCCGGTCCGCAGCCTTCACTTCCCGTTCTCTCTGCGTCTTCTTCGCATCTTCATCATAGGCATAGGTATCCCCCGCATCAATTTCTACAATATCATGGATCAAAAGCATCGTCACTGTCTTAAGAACATCGATCTTCTCATCGGCATATCCCGCAAGCAGAACCGTCATGATTGCCATATGCCACGCATGCTCCGCGTCATTCTCCTTACGCACCCCATCCGTCAGATATGTCTGCCTTCCAATAAATTTTTCCTTATCAATCTCCCGAAAGAAATTAAATAATTGCGTAAGCTCCTCTTTTTCCACGTTTTTGCTCCTTCTATGATGAAATACACTCTATTTGAACACCTCAAAATCCTTTTTCTCAGTACACGCACACTGTTATATATTCTACCACAAACTACCCTGTATCGGAACTTTTATTTTGTAAAAGATTGTACCATTTTTCCCAATAAATTTTGTCAAAAATTCCGTATTGAAAAAGCGCGCAATCTGTAGTAGATTACGCGCTTCCACATAAATTTGTTTCCTATTTACCATTTTTTTCGCTTCGACACCTTCAACCGGTTCATCGCCCTTGAAAGCGAAGCCTGTGTCCGGTAATATTCCTGTATACTCTGTTTCTGGCGAAGCTTTTCTTCTGCATACTCCATCTGCTCCTGGGCATGTCTGGCATCGATATCCTCCGGTTTCTCTGCCGTCTGCACCAGCATCGTCACACGGTTGTTGACGATCTCAAGGAATCCGGCTCCGACCGCAAGGTTCACCCATTCGCCTTCTTCAAACTGAAGCATTGCCTCACCGATCACCACAGCGATCACCATATCTTCATGGTGCGGAAGAATTTCCATTCCACCGCCGTCCGGTACCGGCACGATCATCTTTCTGCAACGTCCTTCATAGAATACCCGGTCACTGGAAATGATTTTAAGTCCAAATGTATCCATACCTGGCACCTCTATTCTGCTTTTTCAGCCTTTGCCTTCTCGATGACTTCATCAATCGTTCCTACATTGAAGAATGCATTCTCCGGATACTCATCCATTTCTCCGTCGAGGATCATCTTAAATCCTCGGATCGTCTCTTTCAGAGGTACATATTTTCCCGGAACTCCGGTAAATGTCTCTGCAACGAAGAATGGCTGGGAGAGGAATTTCTGAATCTTTCTTGCTCTCATAACCGTTGCCTTGTCTTCATCGGAAAGCTCTTCCATACCAAGAATTGCGATGATATCCTGCAGCTCTTTGTATTTCTGCAGAACCTCTGTTACACGGTTTGCAACTTCATAATGTTCTTCTCCGACAATATCCGCCTCCAGAATACGGGAGTTAGATTCCAGTGGATCAACTGCCGGGTAAATACCCTGTTCTACAACCTTACGGGAGAGTACGGTTGTTGCATCCAGATGAGCAAATGTAGTTGCCGGTGCCGGGTCTGTAAGGTCATCGGCAGGGACATAAACAGCCTGTACGGATGTGACAGAACCATTCTTTGTAGATGCGATCCTCTCCTGCAGTTCACCCATTTCAGTTGCCAGTGTCGGCTGATAACCTACGGCTGATGGCATACGTCCAAGAAGTGCGGATACTTCGGAACCTGCCTGTGTAAAACGGAAAATATTATCAATGAAAAGAAGCACATTCTGATGTTCTTTATCACGGAAATATTCAGCCATTGTAAGTCCTGTCTCAGCGACACGCATACGTGCTCCAGGTGGTTCGTTCATCTGACCAAACACTAAGGCTGTCTTATCCAGAACTCCGGATGCTTTCATTTCTGTCCAGAGGTCGTTACCTTCACGGGAACGTTCTCCAACACCGGTAAAGATGGAATATCCGCCGTGCTCTGTGGCTACGTTACGGATCAGTTCCTGGATCAGTACAGTCTTACCTACACCGGCACCGCCGAACAGACCGATCTTACCACCTTTTGCATAAGGTGCAAGCAGGTCGATAACCTTGATTCCGGTTTCCAGGATTTCTACAACCGGGCTCTGGTCTTCAAATGACGGCGGATCTCTGTGGATCACCCAGTGTTCGGTATCTTCTTTGATTTCTTCGCCATTGTCGATGGTTTCTCCAAGTACGTTGAACAGACGTCCAAGGGTCTGCTCTCCAACCGGTACTTTAATTCCAGAACCGGTAGCGGTTACTTCCATGTCCTTGCAAAGTCCTTCACTTGCTGCCAGCATCAGACAACGAACCTCATCATTTCCCAGATGCTGCGCAACTTCCATAATACAGGTTTTTCCGTTGTTCTCCACCTGCAGGGCATCTTTGATGCACGGCAGATTTCCGTCTTCAAATACAACGTCAACAACTGGTCCCATGACCTGTACAATACGTCCTTTATTCATACCTGTTTTCACTTCCTTTTCCGTTTCTGGGCTTTGGCACCTGCACAAACCTCAGTAATTTCCTGTGTGATCGCAGCCTGCCTTGCCCTGTTATATATAATAGAAAGATCTTTGATGATTTCCTGCGCGCTGTCTGTTGCTGATTGCATTGCTGTCATTCGCGCATTGTGTTCGCTTGCATATGCCTCTACCAGACATCCATAGATCATACCAACCACGTAGTTTGGTACGATGCTGTCCAGAACAGCCTCTGCTGATGGATAAAGCGCGATCGCCTCTCTATGGATGTTAAGCGGCATTTTCATTTCATTAAATGAAGATCTCTCAAGCGGCAGGATCTTCATTTTTTCAACCGTTGTCAGCATCGAATTTTCCATTCTGGTGTAAACGATGTAGACCTCGTCCAGTTCACCTCTCTCATACTGGGAAAGAATCACTTCCGCGATATCTCTTGCCCTGTGCATGGTCGGTTTCTGCACAGTATAGAGGAAATTGGTGTCAATTTCCACACCCTTATTCGCATAATAGTGTCTGCCAAGCTCACCGACTACGAACAGCTTATGCTCTCCCGGTTCCTCCAGGATCTCATCCTCCACCTTGACAATGTTGTGGTTGTAAGCTCCTGCAAGTCCTTTATCCGCAGTAATGACAATGGAACCTATCTTTCGTTTCTCTTTTGGAATCTCTTCCCGCACATCAAAATACCGGTGCTCGATCTCAGGAATATGCCTCAGGATTCTGGAAATCTCTCCCTGAAGTCCGTAAAAGTACGGCTCTGAATCTGTCAGCTTTTTCTTCGCCTGTCTCATCTTGGTAGACGAGATCATATACATGGCGTTCGTGATCTTCATCGTATCTTTGACGCTGTTGATTCGAGTCTGTATTTCTCTGATATTTGCCATATTAACACCTGCTGTCTTTGAATTCCTTCGCTGTTTCCACAATCTTTGCAGCCAGTTCATCGGACAGAGCCTTTGTCTGCTCAATCTCTTCACTGATTTCCGGATGAACTGTTGCAAAATAATCCAGCATATCCATCTGGAATTTCTTAACCTCTTTTACCGGAATTCCCAGAAGCACTTTATTTCGTGCTGCGCAGAGGGTGATGACCATCTCATGCATGGACATTGGATGTCCGAGTGGCTGTTTCAGAAGTTCCATCAGACCAGATCCATATTCCAGCTGTTCCTTTGTTGCTGCATCCAGATCGGAACTGAACTGTGTGAATACTTCCATCTCACGATACTGTGCAAGATCGATACGGATACTTCCGGCTGCCTTCTTCATTGCCTTTGTCTGTGCTGCACCACCAACACGGGATACGGAAAGACCTACGTTAACCGCCGGTCTCATTCCTGAGAAGAACAGATCACTTTCCAGGAAGATCTGTCCATCTGTAATGGAAATGACGTTGGTCGGAATGTATGCAGATACATCTCCTGCCTGTGTCTCGATGATTGGAAGTGCTGTGATCGAACCGCCTCCCATTTCATCACTTAAACGGCTTGATCTCTCAAGCAGTCTTGAATGCAGATAGAAAACATCTCCAGGATAAGCTTCACGTCCCGGTGAACGTCCAAGAAGCAGGGACAGCGCACGGTATGCAACTGCGTGCTTTGAAAGATCATCGTAAACGATCAGGACATCTTTTCCTTTATGCATGAAATGTTCTGCAATCGCGGTTCCTGCATATGGTGCAATATACTGAAGCGGTGCACAGTCACTTGCTGTTGATGCTACTACGATGGTGTAATCCATTGCGCCGCCGTTTTTAAAAGTATTGACAACCTTTGCGATCGTTGATGCTTTCTGACCGATTGCTACATAGATACAGATGACATCCTTACCCTTCTGATTCAAAATCGTGTCTGTAGCAATGGAAGTCTTTCCTGTCTGACGGTCTCCAATGATCAACTCTCTCTGTCCACGTCCGATCGGGAACATAGAATCGATAGAAAGGATTCCTGTTTCCATTGGAACGCTGACGGATTTACGGTCTACAATTCCTGGTGCTTCATTTTCAATCGGTCTGTAATCTTCTGCTTCGATTTCTCCCGCTCCGTCAATCGGAGCTCCAAGTGCATTTACGACACGTCCGATAAATTTATCGCCAACCGGTACTCCGGCTTTCTTTTTGGTACGCATCACTTTCGTACCTTCTTTGATCTCTACATCTGATCCGAACAGGATGCAGCCGATCGTATCTTTCTGAATGTCCTGAACCATACCTTTCAGTCCATTTTCAAATGTCACGATTTCTCCGTACATTGCATGCTCTATTCCATAGATATTTGCAATTCCGTCACCGACAGAGACAACCGTACCGACCTCGCTGTCTTTACTGATCTGATCAAAGTTCTCTATTTCATTTTTCAGAATAGAAATAATTTCATCTGAGCTAATTGAACTCACTTTGTTCACCTCCAGGTCAATTTTTGCTCTAATCTCGATAATCTTCCTTTCAGACTCCAGTCATATTCATCATCACCGGTCTTTAAGATAAATCCGCCAAGTAATGCCGGATCTTTGACTATCTCGATCTTCACATCTGTCTTATGGTACTTCTCACAAAGAAATTCTCTGATTTTCTCAAGCCGCTTTTCATCTGGTGCTTCCACACAGGTAAGCGTTGCCATCTGGATTCCTTCCTGCATTTTACAGTATCTGTCATAAGCAAAAAGAATCTGACTGATCTCGCTCATTCTCTGATTACGGCATACAACCTTGAGAAAGTTTTTTATTTCTTCCGGGAAAATCTTGTCGATCGAACTTAATTTTTCCCGCATCGGTACCACCGGACTTGCAAATGTTTCTTCAAGCACCGGTACTTCTTCAAAAAGCTTTTCAGTCTCTCCTACCGCTTCTTTTGAAATTCCAAGCTCATATAAAACATGTGCATACTGTTTTGCCGAAGGGCTACAGCAATACTCTTTATTTAACCTCTTTATTGACATGAGCATCACCTGCACCTTTCAGAAACTGATCATATATATCCTGATTTCCTTTTGTGTCATCCACAATCTTACGTGCTGCCTGCATTGCCAGTCCTGCGATCTCACTTTGCAGATCATTCATGGTCTGTTTGCGTTCATTTTCAATCGTCTTTCTGGCATCTTTCAGGATTCCTACGGCTTCCGTATTGGCTTCCTGAAGGATACGCTCTGATTCTCCGGCTGCAGTTTTCTTAGCTTTTTCCACGATCTGAATGGATTCTGCCTTTGCTCCTTCCAGAGCCTTTTCATATTCCGCTTTCAGTCTCGCCGCTTCTTCCTGACTATCACTGGCATTTTTCAGTCCGTCAGCAATCATTTTTTCACGTTTTTCCATAATTCCCATTACTGGTTTGAATAAGAATTTTTTCAGCAAAAGATAAAAGACAATCAGGTTGATGATCGTAAAGAGAAGGCTTACATTAAACTGTATCACCTGTCCCACCTGCCTTTCTTCATTTTACTTTTCTTATTTCAGCATTAAGATGATAAGAAGTCCGATAATGAAACCGTAAATAGCGGTTGCCTCTGCAAGTGCACAACCAAGGATCAGGTTCTTGCTGATCTTGCTTTCTGCTTCCGGCTGTCTTGCGATCGCATCTACTGCTTTACCTGTTGCAAGGCTGATTCCAAGTCCTGCTCCTAAACCTGTTAAAACTGCTACTGCTGCTCCAATTGCTACTAACATAATCTTAATCTCCTTTTTTCTTATAGATTTGTGTTTCTTCTGTCATTTCGGGATTATTCCTGCTCCTCATTCATGAAAAGTGCTGTCAGGAATACGAATACATATGCCTGCAGGAATCCATCGAAAATATCGAAGTAAAAACTAAATGGTATCGGGATAAGAACCGGAGCCACTGCTTTTAAAAGCTCCATGATAACAAACGCTCCCAATACATTACCGAACAGACGCATGCAAAGTGATAATGGTCTGATCACAATCTCCAGAACCATAATTGGTGCTACGAATGGTACCGGCTTTGCAAAATGCGCCGCCCAATGCTTAAATCCATTCTTCCGGATTCCGGAAAATTCAATCAGGCACATACTCATGATCGCAAGTGCTGCTGTTACATTGAGGTCTTTTGTCGGTGACTTAAATCCGAACAGACCAATGATATTGGCTATCCCAATATAGATAAGCACTGTAATCAGATACGGAATATATTTCCTGTTTTCTTTTCCCATGATGTCTTCAAAGAAGTCCAGTCCTTTTCCTATTGCGGATTCCAATAAAAGCTGAACCTTTCCCGGATTTTCGACGCTCAAGCTTCGGACAAATATGATACAAAGTCCTACGATTACCGCCATGATGATCCAGGTAACTACGACCGACTCTTTTACCGGTATTCCGCCGAATATCGGGATCGTAAACACTGTCTCGCAGTTCAGCTCTTCTAACAGAGTCTCTGTTAAATGTTCCGTATCGCTCCCTCCCTTTCGTTTTATTTATTCTTATTTTATAGTACTTTTCAGAGCGTCCTCTAAAAGTCATGCTTATATTACGCTCACACTTTTTCTTTGTCAATATTTTCAGCTTTTGTAGATTGTACAGTAAAAAAACCAATTTTTTTATCTATTTTCACTATCTTCATCTGTTTTTCTTTTATTTTCTTTAGCTGTTTTTACTTCTATTTTTTGACACTTTTTTTAGTTTGTAGCATTCGAGATTCTTTTTTGACGGATTTTGTGCTTTTGTGCAGTTGAATTTTTGGCATTTTTTACAATTATTTTCTTTTATTTTTATGCACTATGTATAGTGACTATGTCGAATATATATATCTAGCGGGATGATTATTTTGTTTTTGGAAATGAAGAGTTGATTTGGACTTGCGCTATCACCATTCCGCACTTGGTCCATTAGATAAAAAAAGGACTCAAACTGAGTCCTTCAAGTTACAGGGGATGACAGAATCGAACTGCCGCTAAGAGTTTTGGAGACTCCTGTCATACCATTTGACCAATCCCCTATATGAAATTGTTGATTGCTGAAGCAACCATGGACTATAATAACACAATGGCTGCTTCCTGTCAATCATTTATTCAATATTTCCTTTGCGTCCTTTGCAAATAATTTCTTCGCGCAGGTTTCACTTACAGATTGCCCCTGCTGATCTGATCGATCTTTTTCAGTTCTTCCCGGGTGAATTTCGTATTCTGCACAATCTCCACATTCTGAATGATCTGCTCCGGTCTGGACGCTCCGATCAGCACACTGGTCACATCCTCATCTTTCAGGATCCAGCTCAGTGCCATCTGTGCAAGAGACTGTCCTCTCTCACCTGCCATCTTGTTCAGAGCCTCGATCTGCGCAAGCTTTTCTTTCGTCAATGCATCGGCATGTAGAAACCTTCCATCCACCGCAATCCGGCTGTCTGACGGTATTCCGTGCAGATATTTATCTGTCAGAAGCCCCTGTGCCAGCGGACTAAATGCAATGATTCCTTTTCCCATCTGGTTCGCCGTCTTTTTCAAGCCGTTCTGTTCAATCGTCCGGTCAAAAATGGAATACCGGTTCTGGTTAATGACAAACGGACATTTCAGATCTTCCAGAATCTCCGCTGCACGTACCATTGTCGGACCATCATAGTTAGAAATTCCGACATAAAGTGCCTTCCCACTCTTTACGATGGAATCGAGTGCTCCCATGGTTTCTTCCAGTGGGGTATTCGGATCCATTCTGTGATGATAGAAGATATCTACATAATCCAGCCCCATTCTCTTCAGGCTCTGGTCAAGGCTTGCGAGCAAATACTTTCTGCTTCCCCAGTTCCCGTAAGGTCCCGGCCACATATCATAGCCTGCCTTAGTACTGATGATCATCTCGTCCCTGTATGGTGCAAAGTCTTCTTTTAAAATCTTCCCAAAATTCGTCTCAGCACTTCCGTATTCCGGTCCATAGTTATTCGCAAGATCGAAATGGGTGATTCCCAGATCAAATGCTGTCCTCAACATTGCCTTCATATTCTCCGGATCCGCATTGGTTCCAAAATTGTGCCAAAGTCCTAAAGAAACTGCCGGCAGCAAAAGCCCGCTTTTCCCACAACGGTTATATACCATGGTATCATATCTCTCAGATGATGCTGTATACATAATTCATTTTCTCCTTCATTATCTCTGAATTGAAACTTTACTATTTCTTTTACAGGTTTCTCTTATCAGATATGATACCTTTTTCCTGCATAAATGTCCAGTAAATCCCGGCATCTGCCCTTTTTCTGCCGGAAAACGGGATTCTTTTTGTAACCGTCAGCCGGAAATTACATCTGTCTCAGAAGATTTACCATTTCGATTGCAGAAAGTGCACAGTCATATCCCTTATTTCCGCCTTTACTTCCGGCTCTTGAAATTGCCTGCTCGATATTTTCAGTCGTGATCACACCAAATAATACCGGCACTCCGGTTGCAAGTCCGACCTGTGCGATTCCTTTGGATACCTCATTGCAGACATAATCATAATGCGTTGTGTCTCCACGGATCACTGCTCCCACACAGATCACCGCATCATACTTTCCGGACGCCGCCATTTTAGAAGCTGCTGTCGGAATCTCAAATGCTCCCGGTACCCATGCTGCCGTTATGTTTTCATCCTCCACGCCATGGCGTACCAGCCCGTCTACCGCACCACCAAGTAGTTTATTAACAATAATCTCATTAAATCTTGAAGCAACAATTCCTACTTTCATTCCTTCTGGTGCTACTACTTTTCCTTCTAATACATTGATCTGTCTCATGTTTTTTTCCTCCTGTAATTAAAGTGTTTCTTCTATGATAAATACTGTTTATTCTCTTTTTACTGAAATTTGATTTCTTTAAAGATATGTCCCATCTTTTCCTGCTTCGTCTTCATATAAAATGCATCAAATTTCTGCGGTGCTATTTCAATCGGTACTCTCTCATGGATTGCAAGCCCGAAACCGGAAAGTCCATATACCTTCTCCGGATTATTTGTAAGAAGCCGGAGTGATTTTACTCCCAGATCCGATAGAATCTGAGCCCCTACCCAGTATTCCCTAAGATCCGGTGCAAATCCCAGACGGATGTTGGCTTCCACGGTATCGTATCCCTGTTCCTGAAGTTCATACGCTTTCAGCTTGTTGATCAGACCGATTCCCCTTCCCTCCTGTCGCATATACAGAAGAACTCCTCTTCCTTCTCTCTCGATCTGCTGCATCGCCGACTGCAGCTGCTTTCCACAATCGCAGCGGAGAGATCCAAAAGTATCGCCGGTCAGGCACTCGGAATGTACACGGCACAGAACATCTTCCCCATCGCCAATCTCACCTTTCACCAATGCCACATGATGTTCACCGGTGATGTCATTCACATACCCATAAATCTGAAATTCTCCATACTGGGTTGGCATCTTTGCACATGCTTCCCTTACGACATGTTTTTCATGGATCCTGCAGTAATCCTGCAGATCTTTGATCGTAATAAATTTCAGGTCGTACTTCTTCGCCAGCTTCCAGAGATTCTCTGTCCGCATCATCGTTCCGTCCTCTTCCATGATTTCACAGCAGATTCCACATTCTTTCAGTCCGGCAAGACGCATCAGATCAACCGTTGCCTCGGTATGACCATTTCTTACCAACACACCTCCATGCCTTGCCACCAGCGGAAATACATGCCCCGGTCTCCGAAGGTCCTGCGGTTTCGTTCCTTCTTCTGTCAGGCTGCGCATAGTATATCCTCGCTCTGCTGCTGAAATTCCCGTTGTCGTATCCACATGGTCAACGGATACCGTAAATGCAGTCGAATGGTTATCTGTATTTTCGGAGACCATCTGTGAAAGCCCAAGCCGTCCGGCCAGCGCTGCACTCATCGGTGTGCAGATCAGCCCTTTCGCATGGCATGCCATAAAATTGATATTCTCCTGAGTTGCAAATTCCGCCGCGCAGATCATATCTCCTTCATTTTCCCGGTCCGGATCATCCGTTACCAGAACGATCCTTCCCTGGCGCAATTCTTCAAGTGCCTCTTCTACGCTATTGTATTGATACTGTTTCTCCATTTGTTACTTCCTCCTGTCCGATCTATAACTCATTTTTATCCTGTTCTTCTGTATGCTCTCCATTCCGGTCCCGGAATTTCTTCGCATCAAATTCCATACTCCTCTAATAATTCCATGGTAAGTCCACCACATTTTCCAGCCGGTTCCGATGGTGTAAGAAACTTTTTAATATACTTCCCTACAATATCATTTTCCAGATTCACCCTGTCCCCAGCTTTTTTCTTCAGCAGTGTGGTTTCCTCTCCGGTATGAGGAATGACTGATACCTGAAAGCTTTTTTCACTTACTTCTGCCACTGTCAGACTGATCCCGTCAATACAAATTGAACCTTTTTCTACGATCAGTTCCAGAATCTCCGGCGTTGTCCGGATTTTTACCCATACCGCATTTTCTTCCTTTCTGAGTTCTTCAATCATTCCGGTCCCGTCAATATGCCCTGCAACGATATGTCCACCGAATCTGCCATCTGCCGCCATCGCGCGTTCCAGATTCACTTTCTCACCAATCTTCGTATCACCAAGGTTGGTTCTTCTCACTGTTTCCGCCATCACATCTGCGGTAAATCCATCCTTTTCCAGAGAAACCACCGTCAGGCAGACACCATTTACCGCAATACTGTCTCCGATCCTGGTTCCACCGAGTACTTTTTTTGCCCGGATCGCAATCTTCCCGGATGAGCCAGAAAGTCGGAGTGACCGGATAGATCCGGTTTCTTCTACAATTCCTGTAAACATTTACATTTCCTCCAAAACCTTATACTCTGCCAGAATATCTTCTCCAACCTGCGAGATTCTCATAAGCTGTAGCTTGATGGCATCGTCTACTTTCTCAATTCCAAAGCCTTCCACCGGAGTCTTGCCGCCTCTTCCGCCAAAAATTTTCGGTGCGATAAAAGCTTTCACCTCATTTACGATACCGGATTGCAGGGCATCCTCATTTAAAGTTCCACCGCCTTCAATAAGTACACTGTCAATTCCCAGCTCTCCAATCTTTCTCATCAGAAGCTGCAGATTGATCTCCCCTTTTTCCGAAGGAACTCTGAGAAGCACGACTCCAAGCTTTTCCAGACTGCGTTTTTTCTCTTCTAAATAAATCGCATTCCCCTTTTCACCGGCATATGCAACAATCGTCCGGTATCTCCCTGCTGTCTGGCAGATCTGACTGTCCAGTGGGATCCTGAGCATACTGTCACAGATAATTCTGACCGGACTTTTCTTTCCCTCCAGACGCACATTCAGCATCGGATCATCTGCCAGAACCGTTCCGATTCCTGCCATGATTGCCATATAGTCATGGCGCATCTCATGTACCAGACTTCTTGCTTCCTCACCGGATATCCATTTTGATGCTCCTGTTTTTGTCGCAATCTTTCCGTCTGCCGTCATTGCGTATTTCATCACCACATAGGGCAGCCCTGTTGTGATATAGTGGAAAAAGACCGGATTTAACGCATCACATTCTTCGCGCAGGAAATCCTCTTCCACCCGGACGCCTGCCTCGCGTAAAATCTTTGCTCCTTTGCCGGACACTTTCGGATTCGGATCTCTCGATCCGATCACAACCCGTGCAATCTTCTGTTCCAGAATCGCTTCCGTACATGGTGGTGTCTTCCCATAATGGCAGCACGGCTCCAGCGTCACATAAAGTGTTGCTCCCTCGGCGCTTTCTGTCAGGGATGCGATTGCGTTCCGTTCTGCATGAAGCTCACCACATTTTTCGTGATACCCTTCCCCGATAATGCTTCCATTCTTTACGATCACGGCACCAACCATCGGGTTTGGATTTGTCCATCCACGTCCTTTTTTTGCCAGTTCAATTGCACGGCGCATGTAAAATTCATCTGTCATTTTTTCTCCTTTCTCATCTCTCCCGGAAAAGCCCCCTGGAAATGTACTCTGCTAAACATTTTAGGTATGTTGCCGGATAAGTCTCTTTTCAAAAAATGTGCTTTGGCATATAGGAAAAGCCCTGACAGATTCTCTTACCTGTCAGGGCTTTCTTTCTCAGTTATATCGCTGTACGCTCTGTCATACTTCTCGGAAATACCATTTTCTCATCGAATCTGGCCTCGGCATTTTATTTTCCGGAAAATAAAAACTCTGGAATGATTCCCATTCCAGAGCGTTTTACTTTTTATTCCTGCATATATGATAGAAACCGCTTCTATCAGCAACGATTCAACTTCTTCCATCCAGACTTTACTGTCGGCACTGGAATCTCACCAGTTCATGCCTTACGGCTCGCGGGCTTTACCGCCGGTGGGGAATTTCGCCCCGCCCTGAAGCATTATTTTGTTTTACAAAACTTACTATAGCACGTTACCGCAGTAATTGCAAGATTATTTTTTGACAAACCAGTATGTTTATGCTATTCTTATATGGAGATATCAGAGTCCGCCTATTACCAGTCTGGTACAGATGGTTATTTCATTTAATCTGGCTTTAAGAAAGACGAGGAATTCAAAAACATGTTTCATAAATTTTTAAAATACATTTTCCAGAGTATTTCCGGAATGATCGGTGTCTCCGTTTACATTCTGGCAGATACCTTTTTTATCTCTTACAAATGCGGTGCAGATGGACTTGCTGCCCTGAATCTGATCCTGCCGGTGTTCGGTCTGGTCTTCGCAATCGGTTCGATGATCGGAATCGGCTCCGCCACACGATACAATATCAGCACAGCCAAAGGTTCACCTTCGGACTACTATTTTACCCAGTCCATCTTCTGGTGTCTCATATGCAGCATTCCTTTTATGCTCACCGGAATCTTCATTCCGCATAAAGCACTTGCACTTTTAGGGGCAGATGCCGGGCTCATCCGGCTTGGACGTAATTATATGCGTATCGTCCTGCTCTTTACCCCGTTTTTTATGTCAAACTATACCTTCACGGCATTTGCGAGGAATGACCATGCGACCTCTATCGCCATGATCGGTTCCATTTCCGGAAGCTTCTTTAATATTTTATTTGACTATATTTTCATGTTCCCTTTGAATCTTGGATTTCTGGGGGCTGCACTTGCAACCGCTCTTTCACCGGTTGTGACGATGCTGGTATGTTCGACACATTATCTTGGAAAGAATAACCATGTAGAGTTTCATTGGCGCAAGCCCTCTCTTCGCCGGATCATCGGATGCTGCCAGCTTGGTGTTTCTGCATTTTTTGCTGAAATTTCTTCCGCTGTCATTACGATTATATTTAACATGCTGATCCTGCGCATTGCGGGAAATATCGGGATCGCAGCCTACGGCGTAGTTGCAAATATTTCACTGGTCGCAATGGCGATCCTAAACGGACTTGCCCAGGGTGCACAGCCGCTGATCAGCCAGAGTTACGGAAAGGGTGAACATGATCTAGTCCGTAAATTTCTCAACTGGTCTCTTGCTGCAGCACTTCTGATCGAGCTTGTGATCGTTGTACTGATCTACGGATTTACGGATACCTTTATCAGTATCTTTAACAGCGAACATAATCTCCAGCTGCTTGCTTACGCCCATACTGGTCTTAGGCTTTATTTCCTGGGCTTTTTAGTCGCCGGTATCAATATTGTGCTGGTTGCCTATTTTTCCGCAATCGACCGGGCACGTCCTGCCGTCCTTGGTTCTGTTATGCGCGGCATTATCGCAATTGCTTTCTGTGCAATCCTGTTCTCACAGATTCTGGGGCTGAATGGAATCTGGCTTTCCTTCTTAGGATCAGAAATCATCACATTTTTTGTGATTCTGATTTTCCGGAAATCTTGATTTTATAATTGACAATTTTTCTTTTATCATGTATTCTTTAATTATAGTAATGATTCTTATTATCAAGTTTTGAAAGTCAGGAGGAATGTTATATGGATAAAAAAGCACTTTACAATTTATCTTATGGAGTATTTATGCTTGCAACACGCTCTGGGAATGTAGTAAACGGATGTATTACCAACACCTGCATCCAGGTTGCGAATAATCCGGTACGGATCGCAATCTCTGTGCTGAATAGCAACTATACCTGTGATCTGATCAAAGAGAGCGGCATTTTTACGTTAAGCCTGCTTGACCAGACCTGCTCTTTTGAAACGATCCGGCATTTCGGTTTCCAGTCCGGCAGAGATATTGATAAATTCGCAAATATCACTGCACCTGCAGATGAAAATGCAGTTCCTTACCTCGGATGGCAGACATGTTCTGTTCTCAGCGCAAAAGTCGTTTCCAGACAGGATCTTGGAACACATACCCTTTTTATTGCTGAAGTAACCGATGCGAAACTTTTAAGTGACAATCCACCTCTGACTTACGCAGATTATCAGGCACATGTAAAGCCAAAACCAGAACAGAAAAAAGAGGATAAGAAGATTATCGGATGGCGCTGTAAGATCTGCAATTATGTATACGATGGAAGTAATCTTCCGGAAGAATTCACCTGCCCGCTCTGTGGACACGGCGCAGATGATTTCGAACCGATTTATGAAAATGCATAGCCTGTTGGAAAATAGACGTTTCAAAAAGAGGGAGTGTATGACTTGAGTATAAGTCACGCACTCCCTCTTCCAAATTTCCTTTTTTCCGATATTCCTTTTCTAAAATACCATCAGTTTATAAATATTTTCCACATCTTTCTGATCAAGAGTTGCAAATCCTTCCACTGTACCAGTATTTACATCTCCATAACAACAGGTATGTGCCAGCTTTTCAATATCTTCTTCTTTGGCTCCAAGCTCTGCAAAATTCTTTGGCATCCCAATCGAAATTAAAAAGTTTCGAAGTGCCTCAATTCCTTCCAGTGCCGTTCTCTTTGGATCTGCAAAATCCATCTGACAGCCCCAGACACGGACTGCAGCCTGTGCAAAACGCATCACATTGTGTTCCAGTGTATAAGTAAATACAGCCGGCATAACAACCGCAAGCCCTGCACCGTGCGCGCAGTCATACAATGCAGATAATTCGTGCTCGATGTTATGGCTTGTCCAGTCCTGTGTACGTCCTACTCCGCAGGAATTATTGTGTGCCATCATACCTGCCCACATGATGTTTGCTCTTGCCTGATAATTATCCGGGTCTGCAATGACTCTCGGTCCTTCATGGATCATCGTCAGAAGAAGCCCTTCGATCATACGGTCTGTCACTTCTACTTCTTCGGTATTGGTCAGATAACGCTCATACAGATGTGCCATAATATCCGTAATTCCGCAAGCTGTCTGATATGCCGGAAGTGTCTGTGTAAGTGCCGGGTTCATGATCGTGAATTTCGGACGGAATGCTTCTCCGGTTGCCCCTCTTTTGAACATTCCTTCTTCTTTTGTAATAACAGAGTCCGGTGATCCCTCACTTCCTGCAGCTGAAATCGTAATAACTGTTCCGATCGGAAGTGCTTCCTCGACAAGCTTTCCTTCATAATAATCCCAGAAATCTCCATCGTATACTGCACCTGCCGCAATTGCCTTTGCGGAATCAATTGTACTTCCGCCTCCGACTGCCAATACAAAATCTACTTTTTCTTTCCGGCACAGGTCAATTCCCTCATATACAAGACCACTTCTCGGATTTGGCTTTACGCCTCCTAATTCTACATAAGAAATTCCTTCCCCGTCCAGAGATTTTTTAACACGGTCCAAAAGTCCGGAACGAATGACAGAACCTCCGCCATAATGGAGCAGTACACGACTGCCACCAAAACGTTTTACATACTTTCCGGTATCATTTTCTGTATCCTTACCAAAAGCAAAATAAGTCGGTGCATAAAATGTGAAATTTTCCATCTTTTATTTCCTTCTTTCCTCTTATGATTTTCTGCTAATTTTTAGTATAAATCCTTTTTTGAGACTTCGCAAGATGACGTAGAAAATATTATGCTCTCCCTGCTCTTCAGATAAATTTTCGTAATACATCCAAGCCAAAATCAGTATTTTTCTTATCCATAGCCGTATTTTCTCTTAGTTGTCCGCCAGTGCAAACTCTGCAAATTTCTCCATCTCTTTTGTCTTGAACTTATTTTTATGATAGAAAATCTGACGATACATCGTAATTTCTATATCTTTCACATCCAAAAGTGTGAGTTTCTTTTTCTCAATATCATCTTCTACTGCAAAACGTGGCAGGAATGAAACGCCTCCCCCACGCATCAGCATTTTTTTGATAAATGCAGTATCACTGATCTCCAGCATCGGAGAAAGCTCTTTTCTTCTTAACGCCAGCTGACCATCAAGTGCCTGCCTGTAATTGGCATTGCGCTCTGTAAGATAAAAAGACTCTTTCAGCAAATCATCAAGCAATAAATTTCTTTCTTTTGCCAGCCGGTGACTGACTGATGTCACAAACATAACCGGTTCTGCCTTCTCCATCACCTTGATCCAGTTGCTGTCCCATCTTGGTGTATCCAGAATATAGATCAGATCCAGTTCATTATGTTCCATCATCTGGATCAGCTTTTCCGGAGAATCTACCGTGATCCGGATAGAAACCCTGGGATACTGTTCCCTGAATTTCCTTATGATCTTTGGAAATTTCACCGTACACAGAGACTCGATCGTCCCAATGTGAAGTGGATTTTTCAATTCATCCGTATCATTCATGGATGCTTTCGCCTGATGAACATCATAAAGGATCCGGTTGGCATGCTCCAGAAATTCTTCCCCCTGCGGGGTAAGCACCACTTTCTTTCCTGTCCTGTCGAACAGCCTTTTCCCAAGTTCGTTTTCCAGCTGGCGGATCTGAACCGTCACTGCCGACTGCGAATACCCCAGCATCTCTGCCGTTCTGGAAAAGCTCTGCATCTGCGCGATCTGTATAAAAGTCTGTAATTGACGTAATTCCATCTTCTGACTCCATTATGAAAAATTTTCAACGTCTTCATAAAATCTATGAATTTGTTTCACTCATAAGTTGATGGTACAATATAACTAATAAGACGTCAATCCTTTTTACTTACGTAAAACAATTATTTTACAGGAGGTTTACTATGTCCTTTATCAGTGTTTTTGATGTCATGGGACCGAATATGATCGGACCATCAAGCTCCCATACTGCGGGAGCTGCCAGAATCGCTCTGCTTGCAAGAAAGCTTCTCACCGGTTCTCTTAAAAAAGTAAAATTTACCCTTTATGGATCTTTTGCCAAAACCTATCACGGTCATGGTACGGACCGTGCTCTTCTCGGCGGTATTATGGGATTTGCCACCGATGACGTGCGCATCCGCGATTCCTTCCAGATCGCGACAGACAACGGAATCGAATATTCTTTCATTCCGAACAACGTAGAAACCGACGTACACCCGAATACCGTCGATATCCTGATGGTAAATGAAGAAGGGCAGGAGATGACGATCCGCGGAGAATCTCTCGGTGGCGGAAAAGCCCGCCTGTGCCGGATCAATGGTGTGGAGGTTGATTTTACCGGAGAATACAGCTCGATCGTCGTCGTCCAGAAAGATGCACCGGGCGTTGTTGCTTACATTACCAAATGCCTCAGTGAGCTTGGAATCAATATCGCATTCATGCGTCTGTTCCGCGAATCCAAAGGAAATACCGCTTATACCATCGTAGAATCCGATGACCTGGTACCGGAAGATATCGCAGATACAATCAGAAGAAACAAAAATGTATACAACGTTATGGTTGTTCAGATGTAATTGGAAGGAGAATACAGATTATGGATTTTAGAAATGCAAAAGAATTATTAAAAGTCTGTCAGGAACAAGGCCTTTCAATTTCTGCTGTGATGCTTCAGAGAGAGCTCACAGAGGGAGAACAGGATCCGGAAGAGACAGACCGCAAAATGGATCGTGTTCTTGAGATCATGAAATCAGCCGCTTCTACTCCGATCCATACCCCGGTCAAATCCATGGGTGGACTGATCGGTGGCGAAGCAAAAAAGATTTCAGATCACAAAGATACCAGAAAAGGTCTTTGCGGAGATCTTCTGGAAAGAGCTGTCATTTACGCGATGGCAACTCTGGAAACCAATGCTTCCATGGGTGTGATCGTAGCTTCCCCGACTGCCGGATCTGCCGGTATCGTTCCGGGACTTCTGCTTGCCCTCCAGGAAACCTATAATCTTTCCGATGAACAGATCAAGCAGGGACTTTATAATGCCAGCGCGATTGGTTATCTTGCTATGCGCAATGCAACTGTCGCCGGAGCAGTCGGTGGATGTCAGGCAGAAGTCGGAATCGCATCTGCAATGGCGGCATCTGCAACCGTTGAACTGATGGGCGGATCCCCGGAACAATCCCTTGCCGCAGCATCCACTGTTCTTATGAATATGCTCGGTCTGGTCTGCGATCCGGTCGGCGGGCTGGTCGAATATCCTTGCCAGAACCGTAATGCTGCCGGTGTGGCAAATGCAACGATTGCTGCAGAGATCGCCCTTTCCGGAGTACGCCAGCTGATTCCATTCGATGAAATGCTGGAAGCGGTGTACACTGTAGGAAAGCGTCTTCCGGCAGAGCTTCGGGAGACAGCTCTCGGCGGATGCGCAACGACACCGTCTGCATGCGCAGCCTGCCATATGTGTGACTAAGCTGTGTAATGTTTTGCAAATATAGACCAGCACACACTGCTTACAATTTTACGATATAAAAAGCTTCTTTTTCAGAAACGGCCCTCCTGTTTTTCTGAAAAGAAGCTTTTTTGTTTACTTATTTTGATTTTCTCACTTACTATTATGACATCTCATAATAATGCGCATAAATTCCACCCTGCTCAAGCAATTCATCATGATTTCCCCGTTCAGCAATTCCATTATTTGCAACCACAAGAATCTCATCCGCATTGCGGATCGTAGAAAGCCGGTGTGCGATCGTGATCGTGGTCCGGTTCTTCGCAAGCTCTTCCAGGCTCTGCTGGATCCAGCGCTCACTCTCATTGTCAAGCGCACTGGTCGCCTCGTCCAAAATCAATATCGGCGGGTTCTTAAGAAATACTCTTGCAATCGAAATCCTCTGCTTCTGTCCACCCGACAGACGGGTTCCTCGTTCTCCTACAAAGCTGTCATATCCATCCGGCAGGGACATGATAAATTCATGGATATTTGCCTTCTTCGCCGCATCGATAATTTCTTCCATCGATGCCCCCGGTTTTCCATAAGCAATATTTTCCCTGATCGATCCACAGAACAGATAGACATCCTGCTGTACCAGTCCGATCTGGCTTCTCAGACTTTCCAGTGTCAGCTTTCTTACATCCTGCCCGTCGATCGTGATCACACCTCCGGTCACATCATAAAATCTTGGAAGCAGGGAACAGATCGTCGTCTTTCCACTTCCCGACGGTCCCACAAGGGCAATGGATCTGCCAGCCGGGATCTTAAAAGATACCCGATCCAGTACCGGCGTATCATCATCGCTGTAATGGAAAGAAACATTTTTATATTCCACTTCACCCTTTACATTTTCAAGTGGCTCCGCATCCGGTGCATTTACAATCTCCGGCTCCGTCTCCACAACATCCAGAAAGCGCCGGAAACCGGAAAGACCTTTCTGCATCATCTCGGTAAGCTCCACAAGAATCTGGATCGGGCTGATAAAAATTCCGATGTAAAGCGCATACATGGCAAGATCGGCAGCTTCCATTTTCCCATGTGCAATCAGCCATCCGCCGAACACTAATGTGATCAGATACATCATTCCCTGGAAGAAAAGATTGCCACTCATAAAGCTTCCCATACAATGATAGTTTGCATCCTTGGATACCAGAAATCCTTCATTGCTTTTCTCGAATTTCTCCCGTTCAATCTTTTCATTTGCAAAAGACTGCACCACACGGATTCCCGCAAGTGTATCCTGCAGACTGGAATTGACATCCCCGATCTTTCTCCGGTTGTCCATAAAAGTCTCCTGCATCTGACGGTTCTGCTTATAAGAAAAGATCAGCATAAATACAACCATCACAAGCAGCGGAATCGCCAGTCTCCAGTTAATAAGAAACAAAAATGTAAACGAACCAACGATTTTAATTACGGATATAAATAAATTCTCCGGTCCATGGTGCGCAAACTCGGAAATATCAAACAGATCCGACACCAGCTTGCTCATCATCTGTCCGGAATTATTCTGGTCATAATAAGAAAAAGAAAGTCTCTCATAATGATCAAATAACTTCTGGCGCATATCCCGTTCCATATGTGCCCCCATCATATGGCCCTGATAACTGACATAATATTTACAAAATGTCTGTATGATATACATCACAAGCAAAGCCAGTCCGATCGGCAGAAGTGCTCCAAGGATCTGTGACGGATCCTCTGTAAATAAAGTCTTTGTCAGTGATCTTAAAATCTGTGGAAATGCAAGATCCACCAGACTGATGATCGCCGCACAGATCAGATCCAGAAAGAATACTGTCCTGTACGGCGCATAATATTTTACAAATTTTTTCAGTGTATGCATCACTTTCTTTTGTGCAATGTCCGGATTCCCCGTTTTATCACACTTTACCTCCTTGTCCCCAAAATCACATATTATTATATCGGGAATCTTTCATTATTTCCACCTTATTCTCAAATTACTTTTGAAATTTTCCTTCCTTCATCTTTTTATTCTGCTGTTTTTATGCTATGATAGGACAGATTGTTATGAAAGTAACTTATTTATTTCACTTGAAAGGGGTATTTCTATGAATTTTATAACAAAAAGCTGGAAAGGCATCTTACTTTGTCTGGTCATCGCCGTTCCATGCTGGTTCCTCGGACAGACATTTCCGATCATCGGCGGACCGGTATTCGGTATCCTTGCCGGAATGATCATTACTTTATTATTAAAAGACAAATCCATGTTTCAGGACGGTATTACTTTTGTGTCAAAGAAGGTTCTTCAGTACGCTGTAATCCTTCTCGGTTTCGGACTGAATCTCTCCGTGATTCTGGAAACCGGAAAACAGTCACTGCCAATTATCGTAACGACGATTTCAACGTCCCTGATCATTGCATATCTGTTACATAAAGTTATGCATGTACCGGGAAATATTTCCACACTGGTCGGTGTCGGATCTTCCATCTGCGGAGGCTCTGCAATTGCCGCAACAGCACCGGTCATTGATGCGGATGATGAAGAAGTTGCACAGGCAATCTCTGTTATCTTCTTTTTCAACATGCTCGCCGCACTGTTCTTCCCGTCACTTGGTGCACTGCTTGGATTTTCAACCAAAAGCGGGGAAGCCTTCGGTATCTTTGCCGGAACTGCGATCAACGATACCTCTTCCGTAACTGCAGCAGCTTCCACCTGGGATTCGCTCTACGCCCTCGGTTCTGCCACACTGGATAAGGCAGTTACGGTCAAACTTACCAGAACGCTCGCGATCATCCCGATCACACTGGTTCTCGCATTTATCCGGACACGCAGCTCCAAAGCCGAAGGAAAGAAAGTGGAATTTAAAAAGATTTTCCCGATGTTCATCCTCTACTTTGTTCTCGCTTCCGTGATCACAACGATCGCAACTTCAGCCGGCGTATCCGCAGATGTATTTACTCCGCTGAAGACACTCAGCAAGTTCTTCATCGTCCTCGCCATGAGTGCAGTCGGTCTGAATACGAATATCATCAAGCTGATCAAAACCGGCGGCAAACCACTCGCTCTTGGTTTCTGCTGTTGGATCGGTATCACGATCGCCAGTCTTTCCATGCAGCATGTGCTTGGAATCTGGTAAATGAAAATCTTTCTCATACTTCAAAAGCCTTGCATAAAGCAGGGCTTTTTCTATAATACATCTTGCCGATTCCAGCAAGCTGTTCCTCTTATTATCCTTATATCTTATACAATTACTTCCAAAATCCTTTTCCCTTGATACTCCAAGTTCTGGATTCCGCGCTTCTTATTTTTATTAAAATTGAAACTTAACAAATATCCCCTGTCCTGTTTATAGTATTCCAGATATTTAAACAACTGCTCTCTATACTTCTATATTTTTTCTGCCGACTGCATTACTTGCACATTAGAATGTCCAGAAAAGGGAATGTCCATGCCATAACACTAAACATTCCCTTTCCCATGGTTGATTTTTCATTATCTGTAATTCTCCGATTCCCACATTCGAAAACTCTCTCAGATTTTATTTTTCGATTCACCACTACTATACAGCTTTTCTGATAGATATTTCTCCCTTTTTCCACATCTCAAAATACAGATCAAATCCTAACTTCATTATACTATCCAGACTTTCTCAAATTTCCATTTATATAGATGGCAAAAAGGGCAGCATACAGGATTTTGCTCCTGTATGCTGCCCTCATCATATGGTGTATTTGAAAGTTTTTAACGTGTTGTCATTATCCTTCGATACTGATATATTTCTTCTCTTCTACTGCCGGTTTTACTTCTTTCTTCGGGACAAAGAGTTTCAGGATACCATGCTTAAACTCAGCCTTGATATCTTCTTCCGTGATATCTTCACCTACATAATAACTTCTCTGGCAGGCTCCTGCGTAACGTTCACGACGGATATACTTACCAGTTTCTTTCTCCTGCTCATCCTGATCCAGTCCTTTGGCAGCGCTGACTGTCAGATATCCGTCATTCAGTTCTGCTGTAACTTCATCTTTCTTGAATCCCGGAAGATCAATCTCCAGTTCGTATCCATCTTTTTTCTCTTTGATATCTGTCTTCATCAGATTGCCTGCATGATGTCCATACAGTTTTCTCTGGATCTTACGATCTGCTTTATCATCATAAAATGGAAAATCAAAGAAATCATCAAATAAGTTATCATTAAAAATACTAGGCATTAACATAAGTCGTTCCTCCTTATAAATCTATCTGAATTTAGCTAACTTTCTTTTTAAGCGGCTGCCTCATCTGGCAGCCTTGTAACCAGACGCTTACAATCCGCATTCTGATTATCCCTCAATGGAAATGTATTTCTTCTGTTCTACAGCAGGTTTTGCTGCTTCTTTCGGTACGAACAGTTTCAATGTACCGTCTTCAAATTTGGCTTTGATGTCTTCCTGTTTGACACCGTCGCCTACATAAAAGCTTCTGCTGCAGGATCCACTGTAACGTTCACGGCGGATGTACTTGCCATCTTCAGCTTTTTCATCTTTCTTCGTGTTCGTCTCAGCACTGACTGTCAGATAACCATCTTTCAGTTCTGCTTTTACATCTTCTTTTTTAACTCCAGGCATGTTCATCGTTACTTCATAGCCTTTATCGGTATCTTTTACATCCGTTGTCATAAGTCCGGATTCACTGTAATCATATCCTCCAAATGGTTCTCCAAAGAAATCATCCAATAAGTTCTCTCCAAAAATACTAGGCATTAACATAAGTCATATCTCCTTTCAAAAGACATTTATTAATTTATTTAGCACATTCGGATTTACTCTGAAGTGTTGTTGTCATCTCAAACATCGGTCGGTGGAATCTTTATCATCTCTTTTTGTTCCCCTTCCTTTGTTCTAGCTGTAATATAACACTTATTGTTAGCACTGTCAAGAGGTGAGTGCTAATTCTTTTGTGAAGATTTTGTGAACTCTACGAGCAATGCAAAATGGTGAAAATAAACGCCCTGCAAGTTTACTTGCAAAGGCGTCCATTTTTGCTATTTTATAGGGCGACAGCCCGGCAGAGAGGGAATTCTTTCCCGGGCTGTGCATGGCGTATCTCACAGCTTCACAGGGATTTTTCATTTGCTTTCGCACGGAGGTTTCTTGATTTGACCACATTTTACGACAAATCTGCGGATGATCCGTTTACAGTAATTACTTTTTCTGTATCCATGCTGCATTATCTCTCTTCTGTATTTTTTATATAAATAGTGCTTCGTGCCGCACCCTCTTTTCTCAAATAGCCGTCCTTAACCATATTCAGCAAGACAGCTCTGGCTCTACGATGTTTTACATCTGTCTTAAAATCTCTACTGTTTCAGCAGTAGTAATAAAGCCATTTTCCAATACATATTTATAAATTTGTTGTTCCTGTTCACTATAAAGACGGATATCTCTTCTGCAAACCGGTCCATATCTCACTGCTTCATCCATCCGCTCATAATAAGCCATCGAAAAATCTACAATTTTATAAATACTGACTGAACTCTACCTTCTCCTTATTCGGTCCTTCAATCGTAAAGAACCGCACGCCGTTATCCCAGAACGGAAGGAAATGAATGGTATCCTTCGTTGTATTCATTTTTTCGGCTTCAATATACCGATACACTTCTTCGATATCTTTCACATTGATCGCCACATGATCAATTGCTCCGCTCTCCATCTTTGCAGCCTTATTTTCATAAGTCTCGATCACAAGCGTTTCCAGTTCCAGAAATGCAACCTTTTCGTCTGCTTCTTCATTCATCGTCTGAAGTGCAATCTCAAATCCCAGTTTCTGATAAAAAGCAATTGTTTTTTCAATATCATTTGTCGGAATCCCGATATGCTGAATCCCTGTTGTATATGTTTTCAGATCCATCTTAACGTCCCATCCTTTCTTCAACTTGTGCAAGTTCCGGCATTGCAGGGATCGCGCCTTTCCTCTCTACACAAAGGCTTGCCACCGCGTTGCCAAACCGTACATACTCTTTCAGTTCATCCATGGTAAATGCTTCCGGTCTCTTTCCGGCTTTGCTGATACAGTATAAAAATCCTCCCCAGAAGGAATCTCCTGCCCCATTGGTGTCCACCGCTTTGCTCACAAATCCCGGAATATGTACACCGCCTTCTTTGCAGTACAGATATGCTCCATCGCTTCCCAGCGTGACTGCAACGATCTTGACACCCTTCCGGAATAAAATTTCTGTCGCTTCTTCCGGACTTTCTTTGTCTGTCAGAAGCTTCGTTTCTTCATCTGAAATTTTCATGATATCAACGTAAGGAACCAGACTTCTCATCTGTTTCTTTGCAGTCTCCTCATCCTTCCATAAAGAGGCTCTGTAATTCGGATCATACGAGATAATACTTCCTTTTTCTTTTGCGCGCCGGATCGCATAATGTGTGGTATCTCTTGCCGGCTGTTCCGTAAGTGACAGAGAACCGACATGGAAAATATGTGTCTTATCCAGAATATCAACATCGATTTCTTCTTTTTCCATTCTGGTATCTGCTCCCGGTTTTCTTGCAAAAGAAAATGTTCTCTCTCCATTCTCATCAATATTTACAAACGCAAGAGTCGTAAAATATTTTTCATCCAGAAGCATTCCTTCCGTTTCCACGTTTTCTTTTTCCAGCACAGATTTCAAAAACTCTCCATGCATATCCTTTCCTGCCTTCCCGATAAAAGCGGTATGTCCACCAAGTTTTGCCACCGCAACTGCAACATTTGCAGGAGCGCCACCCGGATTCTGGGCAAATAGTGTCTGCCCGTCTTCATTTACTCCCTGCCAGGTAAAATCGATCAGGATCTCACCAAATGTTGTAATGTCGTAAAGCGACCGTTTTGCCGCATCATTGGTATCTGCAAGAAGTCCTTCTTCAAGCAGTCTCTCCAGAACCTGGTTGCATTCATTTTCTTCGTCCGTGTGGATATGCAGTTCTCCGTATTCAAATTCAGGCATACTTAAAACACCGAGCATGGATTTCGCATTGACCACATATCTGCCACTGCAAAGCTCTACGTCACAGGAAATCCGCTCTGCAATGCTAACCAGTTTCCGTGCATTTGTCATGGTTCCCAATATTACTTTCGCAATCATTTTTTCCTCCTAAGCAAATATGCTGATAATCAGGGCACAGATAAGACCGGTAAATCCGATAATCGTCTCCATCATCGTCCATGATTTTAAGGTTGTCTTTTCATCAATTTCCAGCAAGGAGCTTACCAGCCAGAAACCAGAATCATTCACATGACTGAATGCCGTTGCACCACCGGTAATCGCACAGACCATCGCTGCAAGGTATAATGGCGAAAGTCCTGCAACCGCCGGCATGGATGCCATAATTCCGGCTGCCATCGTCATCGCAACCACTGCCGCTCCAACCGATGCTCTTACCAGAGCTGCGATCAGCAGTCTTGTCGGATCTGCTGCAAATACTGTTTCTGACATTTTCATTTCCTCCCGTATTCTTCCTGATTAGTGAACATATTTGTGGATCGTTGCTTTTACAGCACCTGGTCCTGCGATCATTTCACGAAACATTTCTTCAATCTTTTCACCGACACCATCTTTGTAAAGATCGGTAAAGAACAGACGTTCATTGGACAGGATCGGTTTCAGCTGGTCTTTCAATGTCTCCGGCTTTCCAACTACGATGTCACCAAGCTGTTCTCCGATTTCTTCATTCATCGGATCCGGTGCCAGTTCGAATTTGTTTCCTTCATCATCAACTGCCAGCATATATCTGAGCCAGCCTGCAATACCAAGCGGAATTGCTGTCAGTTTTGATGCATCTCCGTATTTTGCCACATAAGCTTTTACCGTCTCGCCAAAACGGATACCAACCATCTGTGACACATCAACTGCAAGACGGAGATTTGTATCTCCCAGATATTCATTCGGAAAACGGTCATTAAAAAGTTCATCCACAAATGCCTGTGGAGAAAGGATTCCAGGATCTGCCACTACCGGAAGTCCTTCGTCATAAGCAACCATTCTTGCCATCTTCATCATATCTTCATTAGTATTAAGCATATGTGCGAACAGATCATATCCAAGTACGACACCAAGCGGACCTGTGGCTGAATGAACCGGATTTAAGCATACCGTTACTTTCATTCGTTCCGAAAGATTTACTGTATTTCTGTCCGCCATATAAACTCCAAATCCTTTTTCCAGTGCCGGGCGTCCGTTCGGAAAACTGTCTTCAATGACCAAATATTGCGGTTTTTCTGCATTTACAAATGGAGCAATGTAAGTCTTCTTTCCGGTGATGACCGGCTGCATTTTTTCCACACCGAGAGCTTCAAGATCATCTGCAATCTGTTCGCTCGGACGTGGAGTGATCTTGTCGATCATGGTCCATGGGAAGGCAACGACTTTTTCATCACTTACATATGTAATGAAATCATCATCTACAAATCCCTGCTTCTTCCACTCTTCTGCCATTGTAAGAACAGATTCACGGAGTTTTGCACCATTCTTGGAACAGTTATCCATAGATACCAGTGCAATTGGATATCTTCCTGCTTTGAATCTTTCATAAAGCATTGCTACCAGTACTGCCATGGCTCCTGTCGCTTTGTCCGGTCCGTTCTTAATGTCCGCTTCCACGAATGGAAACCAGGTTCCGTCTGCTTTCTGCAGAGCATATCCTTTTTCGGTAATTGTAAAGGATACCATCTGAAGAGATTTGCTTGTAAAGATCTCTTTCAGGCGGTTCCACTGTGCCAAATCAGAAGACTGTGCTTTTACTGCTTCTGCAAGGGATCCGAGTACTTTATATTCACGTGTTCCGTCCCCATGCAGAATTACGCTCAGTCCCAGATTGTCATATGGATCATAAATTTTATCTACTACGTCATAGTCAAATGTCTCTACACAGGTGATTCCTCTGTCCAGTACACCTTCTTCCAGAAGTCCGTCTGCAATTCCACCGATAAAAATACGGAAAATATTACCGATTCCAAAATGAACCCATCCCGGTTCTTCTTTTGCTTTTTCAGATATCTTCTCCACATCATATCCCGGAAGTGCAATTCCTGCCTTCTCCCATGCCGCACGGTCTTTGATTCCTTCGATTGTTAACTTCATTTTGTTACCTCCCGTTTTACTTTTTCTTTTTAGTTATGTTTTTGACTTACGCTTATATCTAAGTTGTAAGTGTAGTATATAACCACAAAAGTGAGTTGTCTATTGACAAAAAATACAATTTTACAATTCTATTTTTATCTATTTTTCACAAAGCGAATCAGAAAGCTCTTGTTTTATCCGCACATCTATATTAGAATAAGTTCATATCTTGTGTGTATGATTCACGCATAAGTAAAGGAGAATATCATGAAAGAAAAAGGAATGACCACGATTACCCTGAAAAAAATCAATCGGGAAAAAGTGTACCAATATATTTATCAGCAAAAAGAAACATCCAAACTCCAGATCGTTCAGGATCTGCAGATGGGACTTTCTACTGTCAGCCAGAATTTAAATGAGCTGGAAAATGACGGTCTGATCAGCCGGAATGGATATTTTGAATCAACCGGCGGACGAAAGGCCCAGATTATAAAAATTGTTGAAGATTTCCGTATTTCGATCGGACTTGGGATTTTAAAAGATATGTTTCATATTGTAGCCGTGAATTTATATGGAGATGCAGTTGCAACAGAGACAATTGAACTCCCATATGAGAACAGCGATGCTTACTACACTGCCCTTGCTGCAAATGTAGAGCTCTTTATCCAGAAGAATCATTACGCTCCTGAAAAAATTGAGGGAATTTCGATTGCCACACAGGGAATCATCTCACCGGATGGAAATGCCGTAACCTACGGCGATATTATGGGAAATGCAAATATGCAGCTTTCGGATTTTTCCTCCAGACTTCCGTATCCGTGTCATCTGGAACACGATTCAAAAGCCGCTGCAGATCTGGAACTCTGGAATCATCCACAATTTGACAGTGCCCTGATTTTTCTTCTGAATCCTAACCTTGGCGGTGCGATCATCACCGGACATGAAGTTCACCAGGGCGATCATATGCGTAGTGGTCTGATTGAACACATCTGCATTGATCCAAATGGTCCGAAATGTTATTGCGGCAATCACGGGTGTCTGGAAACTTACTGTTCTGCAAATGCCCTGAAAGCAGCTTCCGGTATGCCGGTCAAAGAATTTTTTAACCTCCTGCATCAGACACATGCTCTGAATCTCACACAAATCTGGAGAGACTATCTTGACCACCTTGCCTTTGCAATCCGTAACCTGAATCTTGTGATCGACAGTCCGGTGATCATCAGCGGATATCTTGCACCATATTTTCAGGAAGCAGATATGCAGTATCTTTTAAGCAAGATCAATGAAAATTCCCTTTTCCAGATGGACGAAAGCCAGCTTCTGGTGGGAAATCATGGACAGTATACTCCTGCGATTGGTGCGGCACTTTATTATATTAAAGAGTTTCTGACGCCGGCTGTGTCGTAATAATCGAGCAGGCTGCTCCTGCTCAGCTTGTGTACCATCTTGCTTAACAGCCAGGTGATGTACTTTTTCCAAATACAAATCCTTATGCAAACATAAATCTGCATTTTGCACATCGTATACACAAAAACAGGACAGATATTTGATATCACTTTCCTCATTTTCTGATAAAAATGATATCAAATATCTGTCCTGTTTTCTTATGCTTTACCTAAACATTTTCACAGAACTTCTACGCATCAAAATGAATCCTGCTCTCATCAAACCGGTCCTGCTGCGCTCTTTCCTCCGCCGGATATCCAAGTGGAAAGATTGCGAATGCTCTCTGATCTTCCGGAATCCCAACGATCTCTTCCACTTCCTTCATCCGCTCTTCGATCGGAGCAATTCCAAGCCAGACTCCGCCAAGTCCGATTTCATCTGTCTTAAGCCATAAGTTCTCCATTGCAATACTCATATCGATGTCCGCATAACATGGGACATCACAATCTTTCCGATATGCAGATATGATTGCCACCGGTGCATTCGCCGTCATCCCTGCATACGGACTTGCCTTTGATAATTTCTCCAGTGTATCTTTTTTGGTAATTACATAGAATTCCCACGGCTGCTGGTTCTTTGCAGACGGTGCTGCCATTGCCGCGCGAAGGATTTCCACAATCTTTTCCCTCTCCACTGATCTGTCCTGATATTTTCTGATACTTACGCGATGAAATAAATCTGCCATTTTCTGTTCTCCTCTATTCTATCTTTTTCAGTCTCTCAACCGCATATTTGATAAATCTTTTTACCGCTGGTGATGCCTGTTTATACGACGGAACTGCAAGTCCAAGTATGATCCTTGATGGTGGATCTACCGGAATCTTCACTACATCACAATTCCACTTTTCCGTGATCAGATTGTTCATCACACTCATTCCAAGTCCCTTTTCAATCATTGCCATTGTAGCAAAATTTTCCAGAGTTGTCAAATGAATATTCAGTTTGATTCCATTTCGCTCAAACAGCGAAACCACATCATCATCCCGTCCAAGTGCCGGCATAATAAACGAATCGGTCTCACAATTGATTAACGGATAACTTTCTTTTGATGCATACGGATGATCTTTTGGCAAAACTGCCAGCATTTCATCATAGTCCAGTGGTGTCCACTCATACGGCATTGGCTCCTGATAACTTAAAAATCCGATATCCGCCTTTTTTTCATCCAGCCATCTTGTCACTTCCTGCCGGATTCCCTCCATAAGCCGGATTTCGATCTGCGGATAATCCTGTTCAAAGTCCCGGATCACCTCCGGAAGCCAGTGCGTAGAAATACTGGAATATGCTGCAATCGTCACACTGCCTACAAGAAGTCCCTTTACTTCTGCTGCGAGCTCATAGATTCGATTTTCTTTTTCAAGAAATTCTCTGACTGCAGGCAAAAGAATTTCCCCATCCGGTGTTAGGGTAACCCCCTTCCTCGTTCGTCTGAGTAAGGTAAGACCTGTTTCGTTCTCCAAAGCTCCAACAAGCTGACTGACTCCTGACGGTGTATAATTTAATCTCTCTGCTGCTTTTGTAAAGCTCCCAGTATCTGCAGCATACATAAAAGCTTTACATCTGGCACTTTCCACATCTGTTCACCTCTTAATTTAAATATTTATTTTAAGTAATACTATTCTTATTTTGAATAATTCATAGTTTTACTTTATTGTAGGTGTATTTTAAAATAATTTCAACAGGAAATAGAAAGGAGGTTTTATAATATGAATATTCAAATCAGAGCTTATCAGAGTAAAGATGCTGCCTCTGCAGCACAGATATGGAATGAGGTTGTAACAGACGGAAATGCATTTCCACAGGATACCGAAATGACAGCTAACGTTGCCAACTTATTTTTTCAGGAACAGACTTATACCGGTATTGCAGAAAATGCGGACACTCACGAAATTCTTGGCCTTTATATCCTTCATCCTAATAATGTTGGAAGATGTGGGCACATCTGTAATGCCAGCTATGCTGTCCGTAAAAATATCCGTGGATTGCATATAGGTGAAAAACTGGTTCTTGATTGTCTGCAGAAAGCAAAAGAAAACCAGTTCCGCATTCTGCAGTTTAATGCGGTTGTTGCTACCAACACCCCAGCATTACATCTTTATGAACGAATTGGATTCAAAAAACTCGGCACAATACCCGGCGGTTTCCGGATGCCGGATGGAACTTATGAAGACATCATTCCACATTACTATCTTCTCTAAGTACATCCCCCTCCATAACGGAGGAAGGGCGCATCCAGCTTATCCCAGATGCGCCCTGTATTTATGATCAACTATTTACAAAATATCTTTATAGAGCCGGAGGACATTCTTATAAAAAATCTTTTCTATTTCCTGATAACTTTTTATAAATGAAATTTTGTCTTTATTCTTTTCCATTTCATTATAAAAAACAGCTAAAAGGCGCATTCCATATGCAAAAGGATTATTCTCCGTTCTTGGTCTTGTTGCCATATCTTTTGCTCCTTCTTTCTGTTATGCCATATGGCTGTCACGTGCTACTTTAATGCACTCCAGACCTTTCTTTAATACTGCGGTCTGTGTTGCCACATTCAGACGAACATATCCTTTTCCGCATTCACCATAGTTTGTTCCACTGTTCAAACGAACACCTGCTTCTGCAAATGCATTCATCAGATCATCCTGTTCCATATTCCATGCACTGAAATCAATCCACAGCAGGTAAGTTCCTTCTGGTTCAATCATCTTAACTTCCGGCATATTCTCCGCAAGGAAATCTCTTACTACACCGATATTTTTCCAGAAATATTCATTCTGCTGGTCTACATAGTAATCGCACTCGTTGTAGCATGCCATAAGTGCTTCGATTCCAAGATAGTTATAGTCAAAGTGGAAATCATCATATACCACATTGTACTGGTCGCGAAGCGCTTTATTCTTGATTACAACATATGCAGAATAGAAGCATGCAAGATTGAATGTCTTACTTGGTGATCCCATTACAACGATATTGTCTGTAAGGTCATCTGAAAGTGAGAATAATGGAGTATGTTTGTGTTCTCCGTATACAATATCTCCGTGAATCTCATCACCAACAAGAATTGTATTGTTTTTCTTACAGATTTCTGCAACTTTGATAAGTTCTTCTTTTGTCCATACACGTCCTACCGGATTGTGTGGGTTACAGATCAGCATGATTCTTACTCTTGGATCTGCTACTTTCTTCTCAAGATCTTCAAAATTCATCTCATAACGGCCATCTTCGAGTACCAGATCATTGCTTTCAACAAAACGTCCTGCACCTTTGATTACGATGCTGAATGTATGGTAAACCGGAGCCTGGATCAGCACTTTATCGCCCGGACGGGTATATGCATTCAGGATCATCCATAAAGCACCTGTCATTAGTCCCTGTGAATGACGGATTGTTTCCGGGTCAACAGTAAGACCATATCTCTTTTTATACCAGTTACAGATTGATGCTGCAAATCTTTCCTGTGGCAGTGCACCATATGCATACACACCAAATTCTGTACGTTTACGAACTGCTGCAATTGCTTCTTCCGGTGCTTTGAAGTCTGTATCTGCTACTCCAAGCGGAATATACTTTCCATTTTCTCCTTCATAATCCCATTTGAAAGAATCTGTGCCAATACGATTGATCGGTTCATCAAAATCATGAAATTTGTTTGCCATTGTTTTTACCTCATTTTTTCAATATCTTCATCATCTGTTTTTTTGATGGCACCTGACCTGCAACAACTAGTTTCCCGTCAATCATCACCGAAGGAGCCGTCATCACTCCCAGCTTTACGATCTCAACCAGGTCTGTCACTCTCTCGATTTCCGTATCCATCCCGAGCTCTTCAAGACACTCCTTCACAACCGCATTTGTCTTATCACAGTTCTCACAGCCGCTTCCAATTACTTTTATATTCATATCCCGCCTCCAGATTTAATTGTTCAGTTTCATAGGAAGTCCCACACACTCTTCCCACGCCGCCGCGATCTCCCGGATCAGTGCAATTCCGATTTTGGAAATAAATACAAGCTGAGACTTCGGCTGTGGTTCGTAAGGCGCATAATCCCGTTTCTTTCCGACTACATCAACTTTTTCCCATCCTTCTTTTTCCACTTTAAAGAATCCCTTTACACGGAAAACATCCGGTTCAATCTTTGCAAGGAAAGCTTCCAGCTTTTCCTTCTGGATCTCTCCTGTAAAATCCATGGAAAATGTTTTTGGTTTATTTTTCGATGAATTCGTAGTATCCTCACATTCTGCCCATTTATACAGCATCAGATCCATATCATAAAACGAACGGTCAATATTTCCATTGGCACTCTCTGTAATTGGGCATACCGGATTAATTTCACGCACTTTGTCTTTCACCTGTTCAATCTGCTCGCTGTCCACCAGATCAACCTTTGTCAGAACCGCAAGATTGCAGTGTTTAAGCTGACGATCAATTGTCTCTGAATCCCCGATCTGATCCAGAAAATTATAGCAGTCCACCAGACAGATACAGCCTTTGAAATCATATGCATCCGGAGCCATCACTTCCGTCGCCGCAAGAATTTCTTCCGCATTGGACGGATCTCCAAACCCTGAGCTCTCTACAAACACGTATTCCAGACCTTTTCTGGACATCTGAACCAGCGCATCCACAAAGGATAATCTCAGACAGCTGCAGAAAATCGATCCCCGGTTCAGTTCTACCATCTGAATATCATTATTCTGAAGCACGGTTCCATCAATACTGATCTTTCCCAGTTCATTCTGGATCACTCCAACCTTTGTTCCTTCCATATTTTCCAGAAGATTCCGGAGGATCGTCGTCTTGCCGGATCCCAGAAATCCCGTCAAAAAATACAATTTAATCTTACTCATGATTCATTTCTCCTTTTTCTATACTGCAACTGCACCCTGATTTGCTCTGCTGCCGCTGCAACTTTTTTTTCTTCTTTTTCTGTATTACAATTGCAATTTAAAAGCCCTGCATAATCTCCCGGGATCATCAGCCGCCCAACCGTCTTGTAAACCTCATTCATTACGTCTATGTCCAGAGAATACTGCATCCATTTTCCTTCTTTGCGCGCCTTTACGATTCCCAGATCGCACATCAGCTTCATATCGTGTGATAAGGTTGGCTGTGTGATGTGAAATTCCTCCAGGATCTTACAGGCACATAATTCTCCTTCGGATAACATGTCGATGATCTTCAGGCGTTTCGGATCCGACATCACTTTGAATATACGGGCATATTTTTCATAATCTATCTGCATTTTTCTGTCACCTCGGGTAATGTAAATCTTTTCCTTTTCGTGCAAGCACGAATGATATTTGGATTTTCCCCACTACTTTTGATAATATTACGGATTGCTCCGCAGCGTTGCTGCTCCCGCAATCCTACGTCCATTCGGAATCCGCTGATTTCCTTCGTAAATCGCTCCTTCCTCATGTCCGGCGGGTAGCAAATTCATATGCCTTTTCGTGCAAGCACGAACGGCATATGAGTTTGCTACCCTATATTATCACATTAAACCCATACCCCACAATGATGATTCCGATACACACGATTCCAATGAATGTTCCGAGTAACTTTTTCTTAATCGCTTTGGACAGCATTACCATAGATGGAAGGGAAAGTGTAGTCACTCCCATCATAAAGGATAAAATCGTTCCAAGTCCTGCCCCTTTTGCAAGCAGGCTTTCTGCGACTGGGATGGTTCCGAAAATATCCGCATACATCGGAACGCCTACTGCTGTCGCCAGTGGCACGGCGTACCAGGTCTGTTTTCCAAGAATGCTTCGGACGATATGCTCTGGGATCAGATTGTGGATAGCTGCCCCGATGATGACTCCGACAACGATATACGGAGCTACCTTTTTGACGGTAGCCACAACCTGATTTTTTGCATAATCCATACGGTCTGCTATTGTAAGCGACGGCGAAGCTACCTCCACATTCGGCGCCTGCCGGATAAAATCTGCCACCTGGTCTTCCATATGCAGCCGCTCAATGATCGTTCCCCCTATAACAGCTATGACAAGTCCAACAATCACATAAGCAAATGCGATCTTCCCTCCAAAGACACTCATCAGAAGAACCAGAGATCCCAGATCCACCATCGGAGATGAAATCAGAAACGAGAAAGTAACTCCCAGCGGCAATCCTGCACTGGTGAATCCCATAAAGATCGGAATCGATGAGCAGGAGCAGAACGGAGTCACTGTTCCAAGAAGTGCTCCGATCAGATTCGCCCAGATTCCATGAAATCTTCCCATAATCTTTCTGCTTTTCTCTGGCGGAAAATAGCTTTGAATATAGGATATCACAAAGATCAGCACCGCAAGCAGCACAAAAATTTTTATGATATCATACAGGAAAAAGTGAAGAAATTCTCCTGGAAACCTTCCCTCTCCCAATCCGGCTTTAACAAGAAGTTTTCCGATCAGATCTTTCAGCCAGTGCATTCCAAGAATCTGGTCCTGAAAGAAATCCCATCCGTTTTTTATGATTTTCATTCTCTCTCCCTTCCCATAGAAATATAGAAATATTTCTATATATTTTTCATTTTTTAACCGGTGCAATCTATTTCTCACACCGGTTTTCTAACTACATCTTACTCTTCATATAGAATTTTGTCAATATGTTCCCGCTTTTTTTCTAATTTATCCCCTTCGCATTTGGATAGATTTTCTTCATCTTTGCGTCATCATAATGTGCATCCGCCCACTTCTGGACGGCATTTGTCGCCTGCACACCATTTCCTCTCTCATCATATCTTACCAGTGCCACACAGGATACCAGAATGTTGCAAACCATAAATCCCAGTAAAACCCAGGTCAGAATCTTTCCTGCAACTGCCGGTATTTTTTCAATCCATTTTTCCACAGGTGGAAATAATATTTTAAACCACACAACCGCAGCAATTCCCCAGAAAAAGCAATAAAGCAGATTGATTCGACCTCCCAGGTTAAACGGGATCTTACTGTAATCCCAGAACACTTTTCCAAATACAAGTTCCGTAAACACACTGCAGAAATACTCATAAGCACCACCAAGCAATGTTCCTGTAAGGAAAAGAAAACGATCCCCTTTATCTTTATATTTGTACAAAAGTGCTGTGACAAGCGCAATTGCAAGCCCCCAGACAATGCTGAACGGTCCCCAGACCACACTGCTTCTGCTCATCCATACTCCAGCCGTCACACGACAGAAAATCGTTTCTGTGATATCTCCCAGAAAAGCACCGATCATAAACAGCATCACGATCTTATAAAAGCCGCACCCTTTTGCAAATACCTTTTCTTCGTTCTCTTCCCGGATTTCCTCTTCAATTTTTCTTGCCTTTGGATATGCTTTTTTCAGACGCTTTTCCAGACTTCCGGCAATCTTTCCCGCAATTTTTGTGCTGATCTTATCCATCCCGGCATCCGTTGCAATCCAGCGCTCCGGCTTCTTACTCTTTCCGGTAAGAAGCATAAAGGAACCAAAGATATCCACAAAAAGTACACCGATCAGTGTCAGCAGCACAATATGCATCAGAAGCTTCGGCAGAATATGTAATAAAATCAACGTGACCCCATTGCACCATCTCACTGCCAGATAACCGAGCACACCCCAAAATAGTGAAGCCGGAAGACAAATATATCCATCCAGGTTCCATTTGATATTTGAATAATCCCACCATCTTGCCTTGAATGCTTTTTCGATCAGATGTCCACTGACCCATTCTGCAACTGTTGCATAGACCGTTGCAAAGATAAATAGCCAGATTCCCCGAAGTTCCTGTAATCCCACTGTCATCGCAATTGCAGTCAGACCATAGAGCACACAAAACGGTCCATTTACCAGACCTCGGTTAGCAAACTTTCTCTGCTTCAAAGTTGCCGATATCGTTTCCAATACCCAGCCACCAAAAGAATAAATAAAAAAGAGCCACAGTAATTCATATCCAGTATAGTGATTCATAGTCTTCTCCTTTGTAAATTCATGGTATCATCTTATCATGCCAACCATGAACTTACAATTGGGATTTTATCCGTAAAGATATTATATAACACCAATCGTTTTTACAACCGGTTAAACCGGGATCCGACTCCCCATACCGTCTCGATGATCTGCGGATTCCGCATATCCACATCGTCATTTCATTTCCTGTAGTCGAAATTCTGACTGCGCCTTCTTTTTTTCTGTATATTTATTTGTTTATCATATATATTTTTCTATTTTTTATCTATATTCCCGATTTATTTCATATATTTAAAATTATTTCATTTTTTTCAGAATTTTTATTGACATTTTGCATTTTATGAGATATTATAATATCAACAAAACAAAAGGAGGACGGACCACCAGAAACTTAATCTTAACTCCAAAGTCTAAGAAAGTAAGAGGTATGGACCAAAGGACACTTAATTTAAAACTCGGACAAATCTAATGAAAGTAAGAGGTACGGACCAAAAGGAACATAATTTAAAACCAGAACAAAATCTAATGAAAGTAAGAGGTACAGACCACCGGAAACTTAATTTAAAACCAGAACAAATCTAATGAAAGTAAGAGGTATGGACCAAAAGGAACATAATTTAAAACCAGAATAAATCTGATGAAAGCAAGAGGTACAGACCAATGGCAAGATAATTTATACAATATCAAATCAATGAAATCAAGAGGTGCAGACCAATGGCATAATAATTATTGAAATTTACATAGAAAAAACTATTTGAGATAATAGTTTCAGATAGATAAGAAGTGAATAAGGAGGATAATCCAATGGATGGATCAAATTAAAATCCACTGTAGCTGAAAGATCAGATACAGTGGATTTTTTATGACATATTTTCTGTTCCAAAGTTCAAGAGCGCGCCTGCTGACGCGCTCAATTTCTGCTGATTCATAGTATAGCGGATTCTATGAAGTCTTCCGGTCCATATCCCATACTGCTTTACCATCATCACAGTATTCCAGATCCGGGCATTCCCCCTGTACAAAGGAATAAACCGGTTCTTTTCCTTCATATTCCTGAATGATACCATTTAATTTGGCAAGCATTTTTTCTTTATCACCCGGAAGATGTCCTCTGACTCTCACATGGATAAAGTCATGAAAACCATCATATAAAATATTTGCTCCTGCTTTTTCCGGTGCGATCCTCTCGATCAGATGATATTCTTCCCGAATTGTTTCCAGCTCATCTGCCGGAACAAAAGTACCTTGCCGTATATCTTGATACAACGGAACTTCTTTATGCAGAAACATGGAAAAATTCACTACATGCGCCGGATTGGTCCTGTTCAGGAACTGCGCCAGTGCTTCTGCATTTTCCATTCCTCTTCCTTTTCCTGCGACTCCGGTCATAATATGTGCATCATAGATCAGTCCTGCTCCATGAAGCCTGTCGATTGCCTGATATGCCTGTGCCAGATCATGATCTTTTTTCATAAATTTCAGCACATCATCCAGTCCGCTCTCGATTCCAAGATACAGATGCTTTACCTTTTTTCTAGCAAGCATTTCCAGCTCTTCCTGGCTTTTATGTAAAATACTCGTAACAGTCGCATCCATATTAATCCCTTCACATTCCGGGAAGTAATATGCGATCAGATCCAGAATCTCATACAATTTTTCTGTCTTCAGACCAAATGCATTACCATCCCCCAGAAAGATCTTCTTCGGCTTCCCATGCAGTTCCCGCACTCTCTTTAGTTCCGCTTCAATCTGTTCCATCGGAAGTTCCCGATACTTCAGATGCCGGAATAAATTACAGAATTTACACTGATTATATGAGCATCCAACCATAACCGGAAGCATGAAAGAGCTTCTTTCCATCGGGGCCCGGCAAATCTGTCCTTCGTAATCCATATGTCACACTCCTATGCTTCTACATAATAGACATAATTTTCTTTTCTTGGTTTTGCTGCAGGAAGTTCTGCTGCCGCATATCCAAGTACGCAATGACCGATTCCTTCATAGTCTCCTTCGATTCCCCATTTTTTCAGAAGAGCCTTTCCTTCCTCGGATTCAAATTCTTCTTTTGCCCGGTGGATCCAGCAGCTTCCGATTCCAAGCGAATGCGCCGCATTCATCAGATTTCCCATCACAAGACTTCCATCATAAAGATATGTCGGTCTTGCCTTATCTGCAAGTACAATAAGAACTACCGGTGCACCATAAAACGGATCTGTATCGGTTCCCATAATTTTTGCATTCATTGCTGAAAGCTGATCTCTTGTTGCTTTATCCGTCACTGCCACGATGATCGGTGACTGCATTCCCATTCCCGTTGCCGCATAAGTTCCGGCCTCAATGATCGTATCCAGATCCTCTTTTCTGATCATATCCGGTTTGTATCCACGGACACTTCTGCGTTCTTCCATATTTTTGATTACTTCATTCATAAATTTTCAGCTCCTTTCAAATCTGCTTCTATTGTAGCACGATTTGAAAGGAGCTGTATGTATCTTATTTATTAAATTTTTATATCGGGCTTATTTTTCTTCGCCCCATACTTCTTCCGCGATTTCTTTTACCAGTGCAAGCTTCTTCCACTGTTCTTCTTCTGTCAGTTTATTTCCGATTTCACAGGAAGCAAATCCACACTGTGGACTCAAATACAGTCTGTCGAGCGGGACATATTTCGCTGCTTCATGGATTCTCTTAATTACGTCTTCTTTATCTTCCAGCTTTGGTGACTTGGTTGTGATCAGACCGAGAACCACTTTTTTATCACCACTTACACTCTTCAACGGCTCAAATCCACCAGAACGTGCATCATCAAATTCCAGATAATATGCACTTACATTTTCACGGGCGAATAAAGCTTCTGCCACACGGTCATATGCACCACTGCTTGCATAAGTAGAATGGAAATTTCCACGGCATACATGAGTGTTGATCACCAGATCTTCCGGCGCTCCCTCAATTGCACGGTTATTGATAGCAAGAAGCTGTTCCATGATTTTCTGAAGTCCGGCTTCATCGGTTCCGAAAATTGCTGCAGCATGTGGATCTACACACATTCCCCATGAACAGTCATCCAACTGAATGTTTCTACAGCCCGCATCATACAGGTCACGAATAACTTTCTTATATCCATTTGCGATATCTTCTGCCAGTTCTTCCACGTCCGGATAATACTGATTGGTATTCGGAAGGGACATTGGCATAATAAACTGTTCCAGGAACTGTGCCGGTGCCGGAATCGTCTGCTTTGCTACTGTATTTTCATCTTCCAGTGCCTTTACAAATTTAAAATGTTCTACAAATGGATGCTGATCTACGGAAATTTTTCCAGTCAAATAAGTATCATCGATCATTGCAGCTTCACCGTGGAACGGAAGTCCGGTCTTAGTCGGCTCATGTCCTACCCCGTTAAATCCCCACATGAAATCAAGATGCCAGGTTGCTCTTCTGAACTCGCCGTCTGTGATCACATGATATCCGGCTTTTTTCTGCTTCTCTACCAGGTCTAAAATTGCAGCATCCTCTACTTTTGTCAGTTCTTCTTTTGAAATCTTTCCTTCTTCAAAATCTCTTCTTGCTCTTTTCAGTGTTTCCGGTCTTAAAAAACTTCCTACATAATCATAACGAAATGGTGTATTTTTACTCATAATATAGCTCTCCTTTTCTCTTTCGTACTGTCTGTCTTTTATGTTTGAAAGTATAGCAGAGTATTCTGCATCTGAAAAATACAAAAAAAATGCAGTTTGCCATAGTTTAAAACTATAGCAATATCAAAAAAATGTTACACGCTCCCTACTTCCATGCTACAATATTACCAGGATATCTGGCCAGAAGTATTTTCCGCTAAGATACATTTTCCAGATACTTTTCTGATATCCCAAACCCAAAAACAATATTCTTTATAGAAAGTGAAAAATATGACTCTTCAACAATTAAAATACGTCGTAACTGTTGCTGAAACAGGAACAATTACCGAAGCCGCAAATCGTCTTTATATTTCCCAGCCAAGCCTGACAAACGCAATCCGTGAACTGGAAAAAGAAATGAAGATTACCATTTTTCTCCGGACTAATAAAGGGATCATCCTTTCAAAAGAAGGCGAAGATTTCTTAGGATACGCCAGACAAGTGCTGGAACAGGCCGCTATTCTCGAAGATAAATACAAAGGAACTTCCGGCGGGAAAAAGAAATTCTGTGTATCCACGCAACACTATTCTTTCGCTGTCAATGCCTTTGTCGATCTGATCAAAACCTACGGACAGGATGAATATGATTTCAGTCTCCGCGAAACCCAGACATACGAAATCATCGAAGATGTAGCAAAAATGCGCAGCGAGATTGGAATTCTTTTCTTAAATAATTTTAATGAAACGGTTCTGGAAAAAATTTTAAAATCCAACGGGCTTATTTTTCATCAACTGTTTGTTGCAAAACCACATGTATTTATCAGCAGACGTCACCCTCTCGCCAATCACAAAATAATCACCAATGAAGAACTGGACGATTATCCATATCTTTCCTTTGAACAGGGTGAACACAATTCCTTTTATTTTTCAGAAGAAATCTTTTCTGTATCTGAACGCAAGAAAAATATCCGTGTACGGGATCGTGCCACCTTATTTAATCTTCTGATCGGGCTAAATGGCTACACAGTATGCAGTGGTGTAATTGACAAAAAGTTGAATGGAAAAGATATCATTGCCGTTCCTCTTGCTGACGAAAGTGATATGCGGATTGGGTATATTACACATAAAAAAAGGATGTTAAGCAGATTAGGGACAACTTATCTGGATGCCTTGAAAAAATATCTGCAATAAAAAACTTCTGGAAGCAGTTTTCCTGTTTCCAGAAGTTTTTGTTTTAAAACAAACATACAATTCCATGCACAATAAATGCAACAACCCATGCAATCACGCACTGAAAGATCACAACACCGATCGCCCATTTACCACCAAGTTCTCTTTTAATAGAAGCAATCGCTGCCACACACGGTGTATACAAAAGACAGAAAATTAAAAGTGCTGCTGCACCGGCTGTATTTATCACCGCTGTCAGTGCTGCTGTTGACCCAAACAAAATCGAAAGAGTGGAGACAACACTCTCTTTTGCCATAAATCCGGAAATCAGTGCCGTTGATATTCTCCAATCACCGAATCCAAGTGGAATGAATACAGGTGCGATCATACCTGCTACCGTTGCAAGGATACTTGCCTGTGAATCTGTCACCATATTCAGATGCAGATCAAAGCTCTGCAGGAACCAGATCACGATCGTTGCACCAAAAATAACGGTAAATGCTCTCTGCAGGAAGTCCTTTGCTTTTTCCCAGAGAAGCTGACCAACATTTTTTGCTCCCGGCATACGATAATTCGGAAGCTCCATAACAAACGGAACAGGTTCTCCTTTGAACATCGTCCCTTTCATTGCAAGTGCAGTAAGGATTCCCATCAGGATTCCAAAGAAATAGAGACCAATCATTACAATTGCACCCTTCCCCGGGAAAAACGCCGCTGTAAAGAATGCATAGATCGGAAGTTTTGCTGAACAACTCATAAACGGAGTCAGCATAATCGTCATTTTACGATCACGCTCTGAAGAAAGTGTCCGGCTCGCCATAACTCCCGGTACTGTACATCCAAATCCGATCAGCATCGGTACAATACTTCTTCCGGAAAGACCAATCTTTCGCAAAAGTTTATCCATAATAAACGCAACCCTTGCCATATATCCACTGTCCTCCAGCATCGAAAGGAAAAAGAACAGTGTAACAATGATCGGCAGGAAACTCAGCACGCTTCCAACCCCCTGAAAGATTCCATCTACGATCAGTGACTTTAATACGCCATTGACTCCTGCCGCATCCAGTGCCTGACTGCAGGCTACAATCACCTGGTCAATTCCCTGTTGCAGAAGATCCTGCAAAAATGCTCCGATCACATTAAATGTGAGCCAGAATACCAGTCCCATAATTGCGATAAATGCCGGAATCCCGGTATATTTTCCTGTCAGAACCTGATCAATCTTCCTGCTTCGCACCCGCTCCCTGCTCTCATGTGGCTTTAAGACCGTATCTTCACAGGCACGCTGGATATAGTTAAAACGCATTCCCGCTACTGCCGATGAACGGTCTACCTTGCATTCTTCTTCCATCTGCAGATTGATATGTTCCAGAAGTTCCTTTTCATTCTGGCTCAGCTTTAATTTTTCCAGGACAAGCTCATCATTCTCTGCCAGTTTGCTTGCTGCAAATCTGACCGGGATCCCTGCTTCCTTTGCATGATCTTCAATCAGATGCATGATCGCATGAATGCATCTGTGAACCGCACTTTCCTGACCTTCAGCAGAGCAGAAATCCACTTCCTCCGGTGCTTCCTGATATTTTGCGACATGCAGTGCATGTTCTACCAGTTCCGCAATTCCTTCTCCCTTTGCTGCCGAGATTGGTACAACCGGTACTCCGAGAAATGCTTCCAGCTCATTCACACGCACAGAACCTCCGTTCACACGCATCTCATCCATCATATTCAGCGCAACAACCATTGGGATCTCAAGTTCCATAAGCTGCATCGTCAGATACATATTCCGTTCAATATTGGTTGCATCTACAATATTGATGATTCCTTTCGGTTTATCCTGAAGCAGAAATTCTCTTGTAACAATTTCCTCACTGCTATACGGAGACATAGAATAAATTCCCGGAAGATCGGTAATACGGGTATTGGGATGCTCCTTGATCACACCGTCTTTTCTGTCAACCGTAACACCTGGGAAATTTCCCACATGCTGATTCGATCCGGTCAGCTGGTTGAACAGCGTTGTTTTTCCACAATTCTGATTTCCAACCAATGCAAACGTAAGTGTCGTATTCTCCGGTAACGGATGCTCTGTTTTCTTCTCATGAAAAATGCCTGCTTCTCCATACCCCGGATGCTGTGCATCTCCTAACGGTTGTCTGCCTTCCTTCTTCTTATAATGTGGCTCATGGGCCGGCGTAATTTCAATCTGTCCGGCATCCTCCAGACGGATCGTAAGTTCATAACCATGGATCCTGATCTCAACCGGATCCCCCATCGGCGCATACTTTACAATCGTTACTTCTGTTCCCTGGATCAATCCCATATCCAGAAAATGCTGCCTGAGTGCACCATTTCCTCCTACGGAAAGAATCGTAGCTGTCTTTCCGACTTGTAATTCTTTTAATGTCATTCCTCTATCTGTCTCCTTTGGCAAAACCATTTATTGATAATTTATATCATTATCATATCAGTCCTGTAGGTAGTCATTCAAGAATAACATTCGTTTTTTCTAACTAATTTCATCGTCTGCAAATTGTTTTATTCCGTAGCCTCTCTAAACCGGTACCCTACTCCGATTTCTGTCAGAATAAATCTGCAATTTCCGGGATCCTTTTCTATCTTCCTTCGCAGTGCTGCCATAAATACCCTCAGGTTGGCTGCTTCTACTCCCTGTGCACTGCCCCAGATCTGACCGAGAATATAATTATGTGTCAGTACCTTTCCCCTGTTGTCGATCAATAGTTTCAAAATTTTATATTCCATCGGAGTCAGATGAACTGCTTTCCCATCTATCGATACCTGATGTTTTTCCCAGTCCACTTTCAGATAATCACACTGAAAGATTTTTTCTTTCTTTTCCTCCGGAATCTGGTTACTCTTTCTGAGCGCCACACGGATTCTGGCCAGCAGTTCGCCCATATAAAACGGTTTTGTCACATAATCATCTGCCCCCAGATCCAGTGCCTGTATTTTTTCTTCCTCTTCCTGTCTTGCACTGACCACAATGATCGGTATCTTCGAGATTTCTCTTACATTTTTTATAATCTCAATCCCGTCACCATCCGGAAGTCCAAGATCCAGAATGATCATATCTGGTCTGTTTGCATAGAACAGTGCATTTGCTTCTCCACATGTCTTCGCAATCACATAATCATAGTCTTCTTTCTTAAGACTCATCGAGATAAAGTTAATAATATATTTATCGTCTTCCACAATTAAAATTTTATGCTTATCTGCCATCTGTACTTACCTGCCTTGCCTCCAACCAGAACATGAACCTTGCTCCGCCTTCTTTTCTGTTCTCTGCACAAATATTTCCACCATGTGCATTTACTACCGCTTTACATATAGCCAATCCCAGTCCGATTCCTCTTTGTCTGTCCCCTTTTTCATCTGACCTTGTAACAAATTCGTCAAAAATATTTTCTTTCAGATCTTCCTGAATCCCGTCTCCGTCATCTTCTACACTGATCCACACTTTCCCTGCATCATATCTGGCTTCTATACAGATCCATCCATTTTCCCCTGTATGCTTCATCGCATTATCCAGAAGATTGACCAGCACCTGGACCATCAGTTTTCCATCTACATTTACAACAATCAGCTCCGACGGAAGTTTAATTTCAAACCTCCTCTTTTCCCGGAGTCCTATGATATGTGATACGGCTTCATAGATCAGATCATCCACTACTTCCTGGTTTTTCCGGATCTCAAATTCTTCACTTTCCAGCTTTGTCATATTCAAAATATTTTCCATCAGGCGCATCAGCCATACAGACTGCTCCTGTATCTCTCCTGCCAGTTCCTTTCTGACTCCGGCATCCAACTCATCCGCCTCTTTTAAGAGTCCTGCAGCTCCCATAATTCCGGTCAAAGGTGTCCTGAAATCATGGGATATACTTCTCAGCATATTGCTTTTCAGCTTTTCTCTTTCCATCTGTGCCCTTGTTTCCTCTGCAATACGCACCTGATTATGAAATCGTACCATAATACTTGCGGAAATGAATCCTGTGATAAGGAAAAATACCAGACGTACCACATCATTCTGATCCGTCATCGCAAATGTATGCACCGGCACTGTAAAAAAATAATTAAACAGCAGCACACTGCATACAGAAGCCATCATTCCATACAGATAACCGGTAGTTGTAACTGTTATGACCAGTACACCCACAATATAGATCATCAGAATATTTTCTTTTCGAATTCCATAACTCTGGAGAAAAAAAGACAAAAATGTTGCAACCGCCATGATCGCAATCGACTGCACCATATATTTTACTCTCTTTTTTGTCATTTTCTTTCCCCCATCATTCATCATTTTATACTTGCAAGCAGACGGTCAATATCCTTTGTAAGACCTACTACAAGCAGATGATCCTTCTCATGCATCACATAATCCGCTCTCGGAAGGACCACCACCTCTGTATTTTTCTTTATTCCAAATACATTTATATGATAGTTTGCCCTTATATCCGCTTCTTCTATCGTCCGCCCGATCCATGCATCCTTCGGCTGGATTTCAAAAATCGAATAATCCTTACTGAGTTCAAAATAGTCAAAAACATGATTTGCACTGTATTTTACAGCCAGTCGTTCTGCAATATCCCGATCCGGATAAAAGACTTCATCCGCTCCGTTTCTCAATAAGAATTTTGCATGGATATCCCTGTTTGCCTTACTGACAACATGTTTGGCTCCAAGCTCTTTTACCAGGCTTGTTATCTCCAGACTGCTCTGGAAATTTGATCCGATGCACACAAAGCAAAGATCGAAATTTCCTACTCCAAGACTTCTTAATACTTCTTCATTTGTACAGTCCCCTACCCGTACTGCTGTTGCGTATTCCAACAAATCCGGTGTCTTTTTTTCATCTTTATCGATGACCATTACCTCATTTCCCCGATTTGCCATATCCATACACAGATGATGGCCAAATCTTCCAAGTCCAATAATCAATACTGATTTCATTTTTCTACTCCTTATTCTATCCTATCGTAATTTCTTCTACCGGTTTCCGGATCGGTGCTTCATGTCTGTGCCCTTTCAATGAAAGCGCAAATGTCAGACTTCCTATTCTTCCGCAAAACATCAGAAATACCAGCATCATTCTTGATGCCATGCATACATCTCTTGTGATTCCCGCAGACATTCCCACTGTTCCCATTGCAGAAAAGACTTCAAACATCACATCCGACAAAGAAAACGGCTGCATAATTTCCATGAAGATCGTTCCTGTTAGTATAAGGAACAAATTCGTACACATTACAACACTGGCCTTTCTGATCGCAGTTTCATCCAGTCTTCTGTTAAATACATTACAACCGGCTGCTTCCATCAGATTTGCACGCACAAATACAATAAGAACCACTACGGTTGTCGTCTTAATTCCACCTGCTGTAGATCCCGGGCTTCCTCCTATGAACATCAGAATCATAGTAACAAGTTTACTGCCTTCCGTCAACGCTCCTGTATCGGTTGTATTAAATCCTGCCGTTCTGGCTGTCACCGAGTGAAATAAAGAACAGAGTATCTGTTCTTTCACAGGCATCCCTGCCAGTACATTATTTTTTTCCAGTATCAGGAATAAAACTGCTCCTCCTATAATCAGAAAACCTGTTGTTGATAATACAATCTTTGTATGCAGATGATATTTTTTCCATTGAATTTTTTTCACAGACAGATCATCCCACACCAAAAAACCGATTCCACCGATTATAATCAGCAGCATGATCACTGTATTTACCAGCCAGTCATCCGAATATCTGATCAGTGACTGATAGGCACCATTTTCTCCCATAAGGTCAAACCCGGCGTTGCAAAAGGCTGATATAGAATGAAAGATCCCGTACCAGATTCCTCTTCCTATTCCGAATTCCGGAATAAACCGGATCATCAGCAATACAGCTCCAATGCTTTCAAAAAAAAGTGTTCCTTTTATAATCTTCTTCGTAAGCTTTACAATTCCACCAATTTGAATACTATTGATACTCTCCTGCAAAATTCCACGGACTTTAAGCCCTATCTTTCTTCTTAACAGAATCGCCACACAGACACCAATTGTCATAAATCCCATACCGCCGATCTGGATCAGGATCAAAATGATAAGCTGTCCAAAAAAAGACCAGTGCAGATATGTATCCTGTACAACCAGCCCAGTCACACAGGATGCGGATGTCGAGGTAAATAATGCATCTGCAAAAGATGTCATATTTCCATCCCTTGATGAAACCGGAAGCATTAAGAGAATACTTCCCAAAAGGATCAACAACAAATACCCGACAACAATCATCTGTGTCTGTGTCATCTTTTTATATATTACTGTCATTTGTTTCGTTTCCTTTCTCCTCTATATCTTTCTTCCTCTCTCTCTTTTTTATCCTTCTTCAGAAAAATGTCGAGTTCACGCATCAGATGCAATCCGGCGATCAGCAGAAAGCTCAGGATCCCTGTAAATAAAATAATACTCTCAATCTCGAACATAACCTTTCCTTCCTCTCACTGTTTTTCCTCTCCTGTTTTGTAAATCAATGATAGTATTTTTAGTATAAAGATTGTATAAAGATTCCTGATTTTATGTAAATATTCCGTTATGATTTCCTGCTGAAAAATGGGATTAGGAATTTCATTAAATAGAAAGAATGTGCATCTCCGGCACGCAGTGCCTTTTGTTTCATAGGAAGTTCCTTCGGGATTTTCTATGAAGCAAAAAACGGGCACTTTGCAGTTCTTTCTGCAAAGCGTCCGCCTTTTTTACAAAATCTTTTTATTCAACTGCTGCTTCTTCCTCATCTGTTTCCGGAACATCATTATGAACGGCAGCCACACCTGCTACATCTGCTTCCGGATCTGTGATCAGTTTGACATCTTTATCCTTTGCGATGTCAAGGTCTTTGACTTTAATGGTTTCTCCAACCTTCAAATCTCCAACATCAACAATTACTTTTTCAACAAGTGCAGATGGAAGTGCTTTGTATTCAATTTCATCAAGCAGTTCCTCCACAACACCTGTGACAACCTTTGACTGATTGTGGATCACAACTTCTGCTACAGAATGTACCATTTCTCCACTTACCAGTGCCTGAAAATCTATTTCAAGTACTTTTGAACCCATAGAATCATAATCGACTTCTTTTACCAGCACATCCATCTGCTCTCCGTCCAAATCCAACATGATCTGGCTTCCTTTGCCATTAGCTTTCAGGAACTTTTCCGCTTCTTTCTGTGTCATCTGTACCGGAATGGAGCCTTCAATCTCACGTCCGAATACATTGCCGGTTACATAACCTTCTCTTCTGAGTTTTTTGGCTTTTGTCTGCATGTTTCTTTTTTCAGCTTTTAAAGTATTCATTTATCTTTTCCTCCAATCACTGACTTCTGGTAAAGTACCTATTTCCTTGTTACAGCTGTATTATAACACTCATGGATTATCAAGATTAACCAAAATCGCATCTTTTTTGATCAATATTTTTGCTGTTTTTCAAACTTTTTTATTTGTTTTGTGCAATTTTTTATTTTTCAGTCCTTATAGATTTCCATAATTTTTCATATTTTCAGCTTTTTATTGTTCCAGATATTCTTTGATCCTGTCGATATTATACAAAGGAATATTTGTCATCCATTCCTGTTCCCGGTAATCTGACATTGACGTTCTTACGGCATATTTAGGCTTATATTTTTCACAGAACGCTTTCAGGCTTTTTGCCCTCAAATTTTCCTCCTCTTTCACTTCCAACGGAATAATCGAAGTTCTTCCCTGCTCTTTGTACCTTATGAATCAGTCCACAGTCTAAAAGCCATTGTATTGCCAGTTCAAAATCTTTTGCCCTTGATCCTTTTCTCACCTGTCCATAGATATATTTTTTATTTTTCTTCGCCAGCTGCATCGGAATCGAATTCCATACAAGATTCAGTCTTGGAACCAATGAAGTCTTGGCGTGTTTTGAAAAATCCTGTTGATAATAATTCAACAGATTCTTCTGTATCTGTCTGACCTGATTAAAATCCTTCGTTTCTACATACGTCTGTACTACTTCCGGCATGCCACCTACATAATAATATTCGCGTAATCGGTCTATATATTTAGATTTGAATGTTCTCACCATATCGGTATCCGTTCCCTGAAGAATATTTACGAAGCGTTCCTCTCCTAATGCGCACAAAAATTCCTGAAATGTCAATGGATAAAGATCCATAAAATCTACCTTTCCAACCGGAAAAGAAGTTCCTTTATGCAATGCCACACCAAAAAAAGAACCTGCTGCCACAATTGCATATTCACCTGCAAAATGCTATACTCGGATAAGAAATGTTAATGAAAAGAGGTTTGATTATGAGAGCATATGAACGACTTTTAAATTATGTAGTAGTCCGTACTCCAAGTGATGAACACAGTACGACTTCTCCTTCTTCCCAGTGTCAGTTCGACCTGGCACGTATTCTGGCAGATGAGATGACTGCCCTCGGGATTTCTGACGTAAGTCTGGATGAATTCTGCTATGTATATGGAAAGATTCCTGCCACACCAGGATATGAGAATAAACCATCTATCGGATTTATCGCACACATGGATACCGTTTCCGATTACTGTGACCATGACATCATCCCGGTCGTACACAAGAACTACGATGGCGGTGATCTGCCGCTTGGCACAAGTGGACGTACCCTTACCGTAAAAGATTTCCCGCATCTTCCATCTCTTGCCGGACGCACCCTGATCACAACAGACGGTACAACTGTTCTTGGTGCCGATGATAAAGCCGGAGTTGCCGAGATCATGACCATGGCTGAAGCACTGATCAAAGAAAATATTCCTCATGGACCGATCTCAATCGCTTTTACACCAGATGAAGAAGTCGGTGGTGGAACTGATCATTTTAACGTAGAAAAATTTGCTGCACAGTTTGCCTACACTCTGGATGGCGATACCGAAGGAGAAATTCAGTATGAAAACTTCAATGCATGCAAGGCAGATTTTGAAATTACCGGCTTTGCTGTGCATCCGGGTTCCAGCAAGGATACGATGATCAATGCGTGCCTGGTTGCCGCTGAAATCAATAACATGCTTCCAGGACTTGAAATCCCGCGTGAAACGGAGGATTATGAAGGATTCTACCATCTGACCGGTATGAGTGGAGATGTGGCACAAGCAAAGCTTCATTACATTGTAAGGGATCACGACAAGAATCTGTTTGAAGCCAGAAAAGAAACTCTTCGCCATATCGAAAAAAATCTCAATGAAAAATGGGGAGAAGGCACTGTGAAGCTTACGATTACTGACCAGTACCAGAATATGGCTGAGATTATTGCCGGATGCATGCATCTGATTGAGAATGCAAAGAAAGCCTGTGAAAATGCGGGTGTTGCACCGCTTGTGCTTCCGATCCGTGGCGGCACAGACGGATGCCAGCTCAGCTTTATGGGACTTCCTTGCCCGAACCTTGGAACAGGGGGACATGCATTCCATGGACCATATGAACACATCACGGCAGAGGGAATGGACAAGGCTGTGGATATCGCAGTTGAGCTTGTGAAATTATACGCGGAGATGTAAAGGGTTGTATTTCGTCTTTAATCCGATTTAACAAGTAAACAAATATTTTAAGCAAAACCGGAGTTGACGCATATCACTAAAATCTATGCGACAACTCCGGTTTCTTAAATTTGAAAATATTCTTTTATCTGTCCCAGTATTATCCCCATCAGCTTTGTCCTTGCTTCTACACTCGCCCATGCTACATGTGGTGTAATCAGCAGTTTTTTGCTGTCTTTTATTTTTCGCAGCGGATTCGTCTCACTCATCGGCTCCTGACAAAGTACGTCAAGTCCGGCTGCAGCTATCTCGTCATTTTCCAGTGCCTCATACAGATCCTGCTCGACTACGATCGGACCACGTCCGAGATTCAGGAAAATACAGGTTTTTTTCATTTTTGCAAATGCTGCTTTATCCATTAAGCCCTCTGTATGTTCATTTAACGGTGCATGAATGGATATAATGTCAGATTTTGCAAGCACTGTATCCAGATCTACCTGTTCGTAACCTTCCTGCGCCGAACGCCCTGATGCAGAGTAATAAATAATCTGTGCTCCAAATGCTTTTGCGATATCCGCAACTCTCCGTCCAATTGTTCCCAGACCTATGATCCCCCACGTTTTGCCACTGATCTCCGTAAAATGCTCTGCAAAATGCGTAAATATTGTATCATTGATGTAACGCTCTTCTTTTACATAATCATCGTAATAACGTATCTTTTCCAGCAGATAGAGAAGCATTGCAAAAGTGTGCTGTGCCACCGTTTCTGTCGAATAGCCTGCTACATTTCTCCATGCAACTCCTCTTTTTTCCAGATATTCTTTATCCAGATTGTTGGTCCCCGTTGCCGTCACACATACCAGCTTTAAATTCTCTGCTTTTCCAATCGTCTGTTCATTGACCTGTACTTTATTTAAAATAATCACATCTGCATCCTGAACTCTTTCCGGTACTTCTTCTGATGTAGAAAAATCGTATTTTACGACTTCACCTAACCTGTCAAATCCAGAAAGATCAATATCTTCTCCAATTGTTTTTACATCCAAAAAAACTATTTTCATAATCTGTTCCTCACTTTATCACTGTAATTTGCAACTTTTTCTGTTCATTATCATAACAAATTTATTTTACGAATACAACCTAAACAACCGTTGACATCCTTATCCTATGGCGCGTATACTAAAGAAATGAAGAGCATTTGCGATTATATCCAGATATAATTAGCAGGTGTTTTTTTTGGTCTTTCTGGCAAGCCTTTGCTTTTTATAAATCACATTCCATCAACATCAAGGAGGTTATTATCATGAATCAGAACAAAGCTTTGGAACTTACAAAAGATATCGCAACTGACATTATCGGAGGAATCCTGATCGCTGTCGGTGTCTATAATTTTGCTGCCGCCGCAAAATTTCCGATGGTAGGGGTAAACGGAATCGCCCTGATCTTTTACCAGTTGTTTGGACTGCCGATCGGTACTGTTGCCCTGATTCTTAACATCCCGATCGCCATCTGTTGTTTTCGGCTTCTGGGCCGCAGATTTTTCCTGAATTCAGTCCGGACGATCATTATTACTTCCATAATCATGGACGTGATCGCACCGCTGTTCCCGGTTTATCAGGGTGACAGACTTCTTTCTGCCATCTGCTGCGGTGTCCTTTCCGGACTTGGTTATGCAATGATCTATATGCGTGATTCTTCAACCGGCGGCTCTGACTTTATCATGATGTCGATCAAAGCACTGAACCCTCACCTTTCCCTTGGAAATATTGCATTTGCACTGGATGCAGTAATTGTAATCCTCGGAACCGTAATTGTATCCCGTGACGTGGACAGTCTGATCTACGGTCTGATCGTCAGCTATCTGCTCTCTCTTGTTATGGATAAAGTTATGTACGGAATTGATGAAGGAAAGCTTGCCCTGATCGTAACCGATCCCGAACACAGCACTGAAATCTGTTTTAAAATCGATGAGGTTCTCGGACGCGGCTCTACAATTTTAAATGGTATGGGAAGTTATTCTAAAGATGATAAGCACATCATAATGTGCGCCTGCAACAATAAGCAGATGTACGGAATCCGCAAGCTGATCAAAACGATTGATCCAAAATCCTTCCTTGTAATCATGGAATCGAATGATGTAGTGGGTGAAGGATTTAAAGATGAGTAAATTGCGGTCAGCTTTTTCAGACAGCTAAGCAAATCATCCGTATCACTTGTTGGACACTTTGCATCAAAAATAGAATTTCTGATAATAAAAACCGGAGGCTCATGTGTCTTTTTACACAAGCCTCCGGTTTTTCTATAATCTGCCAAGCCAATACTTCGCTTTTATACACACTCTGATTCCCTGTCCTTTTTAAGTCCGGCTCTTCCTATGAATTCAGATCTTCTGTGATTGATTTAAGGTTCATGAAGTTTGTCAGATAATCTGCTGTACCAGTCTTCGCATCTGTTCCGGACATGTTAAATCCACCAAATGGATGCTGAAGTACAACTGCTGCTGTAGATTTTCTGTTAAAGTATAAGTTACCTACCTGGAATTCTACTTTTGCTCTCTGGATATTTTCACGTGTCTCACTGTATACAGATCCTGTCAGACCATATTCTGTCTGGTTTGCTACATCAAGTGCTTCATCAAAAGAATCTACTTTGATAACAGCAAGGACTGGTCCAAAGATTTCTTCATTGGCAATTCTTGCATCTCTCTTGATATCGCGGATTACAGTAGGATCAATATAATATCCTTCTGCGTCACTGTATGTACCACCGAATACAACATTTCCTTCTTTACGTCCGATCTCGATGTAATTGGTAATGCTGTTATAAGCGCCCTGGTTGATAACCGGTCCCATCGCTGCATTGCTTTCGCCCGATCCCTGGTTCGCCTTCAGTTCTGCTGCGCATTTTACAACTTCATCTACAAACTCATCATATACATCTGCCAGAACAATTGCTCTTGAGCATGCAGAGCATTTCTGTCCCTGGAATGTAAATGCAGAGCTTGCAACTCCATTTGCTGCTTTCTTGATGTCTGCTGTTGAATCTACGATAATTGCATTCTTTCCACCCATCTCAGCCACAACACGTTTGATCCATCTCTGTCCGTCAGCGATCTTGGCTGCATGTTCATTGATTCTGCATCCAACTGCTTTTGATCCTGTGAAGTTTACAAATCTTGTAAGCGGATGTTCTACGATGAAGTCACCAATCTCTGATCCTGATCCAGGAATGTAACTTACTACGTCAGCCGGAATACCGGCTTTCTGGCAGAGTTCTACGAATTTGTATGCAACGATCGGAGCGTCTGAAGATGGTTTGCAGCAGATCGTGTTACCGGTAACAACTGCAGATACGATCATTCCACCAAACAGTGAGAGTGGAAAGTTCCATGGAGAAACAGCCACACCTACACCGAGCGGGATGTAAACGCATTTTGTAAGTTCATCTGTAGGAACCAGCTCTTTTCCTTTTTCCAGATTCTGGATATGCATTACATAAGAATTGATAAAGTCAAGCTGTTCGCAAAGTTCTCCGTCAGCTTCTCCCCAGTTCTTTCCACTTTCAAGGACATTCCATGCATCCATGATGAAACGGTTCTCGATCAGAAGTGCTGCAAGTCTTCTTAATACACGTACTCTTTCTTCTACAGATGTCAGGCTCCATTTTTTGAATGCTTCGTAAGATGCCTTGATTGCCTCATCAGCCTGTTCTTTGCTGCATGAGCATGCATATCCGAGTACTTCCTTTGTAGCCGGTGATACAGAAGCGATCTTCTTTTCTGTCTCAACTTTTTTTCCACCGATGATCAGCGGGTAAACAGCACCTGCTTCTGCATGAGCCTGTTTGAATGCTTCTTCTATTTTCTTTTTATTTTCTTCCAATGTGAAATCAACTTCTACTGCGTTTTTAAATCCTGTAAGCATGTACTTATGTCCTCCTTGAACTATGGTCTATAAATTGTTTATTATTGTAACAGCAAATTTTCTCCACGTCAATATGTTAAAGTAAAAAAATGTATTTTCGTATACAATTATACCGTTTATATTTAACAAATAACTTGCATATTTTCGTTCTATTGACATTTTATCTCAATGGATATAAGATATTATCTAAATTGTTCTTTTTAGAACATTTTTATAAAAAAAACGGAGGTGTATAGATGAACATTACAGACCTACTTGTATTAATGCAGCGAATTGGTAAAATGCATGAACAGAAGTTGAAAGAATTATGCCGCCAGTATGATCTCTCGCTGATCGAGGCTAAGATCATTGCTTTCTTACATAATAACCCCACAAAAGATACCGCAGGTGATATCGCCGAGCTACGGATGCTCTCTAAAGGGAATGTATCCCAGGCAGTTGATCTTTTATGTCAGAAGGGGCTTCTTTCAAAAACAGCAGACCAGACGGATCGCAGGAAAACGCATCTTTCCCTGCTGCCATCATGCGAAAATATTACCGGAGCAATCGACACGTTCCAGTCTGCTTTTTACCACAATCTGTTTGACGGATTTTCATTAGAAGAATTCCAGATGTTCGCCTCGCTGAATGAACGTCTGGCATCCAACGTAGCAACTATTTATCACAAAGGAGATTATTAGACATGAACAAAGACAAAGATTTTCTGGGTACTGAACCCGTCGGAAAGCTGATGTTCCGGCTGGCGCTTCCGACGATCACCGCACAGCTCATCAATATGCTGTACAACATTATTGACCGTATTTACATCGGACACATTCCTGGTAATGGGGCACTTGCCCTTACCGGAGTCGGCGTATGTATGCCACTGATTATGATCATTTCCGCTTTTGCCGCACTGGTTGGAGGCGGTGGTGCACCGCATGCTTCGATTGCAATGGGAAAAAATGATCTTAATACTGCAGAACATATTCTGGGTAACTGCTTTTTCCTGCAGATTCTGATTTCTATAATCCTGACAGTCATCCTGCTGTTTGGTAACCGTACTTTTCTTCTTGCCTTCGGTGCCAGTGAAAATACGATTGAATACGCTGTAAATTATATGAACATTTACGCTGTCGGCACTATTTTCGTCCAGCTTACCCTTGGCATGAATATGTTTATCACCACACAGGGTTTTGCCAAAACAGGTATGCTCTCTGTTCTGATCGGAGCAGTGATGAACATTGTTCTGGATCCGCTGTTTATCTTTGCATTCCATCTGGGTGTCAGAGGTGCTGCGCTTGCCACAATTCTGTCACAGGCAGTCTCCTGCATCTGGGTTCTTTCTTTCCTTTGCGGAAAAAAGACGATCCTGCACATCCGGAAAAAGAATCTCATCCTGAAACCGGAGATTATTCTTCCTTGTGTCGCTCTCGGGCTTGCCACATTTATCATGCAGGCTAGTGAGAGTATCATCTCTGTATGTTTCAACTCTTCTCTGCTGAAATACGGAGGAGATATCGCAGTTGGTGCCATGACAATCCTCACCAGTGTCATGCAGTTCGCAATGCTGCCACTGCAGGGTCTGGGACAGGGTGCCCAACCAGTCCTGAGCTATAATTACGGTGCAAAAAACAGAGATCGTGTAAAAAAAGCTTTCAGGCTTCTTTTAACAGCAAGCCTCTGTTATTCCACAATTCTGTGGGCATTTATTATGCTCTTCCCTCAGGTGTTTGCCGTAATGTTTACTTCCGATTCTGCACTGCTTGGTTTTACTAAATCAGCACTCCGGATTTACTGTGCCTGCCTGCTGCTTTTCGGAATCCAGATCGCATGCCAGATGGCATTTACATCATTCGGAAAAGCAAAGGCTTCGATTGCTGTCGCTGTTACACGTAAATTTATCCTGTTGCTGCCACTGATCTATCTGCTGCCGCATATTCTGACCGGGAACAAGACCAATGCAGTGTATATGGCTGAACCGATTGCAGACTTCCTGGCTGTATCCTTCACGACGGTTTTGTTTACGTTTCAATTCAGGAAAGTGTTGAAAGAACTTGAGGGGTAGTTGCAAGAGGGCATAAAAAATAATCCCTGGTAGCTGCTAAGTTGCACGAACCATTCCAACGAGCCTTTCAAAGCATCAATTGTGTCAGCAATGGCTTCCACAATTGATTAAGTCTCGTTTCCATCGTGCAAAGACGCATCTACCAGGGATTATTTTTTATTTACGTTATTGACTGAGTTTTACTTCTTTGACAGGATTTTGAACTGAAGCCGTAAATCATTGTTTTATATTTTCAAATGGATTTACACTTTACCTCAATTAGGCTTCCTGACCATCGGCAATTTTGGATGTTTCTTTTTCTGGGAATAATAATGCGAAAATCTTTCTTACCAGTGGACCGGCGAAGCAGAGCTGCCAGAAGAATGCCATTGGGAAGTTGATTGCAGTGGTCTGGAACCAGACGGATATGAACTGGATTCCCGCATTCTTGAAGAGCAGGGTTGCTGCGAGGCTCATAAGTGGACACATTCCGATGATGGATACTACGGAAATGGCGATCACCAGGTGAAAGTTATTATCTCTTTCCAGATTAACAATGGAAAATGCTTTTTTCTTTGCAAATGGTCCGATCAGGAAAAAATCAAGAATGAATGCAATTGGTCCCATAATGACCAGCTCGTGGAATGCATTTAAAAATACCTGGTTATTCATTCCTCCTACGTTGAGAGCAATGTTGTAACAGATCATGGTATAAACCATCACGAACACCATGATAATTGTGAAAATAACGTCTTGAAATTTGTTTTTTGGCATAAAAATATCCTCCTTCATAATAAGCGTAACAGAAAATGTGTTGTTCGTTCATCATTCCGGAGGAATGTATCGTTTCCAATATAACCGAGATTCTATTCTTTTTTCTATATGGCATATGCCAGACAACGCCATATCAGCAAGGTTTATAATACCTCAACTCTTTAAAAACAGTCAAGTATTTTTTCAGATACATTGAATCATTTTTATCTCTTTTTTCCAAATAAAGAACTCCATACCGTCAGGACCGCTCCTGCAAAAAGAGCCAGATCCGAGAGATTAAAAGTGATATCCGAGAGTTTCCTGTTCTTTGTTTTCAGAGACAGATAATCGACCACATAACCTCTTTTGAAACGGTCATAAGTATTACCAACTGCTCCGCCCAGCATCAGCGATGTTCCAAGCTTTGCCAGTTTGCGTCCTGGTTCTTTCCAAAGAAGGTGCTCCCAGAAAAACAGGATTCCAAGTGCTGCCGCCGACATGCCCTTTACCAGCTTTGGTCTGGAATCCAAATGATTCATCATCAGACCTTTGTTGTGGACTTTGCGATAGATTCCTTTTCCCTTCCAAATCCGGCGTTCTTCCCCGTCTCTTACATTTTCTTCAGTATATTTTTTAATTCCAAGATCGCACCCGGCAACAAAAGCTCCGGTTAAAATGCTCAGGATTTCCATAATTATTCTCCTTTGATGCGCGCGATTTCCTGCTCGCATACCTCTGTCTGTTCTTCACGCTTTTCGATTGCTTCGCAGAGTGCGATAAAATCGGTATCTACCACTTCCCCCTGTTTGAAACGCTCATATACCAATCGTCCGATCTCTGTCATATCCCGCTCGCTGTCTCGCTTCAGACCATAGATCTCATTTTTCTTTTTCTGGATATCGATCGTATCTCCTGCCTTCTTTCCAAGATCATCCACGGTATCTGAAATCCGCTTTCCTATTGTATCAAAAAAATCACTCATTTACTTTTTCCCCTTTCGTATCTGCGTATTTTTCAGAACCGCCTGATCTGCTCAAAAGTACGGTAAAGGTTCAATGCTCCATATCCCCATTCCTGGTTCGGATAATTCATGTCTGTCTTCCGTGAAGCTCCCAATATCAGCAGATTCTTCATCTGTGATGCATCCAGATTCACTCCATGCCTATCCAGCCACTCCATAAAAAGTGCCAGTGCTCCGGAAGTGATCCCAACTGCTATACTGGAACCAGATCTTGCAACAAACTGCCCCCTTAAATTGATCCCTGTCACATTGATCCCCGGCGCAGCAAAATCCGGTTTGATTCTGTTATCTCTAGTATAACCTCTTCCCGAACTGACTGCAATGCTATTTTCCTTTCCATTATAGTACGCTGCACAGACCACCGCCCCGGTATCCCCTGGTTCCATCACCGTATATTCCGGATTTGCACGGATAAAATAGACATTTCCCGTCAGAAACTCTTCCATTGGAAGCCAGATATGAAAGATTCCATTCCCCAGCTCCAGTGTTTCCGGTATAATCTTCCAGATTCCGCTTCCCGGTCTTTCAAACTGAAAAAATGCCAGCTGCGCCCCGGTCGTCTCTACCAGAACCCGGTAATTAAATATTACCCTGGTCTGCTCGAATACAAACACATACTCTCCTATTCCCCGTTTGAGCGAGATCGGTCCTACTGTCTGTCCTGTTGGAGATGCGATAGAAAGAGCCAGAAGATTCGGAAGTTCTGTCCATAGTTCCATCACAAAACCTCTGGTATTATTCCCTACATTAATCTCGACCGGCAGATTATTTTCCTGTTCCAGAATTCCCAGATAATGATGCCTTTTATCTGCCTCGTTGCCACTTCCGGTCACAATCCCGATTCCTTCGCTCGCCGCTACATTTTGCAGATACTCTGACAGGATTGAATATCCTCCATGTCCTCCAAAGCTTGTTCCAACTGCCAGACAGATCACCAATGGTCTTTTCAGCTCTTCTTGTACCTTCTGCAGATAAAAAACCGCCGCTACCAAATCATTTTCCTGATAGCATCCGGCATCCCGGTCTACAAAATAGTACTCCCGTAAATATTCTTTTGCCTCTTTCAGCTTCACGATCACCATCTCTGCCTCCGGTGCTGCCCCGATAAACAGATTCTCCGGATTTGCTCCTCCGCATGCCACACTTGCAACAAAAGTGCCATGTCCGTCCGTATCAAATGACGGAACGGTTTCCTTGGGATTCTCACTTAGGATTGCCTGATTGATTTGTTCCTTCGTATATTCACTTCCATATCCGATTTCCCGTGGCGCTGTTCCACTTTGTTCTTCCTGATCCCAGATTCGCTGGATCCTGGTCGAACCATCCAGATTTCGGAAAATGGGATCCAGATAGTTGATCCCAGTATCAATGATCCCAACCAGAACTCCTTCACCACTCAGTTCCAGACCAGGTATATTCTGAACCGCAGCAATTCCCGCCTGCTGGATTGCTGCCATATCCAGTGTTGTATAACACTTCGGAACCATTGTATAAGGATAATCGGCAAGTGACTTTTTTCTGTCTTCACTCTGGTCAATATAAAAAAGCTCAAAACCGTATTTCAACGGTATCCGGCATCCGTTTTCCAAAGGAAAGTTTTTCCCAAGAGCACCGGTATCCCTCATCATAAAATCCCTGTATTCTTCTGACAGGATCTTTTCTTTACATTCTTCCTGTAGCATAAAAATCCCTCATATACTTTCTTTTGGAAAATATATGAGGGATTTTTCTTTCTTATTACTATGATACTGGACGGTTACGCATTTTGCACTCCATATCCATTCTTTATTCGGTACGTTTCTTTTCAATATCCTCGTAGAAGGAAGTCACTTCTTTTCCTTTTTCCAGGGTACTTACATTCGGACCGCTCTTGAATACGATTTTCAGAAGAATTGGTGTGATGATCGTTGTGATCACTACCACGATGATAACCGGTCCGAGGAAATTGCCGCCCAGCATACCGAGTGCTTCTCCCTTGCTGGCAACGATCAGCGCAACCTCACCACGGGAGATCATTCCGACACCGATTCGTGCACACTGATAATTCTTATATCCACACATCTTCGCACCAAGGGCACAGCCAACGATCTTTGTCAGGATCGCAACAATGGTAAGCGCCACTGCAAAGCCTACAATTGCAGCACTCATCTTCGGAAGTTCTACCTTCAGCCCGATACTTGCGAAAAATACCGGTGAAAGCAGCATATAAGACATGGTATCAAATTTCTTCAACACGAAATCAGATTTACTTGTATTGGAAATGATCAGTCCGGCGATAAATGCACCGGTGATATCTGCAACACCGAAGAATTTCTCTGCCACATAAGCCATCAACAGACAGAATACAAATGCCATAATCGCATGACGTCTGAGTCCCTTTTCCGCCTGATCTGTCCACTTTTTAAATATCTTGTAAAAGATCAGTCCGATCACACCTGCAAATGCGAAGAATGCAACAATCTTCAGTAATACAACTGAAATCTTTACTGATTCATCTGCCATACTTGTTACCAGTGTCAGTGCAATGATACCAAGCACGTCATCAATGATCGCAGCTCCAAGAATCGCATTTCCGGATTTGGTTTTTAATTTACCAAGTTCTTTTAATGTCTCTACCGTAATACTTACGGAAGTTGCTGTCAGGATAACACCGATAAAGATATTCTGCAGAAATACGTTGCAGGATGCATCGGATGCGATCACATCCGGACGGTTAAAGAACATTGCAGTCGCATAACCGCCGATCAGTGGAACGATAACACCTATCAGTGCAATAACGAAGGATGCTTTTCCACTTGCCTTCAATTCCTGTATATCCGTTTCCAAACCTGCACAAAACATCAGCACGATAACACCGATCTCCGCAACGTTATGTATAAAGCTTGTCTCTGTCAAGATCCCAAGCATCGCCGGTCCAAGAAGAACTCCTGCAAGAAGTGCCCCTACAACCTGTGGCATCTGTACCTTTCTGGTCGCAAGACCAAGTGCTTTAGTACAAAGTAAAATAATTGCAAGATCCAGTAAATACTTATAAGTCTCCATTCTCTCTCACTCCTGTTTATATCTTGTTTTTTTAGACACATTGTCTAATGTACACCTTTTAATACAATTTTTCAACAAAAAAATACCCGTAAATCTTAAATTTACGGATATTTCCCATTCTATTTTTGTATGATCGCCATGTTTTTTTGATATATGAAGGTTATGATGTTGGGGCAAAAGGTATTTTGACCCCTTTGATACCAGATTGCTACGTGCTTTGCACCCTCGCAATCCTCAGGTTATTGTTATACTTAGTGATGCTCAAGCCTTGGTACAGACTGGCTTCTCAGCTCGATCAGCGGTCCTCCGGTTCCTTCGATATATGCCTCCGTGATCGTCACTTCCCCGATGCTGTCATCCTTCGGAATCTCATACATAATATCCAGCATGAATTCTTCAATGATCGCACGCAGTGCACGGGCTCCGGTATCCTTCTTCATTGCCTTTCTTGCGATCGCATGAAGTGCACCATCATCGAATTTCAGATTGACCTCATCCAGTGCCAGAAGCTTCTGATACTGCTTGAGGATCGCATTTTTCGGCTCTTTTAATATCTGAACCATCATCTCTTCATCCAGTCCCTGAAGCGTAAATACGATCGGGAGACGTCCCAGAAATTCCGGAATCATTCCGAAGTTACGCAGATCTTCTGTCGTCACCTTCTCCAGTATTTTCTTATCATGATCATATTTGTCTTTCAGATCCGCTCCAAACCCGATAGAAGAATTCTTCATCAGTCTTTCCTTGATGATCTGCTCAAGATCCGGGAACGCACCGCCACAGATAAAAAGAATATTCTTTGTATTGACTGTAGTGAGCGGAACCATCGCATTCTTACTATTGGCTCCTACCGGCACTTCCACTTCGCTGCCTTCTAACAGCTTTAACATTCCCTGCTGTACGGATTCTCCGCTGACATCTCTCTGGCTGGTATTCTTCTTCTTCGCAATCTTGTCGATCTCATCGATAAAGATAATTCCCTGTTCCGCCTTATCTACGTCGTTGTCCGCAGCTGCAAGGAGCTTTGATACTACACTTTCAATATCATCCCCTATGTAGCCGGCCTCGGTAAGAGAGGTCGCATCTGTAATTGCAAGCGGCACATCCAAAAGTTTTGCCAGTGTCTTTACCAGATACGTCTTTCCAGAGCCGGTAGGTCCGATCATCAGCATATTGGATTTCTCGATTTCAATCTCATCCATTGTATCCGTTGCCACTCTTTTATAATGATTGTATACAGCAACCGACATTACCTTCTTGGCGTATTCCTGTCCTACTACATATTCATCCAGTTTCGCTTTGATCTTATGCGGAGCAGGAATATCCTTGATATTCAGGATCGATTCTTTTTCTTCTTCCGGCTTTTTCTTTTTCACACGCTGGCTCTTCGGGATCTGTGCATCCATGTCTCCAAATCCCATCATCGGTCCCATGTTCATAAACTGGCTGTAATCCATCCCGCCAAAATTCATATTGTTCATTGCATCAAAGCTTTTTTGCATACAGTCCGGACACACGCAGATATTGTTCGGAAGATCGATCATCTTTCCGGTCACACTCTCCGGTCTGTGACAGATGAAGCAGACCTTTTCATAGCGATCTTCGTTATTTTCTTTTTTGTCTGTATTTTCTACCTCACCGGTTACTTTCTCAACTGTCTTGTCCTTCTGGTCATTTTCTGCCATTGGCTGGTCCTCCTTTTCTCGGTCGTATTCAGACAGATTCCTCTGTCCTTCTTATTCGATTTCCACCCCTGCAAGTTCTATAAACTCTTCCTCTGAAATGATCGGCACTCCAAGTTCTTTCGCCTTTCTGTTCTTGGAAGAAGCAGACTCTACATCATTGTTGATCAGATAATTTGTCTTCTTCGTTACAGATCCGGTCACTTTTCCACCCATCTTCTCAACCAGTTCTTTTACCTCATTCCGGTTTGCAAAATGATTCACGCTGCCAGTGACAACGAAACTCATACCTGCAAACTTCTGTTCTTCTGCCATCTCTTCCGGCTGGATCTCCAGTTCTCCGAGAAGGAGCTTAAATTCCTTTTTTCTTTCCTCTGATATAAAATATTTTACAAATGCCGCCGCAAGCACCGGACCTACCCCCTGGATATTACTCAGTTCTTCTTCCGATGCTCCTGTCATTTTTTCCACATCATTTTTAAAATGGCGGCAGATCAGTTTTGCATTTGCGAGACCGATTCCTGCAATCCCAAGTCCATATACCACTTTAGCAAGTGTTGTGCTTCTCGCCTTATCCACGCTTGCGATCAGGTTCGCATAGGATTTTTCTCCAAAGCCTTCCATCGTCTGAATTTCTTCCTGATAGGAATCCAGATGGAAGATATCTCTGTATTTGTGAATGAATCCTCTCGCAATAAATTTCTCCAGTGTCGCCTCAGAAAGCCCGTCAATATTGAGTGCATCCCTGCTGACAAACAATGCAAAGGATTTGATTCTTTTTGCCTGACACATCGGATTTGTGCAATACAACGACTTTGCATCATTCATCTGACGGATCTCCGTAGCTCCACCACAAACCGGACAGACTTTCGGGATCTCAATATTATCACTGCCGGTCAGATTCTTTGCAATCTGCGGAATGATCATATTCGCCTTATAGACTTCGATCGTATCCCCGATTCCCAGATGCAGCTCCTCCATAATACTTAAATTGTGTACACTTGCACGGCTTACCGTTGTTCCTTCCAGCTCTACCGGTTCAAAGATCGCTACCGGATTAATAAGCCCTGTTCTTGATGGACTCCATTCAATTTCCAGAAGGTGCGTCTCGCGGATCTCATCTGCCCATTTGAAAGCGAAAGAATCACGTGGGAATTTTGCCGTTCTCCCAAGCGACTGCCCATACGCAATGTCATCATATACAAGAACCAGACCATCTGACGGAAAATCATTTTCTACGATCTTTTCTGCAAAAAATGCAACCTTCTCATCCAGTTCTTCCCTTGTCACCAGATAATGCTCCACCACATCAAATCCCTGATGTTCCAGCCAGTCAAGCTGTTCTTTTCTGGAATTGTGGAAATCCACATTTTCTGCACGTACCAGGGTAAATGCATAGAATTTTACGTTTCTCTGTGCCGTGATCTTGTTGTTCAGCTGGCGGACAGAACCACTGCACAGATTCCGTGGATTCTTATATTTTGCATCCACGTCAGCAATTTCTTCATTGATCCGCTCAAAATCTTTGTAACCGATCACCGCTTCCCCTCGCAGGATCAGTTCTCCTTTATACGGAATATGAAGCGGCACGTTTTTAAATACTTTCGCATTGTTGGTAATGACCTCACCGACTTCCCCATTTCCTCTTGTAACTGCCTTAAAAAGTTCGCCGTCACGATAGGTCAGAACGATCGTCAGACCATCCATCTTCCATGAGATCACAGCCATCTGGTCTCCGACAAATTCCTTCAGCCTTGCCACTTCTTTTGTCTTGTCAAGAGAAAGCATCGGTGACTCATGACGTTCTTTCGGAAGCTCACTTAATACTTCATATCCTACATTCACCGTCGGACTGGAAGCCATAACGGTTCCCAGCTCTTCTTCCAGACCTTTCAGTTCATCATACAGCGCATCATACTCATAATTGCTCATAATTTCCTGCGCATCCTGATAATAAGCTTTTCCGGCTTTATTCAGAAGCTCTACCAGCTCCTGCATCCTTTTCATCTTATCCATATCCAAATCCACACTTTTAATTATTGTTCCACGGTGTCGGCTCTGACTTTGAATCCCTGATCAGCTCATAGAGTTCATTCAGTTCCTGATCCGTAACCTTCCGGTATTCTCCCGGCTTTAAATTACCAAGTTCGATATTCATGATCCGCACTCTCCGCAGCTCCTTTACCTCGTAGCCAAGTGCCTCACACATCCGGCGGATCTGCCGGTTGAGTCCCTGTGTCAGAATGATCTTAAATTTATATTTTCCAAGCTTTTCTACCTGGCATGGTCTTGTGACAGTATCCAGGATCGGGACACCGCCTGCCATCTCCTTGAGAAATTCATCTGTCACGGGCTTATCAACTGTAACTTTATATTCTTTTTCATGTTTATTTGCCGCACGCATCATCCGGTTGATAATGTCGCCGTTGTTCGTCATCAGAAGCAGCCCTTCCGAATCCTTATCCAGACGTCCTACATAAGTAATCCGTACCGGATAGTTAAGGAAACGTACAATACTGTCTCTCTCCCGTCTTTCCTCAGTACAGACAATTCCACGCGGCTTATTGACCGCAAGCACGATCATCTCTTCCTGTCTGGATACCTGCTTTTTCCCAATCCGGACAACCTGCCACGGCTCTACCTTCATTCCGGTCTCTGCACGCACACCGTCAACCGTCACCTGTCCGGCTGCTATCAGTTTATCCGCTTCCCTTCTGGAACATACACCAGCTTCACTTAAATATTTGTTCAGCCGGACCGGTCCTTTATTTTCCGTGTCCAGAAACTGCTTTTCTATTTTATTTGCCATGTTTTTCTCCTGTTAATTCTCATCCAGTACCCCCGCCAGCATCCGATCTTCAAAGAATGTATTGGCATTATACAGGAACAGCACATCATCAAACTGTTTATCTGACATCACAGAACTTAATTTACCGGTATAATAACGAGGGTCGATCACAACGATTTCCCGGTAATACGGAGCCAGAAGCGGAAGAAAACAGTTTGCATATGAATCTTTGAACACCAGAAGTCTGCGTTTTTCTGTCTGTGTTGACTGGATATCGATCATTGCATGATTTCCACCGAAGAATACGGAATATTGATCTCTCTCATCCAGTTTGGATGAATCATACATAGAAGCACTCTTTTTCTGTTCTTCCACATAATTGACTGCAACCTGTGGTGCATCCGCACTCTTTGGCAGATAAATATAGATTGGTTCCTTATAATCTGTCTCATATCCACTCTTTGCGGATAACGTTCCGTTAAAAGAATCCGATACCGCATAGGCTTTCATCTTAATTTCTTCACTCTTATCCAGTCCAAGCTGTGTCTTTGCTCCCTGGAATGCATACCATGCACCAAGAGAAGTCCAGTGATGATCCGTGTGATAATAAATTGCTTCATCCTTGTGAGCATCCAGTACTTTTTCTGCATCGATCCAGTCATAAGAATCTCCAAGTTCTGCCTTTACACGGCTGATCTGTCTGCTCTGACTGGCAGTCACCGCAAATGCCGGAAGCTTGTCCTCCATAACATTTGCCGCATTCGGAACCAGCATCATATGCATCTGGATATCCGGATAACGCTCTTTAAAATTCTTCATTGCATCCAGATTCTCTTTCAGATCACTTTCATCTGCCACAGCAACATCTTCCATCAGATAATGATCCTTTCCTTTGAAAACACCACCTTCTTCTGTCCTCCCCGCCACACTGTCCGCAAATGTCTTGATTCTTACCCAGGTATCTCTTCCTGCAAACTGATCCGATACATACTCCTCGTACTGCTCCATAAACCTTCCGGAAGCAATTCCGGAAAGAGAAATTTCCGGTTTCTGCGCCAGCATACGCATTTCTTTTTCTGACATCTGCCTGTCTTTATGCATAAGGTTTACTCCGCAGCTGAGAATAAGGACTCCCAGAAATAAAAACGCACATACTGCCTGGATCTGTTTTTTCCCTCCTGGCAGAAAATACTTTGTTCTGTTTTTTTGTTTATTATTCTTTCCTTCTACCATTGTCTTTCCTTAAAATCTAAAATATAAAAATGGATTGTAACTTTCTGTCACCAGATATGCCACACACAGCACAAACAGTCCTGTCATCAGGCAGCCTGCCAGAACCGTATGCGGTCTTTCCTCATTAAATACCAGCCGCTTTCCGAGCAGATGCATAAACGGTGTACTTCCTATGATCCCTGCCACCCAGAAGAGCCAGTTTCGCATGATCAGGTACAATGCCTGGCTGTCCATAAATCCGGTTGCACCCTGTCCGAACATATTGCCGATCCAGGTAAGTGCACTTCCGAGTGTCGGGCTGAAGAACAGTACCCAGCCGAGCATGACCAGAATCATTGTGTAAAGTGTCTGGACTGCCTCCGGCAGCTTTGCAAGTATTTTTCCTGTAAAATATTTTTCAGTAATGAGGATCACTCCGTAGAAGAGCCCCCATACTACAAAGTTCCAGCTTGCCCCATGCCAGAGACCGGTCAGGAACCATACGATCAGAAGATTCAGTAAATGCCGCGGAACCGTTACCCTGTTTCCTCCAAGCGGAATATACACATACTCGCGGAACCATGATCCCAGCGAAATATGCCATCTTCTCCAGAACTCGGTAACACTTTTGGAAATATACGGATAATTGAAGTTCTGCATAAACTCAAATCCGAACATCTTTCCAAGTCCGACTGCCATGTCCGAATAACCGCTGAAATCGAAATAAATCTGGAAAGTGTAGGCAAGACATCCAAGCCATGCAGTCACTACTGACATTCCATCCATCGCCGCGATATTTTCATAAATCGAACCAATCGTATTCGCCAAAAGCACCTTCTTTGCCAGTCCTATCACAAAGAACCAGGCACCGTATCCAAACTTCGTCAGTGATTCCTTTCTTTCACGCAGTTGTCTCTCCACATCTGCATACTGTACGATCGGACCTGCGATCAGCTGTGGGAACATTGTAACATAGGTTCCGAAATCAATCAGATTTACCTGTACGTCTACATTTCCCCTATATACATCAATGATGTAAGACAATGTCTGGAAAGTATAGAAAGAAATTCCGATTGGGAGCTCCAGTTTTCTATATGGAATATAGAACGGAAGGATCGCATTTAAATTTGTCACGATAAATCCGTAATATTTGAAAAATCCAAGAATAAACAGGTTTACAACGATCGTAAAGATCAGACTGCGCACCTGCGATTTTCTTCCTGCTTTTAATGCAATGTCCATTCCGCAAAAATAATTGAACAGAATGGAAATCAGCATCAGGAAGATATAGACCGGCTCTCCCCACGCATAAAATATGAGGGAAGCGATCAAAAGTACCACATTTTTTACCTTACGCGGCACCAAATAATATACCAACAGTGTAATTGGCAAAAATGTAAACAAAAATACCAGACTACTAAATAACATAACTTTTTCGTTTCCTTTTATCTACTTCAGGCTCTTTGTAAACGCCTTTTCTACAGTTTCAGCTTTTGGTGAAATAACAAAAAGCACATATGTACCTTTCGTCTTAATGATCGAAGCATCCAGAAGCTTTACCTGCTCGGCCCCATATCCTTCAAAATTATCGAGCTGTGTCTTTTTTCGCTGTTCTGCGGCTTTCTCAACTGCCTCTGCCTCATTCTCGTCCTTTGTTTTCACCAGAAGGAGCTCGTTGACTCCCATTGTTTCATTCGTATAATACAGTGTTATATCTTCATAATCCTTTGGATTGATCCCATAGAATCTCTTGATCTCCTGGGTTCCGGCAAGTGTCATGTTCTTGTCATCTGCCGCATCCACAACCGCTTTCTGTACATCTGCAAACGGTGTATCGCTGTCTCCCTTAGACTGAAAGATCAGACCGATATAGATAAGCAAAATAATTACCATCCCAGCTCTGATATTACGCAGAACTGTAAATTCCCCTTTTTTCTTTGTCATATTCCGGCCACCTCCGCCATATGTTCTGCCCAGATTGGATAATACTCCGCCTTCATATGCTCGCCATCCTGCTCATAATACTCATCTTTTACGATCTCTGTATTATCGATAAATGTAATTCCTTCTTCATCACACATTGCTTTAAGTGCGGTATTATAATCCGGAATCTTGGCATAAACCGGCTCTTCTTCTTCTTTTTGAGCGGAAACAGGAAGAACACAGTTGATATAGAGCACTGCATCGGGCATCTGCTCACGCACATTTGCAAGTACCGCTTTGTATTTTTCAATAAATGCATCTGTATCTCCATCTGTTCCGGAAATGTCATTCAGTCCAAGTGCCAGAAAGAGGACTTCCGGCTTTAACTCTGCTGCTGTCCTGATCAGATCACCGGTCTGATCAAGGTGCATTCCTTTTTCCGCTACAACCTTAGAAGTATCAAGCACATCATATACGGTAAAACCGGTTGTGATCGAATCTCCGAGAATCACCGCATGCGCAAATTTTTCGGACAACGGACGGTTCTGCCAGTCCTCTGTCGCCTGTTTTTCTTCTTTCTCAATATTTGAAATTTTGGTCTCCACCTCAGATACATCTGCTTTTTCCAGCTTCTTGATTGCTTTTACTCCTGCTGATGTATTCACCTTATCTGTTCCAAGATGCGAAAGACCAATACTTACGATTACAGTCAGTACAACAACCGCTCCTGCAATTTCCATCAGAATTTTTTTTCTTCTTTCTTCTGCCTGATTTTCTTTCTCCATCGTTCTTTTCTTCATGCTATGCATCCTATCTTTTATTAAAATATGAGTTTCATTTTCATTGAATCATGTGATAAATACTCTAACCTATTCATTTTACTTTCTTCTATTATAAAAGTCAAATCTTTAATAATGCCAAAATCACCAAATGTGCAGGGTAAAACACGTAAAAAAAATACTTTTTCACAAGAAAATGTTTCTGTGATTTTTTTCCGTTATAAAATACCAAAACACAGCCTCCCGCTGCCAGTACTGCAATCATTGCCCCTGCTCCAGTTGCGATTCCTGCAACTCCCGGAAGTTCTGCTGTCACCGTAATCCCCAGAACAAGTGCTGCAATAAAAAAAGCCTTTTTCCGGCGCTTTGGATCCTCTCCTGCCCGGTAAAACCAAAGCGTATACAATGGAGCCAGAATTGCCCAGTCACAGATACTGCTTACTGCTATAATTCCCAATACAACCAGACTTTTCTTTCCCGGACCTGATATTTTTTCCTCTGCGATCATCAGACACAGGCACAGAAAAAGTGTAAATATCATATTTAAAGTATACCACGGTGCCAGATGATTCCGCGCAAATGCCAGATAATACGGAAGCTGTGAAATGACAGCAAAGATCAGCAGTCTTCCGGCATATTTTTTTACTGACCTTGTATAACGGTATCCTTCAACCAGAAACCAGCACATGACCGGTGCTGTAAAATAACCGATATCCTTTAGTACTTCGCAGGCAAAGGTTCCTGGTTGCAGAAATATATTTGCAACGTGATTGAGCAGCATAGTAAACACTGCAATGTATTTGATCTGATCCCGGTTTAATTCTATTTTCATCTTGTTATCCATCCTTTTTCTTTTCCGTATTGTATCAAATTCTTATGCATATCTCAAGATTTATGCTATACTGATACTATTACACTGATGACGGGAGGAAGTCTATGCTTATTTTTTCTCTGGATACAAAAAAATGCATGAACGCACTTTTACTGCATCCTGCATTTGATTCCTTTTTATTTATTGAAGGAGATATCACAACTTTTAATACCTTTCAATTTAACGGACGACTGAAAAAAGATTTCTTCAGTGCTGAAGAAAAAGAAGCTCTGGATGACCGGGAATATGCTCTCTGGAAGGAACTTCGCGAGTTTTGCCTTTCTCTGATCAAAGGAAAGCGTACTCCGCTGGGATTTCATTTTGTTCTTTCTATGTCAGCACCAAATATTGCACGGCTTCTCGAACAGGAACATCTTTCATTTGCTCCGGCAGATGTGCAGGGACTGTACCTGAATTTTAAATATGACGGGACAAAACTTAGCTGTACGACAGGAACATCTATGAACCTGTTCACGCTGGACAAATCACTGGAGCAGGCATGGGACAAGATGGCGCAGCGGATTTTTGCAAAGTACGAGATTCCGTTTGAGGTTGAGTAAAATTTTGAAAATAGTGATGAGACAAAGAGCATAAAATACTGTATGCGGTATTTTATGCTCTTTGTCTTTCTACTGTTAATGACCTCGTTGGCAAAATTCTTACACAATGCCTCAACTCGGAATTGCAAGAGGACGGTCGACGGGTTCCGGAAAATCCGGAACCTTGGACCTGGTTCTGGGTAAATTCAGATATATGTTCCGTTTCTTATACGTGGGTAATGATTGCTGTCAGTAATTCCTGGAATTGCTCAGCCACCCGGTCGGCGGTTTGTTGGACTTCCTGGTGGTTCAGATGTTGTGATGTCATGCCGGCGGCGAGGTTGGTGATACAGGAGATGCCACAGACTTCGATTCCCATGTGGCGGGCAGCGATCGTCTCGCAGGCGGTGCTCATGCCTACGGCATCAGCCCCACAGGTGCGGTACATACGGATTTCTGCCGGAGTTTCATAAGATGGACCGGTAAGCTGAAGGTATACACCTTCTTTCAGAGGAATGCCGAGTTTTTGGGCTTCTTTCTTTATGATCTGCTGCATCCGTTCACTATAGGCTTCACTCATATCCGGAAAACGGGTTCCAAGTTCTCCGACATTGGCACCGATCAGTGGATTAGGGATTCCACTCATAATCTGGTCTGTGATGAGCATGAGATCGCCCGGATGGAATCCGGTATTGATTCCGCCTGATGCATTGGTAAGAATCAGCTTCTTTGCGCCTAACATTCCCATCAGCCGCACCGGAAGCACCACATCTGTTACCGGATACCCTTCATAATAATGCACACGTCCCTGCATGATCACAACCGGAACTTCTTTTACATAACCAAATACAAATTGTCCTTTATGTCCCACCACTGTCGACACCGGAAAACCTTCAATTTCTGTATATGGAATGATCTGTTCTATCTTGATTTTTGATGCGTATTCGCCAAGACCGGAGCCCAGAATCACTGCCACTTCCGGTTTAAAATTCGTTTTTTGGAGAATGCTTTTCCGGCATATTTCCAGCTTTTCATAAATTTCATTGCTCATACAGAATTCCTCTTTTCTATTATTCTTCAGAGTCAATCCTCTCTGTTTGTAGTTTCTTTATTTCAGCATTTTGCAAATTTTATCTTTTATAGAATCATCGGCAAATGCAGTATCAATTGCATTTTTCATCATCAGAAGGATTTCTTCGTCCCGGATTCCATAATTTTTCTGAATAAATTCCAGTTCTTTCGTAAGGCTGGTGTTACTTACCGTTCGGTTATCTGTGTTGACCGATACTTTTAACCCTGCATCCAGAAATTCCCGCATCGGATATTCCGCCATGCTGTTTACAGATTTGGTCTGTAAATTGCTGATCGGACACATCTCGATACCAATACCTGCTTTTTTGACCATTTTCCGGATCTCCTGGTTGCCACGCATCGCGATCCCATGCCCGATCCTTCCAGCTCCCACGTTTATCGAATCTATGACATTCTGTGGATTTCCACATTCTCCGGCATGGAGTGTAAATGGCATTCCCATCTTCTTTGTCTCTGTAAAAATATCCATAAATTCAGACATCGGATACAATGCTTCTGCTCCTGCAAGATCTGCTGCACAAACTCCGGATCCCAGATATTCTCTTGCCGTCTTGATCATCCGCATATTATCCTCAGTGCTGTGATGCCGCATTGCACAGACGATCACACCATACTCGATTCCAAAATCTTTTTTCCCCTGCTCCATTCCGCTGATTACTGCTTCGATCACCTTCCGGCTGTCCATCTTTTTTGTCTCTGACAGAAGTGGAGCAAAACGGATCTCCGCATAACAGACATTTTCTTCGTTCATCTGGGAGAGCAGATCATACGCAGCTCCTGAAAGTCCCTCTTCATCCATAATACATCTGCCGGGAAGGTCAAATTTTTCCAGATATTCATTCAGACTTGTACAGTTTTCTGAAACACTGAGTTCTTCAGGTCTTACAGTTCTTCCAAGCCTTTTTTCAATAAATGGTCTGCTAAGAGAACCGTCCAGATGACAGTGAAGCTCAATCTTTGGTAATTCTTTCAAGGTTTCCTGTGTCATTTTTCATTCCTTCTCTTTTTCCTTTTCTTCAAAAATCTTCTTTTAGAGTCTAAGTCCTTTCTCATTCTGTAAGATTGGATGGTCCGAAACCTTTTGGCAACATTTCTTTCAAGGTATAGATATCATAATGCTTTGCATCTACTGCAAGAATGATCTGAAATGTCTCCGGATCGCAGAATTCCATCATGACCTGCCTGCATACTCCGCACGGCGGTGCATACTCTGTCACAACACCGCCCTTTCCCCCTACAATACAGATTGCATCATATTCTTTTACTCCTTCGCTGACTGCCTTGAAAAATGCGGTACGCTCCGCACAGTTTGTCGGTGTATAAGCCGCATTTTCAATATTGCATCCCGTATATATCCGTCCATTCTTTCCAAGCAGCGCAGCTCCCACTTTAAAGTCAGAATAAGGGGTATAAGAATATGCAAGCTGAGAAAGCGCGATTTCTATCATTTTTTTAATTTGTTCTTTTTTCATTCTCTTTTTTCCTGCTTTTTCTTGCTAAATAAGTTCATTCAGAATCGAATGCCCGATCGTTCCTTCCGGCATTTTTACACCAAAATTATCTGTGACCGTTGCCCCGATCACTGCAAAGGTATTTTCTTCCATGATCACGCCACCCTCATTCATCTTTTTGGAATACGCCAAAAACGGTACATATTCCCGTGTATGATCGGTTCCTGTGTAGGTCGGATCGTTTCCATGATCGGCGGTAATAATAAGAAGATCATCCTCCCGCAGATCATTCAGCAAAATTCCAAGATTTTTATCAAATCTCTCAATCTCATGTCCGTAGCCAACCGGATCGCGCCGGTGTCCCCACTGTGCATCAAAATCAACCAGATTTACAAAGCACAGTCCGTCAAAATCTTTTTTGCAAATCTCAATGGTCTGCTCCATTCCATGCACGGAGCTGTTGGAATGATACGATTCTGTGATTCCTTCCCCGCAAAAGATATCATGGATCTTTCCGACTGCGATCACATCCTTTCCCGCATCTTTCAGTGCGTCAAGTGCAGTCTTTCCGGTCGGCTCAAGTGCATAATCCCTGCGGTTGCTGGTTCTTTTAAATTCACCTTTTTTCTTTCCTACATACGGTCTTGCAATGACTCGTCCCACGCGCCATTCATCCTTCATCGTGATCTCTCTTGCGATCTCACAACACCGGTACAGATTTGCCAGATCAAATGTCTCTTCATTTCCACAAATCTGCAATACAGAATCCGCAGAGGTATAGACAATCATTGCTCCTGTTTCAATTTCTTCTTCCCCAAGTTCTTCAATGATCTTTGTTCCGCTCTCACTACGGTTTCCAATCACTTTTTTCCCGCAACGTTTTTCCAGTTCTGCGATCAGTTCCGGTGGAAATCCATGTTCGGTAAAGGTTTTAAATGGTTTTTCTGTATAAATTCCCATCATTTCCCAGTGTCCGGTCATCGTATCTTTTCCGTTACTCGCCTCTTTCAGTCTGGTAATTTTTCCAATCGGACTCTCGATTCCATACATCTTTCCCCCGGTATGCAGATTCAGCATACCAAGCTTCTGAAGATTTGGAATCTCCAGTGTTCCCATTCTGTCTAAAATATGACCAAATGTATCTACATCCCTGTCACCGAATTTCTCAGAATCAGGCATTGCACCAATTCCGAGCGAATCCAGAACGATCACAAAGATTCGTTTATATATTGTTTCTTTCATTTACCGATCCTCTTTGATTAACTTTCTGATGGCTTCCACTGCCACCTGTACTGCCATATCTGTATCATGTACTACCGGATTTTCAAGTCCCAGTTTTTCTCTTTCCTGATTTGCCATTACAAGGAAACACGCACCCACGCGTACATGAAGCTTTGCTGCCACAATGTAAAGTGCTGCCGTCTCCATCTCTGATGCCAGACATCCCAGTTTCTTCCAGGCTTCCCATTTATTGATCAGTTCATAACCTGCCGGCATCATCTCCGGCTCATGCTGTCCGTAAAATGCATCTTTTGACTGTACCACTCCGGTATAAAATTCACAGTCCTTTTCCTTCGCAGCACTGACCAGTGCGTTCACCACCATAAGGTCTGCCACTGCTGGATATTCGATCGGCGCATATTCTTTGCTAGTCCCTTCCATTCTGACGGCACCCGTAGCAACTACAATATCCCCACTTTTTACTTCCGGCTGTATCCCACCGCAGGTTCCAATCCGTACAAACGTATCAGCTCCACATCTGGATAATTCTTCCATCGCAATTGCTGCTGATGGTCCCCCAATTCCGGTAGATGTGACACTTACCTTTACGCCATCTAAAGTTCCTGTATAAGTGATAAATTCCCGGTTATCCGCAATCATCACCGGATCTTCAAAATACTGTGCTATTTTTTTGCAGCGTTTTGGATCTCCCGGGAGAATGACATAACGGCCGACTTCCCCGTTGGCCACCTGAATATGATATTGTCTGCTTATATCCTTTGAATAATTCTTCATCGTATCCACCGCCTCTCTTTTGTTATATTATACTATAAAAGACCAGGAAGTTCACCAACACTTTGTGAAAAGTATTTCCAAATACAGCAAAAAAGCCTGACCATTCAGACCTTTTCGCATAAGCGAAAATGGGAATCTGAATGGTTCAGGCTTTTCCGGGTATCTACAGCAAGATTATTTTGCCAGTTTCATCATAATTTCATTACTGCGTTTTACAAATTCTGTCATCTCTTCCGGACTGAGTGGCTTGTGTGCCAGCATTGCCAGGTCATATAACTGATGGCAGAACATTTCTGTATTTTCGCCATCTTTATGTGCTACAACATATTCTACCAGCGGATGATTTGCATTCAGGATCAGGGTTGCATTGGTTCCGAACATAGACGGATCCATGCCTGACATTCCATACATCTTCATCATTTCCTGCATACGGCGTGATTCTTCGGAAAGTGTAATCATAGATGCCACATTTTCATCTTTCATCTTTTCCACTTTTACTTCCAGTTTGTCATTGCCAAGTGCTTTGCGGAAGATTTCGACCAGACTGTCAGTTTTTTCTTTGAATGCTTCTTTTTCTTCTTCAGATACATCTTCTTTGAAGTGATCAGTCAGATCTGCATCGATTCTCTGGAACTTGATATGTTCGTTCTTCTGCTCCATCTGAGTAATAAATGGAGAATCAATATTATGTGACAAGATCACTGCGTCCAGTCCCTCTTTTTTGAACATATTGATATACTGGCTCTGCTGCTGTTCATCTGTTACATAGTAGATTGTTGTCTTCTCTGTTTCTTTCTTTTCTGCTGACTGCTCTGCATTTTCACCCTCAGTCTTTTCCTCCGGTTCTGCTTTTCCGCCATTTTTTTCGATGCATTCTTTGAGTGTCATATACTTGTGATCCAGGTTCTTGAACAGAACATAATCGCTCATCTTCTCGCAGAATTTTTCATCTTTCAGGCAGCCGAATTTGATAAATGGGCTGATGTCATCCCAGTATTTCTCATAGTTTTCTTTATCTGTCTTGCACATTCCTGAAAGCTTGTCTGCAACTTTCTTGGAAATGTATTCGGAGATCTTCTGTACGAATCCATCATTCTGCAGTGCGCTTCGTGATACGTTAAGCGGCAGATCCGGACAATCAATGACTCCTTTTAATACCATCAGGAATTCCGGAATAACTTCTTTGATATTGTCTGCGATAAATACCTGATTGTTGTACAATTTGATGGTTCCTTCAATGGAATCGTATTCGGTATTGATCTTAGGGAAGTACAGGATACCCTTTAAGTTGAATGGATAATCCATGTTCAGATGAATCCAGAACAGAGGTTCTTTGTAATCCATAAATACTTTCCGGTAGAAATCAATATAATCTTCTTTGCTGCATTCGTTTGGATGCTTTGTCCACAGCGGCGCCGGATCACTGATCGATACCGGGCGTTTCACGATCTTTGCTTTGTCGGATGCCGGTGAAACTTCAACCATTTCTTTTTCACCGTTCTCATTTTCTTTTTCTTCCATCTTGGCGTCTTCATGGATATGTTCAACAACCGTATCGGTATCCAGGACTTCATCCTCCGGGATCGTCTCATATTCCGGTTCTGCATTTGCTTTGGATACAAAAATCTCTACCGGCATGAATGAACAGTATTTCTCAAGGACTTCGCGGATTCTGTATTCATTTGAAAATTCTACACAATCTTCGTTCAGGAATAAGGTGATTTCAGAACCAACTTCCTCTTTATCCCCTTCTTCCATCTCATACTCTGTACCGCCTTCACTTACCCAGTGTACCGGTTTTGCACCTTCTTTATAAGAAAGGGTATCAATATGAACTTCATCAGCTACCATGAAGGCAGAGTAGAATCCAAGACCAAAGTGTCCGATCATATCGTCCTCTGTTGTCTTATCTTTGTATTTGTTCAGGAATTCGGTTGCTCCTGAAAATGCGATCTGTGTGATATATTCTTCTACTTCATCAGCAGTCATACCAAGACCATTATCGATGAATTTCAAAGTCTTCTCTTCCGGGTTTACAATAACCTGGATCTTTCCTTTATAATCATCCGGAAGTGTATATTCTCCCATCATGTCCAGCTTCTTTAATTTTGTGATCGCGTCGCATCCATTGGAAACAAGCTCTCTTGCGAAAATATCATGATCAGAATATACCCATTTCTTGATAATCGGGAAAATATTTTCGCTGCTGATTGAAAGACTACCTTTTTTTGCTGCCATTTTTATCACTCCTAAATTTCATATTCTATCTTTTTACGGTTTCAAATACCGTATTTTTCTGTCTATGAAATATCTTAATACCCTGATTTCTAAATGTCAATAGAAAATTAGCACTCTTTTGACAAGAGTGCTAATAATTCTGTGAAGAATATAAACTTTCTGTGAAATATATTTTCCGATTCTTTGTGTACCGTCTATAAGAAATCTTTGACATACACTTGCAAAAGCTTTTACTCCACGCTCTTCAAAGATTCCACCATATCGATCTTCTTCAGCTTGTAGAACATTACCCAGTTTACAAATAAAGAAAATGCTACAGTAAACAAGAAACTGTACAGATAACTCTGCCAGTGTATCTGACGTCCGAACATCGCTTCTTCCACCTCAACCGTCAGGATGATATACCGGTGAAGCAGATTACCAAGCACCATACCCACAACCGATCCAATGATCGTCAGCAGGATATTCTCTCTGTATACATAAGAGGCAACCTCTCCGTCGTAGAATCCCAGAACCTTCAAGGTTGCAAGCTCTCTCTGACGCTCGGTGATGTTGATATTGTTCAGATTGTACAGTACCACAAATGCCAGCATTCCGGCAGATACGATCAGTACCACGATGACCAGATTCAGGCTTCGCAGCATGTCATCCAGCCTTCCTTCAATACTGCTGGTATAACTTACATTCAGTACTCCATCCATCGACAGAAGCTTTGTTCCGATCTTCTCGATCTGATCATCCTTTCCGTCCTTTACACTGTAGATGATCGTGTTATATTCTGCCGGTACACCATATAATTCCTCGTATTTTTCCGGTGACAGATACAGGTAATGGCTCATATAGTTCTCGCAGATGGCGCCAACCGTCACCGTCTGGTCTCCCCTGTCCTCGTCCTCGATCGTAAGCTCATCTCCCACCTTTACATTCAGAAGGGATGCCATTTTCTCAGTCAGAATCACTTCGTCTTTTTTCAGTGAATAAACCTCGTCCTTATTGGTCCTGCTGTGGAAGCTTAAAAAGTCCTCAATCTTTTCATTATCCGATGGCACCATCAGATAAAGTGTCTTTTTACCGGATGCAGATTTTACATCGGTCTTCTGCATCCGCGCTTCGATCGTCTCTTTTATATCTGCATTCTGATCCAGATAATCATGGAGCTGTTGTCTGTTCTCTTCGGATATGTCGTCACTCATGTAGGTTGCCGCATCATAGAACTGCACCTTCTCATACTGCAGGCTGACGATCTCATAGATACAGTCCTTCAGTCCGAATCCGACTACCATCAGTGCCATACAGCCGCCGATTCCGAAAATGGTCATAAAGAATCGCTTCTTATACCGGATCAGATTCCGCACGGTCGATTTCCATGTAAAATTCAGATGCTTCCAGATAATTCCGATCCGCTCCAGAAGAATCCGCTTCCCCTGCTTCGGTGCTGCCGGACGCATCAGCTCTGCCGGTTCTGCTGCCAGCTCTTTGTAGCAGGATGCGATCGTAGCGATCAGTGTGCAGGCAACTGCGATTCCCGAAGCCTGGAGTGCATAGCTCATATGGTACGGTACCAGGATCGCCGGCAGATGCTTATACAAGATCATATAAGCATAAATAATGATAAACGGCAGGATCTTTTCCCCGACCAGTACTCCGAAAATACTTCCGCCAAGCGTTGCAATCAGAGCATAACCAATGTATTTCCCTGCAATTGCAGCCTTTCCGTAACCGAGTGCCTTCATCGTTCCGATCTGGACTCTCTGCTCCTCTACCATTCGTGTCATCGTCGTCAGACTGATCAGTGCTGCCACCAGGAAGAAGAGTACCGGAAATACTTTTCCAATGGAACGCATCCGGTCTGCATTATCCCCATAGCCCTGATATTCTGTCAGCGCATCCTCTCTCGTCTGCACGTACCATTTCGGATTCTCAATCTTTTTGATCTCAGCCTTTGCGTCTGCGATCTTCTGCTTTGCATCCGCAAGCTGCTTTTCTCCGTCTGTGATCTTCACCTGCCCGTCCGTGATCCGGTCTTCAGCTTCTTTTGCTGCCTGCTCATATTCACTCCGGCCATCCGCAAGCTCCTGTTCACCGGATGCAAGTTGTGCTTTACTCGCATTTAAAGTGTCCTCTTTTTCATTCAGAAGTGCCCATGCAGACAGGATCTGTGCTTTTCCGTCCGTAATCTGCGATTTTGTGCTGTCAAGCTGGTATCTGGCTGCTGCGATCTGACTCTTGCCGTCTGTAATCTGTCTGCCTGCACTTAACAGCTCTTCTTCCTGTGCGGCAAGTGTCTGCTCCTGTCCAAGAAGTGCAGCCTCTTTTTTATCCAATTCATCTCGCTGCGTAGTCAGGCTGGTGATCTGGGCATCCAGATCTGCTTCTGTGGCAAAACCTGCCTGTGCTAACAGTCCGCTCTTTGCTGTTTCAAGCTGTGTCTTCTGCGCCTGTATACCGGCAAGCTGTGCGTTTAAATTCTCCCACTTATTTACATAAGCCTGCTGTTCTTCGTTTCTGTCTTCTTCTGGAATTTTTACATATTCCTGATATACATCGCTGTCCATTCCGTCCAGCTGCTTCTGCAATTCCGCAATCCCCGAATCACACTGGCTGATTTCATCTTCAATCCCAGCCAGTCCGTCTTTCAGCTGATTAAGCGGTGCCAGACCTTCGTCCAGCTGTTTCTTCCCATCTGCAATCTGCGTCCTGCCTGCTGCAATATGCGCTTTTCCAGCCGTAATGAACGGCATATATTTTGCATAATTGCTCAGATACGTCTGCTCTGCTGCCGCAAGCTCCTGTTCTTTCTGATCCAGCTGTGCTTTCCCAGACTCATACTCTGCCTCTGCTGAACTTAGCTGTGCCTGCTTCTCATTCAACTGCGCTTTTGCATCTGCAAGCTGTGTCTCGCCGTCTGCAATCTGCTGCTTTGCATCCGCAAGCTCTGCTTCTCCATCCGTAATCTGCTGCTTTGCTTTTTCCAGTTCTTCGGCTGCCTTGCTTTTCCCACTCTCCAGCTCTTTTTTCGCATTCTCCAGTTCCTGCGATTTTTCATTCACTGTCTTCTCCGAATCAGCAAGCTTTTCATTTGCCTCATCTACGATCTCCTGTTTGCGGGCTGCACAGCGTTCCTCTTCGATTGCACTCACGGCTTCCTTTGCTGCATCCGACAGATTATTGTATTCATCCGTAAATGCAGTTTTCTCTTCTGCACCGCTCACTTTCACATAAGCTTCCGTATAAACATCCATGTCAAAAGAAGCTTTATCCACTACAACAAATCCACTGATCTCTCCGGTTCCGATCGTACTGCTTCCTCTTCCAAATGAAATATACAGCGGACTGTTCCCGATACCTACAATCTTGTATGTATCTGTAACCAGCGAATCCGTCAATGCCTCTCCATCTCCGGAATGGAAAGCTACCGTGTCGCCAACCTTCAGGTCTGTATAGCTCAGAAAATCTTCATCCACCAGACATTCTCCGGCTTTTTCCGGCAACCTGCCTTTCACAACCGAAACCTGATTAAAATTCTTCTGCATGCTCAGCATATGGACAACTTTTTCATTGTCTCCAACCGGGCAAAGCACGTCTTTGCTGTATCCGCCTTCTACAGCTTCAATTCCCGATACCTTTCCAATCGCTTTGATATCCGCTTTGGTAAGTCCCATGGTTCCCATTACCTTCAGATCCATCAGCTCTGAATCATCGAAATACTGATCTGCAGTGATCCGCATACTTGGCTCTGATGCACGGATTCCCGAATAAAATGCGACACCCAATGCTACGATAAAAAAGATTGATACAAACCGTCCCATCGTCTTTTTTATTTCTATTATAAAGTCTTTGCGTAAAATATTTTTCTTCATCGGTCTTTACGTCCACCTACCATTCAATCGTCTCTACCGGAACCGGTCTTTCATTCAACTTCATGCTTCCGACTTTTCCATTCTTCATCTTAATTACACGATCTGCCATCGGCGTGATCGCTGAGTTGTGTGTGATCAGGATCACTGTCATCCCTCGTTCACGGCACATATCCTGTAAAAGCTTCAATATTGCCTTACCGGTATTGTAATCCAGCGCCCCTGTCGGCTCATCACACAAAAGAAGCTTCGGGTTCTTTGCCAGTGCACGCGCAATCGATACCCTCTGCTGCTCCCCACCGGAAAGCTGTGCCGGGAAATTCTTTATACGGTCTGCCAGTCCCACTTCCCTAAGAACCATCTCCGCATCCAGCGGATCCTTACAGATCTGCAGTGCCAACTCTACATTTTCAAGCGCCGTCAGGTTCGGAATCAAGTTGTAAAACTGGAATACAAATCCAATATCATCCCTTCTATAGGAAGTAAGCTGCCTCGGCGAATACTTTACAATATTCTTTCCATCGATCCAGACCTCTCCACTTGTTGCCGTATCCATTCCCCCCAGAATGTTAAGCACTGTCGTTTTTCCCGCACCACTTGGGCCTACCACAACTGCAAATTCACCTTTTTTTATCTGAAAATCAATTCCATCTGCTGCGGCAATCTCAACTTCACCCATACGGTAAATCTTACGGACATCCCGCATTTCAACAAATTCTTTCATCATCTTTCCCCTTATCTGTAAAATTTTCTGCTTTTTTTAATTTTAACATATTGGAAAAGCAAATCAAATATGAAGTCGTAAGATTATAAAACTTTCACATTTTCCATTTTTCGCACCGTTTTTGGCTATATTGCATAATTTCGCAGTATCATTTTTGTAACATTTGTCTTTTCTGCGAATTTACAGAAGAGCATACACATGGTATTATAATATCAAGTTAAGGATAGCACTTAACGAAACCAAATAAGACGTTTTCAGTATTTTGATACTTTTTATTTTCATTTCTCCTTTAATGAAATTACAGAAAAAAGAGTTTACGACATTTCCCCCGATCATATGTCGTAAGCTCTTTTTTCATTCTCCCCAACTCTTTTTCCCATATATATTTTGCAGAATAAAAATCCCACTTTATTCCATCCGCTAACTAAATTATCCAAAACTTCTTTCTTATAAACTTTTACCACGTTTCCAGGCATCAGCATTCATTTTTCCGCCTCTCTTCTGTAGATCGCTACATGTTCTGTCAAAAGAAAATGGAAATGTCAACACGGCATTTCCATTTTCTTTCAAAGCTATTTTTCTGTCTTTATACATTTTCTTGCAAGAATACAGATCACGATGGTAATGACCATATCCGGGAGTGTATTTCCAAGCGGAATATCCACATTCATCAGAATACGGTAAAGTATAAAACCGATCACCCAGATTACACCATTCATGACATCCAGAGATACTTCCAGGCTGTCCTTTCTCTTCAGAATGAAGAAATCCGCAATCTGGATTGCGATCATCGGCGCGAATACAGAACCGATCAGGTACAGGAAATCGGTAATGTTGTCCATCGGATAAATGATTGCTCCGATCATTCCGATCACAGTTACAACAATTGCTGCATATTTCCCATTGATTTTTGAAAATACTGACTCTGACGAAATTCCTGCTGAGTAAGCATCCAGGAAGGTTGTCGTAACGGTAGAAAATACAATGATCAGAAGTCCTGCTATTCCAAGTCCAGCTTTTACCATGATACTTGCAATATCAGACTCTCCTGTGTAAATTGTAGCGTTCATACCGATCACGTACATCCAACAACTGACAACTCCATAAACAACGGTGCTGACTGCGGTTGCTTTTACCGGTTCTTTTGCTTCTCTTGTATAGTCACTGATCAGTGGCAACCAGGAAAGTGGCATGGCAACAGAAAGCTCTACTGCTGCACCAAACGTCATGGCATCTCCGCCTGCGCCTGCTACCGATCCGTCACCAAAGATCACTCTGCTGAGTACCAGTGTCAGGATAAATAAAGCAGCCATTGCAACCGTATTGATCTTGCCAAGATTTGTGATTCCGATCACAATCCATAAGATGATCAGTGCACCGATCACCAGACACCATACCCATCTGCCGGTATGAAGAACACCATTTGCTGCAAGTGCCCCATCATAAATCATAATCGCTGTCCAGCCAACCAGCTGCAACACATTCAGGAAGGAGAAGAAGATTCCTCCCTTCTCGCCAAAACTCATTTTTACTGTTTCCATTGCACTTCGTCTGGTTTTTCCACCAATTACTCCGGCAAGGAAAAGCATCATGCATCCTATGATATGACCAATAATAATCGCCAGAACTCCTTTTCCGAATCCAAGCGGCGCAAAGTAAGTACCGGTCAGGATCTCTGCAAGGGACACGCCTGCCCCAAACCAGATCAGTCCATTTTCAAAGATAGAGGTTCTCTTTTCATTCATACTTCTATTCCTCCACTTTGCTTTCTGTATATTCATTTTTAATTGCAAATCCGTGATTCATCGGACCACTGCCTTTACCAAGATCCAGCATTGCTGCAAGTGCTCCGGATATATATTTCTTCGCACGTTCTACTGACTCATCCAAATCATATTCTTTTGCAAGATTTGATGCGATCGCACTGGATAAAGTACATCCTGTTCCGTGCGTGTTCGGATTGTCGATCCGCTCTCCGTAGAACCACTTATATCCACCATCTCTCCACAGCAGATCATTGGCATCGTTCAGTTGATGTCCGCCCTTACAAAGAACTGCACAGTGATATTTGGTGCCGATCTCTTCTGCTGCTCTTATCATATCCGCCTGCGACTGGATTTTCATACCTGCAAGCACTTCTGCTTCCGGGATATTCGGAGTCAGAACGGTTGCCATCGGAAGCAGGCAGCTTTTCAGCGCATCAATCGCTTCCTCGCTGATCAGTCTTGCTCCACTTGTTGCTACCATAACCGGATCAACTACAATATTTTTCGCATCATATTCTTTTAATTTGTCTGCGATCTTTGTGATCAGACCACTTGAAGATACCATTCCAATCTTCACTGCATCCGGGTAAATATCCGTGAAAATATTATCCAGCTGTTCTCCTAGGAATTCCGGCGTTACCTCCATAATTCCGGTAACTCCGGTTGTATTCTGTGCAGTAAGAGCCGTAATTGCGCTCATAGCATAGACTCCGTTACTGATCATTGTTTTGATATCTGCCTGGATACCTGCTCCTCCGCTTGAATCGCTTCCTGCAATTGTAAGTGCTGTTCTCATTTAACTCTCTTCCTCTCTTTTTCCATAATTGTCCTAAATATTTTGTATAAAAAGAATGTGCCTTGGCACATTCTCGCGCCGAGCACGGTCGCTTGCGACATTCTTCATCTTCGTGCGAGTGCGCATCTCCGGCACGCAGTGCCTTTTATTTCATAGGAAGTTCCTTCGGAATTTCCTATGAAATAAAAGAAACACCTGTCATGCACAAGTGTCTCTGAAAAAATCAATATGACTTCCTGCGACGGCATGATCCGTATCAGGTAAAAAGGGGGCGATGCTCTTTTGCTTCCTCTCAGTCTGTCTTTCACCGGCTCCCCCGTCTTTATTATTCTGTCTCTCCAAGTGTTGTCTGATTTGTAACTCCTGTTAAACTCTCTCTGGTTCTGGATAAGCCTCTCCAAAAGTTTCAACAGTCACTTTTTTCATCTTCTGTTCTTCCAGCGGTCTGTCACTGTAGTCTGTTGCCGTCTCAGCAATTTTATTTACAACATCCATACCTTCTGTAACTTTACCAAAAGCTGCATATGCGCCGTCAAGATGTGGTGAAGTCTTATGCATGATGAAAAACTGTGATCCTGCCGAATCCGGATGCATTGCACGCGCCATAGAAAGAACGCCCGGTTCATGCTTCAGATCATTTGCAAAACCGTTCTGCTTAAATTCTCCTTTGATACTGTATCCAGGGCCACCCATTCCGGTTCCATTCGGGCATCCACCCTGGATCATGAATCCACTAATGACACGGTGGAAGATCAGTCCATCATAAAATCCCTTATTTACAAGAGATACAAAGTTATTTACTGTATTCGGTGCGATTTCCGGATATAATTCCGCTTTGATCACATCGCCATTTGCCATTTCAAATGTTACTACTGGATTTGCCATTTTATACAATCTCCTTTTCATTGATTTCTCTACCTATTGTAACGGAACTTTTCCCGTCCGTAAATAGTTTTTAGAAAGTCTTTATACATTTTCCAGACGATATCCGATCACCAGAAACCAGTGCCAGATAAAATCCTCAAACTTCTCTTTATTCTTATGCCGGAGCATCAGATGCTTTCTCCTCCGGTTTCAGTGTCGATAAAAACACAGCAGCCAGAATGATAACACCACCAAGGCACTCTCTGAAACTTGGAACTTCTTTCAGAAACAGAAATGCGCTTAAAGTCCCATACACCGGTTCCAGTCCGGATAAAATTCCAGCAATCCTTACCTTCACAGTCCGAAGTCCACTGATAAATAAAGAATGTGCAACTGCTGTAAAAACAATTCCAAGCATCATCAATACGCCTGCATCCGCAAGTGTAATCACCGGCTTCAACACAAACATCATCGGGATCAACACGATCGTTGCAGTTCCCTGTTCATAAAGCGACACCAGTGTTGCCGGATATCTGCTGGAAAAACGGCGATTCATCAGTGACAATATTGCATAGGTAAATGCACTCAGAAGTCCCCACAGAACTCCCTGTGTAATCTGATTATCCATCTGAAATGCGGGTACGATAAAGAATACTCCGACCAGCATCATCAGTGTACAAAACACATCCGATTTCTTCAGTTTTTCATGGAACAGGTATGGCTCCAGAAAAATAACAAATACCGGAAAAGTTGATACCGTAAGCGTACCAACTGCAACCGTCGAACTCTGGATCGACTGCATATAACTACTCCAGTGTATTGCTAAAACTGCACCTGCTCCGACCATCCACAAATAATCACTTTTCTCCTCCAGGCGAATTTTCTGCTTTTTAAAACGCAGAAAAATCCAGAGGAAAATAGATGAAAAAAATACCCTTCCAAGCACGATGATCACTGCTGGCAGATCTACCAGCTTGGCAAACAGTCCGACAAAACCAAACAATGCCACAGCAACATGTACTGAAATTAAACCTTTTCTCTGACTCTCTTTCATATGAAAACCTTTCTCTATTCAGGCTGATCTACCCGGAAATGTTCCATTAAAATCGGCATATATTCCTTACTGTATTCTCCAAGCGAATAATTTCCCCTGTTCAGACACCAGTCTGATACCAGAGCCCGCTCACAGAGTGAATAATACTTGGTAATCTCCTGGATACTCTTCTCTCTGCTGATCTGATTTCGCACATGCCCCTCTTCTATGATCCTGCTGATCAGCTTGTAATAAGTACGGTTCTGATCCAGAAGATTCCTGTCTCCCTTGGCAATCAATTGTGTTGAATATAAGGATGATAACAATGCTACATCAATCTTTTGCTCCATAAATGAATGCGACCGGTAATTGAGATACATCAGTTTATCAAAACTGTTCATTTCCGGATCCAGTTCATCTTCAAGCTTTGCATAATTCTCATCCAGAATAGTTGACAATGTATCAAGCAGAGAATCTTTGCTGCTGAAATAATAATAGAACGATCCTTTTGATGTCTCAGAAAGACGAATGATATCATCTACTGTTGTATCATCATATCCTTTTTCATAGAACAATTCCCATGCGGCATCTACAATCCGCCGCTTTACATTCTGTTTTGCTGCCATCTATCTACCTCCTATGGTATCATGTTCCACGCGGAGCGTTTTTTATTATCAGGAAAGACCTTTCTTAATAGATAAAAAAAGACCGGCTGCGTCATACGCCCCGGTCCTTCTCAGGTTTACGTGGACATGTTTTTCCCCGTAAACAAGTATATCGTATCTACATTCCTTTTGCAACATCAACACATGCCTTCATTGCATCAATGATCGCACTTCTGAATCCGTGTTCTTCCAATACACCTACGGCTTCAATCGTTGTTCCTGCCGGTGAGCATACCATGTCTTTGAGTTCTCCCGGATGCTTTCCTGTTTCAAGAACCATCTTCGCACTTCCAAGAACTGCCTGTGCTGCAAATTTGTATGCCTGTGCTCTCGGCATTCCCTCTGCAACAGCAGCATCTGCCATTGCTTCGATAAACATAAATACATATGCCGGTGAACTTCCGCTTACTGCAACAACTGCATCCATCATATGCTCTGTCACAACTTCTACTTTACCAAATGCAGAAAGAATCTTACATGCATAAGCAAGTTCTTCTTTTGTTACATGTTCATTCGGTGTGGCAGCTGTCATACCTTCTCCAACCATAGCCGGAGTGTTCGGCATTGTACGAACAATCTTAACATCTTTTCCAAACTGTTCGGCAAGCCATGCAAGTGTCTTTCCTGGTGCGATCGTGATAATAAGCTGTTCCGGTCTTACCAGATCTTTTACTTCCTGAATAACATCTGCATAAAACTGTGGTTTTACAGAAAAAATAACAACTTCTGACTTTTCAATTACTTCTTTATTGCTATCAGTAACATTGATTCCATAAAGTTCTTTTACTTTTTCGCGACCTGGTGCAAAAAGATCTGCTCCGATGATTTCTTCCGGTTTGAATACGTTACTTTTAATAACGCCTCCCATAATTGCTCCTGCCATATTACCTGTTCCGATAAATCCTAATTTCATAATCTTTCTCCTCCTGATGAACTTAAAACCTTATACATTTTCATTTTGTATACAATCATTTAATTTGTATACAAATTTCTTTCTGCATTCAATGTATCACTTCCTCTGTTTAAAGTCAACATTTTCACAATAGAAAATGCCGTTTTTCGTCGAAAATACATGCACCATTGTATACAATCATCAGTCTGTACTCTTATATTAAACGCAACTTTACATATACCTAATTTTATTTTTTACAAACCCCGTTTTAATGTGTTATACTTAATATATTCACCAGACAGAGGGGGATTTCACATGGCTGAAAAAAAGAAATCACTTGCCGATCAGGCTTATGAAATTATCAAAAATAACATTATGAATCTGACTTATCCACCAGGAATGCCTCTTACCGAAGCACTTCTGACAGAAGAGCTCGGTATGAGCCGTAATCCGGTACGCACTGCACTCAAAATGCTGCAGTCTGAAGGTCTGATCGTTACCGATTATTATAAATCCATGACTGTAAAAGAAATCACCGATAAAGATATCAATGAACTTTATCAGCTCCGCGAGCTCTTAGAGGGCAGTGCATTTAAACTGATCTTTGAAGGTGGAAAAGCGGAAGAATATTCCTATCGAATTGAAGAAAAAGTGGTACATATGTGTGCGGTTGCTTCCGATGTTTACAAGTGGGAGCTTGCTGATACGCAGATGCATCTGGAAATCGTCAGCATTTTCAATAATGACCGGATCACCAAATTCTATGAATCCAATTTATCAGAGCTGGTAAGAGTGGGTATGTATTCGCTGAAAAACGGCATGCGGATCGTTCCAACGAATGAGAATTTGAAAAAAATGGTTAAATATATGCGTAAAAATGATTATGAGCGGGCTTTTGCAATCCTGAAAAAAGACCATTTTATGCAGGGAAAAGACAGCGCCATGAAAGAAGAACTGAAAAACGAGTAATTTTCATTTATAAGATATTAAAGGAAGTGCTAACACATGATGAAACTAGAAACTCCAATTGGAGAATTTACTACTGACTCTTATAAAATTCCTGCGGAAGACACTTTGGCTGTGTCTCCTGCAATCATTTCGTTCTCTTCTGATGATTACAAAATCATCACCATCGATCAATTTATCCAAATTGGTACAGATGTCTATACCCCTCTTTTACATCAAAATTGTATGTCTCCTGATCAAAAAACCATCTACCCACTGACTATCGAACAGCATGATTCAGACCAGATTACTCTTTCTGATCATTATCATTCTATAATTTTAGAGCTCAATAACTTACCGGATCTGCAGGTAAAGCCGTGGTATCCTGTTATTAAAAAAAAGAACTGCATACCATGTACAAATTGTGGAAGATGCAGCTGGTAGTCTGCATCTTTATTAAACAGCATGAATGACTCTTCTGCATTTTTTGTCAGGCTGATCACCTCTGAGCAATAAAAAAAACTGCAAACCCTTACGGTCTACAGCTCCCTTACTTTCTACATGTACCTTCAAAACCACATACAAATTTAAATCTTTACTCCATCCATTCTTCCTTACCCTGTCCTACCTTCTTGGTTATGCCCTCGACCGATTAGTAACAGTCAGCTCCATGCATTACTGCACTTCCACCTCTGCCCTATCTACCTTGTCGTCTTCAAGGGGTCTTACAACTTTCGTTGGGATATCTCATCTTGAGGGGGGCTTCACGCTTAGATGCCTTCAGCGTTTATCCCTTCCCGGCTTGGCTACTCTGCTATGCCTTTGGTAAGACAACAGATACACCAGCGGCCAGTCCATCCCGGTCCTCTCGTACTAAGGACAGCTCCTCTCAAATATCCTACGCCCACGCCGGATAGGGACCGAACTGTCTCACGACGTTCTGAACCCAGCTCGCGTACCGC